>Ga0209048_10002382_pt1 | contig 18669 bp, 15 predicted proteins | sample FrelakmetCRP12CR_FD_187146 | JGI IMG/M metagenome (GOLD analysis project Ga0209048, IMG submission 187146) | Freshwater lake sediment microbial communities from the University of Notre Dame, USA, for methane emissions studies - CRP12 CR (SPAdes)... | ecosystem: Environmental > Aquatic >... | reverse complement strand
GAACGTCCAACGAGGGGCTAGGCCATCGGCCATCGACATGAGACTAGTCTATCTAGACTCAAATAGCTAGACTTATTTTTCATGCTATGTCCAACTAGCGTGCCGGGCCCGTCCGATGCCGGCTGCGTGGAGTCCGCGGTGACTTCGGGCCTTCAAGCGGCGCGTGCGCTGATCGGCCACGATCGCGAGTTCATCGGCGAGAGTCCGACGTGGCTGACCGATCGAAGGGTTCACGGCCGGCCCGCGCCGGCCACGCCGGCGCCCGCGCAGCCGGCACCCGAGAAGCGGTCGAACGAGGGGCCTCGCAGCGCCGGCGGGACAGGGCCTCCAACGGCAGAATCCGCGGTACCGGCCACGAACGCAGGTGGGCAGCCGGCTTACGTAGAGTACGGAGCGCGGGTGACGGTGCCACCGCCCTTCGTCACCGGCGAAGGGCGCCTGCACGGCCTGGCGCTCGAGGGCGACCGCGAGAGGATCGAGGCGCTCTGCGACCGGATGTTCAACGAGCCCGCCGCCGGCGCTGTCGAGTACCGGCCCTTGAGCAATCACGTGCTCCTGCTCGTCGGGTCGTTCGGCCACGTCGCGTCACTGGCGCCCGGCTTCGACGGCCTCGGCTCGGTGGAAGAGACGCAGCTCTCGCTGTGGGTGCCCGTGGCCGCCGGGCACCGCGATGGTGAAGAGTTCGTCGCCGACCGGCTCTGCATGGCGGTGCCCTATATCTTCGTGGACAACCCGATGTCGATGGCCGGCGGCCGCGAGGACCTCGGCTACCCCAAGTCTCTGGCCCGCTTCGATCCGAGCTCCGGGTTCGGGGAGCGCATAGCGGTCCAGACGTTCGGCGGCGACTTTGCGCCGGGCAACAAGGCCGCGTGGATTCCGGTTCTCGAGCTTGCACACGCGAGCGCGGACGGCGGCGTGGCGGCGGTGGCCGAGGAGGCCGCAGAGGCCGCCTGGTACGCGGCGGAGGACCTCGCGCATCATCTCCTGCACCACGGCGAGTCCAGCCGCTCGCCACATGCGCAGCCGAACATGGCGCTGTTCGAGGACCTCGCCGGCGACCTCCTGCGCAAGCGCGCACGACAGGTGTTCCTGAAGCAGTTCCGCGACGCCGAGGTGGTCGGCGGCGCCTGTTATCGCGCGGTGGTCGAGGCGCCGATCCACGTGACGAGCGTCAAGTGGCGACCCTCGCCGCACGAGTGGCAGGTCACCGTCCACCCGCTTGCCAGCCATCCGATCGCCGACGATCTCGGACTCGGCACTCAGACGACCCGGCTTGCCTTCGAGCTCGAGATGGACATGGTCGTCGACCCGGGTGTCGTCGTCGGGCCCTGAGCCGGGCCCGGCGGCGCGCCGTCAGGCGGCGGTTGATCCCGCAGCTCGACGCGCCGCGCAGAGACCCATCAGTGGCCCGATTGCCTCCGGCGCACCGGGAATCGCAAGCAGGAAGCCTTGGGCCAGCTCGCAGCCCATCTCTTCCAGGGCGCTCGCCTGGCCGGGCTCCTCGACGCCCTTTGCGATCACCTTCAGGGACAGGGCCTGCCCGACACCGAGGATCGCCTCGAGCAGCGCACGGCTCTGGTCCCCGTCGCTGAGACCCTTCATGAAGCTCATGTCGATCTTCAGGATGTCCACGGGCAGCCGCTGCAGTTGCGAGAGGGGGGCGTATCCCGTGCCGAAGTCGTCGATCGCCACACGTACCCCGATGGCCTTCATGGCCGCCAGGTGCTCGCAGGCCGCCGGGACGTTGCGCATGAGCGTCGTCTCGGTGATCTCGAGCGTCAATGAGGAGGGCGCGAGCTTCGAGTGCTCGAGCGCCCGGCGAACGTCATCGGCGAGCCCTCGCCGGGCCAGCTGGTAGGCCGAGACGTTGACCGAGATGCCGCTCGAAAGGCCCTCGCCGGCCCACGCTTGAGCCTGGCGGCAGGCCTCATCGAGAACCCAGCGGCCGATCGACGCGATCAGTCCGCTCTCCTCGGCCAGCGGGATGAAGTCATCGGGCTCGATCACGCCTCGTTGCGGATGGCGCCAGCGGATCAGCGCCTCGGCGCCGACCAGCTGCCTGCTCGCGAGCTCGAAGATCGGCTGGTAGAGCAGGAAGAACTGCCCCTGCTGGAGGGCGACGCTCAGGTCCGCCTGTAGCTGCATGCGACCCTCCACGCCAACGTGCATGCTCGCCTCATACAGCGCAAAACGGTCCTTGCCGGCCGCCTTGGCCGAGTAAAGCGCGAGGTCCGCGTCGCGCAGCAGCGCATCGGGGGTCGCGTACTGCCCGAATGCGACGCCGATGCTCGCCGTGACCGAGATCATCCGGCCGTGATCGAGCTCGACCGGCTCGCGCAGGGCATCAGAGATGCGGTCGGCGAGCAGGTTGAGCGTCGTCTCCTCCTCTACCGACTCGACCAGCACGACGAACTCGTCCCCGCCGAGCCGGCCGACCGTGTCCTGCTGGCGCGCTGCGCCCTTCAGCCGTGCTCCGACGGTTCTGAGGACCTCGTCCCCGGCCGCGTGCCCGAGGCTGTCGTTCACGTGCTTGAAGCCATCGACGTCGACGAACAGGGCGCCGGCCGCCTGACCCGGCCGGCGCGCGGCGCGAGCGAGCATCTGCTCGGCGCGGTCAAGGACGAGCGCGCGGTTGGGAAGCCCGGTGAGCGTGTCGTGCATGGCCTGATGGGAGAGCTCGCGGTTCTTCTCGGAGAGCTCGCGGGTCTTCTCGCGCACGAGCGAGAGCGCACGTACGCGACCGGTCGAGAGGATGAGCACCAGCAGGCCGAGCAGAACGCTCAGCAGCGTCCCGCCGATCAACAGCATGAGCGAGTTCGCGTTCTGGAACACGCCGGCCGTGGCGGCGGCTCCGAAGCTCTGCACCGTCCAGCCTTCCTGTGAATTGCTCAAGCCGGCGGCAGGTCCGACCGCGACGTCGCTCTTCGTGCTCTGGGCGCCAGCCGGTGCGGCCCCGCTCCTGAAGGCGACGTGAGAGGTGCCCGAGTCGAAGCGGAATACGACAGCCAGATTCGGATGTCCGGCAAGGGCTCTCTGGAGGATCACGCTCGGCACGATCAGCTCGCCGAGCCATCCCACGAACGCGCGCTTGCGAGCCGCCGCCGTCGACGGAGCCGTCCCGCCGCGGTACACCGGGGTCTCCACCCCCAACGTCGTTCCGGTCCCGAGGAGGACCGGCGCGTAACCGGCCCGCCCCGAGTCGCGAGCCGTGATCATCGTCGGCACGACCGCGCAATAGTCAAGGCCGGGGGGTATGTAGGTGGCGGCGCTCCTCGCCAGCCCGGCAACGGCGATGCAGTAATAGGGGCGGCGACCGCTCGGCACGACCTGAAGCGGTCCCTTCCATCCCGCCGATCGTGCTCCTAGCGGCCGAACCGGATCGGCGGCCAGGCGCCGCCCGAAGGCCGCGAGGCGCGATGCGCTCACGAGCGTCACGAGACCAATGTCCTGCAACTCGGGGAACCGCTGCATCGCGTGCACCGATTCCGCCCACTGGTCGAACTGCGCAGGGGAGGCCTTCGGGTTGCCCGTCACGAAGGCGCTCGCGCTGACGACGAGGTCTTCCTCGTGCTGGATCGCGAGCTTCAGGGTGGAGGCGACCTCGGCGGAGGACAGGTGGAAGGCCAACCGCGTTTTGTCGGCGTCCGAGCGGGCGAGGGCGCGCGCGCCGAGCACCGATGCGACCGTCCCGACGAGCACCAGCAGCGCCGCCGCCGCCGCCCAGAAGTCGAGGCGCCCCGTTCCGGGCGTCCTGAACAGGCGAGGCCGGCCGCGACGCCGTGCCGGCAACGAGGCCGTCTCGTGTGGAGGGTTCGGGTTCGGGCGTTTGCCTAGGTTGTCGGGCACGATGGTTGTCGCTCTCGCGTGGAGCACATTTCACTGATGGGATCGGGCTTGCAAGCAGGTTTCCGTCGGGTATCAAACCTCTCTGGACGGATGATTCCGAGACGCGAGTGACGCGTCTGGAGGGGCGTCCGGGGCCTCTGCTGCAGCGGCTGGGTCCCGGTCAACAGCGATCGTTTGTGGTCGTCCGAGGTAGAAGCCCTGCGCGAAGTCCACGCCGAGGCTCCTGAGGGCCGCCAGCGTCGCCGCGTCCTCGACGCCCTCCGCGATCGTCTCCTTCCCGAGTGAGTGGGCGATCTCGACGATCGCCTGCACCACCTTCTGGTCGGTCTCGCTCGCCACGACGTCGCGCACGAAGTCCACGTCGATCTTCAGGTAGCGCGCCTTGAGGTGCTTGAGATAGGTGAAGGATCCGAAACCCGTGCCGAAGTCGTCCAAGGCGAGATCGCATCCGATGCCGTTGAGCCGTCCCACGAACTGCTCGGCTCGCTCGAAGTTGGACACAGCGGCGGTCTCGGTGATCTCGAAGATCACGTTGCCGGGGTCTAGTCCCTCCGCGACCGCTTCTGCGACCAGGCCGAGGAGCTGCTCATCGCCGATGGAGGGGCCGGACAGGTTGATCGTCACCCGTTCGCCACCGGCCGCGATGTGCAGCCCTCGCCGTGTGACCCAGCGGTCGATCTCGCCCGTAAGCCCGAAGTGCTCGGCCGTCGGGAGAAACTCGCCGGGGGCGATCACCTCTCCGTCCTCGGCGCGCATCCGGATCAGCAGCTCGTGACACGCCACGCGGTCGGTTTGGAGATCCACGATCGGCTGGCCGTAGATGACGAACCGATCCTCGGCCAGAGCGCTCCGAATCCGCTCGACCCAGGTGAGCGTTCCCACCGCGCGCAGGTCGAAGGTGACCGCCTGGTCCCCGCCGCGCTCCTTCGCCTCGAATTGGGCGATGTCGGCAGCCGTCAGGGCATCGTTGGCCGTGATCTCCTGGTCGGGGAGGAACAGGCTAATCCCCATGCTCACGTAGACCGGAGGGCCGATGGCCCGCTCGCAGAGCAGCGCACGAATGTCGGCGGCGAATGTGAGCGCGTCCTGTTGCGTGGCCTCTGGAAGCACCACCGCGAACTCGTCGCCGCCGATGCGGGCGACGATGTCGGTCTTGCGGGCCCTGCCCAGCAGCAGCTGGGCGACCGATTTCAGCGTTCTGTCGCCGACATCATGGCCCTTGCTGTCGTTGATGAGCTTGAAGTTGTCGACGTCGAGCGCCAGGACGGCACCGGCGAAGCGATAGCGCCTGGAGTAGTCGAGACAGCGGTCGAGCTCTCCGACGAGGCACGGCCGGTTGTAGAGGCCCGTCAGCCAGTCGTGCGTTCCGAGGTGGCGGATCTCGCCTTCCATCGCACTGCGCTCGCCGATCTCACGTGCACGCTCGGCCTCGGTCGCCCTTCGCTCGCTGATGTCGGTGACCATCGCGAGTAAGCCTGTGAAGCGGCCCTCCGAGTCACGCAGCGTGCTCGTCGCGACGGTCGTCCAAACCTCGCGGCCGTCCTTCGCGCGGAACGTGACCTCGAACTGCTCGCAGGTGCCCTCTCGTCGAAGTTGCAGGCTCCGCCCGGTCGCCTCGCGGTCTGCCGGGTCGACGAACTCGAGAACCGAGCGGCCGAGCATCTCCTGCGGCTCGTAACCGAGTATGCCGCCGAGCGCGCGGTTGGCGAACGTCGAGGCGTGCTCGGTATCGAGCGTCCAGATCCCCTCGCGGGCCGTCTCCACGATGGCTCGGTATCGCTCCTCGATCTCGCGGCGCGTCGGCTCGATACCGCCGGCCGCCGTGCCGGCACCGCCGTTGGGGGCCGGAGCGGACATGGCCAGCCGTGGCGACCTAGCCGACAAGGTCGGAGCCCGGCACTAGGGCAGCGTGGCGGATAGGGGCGCGGCAGGGCTCATCGATGTTGCATCGGCAGATGGGCGGGAATGCTGGAGTGGGCCGGCGCCGACGCGTATCAGACCCCGCGTGCCGCCGGGCTCGGGCGGGGACTGCACGGCGCCTATCGAGCGCTTCGAGGTGCCGCAGGGACCCGCGACGTCGAGACGATCCGTCTCGCCACAGCGACTCCCGGCGGCGCAGCGACTCCCGGCGGCGCTGCGACCCGCGGTGCGGCGTCCTGCGCCACCTGCGCGACGTCGTCCATGGAGGTGTGAAGGTGCCCCTGGGCGCCCACGAGGATCTTCAGATCGTGCGGACGCGTCGCATAGCGCAGCGCGTCCTCCATCGAGACGTCTCCCTCCTGCAGCGCCTTGTAGAGCGCCTGATCGAACGTCTGCATGCCGTAGTAGGCGCCCTCCTGGATCACGTCCGTCAACTTGGCCGTGCGGTCGGGATCGATGATCAGGTCGTGGACCCGGCCGGTCATCGTCAGGATCTCGGCGATCGCCACGCGGCCGTTGCCGCCGGCTCGCGGCACGAGGCGCTGGGAGATGATCGCCTTGAGCGTGCCAGCATCGCCCGGGCCTGCAGGTGCTGGGCGGGGGGGAAGAAGTCGAGAATGCGGTTGATCGTCTCGGGAGCGTCCAGCGTGTGGACAGTCGAGAGGACCAGGTGACCCGTCTCCGCGGCGGCGAGCGCCGTGCGGACCGTCGTCTCGTCGCGCATCTCGCCGATCAGGATCACGTCGGGGTCCTGGCGCATCACCCGCCGCAGGGCGGTCTCGAAGGAGTCGGTGTCGCTGCCGACCTCCCGCTGGTCGATTGCGGACCTCTTGTCGCTGTGCAGATACTCGATCGGGTCCTCGACCGTGACGATGTGCTTGAAGGCGGTTTCGTTGATGTGCTCGATGATCGCTGCGAGCGTCGTCGACTTCCCGCAGCCGGTCGTGCCGGCCACCAGGATGATGCCGCGCTCCTCCTCGGCCAGCTCGCGAACCACGTCGGGCATTCCGAGGTCGCTGAGCGAGCGGATTGCGTAGGGGACGACCCGGAAGACCATCGACACGCAGCCTCGCTGCATGTAGGCGTTGACGCGGAAGCGCGCCAGGTGTGCGATGGAGTAGGCGAAATCGAGCTCATGAGCCTTCTCGAACTCCTTCACGCGGGCGTCGGGCAGGACCGCGTGGAGCACGTCCATGGTGTCCTTGGGACCCAGCAGGGGGGCCTTGTCGTCGAGCCAGCGCAGCTCGCCGTCGATCCGAATCAGCGGACGGTTGCCGACCTTCAGGCAGAGGTCCGAGCCGCCGAGATCAACAAGCGCCTCCAGGGCTCCGGCGATGTCGAGGGCCTGTTCCGGCCGGGGGGCGTCGGCGCCACTGTCCATTTGTGCGGATCGGCCTGCACGCGTACACCTAAACCGCGGAGCAGCGAGATGGCCTGAAAGGCGTTCGATCGGGTGATTGCGAGCGTCTGCGGAGCGCCGGCTGGCGGGGAACCTGCGTGCGTCACCGGGAAGTCGACCGCACGTCGTAGGCTTGCGTGCGGTGGCTCTGGCTGACCTCATCTCCAGCAGGCTGGCGGGGCGCGAGCGTCCGCAGGCTTCCGGCCGCGCTCAGCACCCCCTGTTCGCGCGGTATTGGAGCCGCATCTCGGGGCGGGTCGTGGCCGGCCGGGAGCGTGCGGAGCTGCTCGCCGGGCTCCGCGGGCGAGTTCTCGAGGTGGGGGCGGGGGATGGGCGCAACTTCGCCTACTACCCGCGCGAGGTGTCCGAGGTCCTCGCCGTCGAGCCCGAGCCCTACCTGCGAGGGCTCGCCCGCGAAGCCGCGTCCAGGGCGGCGGTCCCGATCACGGTCATCGACGGCACCGCGGAGCTGCTTCCGCGGGAAGCCGGCTCCTGCGACTCGGTCGTCAGCTCGCTCGTGTTGTGCTCGGTCGAGGACCAGCGGGCGGCCCTGGCTGAGCTGCGCCGCGTCCTGGCCCCCGGCGGAGAGCTCCGCTTCTTCGAGCACGTCGTCGCCGAGCAGAGCTTCGGCAAGGCCCTCCAGACGGGCCTTGACGGGTCGGGGATCTGGCCCGGGCTCGCGGCCGGATGCCACCTGACCCGCGACACCGTCGGCGCCATCGCTGCCGCCGGCTTCACCGTCGAGCGAATCCGCCGGTTCACCTCGGGCCCGGGCACTCTGGGGATCCCGTTCGTGCTGGGCGTGGCGCGGCACCGCGATCAATAGGCGCGGCGAAGCACGATACGCCGAGGAGAAGCGAGCGCGAGCTGCCTATTGGAAGAAGCTCGCGAACTACGAAGAAGCGGGCAGGCCGGCCCGTTCCGGCACGAGGACGCCGTTGGTCGGTGCGCGGCGGCCGGCACCTTGAATGAAGTCGCTCTTGGCCTTGGTGTACCCCTCGCGGTCCTCTCGGAAGCGCGCGGCGAGCTCACGCTTCAGCTCGGCGTATTCGGCCGCGAGCTGAGGATTGCTTCGCAGGGCTTCGCGAAAGCGCAGGCACTGGTCACGCTCCTCGCGCATATCCACGAGGTGCAGATGATGGGTGCGATAGGAGGTGCTCGGATAGCACAGGAAGCGACGGTGCTCGAGGCTGGCGTTGAACCGCGCCGGCAGCTTGTAGCCGGCCCGCCGCGCGCGGGCGACGTAATCGTCGAGATCCTCCACGAGCGCGATCATGTCGATCACGGCCTTGCCCGCGAGTCCGGGAACGGCGGTGGAGCCGATGTGGTGAATCCGCACGCCGGGCAGCAGAGGGGTCAGGCGTCGAGCCTCTGCGATGAACGAATCCGGCCAGGACGGCTCGTAGTCGGCGATCTCGATCGGTCCGTCATCGGCGCCGGTGGGCGCCAGTTCCTGAGCCGCGGCCCCACCGCGGTCTTGTAGTCGCATCACCGCATAATCTAACGGCTGGCGGGGAAGCTGCAAGGGTCTAGGGGAGGTTCGATCGAAGCTCCTTGCGCCACACGAACCTCAGCCCCGACCAGTCCGCGTCCAGTGCCGCCACCTTAGTGTCCACGAGGCCGGTCGGCAGAACGATGCGGCGCAGGTCGTTCTCACTGATGTCGCTCGCATGACCGGCCGCCTTGCGCGGCCATGCGATCCACAGGCTCCCGTTCGCGCGCAGGGCGCGCACAAGCATCGCAAGGCGCCGCTCGAGCTTGGCCCGCCGGTCGAAGAACGCCACGATCACGTCGAGCCGCCCACCCGCACGACGGCGCAGGTCCACTCCATCGGGCAGCCCTTCGATCGTCCAGCCGGACGGCGCGTCGAGCAGTGCCACGGCGTCACCCGCCCGTATACCGAGCTTGCGACAGAGTCGGGTGCCGGAGTAGCCCGCCAAGTCACACACTCGGCGCGGGGCCGCCCCACCGCGCGGTGCGGTCAGCCATGCACCAAACGATATTGCAGGTCCCCGCCGGGAGCCCCGCGTATTGTTTGCCCATGCCAGCGGTACCCGACTCGCCGACGTGGGTGCCTGAGACCCGCTATGCACGCAAGGGCGACACGCACATCGCATACCAGGTGTTCGGTGAGGGCCTGCAGACCGCCCGATCGTGAGACGCGGAGGGCCGGACCCGGCGGCGAAGCCCCTTCGGTTCGGCAACCTCTCTCGGACCTCCCCCTCACGATTCCGCGAACGCACCCTCGCTCGAGCCGGTGGACGGGTGGAGGTGCACGACCACGCAGGCGATCACGGTGGCCAGCGCGAGGATCGCCAGCGCGAGGTAGGGGAAGGCGCTGTAGGGCGACGGCTGCCCGGGCTTGAACAGCTCGACGAAGGGAACCACGAGGACCAGGGCCCCGAGGACCGGGACGAGCACGTGTCGCGCAAGCGAGAACGTGTTCCGGTGACGTCGCCACATGAAGACCGGGAGGGCGAGCGTCGTCAGGCAGTAGACGAACAGGATCACGATCGTGCCCATGGTCGAGCACTCGGCGTACAGTCCGACGGGGTTCGTCGACCCTGTGACGAGGCCGGTCAGGTGGGCGGCCCACCAGACGCCGATGATCCCGAGGCCGGCGCAGGCCATCAGGAGCAAGGCGTTCACCGGCGTGTCGACCGGCGCGCGGACGTGACCGAGCCACGCCGGCAGGAGACCGGTTCGCCCGCCGTCGAAGAGCATGCGCGCCTGGGAGTTCACGCCGGAGACGAGCGTCGCCAGCACCGAGATGATCCCGGCGATCCAGGCCAGGACGGCGGCCGTGCCCAGATAGTGGTCGGCCATGGTCAGGAACGGGACCGATGAGCGCCCGATCGAGGACACGTCGTACTTGAAGCCGGTCACGGTGGCGTAAGCGAAGAACACAAACAGCGCGGTGCCGATCGCGACCGACAGGTAGAGGGCTCTCGGAATGGTGCGCCTCGGATCGCGGGCCTCCTCGGCGAGCGCGGGGCCGTTTTCCCACCCGATGAACATGTACAGGGCGAGCGGGAAGCCGGCGGACAGGCCCGCCAGGCCGCCCGTGAGGTGCGCCCAGGAGAACGGCATCCCCGAGAGGTTGCTCCGTTCCTCCACGAGGACCACGATGCAGACCGTGACCATGATCGCCACCTGCAGGAGCACGGCCAGGCCGACCACGGTCGTCGAGAGCCGGACGCCGCGGGCGGTCAGCCAGATGGCCCCGGCGGTCAGCACGAGGGCCAGCGGCTCCCAGGGTGGATCCAGCGAGGTGTAGTGGGCGAGCGTCAACGTCACCATCCCGCCTGACATCGTGAAGACACCGGCGATGGCGACGGTGTATCCCACCGCCACCAGCAGGGCCGTCACGACGCCGGCCCGCGGCCCGAGCGAGGTCTCGACGTAGGTGATGAAGCTTCCGGCCGAGGGCTCGGCCCTGGTGAACTCGGCGACCGTGAAGGCGAGCAGGACGACGGCGACCCCTGCGACGAGGATCGTCAACGGGGCGGCGACTCCGGCCGTGACGGCGATCACCCCAAAGGCGAAGTAGAAGTCGATCCCGGGCCCGATGTTGGCGACCGTCGAGGCCGTCACATCCGCGGTGCCGAGCTGACCGGCCCTCAGGTGCTCTGGGCTCTCGCTCACCGGGCGCCCCTGGCCCGGCGGCTGCATGTTCTCGCGGGGCCGAGAACGGGCCTCAGTGATTTCACACGCTTCAGAGTACGGGCGCGGCGGGCGCGGCCGCGGATCGCCGTCGAGCACCCGCCGGGGGCGGACTCGATCGCGCCGGGGGGATGAAACCGCGAGCCGGCCGGAGCGCGGCACGCCGTCGCCACGCGCGATCCGGTCGTCCGTCCTAACCTGTGCCCATGAGCGTGATCGACGTCAGCGAAGCGGATTTCGAGCGGGAGGTCGTCGAGCGCTCGTCGGAGCTTCCCGTCGTTGTCGACTTCTGGGCGGAGTGGTGCGGTCCGTGCCGGACGCTCGGACCGCTGCTCGAGCAGGCGGCCGCCGACCGGGAGGGGAAGGTGGTGCTCGCGAAGCTCGACACCGATGCGAACCCCAATCTCGCCCAGGCCTTTCAGATCCGCGGCATCCCCGCCGTCAAGGCATTCAGCGACGGGCGCCTGGTGGACGAGTTCGTCGGCGCGCAGGGCAGGGAGGTCGTCGAGCGCTTCTTCGACGGGCTGCTGCCATCGGAGGCCGACCTGCTCGTCGAGGGCGGCAACGAGGAGGATCTGCGACGTGCCCTCGAGCTCGAGCCGAGCAGGGCGGATGCCGCCTTGAGCCTCGCGCGGATGCTGATGACGCGGGGAGAGGACGACGAGGCGCTCGAGATCCTCGGCCCCGTCACCGGCAGCTTCCAGGCCGAGGGCCTCGCCGCGCGTCTGCGCCTTCAGAAAGAGGATCAGCTCTCCGATGCCTTCGCCGCGCTCGACCGGGGCGAGCTCGAGGGCGCGCTCGAGCAGCTGCTCGACGCGCTGCCCTCGGCCGACGGCCATCGCGAAGACATCCGGCGTGTGATCGTCGGAGAGCTCGACGCGCTCGGGGCGGAGCATCCGCTAGCTCGCCAGACGCGCAGCCGGCTCGCCTCGGCCCTCTACTGAGACGGCCCACTCGCGGGCAACGACGCCCGCGGACCTCGACGTGCGGGCGGATCGTCGATCAGGCTGAGACGGCCTTCGCCGGCGCGCGCCGGCTACCAACCAGCTGGATCCTGCCCGAGAAGTCCATGACCCACCGACCGGGCGCGACAATAGCCACGGGAGGTAAGGTGCGCCTCATCGGCGCGGCGCGCCCGGGCTGCATGCCGTCGGTCCGCCTTTCCACCGCCATCGCGAAAGTAGAGAACTCATGGATACCGATCAACTGAAGACCATTCCGCTGTTCTCGTCGCTGTCCGACAAGGCTCTCAAGACGGTGGCCGTGTTCTCCGCCGAGAAGTCGGTGTCCGCCGGCGAGCGGCTCGTGCACGAGGGCGACTACTCCTACGAATTGATCGTCATCGAGACCGGCACAGCCGACGTGATCAAGGGCGGCGAGGTCATCGCGTCGCTAGGCCCGGGCGACGTCTTCGGGGAGATGGGGATGCTCGCCGGCAGCAAACGGATGGCCGACGTCATCGCGACCTCCTCGATGCGCCTGATCACCCTCAGCAAGTGGGATCTCAGACGCATCTCCACCGAGGTCGGCGACGAACTGCAGTCGCTCGTCGAGCAGCGCCAAAGGCTCAACGAGGAGCACGCTCAGCCTTCATAGCAACGCGATGGGTCGTGCGTCGAGTTCTAGTACGAGCCCAAGCGGCCACAGCCCGTGAACGGAGGATCGCCTCACCGCGACGCGGTGTGCAGGCTCGGTTCGGCGTCATGATCGCCGTGGAGGCGGGCGCGGTCACACCACCCGGCCACGGTGGCGAGCTCGTCAGTCGGACGCTGCTCCTCGAGCACGGGAGAGCCGGCGAACACGAGCCCAGACTCCGCATCGAGGCAGATCTCCTCGCCCTCGGTGAACGTTCGCTGACCGATCTTGGCTCGGCGGGCGGCAATGTCGACCTCGAGGTCCGAGCAGCCGACGAGGCAGGGCTTGTCCAGCTCGCGCGCCACCACTGCGGCGTGGGACGTGCGCCCACCGGCGCCGGTCAGAATGCCCGCCGCGACCGCCATTGCGCCAATGTCCTCTGTTGCGGTGTCGGACCGAACCAGCACTGGCGGACGGCCCTCATCGGCGAATTGAGCGGCGGTCTCAGCATCAAGCGCGATGGGCCCCGACGCAACACCCATGCTCGCGGACAGTGCCCGACCGACGGCCGTGGCGGCATCGGCGCGCACCCGCACACGCCGGATGCCCTCAAGGTCTAACGGCGCAAGTCGCTCCAGCGCCGATCTGGGCGTGATGGCCTCCTCTGCTACCAGGTCAACGGCGATACGTAGCGCCGCCCAGGTCGTACGCTTGGCTGTGCGCGTCTGCAGCAGGAACAGCTCTCCGTCCTGGATCGTGAACTCGAACTCCTGGGCATCCTCGAACTCCGCCTCGAGCACGGGGCAGACGCCGGCTATGCGCTCGCGCAGCTCTGGGGCGAGGAGCGCGAGCTCCTCGGCGGTGTCGATGAAGTGGCGACCCGAGACTATGTCCTCGCCCTGCGCGTCCAGCAGGAAGTCCATGTAGAGCTTGCGCTCGCCGGTGGTCGGGTCGCGCGTGAAGGCCACACCTGAGCCCGATAGGCCACCGGCGTTACCGAACACCATGCGCTGGAGGATGACAGCGGTGCCCATGCCCTCAGACACGTCATTGAGTCGGCGATACTCGCGGGCCTTGGGTGCCTGCCACGACTCCAGAACGGCCCGCGCCGCCTCCTCGAGCTGGCGCTCGGGGTCCTGGGGAAAGGGCCGACCGGCGAGTTTGGTGAATTGGTCGAGGTGCGATCGCGTCAGGTCGGCAAGCGCGAGCGCATCGAGGTCCCGGGGGCGCTGCACTCCCGCCGCGCCCGTGCGCTCCCGCGTCGACTGCTCGAAAGGTTCAGCCGGACAGCCGGCCACGACGCGGGCGTAGGACTCGATGAGCCTTCGGTAACAGTCCCAAGCCAGGCGTGGATTGCCCGTCATGGCCACCAGCCCGCCGACGGTCGCGTCGCAGAGGCCGATATCGAGCACCGTCTCGAGCATGCCAGGCATCGACACCGGAGCGCCGGACCGCACCGACAGCAGCAGAGGACGGCGGCCATCGCCCAAGCCCAGGCCGGTCGCGCACTCGACGGCGCCCACGGCGCGGTCCAGCAGCTTCCGAAGCTCCGGCGCCCGTCCGGTCTCAACATGTCGGCGGGACACGGCCGTACCGAGCACGACGGCCTGCGGGACCCGGAGTCCCGCGCGGGCCATCCGCGCGAGCCCCTGAGCCTTGCGGCCGATCTCCGCCGGCTCAGGGACCGCCGCGTCGCGGCCGGCGATCACGTACAGGTTCTTGTCCGCCTCCCGTCGGGCCGTTGGCGTCTCTTGTGCCGTGGGAGATCGCCGCGGCCGGGGCGGGGGCTCGGATGCGATCACTCCGCCCAGTACATGGGCGTGCAGCCTGCGCGCCGCGTGCATGAGGGCGTCCGCGGCCTCCTCCAGCGCGCGTGTGGCCTCCACCAGGACAAACAGCTCTCCAGGCGTCTCGACCTCGGCCACCAGGGCACTGTGGACGGAGCGCTGCACCTCATCGGTCTCACGCTCCAGTTCCACCACGCGGTGCACCGCCTCGAGGAAGCCGTCCATGTCCTCGTGTGGCCCTCCCCGCTGGACCTCTCGTCCCATTACAGCTGCGCGCAGGTAGGCGCGAGCCGCGGCAAGCACGAGCGCGGTGAGGCGCCGGGCGCGGGCGCGCACGGCGCCGGCGGGACGACCCTGTGCGAGCAAGCTCATGTAATAGCTGGCCTCCTCGAGGCTGTCGGCCACATCGTCGGTGGCCTCCACGATCTCAAGCAACGGCACCGGATCCTCGGTGCGGTGGGCCGCGGCGCGGATCTCCTTGACCAACTCGTCGGCGCGGCGCTCCCAGTCGCGGGCCAGCCGCGCCGTTGCATCCCGGCGTCCGGTCGCCTGCGGAAGCGTCGCCTGCTCAAGGGCATCCCGGACGGTCTCCCCGATCTCCACGACCAACTCTGCGTGACCGCGAATGAGTCCCAGTAGCTCCTGACGGGTCGTGCGCACGTGACTGATCAGCTCAGCACGCACCTTGTCCCGGATCAACGAGAGCGCCTGTCCCGCGACCATACCCTCCGTACAGATCCGGATCACCGACCGCAGGTACTCGCGCGCGGCGTCGGCGCCGAGTACGTCGCTGAGCGAATCACCGGCTCGCGCCGCGCGGCCTGCGCCGAACTCCAGTGCGTCGTAGACGAGCGAGTCCCCGCCGGCGCGCAGAAAGGCCATGTGCCCTCGATCGCGCTCCGCGGCCCAGCTCAGCAGCTCCAACGCGGCGCGGTTCCCCGCCAGGTGGCGGAGGCGCTTGCGGGCCCGGTTCCAGTCGATCAGGAACACCAGCCGCGAGCCCAGGAGGGCCAGAAACTCCTCGAGCTCGACGCCCGTAGTTGCCTTGAGACGACCGACCGTCAGGTAGTAGCTTCCGTCCTTCATCGCGCGATCGCTGCGCGAGCGCGCGTCCTCCCAGCGCACGTCGCGCCCGTCGAACATCTGCTGGAAGAAGCGCAAGCGGTTGAGATGGACGTCGGTGTAGGTGATCGTCACTTCGCGCTTGGTGACCCGCACCACCAGCACGTGCGCGTCGGTCTCGCCGATGTCGTTCTGCAGCACCAGCGACGGGCCGCTGCGCGTCGCGACCGTGCCCAAACCTGGATGATCGAAGCGCAGGCCTTGTGTGCGGTTCAGGCCACGCATGAACGCCCGCACCAGCTGCCGATCCTCATCGGTCAGGTCGCGAACCAAGGCCCCGTCGACGGACTCGGTGGCGAGACGCTCCTCCACGCGGTTGAGCGCGCGATGGGCGTCCATCACGATCAGATGCAGGCTATCGCTGTCGCCTCGGCGCCCGGACGTTAGACGAGAGATGTCCGCGCTGGAGATCATGTCGCCCGGAGTCACAAGCTCGCTCGAGACCTTGCTCAAACGTCTCCCGAGGTCGTCCGCACTTTCGCTGCCCCCGGTGCGCAGCGCGGCCAGCATCGCCTCCACCTGCTTGGTGGCTTGTCGCGCAATGTCTTGGGCTCCTGGGATCACGTATGCCCCGTCGGGGCGCCGGATGCTTGCGCGGACGACGCTGTCCAGTGCCGTTTCACGAATCCCACTGGCCAGCCGCTCCTCGCGTAGGCTTGGGCCGGAGTCATCGCCGTCAGCGGCTGAACGGGCGGTTTGAAGCAGCGTGAGCAGATACTTGGCCCGGTCGTTAGCGGCCAGGGCGCGGCGCACTAGCTCGGGAAGCAGCAGCTTCTCCTCGCCCAGCGCCTCGATGATGCGCTGCTTGGCCATCACACTCCCCACGTTCGAATGTCGGATGAGGTTGACGCTAGTCCGGCATGCGGCTGCCAGCGACCGGTCAACGCCGCAATACCGCTGCGGGAACGCCGCAGGAAGGTCACGAACCAGTGTGTTCGAGCCGCATTGTTAGGGGGTCAGGGCGAAGCGAGAGCGGTTGGGGTCCACCGAAGCGACCGGGTGCCGCGGCCCCAGATGCGTACTCTATGCTGAACGCGCGCATGTTCAAGAGGTTCGCCATCCGGCTGCTCGCAGGCCTCGTGGGAGTCGCCGCCGGGCTGCTCGTATGTGATGTTGCGCTCGAAAACCTCTCGATCAGCTCTGCCGGGCTGCTCGAGGCGACGCTGGTGTTCTGGGTCGCGCACATCGTGGTGCAGTTCCTCGCACTCAAAGTGCTCGTGCGCCAGCCTTCGATCGCGCTCGCCGGCCTGCTCGCGCTCGCGTCGACGGTCATCGCGCTGTTCATCGCCGTCGCTGTCGTGCCCGGGCTCACCGTGAACGGAGCGCAGACCTACGTCTGGGCCACGCTCATCATCTGGGCCACGACCGCCACCGCCGACGTGTTCGCACGCCGAACCGTCCGCGACGAGCGCTTCGAAAAGCGCCTCGACCGCGCCGAACGACGCAGGGGCTAAGTAAGTAAGGACCGCTAAGTACGTCCTCGAGAAATGCGCCCGAGAGGACTCGAACCTCTACGGAGAACTCTCTCCACACGGCCCTCATACGGCCGGCGTAGATGGACCCGCAACTGGAACACCATTCTGCGCGTCCTGAACTCGCCAGCCTGACATGCACGTTTGACCAAACCTTGGGCCGCCAAGCTTTGCCGATCGGTCCGGCCGGTGCTGCAGCGCGTCGGGCGCGCAGCATAACGGCACAGGCTCACCCGTGCGCACGTAGCAGCTTGGTGAGCCGGCCTACTTCGGCGACCGTGACCGTCAGCTCAGGATGACGGAGAAGCCCTAGCGGATCGAGGCCGCGCACCGGGGTTCGGAACGAGATGAGCGCTCCGCGGTCCCCGTTGGTAGCGAACGTCAGCCCCCGGTCGGTGATCGCAAGTCGCGCAGGCCCCGCGGTCTTCAGGAAGGCGTACGGCCCCGTCATCGCCACATCTGTGATGTTCGCCATAGCGGGCACGAGGCGGATGCTCGCCTGTACGCTCGCTCGCCCACGAAGACGGCAGTGCCGGTTGGTCTCGTCGCGCCCTAGTAGTGCCTAAGGTGGTCGTTGTCTGGCCAAATGCCGTCGCCGGGCATATCGAGTCGATCGGTCAGCGGCCGGCGCCATTCAGGCGTCGCGGTGGGCTCGCCCCAGTAGTCGGTGACCCGCACAGCTTGTCCGTCCTTCAACTCGCCGATCGTCACGTTCCGATACAAGCGTCCGTCACCGTAGTTGCAGGTCCACTCGACCACGACGACATCATCGAGTTGCAAACGCCTGCCGACCTCCAACGTGAGCTCGGGGAAGTTGCCCTCGACATCCGCGACGAGCTTGCTGGTGCGCACAATCTCGCCCATCTGCGGCCACTGGCGGACGACATCGTCGGCCAAGGGCACGCCGAGTATGTAGGCCACCCGTGTCGCGCCGTCGGGCTCCTCCTGGTTCGTGCTCATCGGGGTTCAGATTCCTTCCATCTGGTTTGCGGACTCGGGTCGTCAACGTCGATCGATCGAAGCGTAGTCTCAGCCCGCGCAGATCCGCACGTACGACGTACTCGGTCGCCGACGACTCTCGCCGAACCAACGATCGTGCGCAACGCCGCCGGCCGCGCTTCTGCATAGCCCCGTGGATGCGGCAGCCAGCGGATTGCCGGCCGAGACTGCTCAGATTCGTCGTGAGCCGGCGTCTCCAGCGAAGCTCGGCGGACGCTCGCAATGCGCCCCAAGCGGCAGTTGCACCAGGTTTAGCAACAATCCGAACAGTGGCGCGGACGAGCGACGCAAGACCCCAAACACAAGAGAAGCCCCGCTTAGCAGGGCTTTCTCGATGCACTTGGTAGGACAGCACTCAAACACCTCGGAGCTCCTGGAGGCCGTGCTGGGATGGGCTCCGGATGCGTCGCGCACGCCTAGGACGGAGCCGGTCATGGCGCCGCCCGAGGCGAAGCGGCTCGGCAACGGTGTGGTCCAGAGGGCCCTGATCAGGGCTTTGGCGGCGTCTGCGCAGGTAGCTGTCGAGGCCCTGCTGGGCCGTTGCGTGTCTCGGGATTCGGTCAACAGCTGCCTGTCGACCGGCGCACGTGGTGTGCGGCCGAGATTCGAGCGCGTTATGCCGGGCCGATACCGCACGCGATCCCTGAGAAGGGTCTCGGAACGAGCGCCGGCGATATTGAGCACCGAGCCGCGGTGACGGCGTTTGCGTGCTTCGGGATGTCTCAGCCGGTGGTCGGCGCCGGGATCACTCCGCTTCAGGATCGCTGCGCGGGAGGCCGCGCCGAAGCACGTCGGCGAGCACGACGGCGCCGTTGTGCTGCGGGTCGCGGGCTGCGTATACGAGCGTGAGCGTGCCGGCTCGCGCCCAGCGTCTTAGCGCCACTAG
>Ga0209048_10002381_pt1 | contig 18676 bp, 14 predicted proteins | sample FrelakmetCRP12CR_FD_187146 | JGI IMG/M metagenome (GOLD analysis project Ga0209048, IMG submission 187146) | Freshwater lake sediment microbial communities from the University of Notre Dame, USA, for methane emissions studies - CRP12 CR (SPAdes)... | ecosystem: Environmental > Aquatic >... | reverse complement strand
AACACAGAAGTTACGCCCTGCCGTCCCGGTGGAGACGACCGGCGATCGGCTCAACCCCACCCTGATCGATGTGGTTCAGAGTCACCCAGGCTCGCTTGTGGGCGCTGGCGTGGCGTCCATATCTAGGGGCTTTTCGAGAGCCGACGCGGGGACTCGAACCCCGGACCCCTTCATTACGAGTGAAGTGCTCTACCAGCTGAGCTACGTCGGCGCGGAACCCGATGCTAGCGCCGGATGCGGCTCGGCCGCGGGCCCCCTGCTCGCCTTCAGGTCCGTCGCCTCGGTCTCCAGCTCGAGCTCGGCCAGCACGCCCAGCAGCGACTCTCCATGCTTCTCGCAGAATGCCGGGCCGATCCCCCGGATCTCGATCAGCGCATCGAGGCTCCGCGGGCGCGTGCGCAGCACCTCCTCGAGCACCGCGTCGGGCGCCACCGTGTACGCCGGCTTGCCCTCGGCCCGCTTCCACCGCCACGCCCTCAACTGCTCGAAGCGCTCCTGTAGCGCCGGCGTTCGTGGCTCCTCCTGCGAGGTCCGCCGGGCGCCACCCGTTCGCCCTCCTCGCGCGCCGCTCCCCCGGCGCGCGGACTTCCCGGACCGGCGGGCGGGCGGGCGCTCCATCGCCTCCCTCAGCTCGTCGTCCGGGTCGCACACATCGCAGCAGCGGCCGCTCGGCATCCCCTGCTCGTCGTCGCCGAAATGGTCGAGGATCTGGCGCCTTCTACAGGTCTCCGCACCGGTGATGAAGCGCTCGATCGACCTGTAAGACTCCCAGCTGCGGTCCCTCGCCGCCTTGATCGCCCTGTAGGCGGCCGCCGGGCTGCCCTGGCCCGTGAGCCTCACCTGAAGGCCGGCCCGCCCGGCGCCCGACTGCGGATCGGAGGAGACCCCCCGGGCGGCCGTGAGCTCCACCGCGCCCGCCCGCTCGGCCACCGAGAGCAGTACCCGCTCGCGCTCGCCGAGCTCTCCATGCCCGATCGGAAGCACCCCGTCCTCGGAGCGGCGCCGCAGGCCCGCCACGTAGCTCCTGACGTCCTCCACGCTCATCTCCCGCTCGTTGATGAACCTGATAAGCCGGCCGAGGTCCATCCGCGCAGCCAGCAGCAGCGCCCTGGCCGGCTCGCCGTCGCGCCCGCCCCTGCCCGCCTCCTGGTAGTAGCCCTCGAGGCTCGTGGGAACCGCCCAGTGGGCGACCGTCCTCACCTCCGCCTTGTCCACGCCCATCCCGAACGCGTTCGTCGCCACGACCACCTCGGCCTCTCCCTCCATGAATGCCGCCTGGCTGGCCCTTCGCTTATCCGGGCTCATGCCGGCGTGGTAGGTCACCGCAGCGATCCCCAGCTCGCCGATCCTCTCGGCCACCTCCCCGGTGTCCTTGCGGGTCCCGCAGTACACGATCGCCGGCCGCGCCCCCGGGTCGTTCAGCACGTGCTCGAGCGCCGCCCACTTCCGCGCGATCGCGCCCTTGCCCTCCACCCCGACCACGTCGAAGGCGAGGTTCGGCCGGTCAAAGCCCGATCGGATCGACACCCAGTCGCGCAGCCCCAACCGCTCTGCGATCTCTCCCGCCACCCGCGGCGTGGCCGTCGCCGTGGCCGCCATCACCGCGGGCCTTCCCAACGATTCGATGGCCTCTCCCAGGCGCAGGTAGTCCGGCCTGAAGTCGTGCCCCCACTCCGCGACGCAGTGCGCCTCGTCCACCACGAACAGCCCCACCGTCCGCCGCGCCAGCGCCTCGCGGAAGGCGGGCGAGGCGAACCGCTCGGGGGCCGCCAGCACGAGCTGCGTGACGCCGGCCTCGATGTCCCGCAGCGCCTGCGCGTTGTGGCCCTCCGCCATCCCCGACGCCAGCATCGCCGCGCGCACGCCGGCCTCTTCGAGCCGCTGCAGCTGATCGCTCATCAGCGCGATCAGGGGGCTCACCACGACCACCAGACCGCGCCCGGCCAGCGCGGGCAGCTGGTAGCAAAGCGACTTCCCGCCGCCCGTCGGCATCACCACGAGGCTGTCCCGCCCGCCGAGCGCCGCCTGCACCGCCTCGCGCTGCCCCGGCCTGAACGCGTCGAGGCCGAACCGCTCGAGCAGCTCCTCGGGCGTTGGGGTCGCGGCGGGCATCGTCTGCTGCATGCTCGCCACGCTACCCACCGCATCGGCGGGGACGCTCACTGCGAACGCCCGCGGGCCGCCCCGAGGCGGCCCTCATCATCATGCTTTGACGGGCCTTCTCCGCCACACGACCCGCGCGCCCGCGGAGGGCACGAGCGTGATCGCGCGCCGCCGGTTCCACTCCCCGTGACGCCATCTGCGCCCGATCGCCCCCCCGGGCAGGCTCGGCTCGAGCTCGCTCAGCACGGTGCGCAGGATCAGCTTCATCTCCTGCATCGCAAACGACGCGCCGATGCAGCGGCGGATCCCGCCGCCGAACGGGATCCACGAGAACGTCTCGGGTCCCTTCTCGAGGAACCGCTCGGGCCGGAACTCCCCCGGGCCCTCATACACGCGCGGGTTGCGGTTCGCTAGGTAGATCGCCGGCACCACCCGCGTTCCGGCCGGGAGGCGGTACTCGCCCACCTGCAGCTCCTCCTTGAGCAGCCTCACCACCAGCGGCACCACCGGCCTGACCCTGAGCGTCTCGTTGATAACCGCCGTCATGTACGCCTCGCCGGCCGTCTCCCCGCCGTCGATCTCCGCCATCAGCCGCCTCAGCTTCGCCGGATGGCGCACGAGCCGCTCGAGCGCCCACGCCACCGAGGTGGCCGTCGTCTCGTGTCCCGCGAGCAGCAGCGTCACCAGCTCGTCGCGCAGCTCTTCGTCGGTCATCCCCTCCCCGTCCTCGTCGCGCGCCTGCAAGAGCAGCGACAGGATGTCCGTGCGCCCGTCGAGATCCCGCTGGGCGCGCCGGCGGCCGATCTCCTCGTAGATCAGCCCGTCCAGCCGTGCGAGCGCCTCCCCGATCGCCCCCGTCGGGCGCGCGCCGGTCGGGCGTCGCAGCGCGAACCGCAGCATCGCCACGGTATGCGTCGGGCGCAGCAGATCCCCGATCGCCTGCTTCAGGGGCCCCATACGCTCGTCCTGCACGCCGAACACGGCCCGCAGGATCACCTCGAGCGTGATCTTCCGCGTGCGCTCCTGCAGCCTCATGGGCGTCCCGAGCGGCCAGCTCGCCATGTCGTTGCGCGTGGCCTTGACGATCACGTCCTCGTACTCGCGCATCCGCTCGCCGTGAAAGGGGGGCAGCAGCAGCTTGCGCTGGCGCATGTGCTCTGGGCCGGTGAGCACCACCACCGAGCTCGGGCCCATCACCGGCGCGACCGGCGAGGCCCCCGCGCCCGACGGCGCCACCTCCGCGGGCGCGGTGAACACCGCCCGCACGGCCTCCGGGTCGCTCACCATCACGAGCTTGATCCCGCTCGGTGCGAACGTCACGGTGAACGTGCTCCCGAGCCGTCTCGCACAGCGGTCCATCAGCCAGGTCGGCGCAACCGCCCACACGAGCGTCTGCACGATCGCCGGCGCCCGGGGCCCGGGCGGCAGTCCGCGGCGGACTCCCCGGCCGGGACCCTCCACGGCCGTCGCCACCACGGCCGGCCTGCTGGGCGAGGCGGTTGCCATGACTACACGCTACCCCCCGCCCGTGGCTCCCTGGGTGCCGGTCCGGGCCGGCTGCCCGCCCCGCGGCGGCTGGATTCGCGGCACGGGATGCACGGGGCGCACCGGATGCACGAGTGGCTTCGCCGCCTTCTTGTCCTTGTCGCGGTCGAGCGCGTGGCTCACCGCGTGATTGACGCTGTGCTCCGCATGGCTGACCGCGTGCCTGACCCCCGGGGAGAGCGCGTAGGCCAGAAGCGTGGCCGCGATGCCGACGGTGGCGATCGCGAGCGCGAGCCGCGTCCGGCGGGACTCGCCACCCGGGGCGGCCGGCCGCGTGCTGAAGGGAGAGATCGACATAACCCGTACCCGCCCTAAACCTACCGACCGCACGTCACGACGACGCCGGCCGCGGCCCCGCGTCAGCTTCCGAGCGCTCCCGGCCAGGGCCCGCGGCCACTAGCGAGCGTGCGCCGCGTGCTCCATCAGCGCCGCCGCCACCAGCTCGTGGGCCCTCTCGATCTGCTCGGCCACGAGCACCGGCCTTCGCTTGCGAAGGTAGGAGAGGAGCATCGGCGCCGGAACCACCCGCACGCCCTTCCTGCGCGCCAGCGGCCGATCGACCCGCGCGTGGCTGTAGACGATCAGCGGCTCCACGTTCAGGCCCGTGACCGTTTCGATCGCCTTGCGCTCGGCCTGGGCCTGGCGCAGCGTCGCCCCGTGCACCCGGCCCACCTTGATCGGCCCGGGATGGCTCTTCGTCTCGACGGTGAACACCCCGCCCGGCCCCATCAGGATGTGATCGACGTTGCCGTGCCCGAGGCTCACGTCGTGGATCACCTGCCACTCGCCCTGAACCGCGAGCTCCTCGAGGATGCCCCCCACCCGCTCCTCGCCCGTGGCGCCCTGGTCGTGTCGCATCACCAGCGGCAGCACGTAGCGCTGGATAATGAACATGCTGGCGAGCAGGGCCACCTCCGCGGCAAGGAAGAGAGGGTCGTGCAGGCCGAAGGCACGGCCGAGCAGCGCCGTCGCCACTGCCAGCACCCCCAACGCGATGAGGGTGCGCAAGCGCAGACGGGTCACGGTCGCGCGCGCGTACTGCCCGGCCGTTCGGCCGGTGGGGTCCGAGCTGACTGGATTCATCTCACACCGCCTCATCGGCCGATCGATCCCCGCTCCTTGAGCCGCAGGCCCCGCCAGGCGCGCGGAAAGACCGGAAAAACGTGGAGACAGAGCCCGTTTTCTAAAGCGTCCCCGCCGGTCAGCCGACGCCGGAATCAGACGATCAGAACGCTGATCGGCCTCCCCAGCCCGGATGCACGGCGTGGCCAACCCCGACCCTTCCTCCCCCCCTCCCGATGTCTGCCTGCTCCTTCGAGCCCATGCCGAGCAGCACTGGCTGAGCCAGGAGATAGTGCCGGTCCTGCGCCAGCTCGAGCAGCGTGACTTCCTGCCCGAGGAGCAGCTGGGCGCCGCGCTGGCCTACCTGGAAGCCCTGTGGATCGAGGCTACCGGCCGCGCCGCGGAAACCGACGCAGCGTATGCCGAGCTCGACCCCCCGGCCACCGATGGCGACCCGGCCCTCTCGGATGAGGCCCGCGGGTACCACGCCGCCGTGTGCGGCCTGCGCGCCGCGGTCGCTCGCCAAGTCGCCGAGCTGGTCAGCCCCCCGGACGACGTGTTCATACCGTTCATGCGCCACCGCGTGACCCTCTGATCCGTTGCCATACGCTGCGGCCTGTGCCGCTGCGCTTCGACCTGCAATCCCATTCGACCCACTCCGACGGCGCGCTCGCCGCCGGCGAGGTCGTCGAGCGCGCCGCGGCCGCGGGCGTGCAGCTGCTCGCGCTCACCGACCACGACACAGTCAGCGGCGTCTCGGAGGCACGGGCCGCCGGAGAGCGGTGCGGAGTCCGCGTCGTCCCGGCGGTCGAGATCTCCGCCCGCGACGACGGCCCGGCGGGCGCGCGAGAACTGCACATCCTCGGCTACGCCATCGACCACACCGATCCGCGGCTCACCGACCGGCTCGCCGCGTTTCTCGCCGACCGCGAGCAGCGCACTCTGCGGATGGCCGCCGCGCTACGCGCCCTCGGCCTGGAGCTCGACGAACGTGAGATCGCCGCGAGGCGGGCCGCCGGGCGGCCGATCGGCCGCCCCCACCTGGCGAGCGCCGTGCTCGCCGCACCAGCCAACGCACCCCGGCTGAAGGCCGAGCAGATCGACGACATCGGCTCGCTCATCGTCGCCTACCTCGTCGAGGGCCGGCCCGCCTTCCGCCTGCGGGAGACCCCCACCGTCGCCGAAGCCGTGCAGGCGATCCACGACGCGGGCGGCCTCGCGGTCTGGGCGCACCCGTTCTGGGACGTCTCCGATCCCACCGAGGTGCTCGCGATGATCGACCGGCTGCGCGGCGCGCCTCAGATCGACGGGGTGGAGGCCTTCTACGTGACCCACACCCGGGAGCAGACCGAGCTGCTCGCCGAGCGCTGCGCCGCCCTCGGGCTGCTCAGCACCGGCTCGGCCGACTTCCACGGACCGGAGAACCGCCTGTTTTCGCGCTTCCTGGCGTTCGAGACCTACGGGCGGGAGCCCAACCTCGGGCGGATCGCCTCAGCGGCCTAGAAGGGCCTGCAGCCGGTAGGCGAGCGCCTCCAGGGCGAGCTCTTCGGAGACGTTCAGCGGCAGGCTCAGCCGCGTGTCCCCCACCAGCTCGATCGCCTCGCCGAGACGGGCACCGTCGCGCTCGCGCGCGTCCTCGGCGAGCTCGGCCCGGCGGTCCACGGCGTGGACGAGCTCGGGCGCGCCCTCGCACATGCAGAGCACGTCGCGCAGCCACAGCTCGGCCAGGCGCAGCGCGAGATCCAACGTCCCCGTGCGCGCCCGCCGTTCGCCGCGCCGCCGCGCGTCGAGCCCTTCGCGCTCGTAGCGTTTGCGCTCCTTCCTCGGCACGAGCTCGAGCTCCCCCGCCACCCGCTCGTCCGCCGCCTCGCCGGCAGCCGCCCCGGCCGCCTTCGCGACGTCGAGCAGCGCGAGCCACGCCCGCCCCTCCGTGGAGCCGGCCAGAGCCGAGCGCACGTAGCGCTCCGCGCTCGCCCGCAGCTCCGCGCCCTGCTCGCCCGCCAGCCGCGCGGCCAGACGGGCGTCGCCGAGCGCGAGTCGCGCGCACGCCTGCGAGCGCTCGGGATCCGCGCAATCGAGGCCCTCGGCGATCACCGCGGCCGGCAGCTGATCGAAGCGCACCTGCTGGCAGCGCGAGACGATGGTCGAGAGCACGTCCTCGCGGCGCTCGGTGAGCAGCAGCAGGTGCGCGAACGGCGGCGGCTCCTCGAGCGTCTTCAGCAGCCGGTTCGCCGCCTGGTCGTTCATCCTGTCCACCCCCTCGATCACGAACACGCGCCGCGCGGATTCAAACGGCGTGTGGGCCGCCGCGGCGACAACCGGCTCCTGGATGTCCGCCACGAGCAGTTCGGCGGCACCCGACGGGGTCACCCACGTCAGATCGGGGTGGGAGTCCCGCGCGACGCGCTCGCCCACCGCTCCCGGGTCGCGTGCGCCCTTGGCCAGCAGCGCGGCGGCGAAGGCCCGCGCGATCGTCCGCTTGCCGGTTCCCGGCACGCCGTAGAAGAGGTAGGCGTGCGAGGGCTCCCCGCGCGCCGCGAGCGCCGGCCCCAGCACCGCACGCGCGTGCGCGTGCGCGTCGATCCCGGGCAGCACCTCCTCGAGGGCGGCCGATGGAGAGGTGCCGGGCATCACGGCCATCCTAGATGGTCGATTCCACGGCTATGCACCGCTCACCGATCGAAGATCGGCCAGCACGTCCGGCCTTCGCCGGCCGGTGTCCTCGGCCTCGGTCTTGCTGGCCGATCTGTGATCGGTAGCAAGGCCGTTCTGGCCTTGAGTCCTTGGCCGACTCGACCATCCGCACCCCAGAAACCGGCACATCCCCGTGGAATCAACCATCTAGACCCGGCCCCCGGCCGAACCTCCTGCCCGCCCCGCCGCCGATCGCCTCGCCTCCGAGGCCGGCGAGCCGCCCGTGGCTAGCGGTACCGTGGCGTCGTGGCCCGCGGCAGGCTCATCACGATCGAGGGACTCGACGGCGCCGGCAAGTCCACGCTCGCCGAGGCGCTCGCCCGCGAGCTCACCGCGCGCGGCGAGGCGGTGCACCTGCTGCGCGAGCCGGGCGGGGTCGACGTCTCCGAGCGGATCCGCGCGCTCGTGCAGGACCCCTCCCTGACGGTCGCACCGCGCACCGAGACGCTCCTCTACGCCGCCGCCCGCGCCCAACTCGTGCACGAGCGCCTCGCACCCCTGCTCGCGCGCGGCGAGCTCGTGCTGCTCGACCGCTTCGTGGACTCCTCCCTGGCCTACCAGGGGGCCGGGCGCGCGCTGGGGGTCGACCAGGTGCGGGCGATAAACCTCTTCGCCACCGACGGGCTGAATCCCGACCGCACGCTGCTGCTGCGCATCGCTCCGGACGCCGGACGGGCCCGTCAGCGTGAGCGCGCGCTCGCGCCCGATCGCCTGGAGCGCGAGGGCGAGGGCTTCTTCGCGCGCGTCGCCGGCGCATACGAGGATCTGGCGCGCGCCGACCCGGGGCGGATGCGCACGATCGACGCCTCCCAGCCGCCCGAGGGCGTGCTCGCCGACGCGCTCGCCGCGCTGGCGGACCTGCTGCCCGCCCCCGCCCCCCGGGGCTAGCATGGTCGCCGGGATGCTCGCCGCCTCTTCGAACACCTCCGGCCTCTCCGCGGGCGCGATCGCAATCGCCGTGGCCGCCGCGCTGATCGTCCTCGCCTGCGCCTCATGGGCCATCGCCCGCCGGCGCGCGTTCGAGCCCCACTGGTCGCTCTCGCTGCGCCACGCGATCGCCGAGGCCGGGGTCCGCGCCTCGGCGACATGGGCTGAATTCCTCGACTGGGCGCGCCTCGGACGCTGACCCCGCGGGCGGCACGCCGGATCCGCCGTCCGGGCTCCCGGCCTTCTAAAATCAAGGGTGCTGGCCTTGGCTCTTCCGATCTTCCGCGGATCTCTTTCCGTCCGGCTCGGACGGGAGGATGATCCGCCCCGACAACAGCTTCGAGTGGGCGTCCGCAACGCCAGCGCAGCAGAGGAGGAAGGCCGATGAACCCAACCCCACACAACATCCTCTCCGAGCACACGGCGCATGGCGCCCCGCTCACGGTGAGCCGCTTCTTCACAGCCTCGGGGAGCGATCCGTTCGACGCCGTGGAGTGGGAGCGGCGCGACGCGCGCATCGGCCACGGCGACCGGGTCGCCTTCGAGCAGACCGACGTCGAGTTCCCGAAGAGCTGGTCGCAGAACGCGACGAACATCGTCGCCCAGAAGTACTTCCGCGGACAGCTCGGCCAGCCGTCGCGCGAGCGCTCGGTCAGGCAGATGATCGGCCGCGTGGCCGGCACGATCGCCGATTGGGGCCAGCAGGGCGGCTACTTCGCCGGCGAGCCCGACAGGGAGGCCTTCGAGCACGAGCTCACCCACATCCTGCTGCACCAGATGGCGGCGTTCAACTCGCCGGTGTGGTTCAACCTGGGCTTCGAGGAGAGCCCCCAGAGCAGCGCCTGCTTCATCCTCTCGGTCGAGGACACGATGGAGTCGATCCTCGACTGGAACACCAAGGAGGGGATGATCTTCAGGGGCGGCTCGGGCTCGGGCATCAACCTCTCGAGGATCCGCGGGTCGATGGAGCCCCTGGCCAAGGGCGGCACCGCCTCCGGGCCGGTCTCCTTCATGCGCGGAGCCGACTCCTGGGCGGGGACGATCAAGTCCGGCGGCAAGACCCGCCGCGCCGCCAAGATGGTGGTGCTCGACGTCGATCACCCCGACATCCGCGAGTTCATCTGGTGCAAGGCCAAGGAGGAGGACAAGGCGGCCGCGCTGCGCGACGCCGGCTTCGACATGTCGATCGACGGCGACGGCTTCAAGTCGATCCAGTATCAGAACGCGAACAACTCGGTCCGGGTCACCGACGAGTTCATGCGCGCAGTCGAGGACGACGGCAAGTGGCGGCTGATCGCCCGCTCCACCGGCGAGCCGGTGGGCGAGCCGGTCAGCGCGCGCGAGCTGATGCGCGAGATCGCCGAGGCGGCCTGGCGCTGCGCCGACCCCGGCCTGCAATACGACACGACCATCAACCGCTGGCACACGAATCCAAACACCGGACCGATCACCGCATCCAATCCATGCAGCGAGTACATGAGCATCGACGATTCCGCGTGCAACCTCGCGTCGCTGAATCTGATGAAGTTCCGTCGCCCCGACGGGACGTTGGAAGTCGAGTCGTTCGAGCACACGGTCGACATCATCCTGCTCGCGCAGGAGATCCTCGTCAGCCCGTCCAGCTACCCGACCGAGAAGATCGGCCAGAACGCCCGGGACTATCGCCAGCTCGGGCTCGGCTACGCGAACCTGGGGGCCTACCTGATGGCCGACGGCGTGCCGTATGACTCAGACGCGGGCCGCGGAACCGCTGCTGCGATCACGGCGCTCATGACCGGGAGGGCCTACCGACGCTCCGCAGAGGTCGCAGCCACACTCGGCCCCTACGAGGGCTACGCGATCAATCGCGACGCGCACAACCACGTGATGGCCATGCACCGCGATGCCTCCTATGCGATTCCCGACGCCGGCTGCGCCGACGAGGGCCTGCTCGCGGCCGCGCGGCGCTCGTGGGACGAGGCGGTCGCGCTGGGAGAGATCCACGGCTACCGCAACGCGCAGGCCACCGTGCTCGCGCCAACGGGGACGATCTCCTTCCTCATGGACTGCGACACGACCGGCGTCGAGCCGGACTTCTCGCTCGTCAAGTTCAAGGAGCTCGTGGGCGGCGGGCAGATGACGATCGTCAACCGCACCGTGCCGCTGGCGCTGGCGACGCTCGGCTACTCAGAGCAGCAGGTCGAGCAGATCGAGGCGCACCTCGCCGAGCACGGCACGATCCTCGGCGCACCCGGCCTCAGCGAGGAGCACCTGCCGGTGTTCGACGTCGCGGTGGGCGAGCGGGCGATCTCGCACATGGGCCACCTGAACATGATGGGCGCCGTGCAGCCCTTCATCTCGGGGGCGATCTCAAAGACCGTCAACCTTCCGCAGGAGGCGACCGTCGAGGACATCGCCGACGCCTACACGCAGGCCTGGCGACTGGGGATCAAGGCGCTCGCGATCTACCGCGACGGGTCGAAGACCGCGCAGGCGCTGCGCACGGACGCCCATGGCGGCGCCGAGGCGCCGGCCGACGTGGACGCGATCGTCGAGCAGGCGGTGAGCAAGGCGCTGGCCGAGGCGGGACCGCGCCGCAAGCGGATGCCCCGCGAGCGCCAATCGCTCACCCACAAGTTCTCGATCGGCGGCCACGAGGGCTACATCACCGCCGGCATGTACGACGACGGCAGCGTCGGGGAGATATTCCTCACCGACATCGGCAAGGAGGGCTCGACGCTGCGCGGCATGATGAACTCGTTCGCCACCGCGATCTCGATCGCCCTGCAGTACGGCGTGCCGCTGGAGACGCTCGTGCGGAAGTTCAGCTACATGCGGTTCGAGCCCGAGGGGATCACCGGCAACCCGGAGATCCCGTTCGCCAAGTCGATGCCCGACTACATCATGCGCTGGCTGGCCTCCCGCTTCCTGGACACCGACGCCCAGGAGGACCTCGGGATCCTCACGAAGGAGGTGCGTGCCCGCAAGGCCGCTCAGGATGCCGTCCAGTCGATGAGCGCCTCGGACACCGCCGGTCCCAGCTCCGAGGAGGAGCCCTCTGCGGAAGCCTCCGGCGGAAACGGCGGACACGGCGGAAACGGCGGCGTCAGCGCGCCCACGTCCGCGCTTACGGACACGCCCCCGGTGCTACCGGCCCGACTCTCAGGCCTCGACCTCGGGCCGGCTTGCAGTCAATGCGGAGGCATGATGCAGCGCACCGGCTCCTGCTACACATGCTCGAGCTGCGGTAACAACACTGGCTGCGGTTGAGTTGAGTGTGACGGGTCATAAAACCGTCCCGCGATGGGTCACGGGGGGCTGGCGAGCCGCACCAAATCGCGCTCCCACCCAGGTATAGGTGGTCGGCCGATGCCACAGCCAATCCCGGATCTGAGCGCCGAGCCCAGGCCGGCTCATGGACGGCGCTCGCCGAGGACGACCCCCTCCGCGACCGGGTGGGTCACCGTGAAGCCATGCTGCTTGAGCACGGCGATCATGCGTGCGTTGTCAGGCGTCGTCTCCGCGTAAACGCTGCGGATGCCCCACGCTCGCGCGATCTGAAGGCAGTAGTCAGTCAGCAGGTCCGAAAGGCCGCGCCCCTGCCAGGGATCGGCGACGAGCACAGCGTACTCTGCGTTCTGGCGGTCGGGATCGGCGACGAGCCGGCCGACGCCGAGGAGTTTGGACGTGCCATCCTGCGCTTTGAGCTCGGCGATGATCGCGAGTTCGCGGTCGTAGTCGATGAAGCAGTAGCGCGTGGCGAACTCGTGCGTGTGCTTGACCATCCCACGGAAGCGCGACTGGATCGACTCGGGCGAGCAGGCATCGAGCATCTCGTGCCATAGTGGCTCGTCCTCTGGTCTGATCGGACGCAGCGTCACCTGCAGGCCGCCGGCTGTCGTCGCCTCGCGCGTGTACTCCTCGGGGTAGGGCCGGATCGCCAGGTGCGAGAAGGGCGGTGGCGGGCGGCCGACGAGTGACTGGTCGACGACCGCCCTGGCATCGAGCGCGACGGAGCCGTCCCGCCCGGCGAGCAGCGGATTGATCTCGATCTCGCTGATCTCGGGATAGTCGGCGACGAGGTAGGAGAAGCGCATCACGACCTCAAGTAGGGCGTCGAGGTCGATCCCGGAGCGTCCTCGGTGGCCGCCGAGGAGTGGCCAGATCCGCAGCGACTGGAGCATGGCGAGCGCGAGGCGCTCGTTCAGCGGCGGCAGATCGATAGCCTGGTCGTGCAAGAGCTCCGCCGCGACGCCGCCGGCACCGAGCAGGATCACTGCGCCGAACGTCGGGTCCTTGCGTGCGCCGAGCACGAGCTCGTAACCGGGGCTCTTCGCCATTGGCTGAACCGTCACGCCCTGTATGTCGGCCTCCGGCCGACGCTCGTGCACCGCGGCGAGGATCCGGTCGTAGGCCGCCCGGACCTCCTCGCCGCTGCCGAGGCCCAGCTCGACGCCGCCGACGTCGGTCTTGTGCGTGACGTCGGGTGAGCGCACCTTGAGTGCGACCGGGTAGCCGATGCCTGCGGCAACTGCCACGGCGTCATCCGCCGAGAGCGCCGGCAGCGGCTTCGTGACCGGAATCTCGTACGCGTCGAGCAGCGTCTTTGACGAGGTCTCGGAAAGCACACCGCGGCCCTCGGCGAGCACCGCGCCCATTAGCTCCTTCGCCCTCCGGCGGTCGAGCGCGAAGCTCACCGGGATCGTCCGCGGCGTCTCGTGCAACGTCGCGAGGTTGCGGGCGTAGGAGACAAGGTCCATGAACGCGCCGGTGGCCTGTTCGGGATAGGCGTAGGTGGCCACACCACCCGCGCTGAGGCGCTCGAGCCCCTCGCGCACCGAGCGCCCGCCCATCCAGGCGGCCAGCAGCGGCTTTTGCTGGCCGACCTTCGATCGGTCGAGACGCGCCGCCAGCACGGCATCGGCGGTCCCGGCGGCGTCGGTCATCGCCTGCGGAGTCAGGATCACAAGCACAGCGTCAACCTGAGCGTCGGCGAGCACCGCCGTGACCGCGTCTCCGAATCGCTGCGGCGGGGCGTCGCCGAGCACGTCGATCGGGTTGGAGTGCGACCACGCCGGCGGCAGCGCCGCGTCGAGCGTCGCGAGGGTGGCCGGCCCGAGCTCCGCGAGTGCGCCGCCGCGTGCGAGCAGGGCGTCGGCTGCCATCACTCCCGGGCCCCCCGCGTTCGTGACGATCGCCAGGCGCCCGCCGCGGACCGGACGCTCGCGCGCGAGCAGCTCGGCGCTCGCGAACACGTCCTCGATTCGCTCGACGCGCACGAGCCCGGCGCGTCGGAAGGCAGCATCGTAGACGGCGTCCTCGCCGGCCATCGCGCCGGTGTGCGAGATGGCCGCCTTGGCCGACGCGGCGAACCGCCCCGCCTTGTAGACGATTATGGGCTTACTGCGTGCAAACGCACGGGCCGCCGACATGAACTTGCGCGGCTCTGTGACAGTCTCGACGTAGAGGAAGATCGAGCGCGTCTGGGTGTCCTGGCCGAGATAGTCGATCAAGTCGCCGAGGTCTATGTCGAGCATGTTGCCGAGCGAGACGACATGCGAGAAGCCGATCTGCTCCGCCAGCGCCCAGTCGATGACGGACGTCGCGAGCGCGCCTGATTGCGAGACGAACGCGACATGGCCATCGATCGGCATCGCCCCGGCGAAGCTCGCGTTGAGCGCCAGCCGCGGCACGATCAGTCCGATGCAGTTTGGTCCCAGCAGCCGCAGGCCGTCGTAACGGGCCAACTCCTCGGCGACGCGGCGCTCGAGCTCTGCCCCTTCGGCGCCGGCCTCGCGGAATCCGGCCGACAGGACGGCGATCGCCCCGACTCCCCTCTCACCGCACTCACGCACTACCTCCGGGACGGCGGCGGCGGGTGTGCACACGATTGCAAGCTCGGGCCTGGCCGGCGTCTCCGCGATGCTGGCGTACGCTTGGATACCGCCGACCGACTCGCGGCGAGGGTTGATCGGGTACACGACCCCCTCGAAGCTGGCGTCGACGAGATTGCGCAGGACGATGTGGCCAAGTTGCGTTCGCTCGCCGCCGGCGCCGACGACGGCCACGTGGGTGGGGTTGAAAAGGCTGTCGAGGTTGCGGACGCTCATGGCTGGCTGCTCGAACATCATTACGGCGCGCGTTGTTTCGCCATGCACCGTCCAGCTGCGATGCTCAAGGCCGAGGCACGTTACTCCTCTGTCGCGATCGTCTCACGCAAACGCTGGAACGCGGACGACGGGCAGACGTCCAGATGAACGGCGACTCCGCCTCCCGGCGCGGACCGGGCGACTGTGCGCCCGTCTCCCGGGTGATCTGCCGCCGGCAGGATCGATTAGTCCCCGCAAAGTGCGGGGACTAATCGGTGCGTCTCTACGAACGCCGCGATCTGTTGTCTAGGATCGCCGCCCCGCTTGAAGTAGGTGGGAAGCCCCCGGTCGAATCTTTCTCCCGACCGGGGGCATTTTTCTTCACGTTTCCCGCACCGTCACTGCGTGCGAAGGTCACCGTTCTGGGCGTGTCCGCTGCGCACGCGAGGCGGGGCTCCGTTGCGGGCCGGCGCGCCGGGCGCCCCGGCGCGCCCCTCACGGTCGGCCGCCGCCATCAGGGCGCGCATGGACTCCTCGATGCCCTCGGCGAGCACGTCGATGTCCGAGGCCTCGTCGTAGTCGCCCGTTACGCCGAACGTGAGCCCGCCGTTGTAGGAGAAGATGGCCACTCCGATCCGCACATGCCCGCCAATGGGGACGTAGGGGAAGCACTCGAGCATCCGGCGCCCGGCCGCGTACAGCGGTCTCTGCGGGCCGGGGACGTTGGTCGTCACGGTGTTCACGCTGCGCTGGGGCATCCGCGTAGCGGCTCGCAGGCCGAGTGAGAGCAGCATCGCCGGCGCAAACCCGCTGAGACCCACGAGGACATCGCCCGCCACGGCTTCGCCGGAGTGCTTCAGGTGCTCCATCTGCGCGCGCATGGCGGCGAGTCGCTCGACGGGATCCTCGATCCCCACCGGGAGATTGGCGAAGATCGCCGATACGCGGTTGTTGTACTGGCCGTGCTCGTCGCTCGCGCGCACCGACACCGGCACGAGCGTCCGCACGTCGCGCTGCGTGGACTCCGCGCGCCGGGCGAGCAGCGCGCGGAAGCCGCCGGCGATCGCGGTCAGGACCACGTCGTTGACGGTGCCGCCGAGCGCGCCGCGAATGTGCTTGACATCGGAGAGCTGTGATCGTGCCCACACCCAGCGGCGGTGGGGCCCGATCGGCCCGTTGAGCGAAGAGGAGGGCGGCGGCGAGACCAGGCCGCTCATCGTCCACAGCCCGCGGGCGGTCTCGGCGGCGGTCCGCGCCAGGCGGCCGGGCGAGCGCACCGCGGACCGCGCGGCGCGCAGCTGCTCATACGGGCTGACCGCCCTCTGCGCGAGCGCTTTGATCGCCAGCTCGGCTCCCGGCGGCTGGCGCTCGGGCTGCCACTCGTCGGGCGCCGGGACCTCGGGGTCGCGCTCGCTGTCGAACACCACCGCCATGAGCTCAGCCCCCGAGACGCCGTCGACCATGCAGTGATGGATCTTGGTGATGAATCCCCAGCGGCCCTCGCTGAGCCCCTCGACGATCCACGCCTCCCACAGCGGCTTGCCACGGTCGAGCTGCTGTGACATGACGCGGCCGACCAGGTTGCGCAGTTCCTCATCGCCGCCCGGCGGCGGCAGGGCGGTTCGCCGCAGGTGATAGCCCAGGTTGAAATGCGGATCGTCGACCCACACCGGCCGCCCCAGCGCGACCGGCACGAAATGAACCCTCTGGCGGTAGCGCGGGATGCTCGGCAGATGCGCGCTCACCATCCGCGCGACCGCCTCATATCCGGGCGAGGGCCCCTCGAGGATCGCCACCGAGCCGATGTGCATGTGGCTCACCCCGTCCTCGAGATGCAGGAAGGAGGAGTCTTGGGGGCTGAGGCGCTGCACGACCATCTCCGCGGTCTAGGTTTCCGAGGGCCTGAACGGTACCACCGCCACCTTGGCCCGGACCGCCGCGCTGTAGTCTCCCGCCGCGATGAGCGATCTGTTCGACGTCTCCGGCAGGACGGCCCTCGTGACCGGCGGCTCGCGCGGGATCGGGCTGATGATCGCCCGCGGCCTCGTGCAGGCGGGCGCGCGCGTGGTCGTCTCCTCGCGCAAGGAGAACGACGTCGCGGCCGCAGCGCGGGAGCTCGCCGCGATCGGCGACTGCCACGCGATCCCCGGCGACGTCTCCACGCAGCAGGGGGCCGCGGCACTGGCCCAGGCGACGCGCGAGCGCTTCGGAGAGCTCGACATCCTCGTGAACAACGCGGGCACCAACTGGGGCGCGCCCCTGGAGGAGTACCCGGCGAGCGGCTGGGAGAAGGTCGCCCACACGAACGTCGAAGGCGTCTTTCATCTCACCGTCGCGCTGCTGCCCGAGCTGCGCGCCGGCGCGGACGCCGCCGATCCCGCGCGCGTGATCAACATCGGGTCGATCGACGGGCTGCGCACACCGCCTTATGAGAACTACGCCTACAGCGCCAGCAAGGCGGCCGTCCACATGCTGACCCGCCACCTGGCCAAGCGCCTGGCCGGCGATCACATCACCGTCAACGCGATCGCCCCGGGCCCCTTCGAGAGCAAGATGACGGCCGTCCTCTTCGACAGCGATGAGAGCCGCGAGGCCATCGAGCAGACCGTGCCCCTCGGGCGCATCGGCCGCCCCGACGATGTCGCAGGCCTCACGCTCTTCCTCGCTTCGCGTGCGGGCGCCTACCTCACAGGCACGGTGATTCCGCTCGACGGCGGCATCACTGGCTGCGGTTAGCTGCGCGCAAGGGTTCGGTAGGGTCCTCGCCGTGGGCCCAGGGAATGACTCTCGCGAGGACTGGCCGCCCGAGCTGCGCACCGTGTTCGAGCGGGCGATCACCTGTGAGTACGTCAGCCTGACCCGCGCCGGAGCCCCGGTGACCGTGCCCATCACCCCATACCTCGGCAACGGCACGATCGACGTCTCCACGGGGCTCGCCTACCCGGCCAAGGCGGAACGCGCCCGGCGCAACCCGAAGGTGGCGCTGCTCTTCGCAGACCCCATCGGCGCGGGGACCGGCGAGGCGCCGGTGGTCCTGTTGCAGGGTCACGCCGCCGTGCGTGACCGCAACCTGCAGGCCAACACCGACCGCTACGTGCGGGCCTCGCTGACGAAGCTACCGGGGGCGACCAGGGGCCAGCCCAAGTTCCTGCTGCGGCACCTAACCTTCTACTACGCGCGCATCTGGGTCGAGGTCACGCCGCTGCGCCTGCGCTGGTGGCCAGATCGCGACCTCGCGGCGGCCCCGCGGGAGTGGCGGGCCGCCACCGATGTGGCGCTGCCGGAGTCCGACCCGGCGCCCTCCGGGAGCCAGCCGCCGGCGTGGCTCGAGCCTCCGCAGGGCTGGCGCGAGGTCGCGATGCGCGCGCTTCAGACGTTGCCGCTCGCCGACATCACAGCCGTGGACTCCGACGGCTACCCCGTGTGCGTGCCCGTGGCGGCCGGCGGCCTGGCGGGGGATCACGTGCCGCTGCGGGTCGGGGCCGGCGCGCCCGAGCTGCCGGCCGGCCCGGCCTGCCTGACGGCGCACGGTCACGACGAGTCGTTCAGCGGGCAGGAGAACCACACGCTCGTGGGAACGCTCGAGCACGGTCCCGAGGGACCCCGCCTGCACGTGCAGCGGGCGCTCGCGGACTGGAGCGCGACCGGCAACCGCGCACAGGTGGCCCTCGGCTTCCTCGCGAAGGGCCGGCGCCTGTCGCCGCGCCTGAAGGCCGAGGCGGCGCGACGGGGGCAGCCGGTCCCGAAGATCAACCTGTCCTAGGAGCGCGGCGAGCGCGCCCGCGTGCGCCGCTGCGCTCATTCAACGACGAGGCTGGTGTGCATCCCGGCGGCCCGGTGGCCCGGCAGCGAGCAGAACAACGTGTAGGTGCCCGCGCGCATCAGGAGCGTCTGGTCTCGATGCTGTTCCGGTTCGGTGCTTGCGAAGCTTCCGGCCGCTTCCGATTCCGCAAAGGCCGGGGCGAGGTTCAGGTTGTGCGCGTCCTGCCCGCGGTTCAGGAACTCGATGATCACTTCCCCGGCCGGCACCGTCGGCCGCGACAGGGTGAAGCTGAACTCCCTGGCGATCACCTGGACGCGGGCCGGCGCGGGAGGGGGCGGGGCCGGCGGCGCGGCGGTCTGGCCGGGTGCCGTGGCGGCGGCAGGTGCGAGTCCGGCGACAGGTGCGCTCGGCGCCGAGCCCGCAGCGGGGGAGGGACCGGGCGCGGGGCTTGCCGGGCCCGCAGGCGGCTGCGACGTGGGCCCGTGAGCCGTTTGCGGCACGGAGCGTATGACAG
>Ga0209048_10002380_pt1 | contig 18681 bp, 15 predicted proteins | sample FrelakmetCRP12CR_FD_187146 | JGI IMG/M metagenome (GOLD analysis project Ga0209048, IMG submission 187146) | Freshwater lake sediment microbial communities from the University of Notre Dame, USA, for methane emissions studies - CRP12 CR (SPAdes)... | ecosystem: Environmental > Aquatic >... | reverse complement strand
GAGAGATTATTTTTTCCGGGTGATTTTCAAACCTTCATTATCTACTTTTGTGGCAATTGCAATTTGAAGTCCTAATGGTTCGAGAATTTTTTCCAGTGCTTTTTTATCCAGTTTTGTTACTACAGCAATAGAAGGACCTACCGAACTCATACCGACAAATTCAAGTTTTGCTTCCCTGAGCTGACTCATGTAATGATAAATCTCATAACTATGGTGTTCGACCTCAGCCCGTTTTGAGCCCCTGAATTCGATCTCCCAGATAACGTCTCCTGCTTTTTTTACGTCATCCTGTTCGAGCGCTGGCACGAGATCCATCAAGAAGAGATATGCTTTGAGTTCTCGATCCCGGTAATCGAGGTTACGCGCCTTGTTCATAAGGAGATCAAATTCTTGAGTACCGGCGGAAGAAATATTCGTGGGGGGGATAATGATATACACGTTTTTGCCAGGAGCAAATGGATGGTGATAGACGAGAGAGAGTTCGTCTCCAAGTATTGCCATACCCCCATACGTGCTTACCGCAGGCCCGACACCGGTTTCAAAACCAAAGGCGATGTTTCCATCTACAGTCTCCTCGACATAATTATGACCTATCAGTTTTCTTAACTGGTCGTTCGTTAGCGGCCGGCCGAGTGCTTCGTTCATTCCGGTCGCTACCGCAATCATAATCGTACTCGTGGAGCCGAGGCCGACATGTTTGTGCTGATGGTCGATCGCTTTAATTTTAAATCCACCCGAATATCCCACGGTTTTTCTGAATACCGCAACAAAATTTTCTATTATGGCAGAACGACCATAATCAATCTCCACACCTTTTTTTATGCATGTAACTTCTGCTGTACAATAGACCTGAATTGCAAATCCTATCCCCCCTCCACCGGGATGATCGGGTGCAAACCGGTTCATATCGAGCACAGTCAGATGTATTCGTGCCGGGGCCATAACGGTAATTTTTTCTTTCACGGGTTTTAACTTGAACTTCTTCTTTTCATACCCAAGGGTCTTGAGATTCTGTCCAGGAAGGAATGAATTGAATTCATACTCGACGAGATCGAGGTCTCCACCTCGGATTTTCATGGAAGGCATAAGTAACAATTCATGTTAGGAAAGATAAAAGAATATGCTATAAAACTTTTTTTTCATATACCCATAGAAGTTCGACTATCATAGTAAAAAACTGCAATAGAACATCTAAAAAATAAAAAAATCTCATATGGCAAAGTACCTCAAAACTTGGCATCCTTGAGAGTGCAATATAAGAGCAACTAATCAAAGCAGAGAATCGCCAACAAAACGTACCTTGAAGCACTATTATTCAGCTATGCCCGTTGGCCGGCTCGACTGGAGCAGCGAGTCCAGGCAAACACTCAGATGAACGAGCTCATTGCGCCAAAGGAGGAATTGTTTACAGTTGCCATAGATGATACCACCAACACATTCTTTAGTACAGGTATCACATGGTTTTTCTGTCATAATTCCACATTAGTCCGTTCCCTTATTTTATATTCACGAGATCGTCCGGGTTACAGTATGTAACCTGATGGTTATCCGAATTTTCTAAGAAGGTGCATTTTTTTAGCAGACTCATAGTATTTTGATTATGACAATAATTAGTTCACCCAAAAATAGGTACTACGTCACCAGCATAGGAGCGGCATGGGGAGAGACAGGCACAGTCCCCTTCTCAATCATGCGTTTAATTTTAATAGTTGCTTAAAACAAGGAATTCACAAAGGCCATCTTTTCACGGCATGGGAGTGTTTACCTGGATCGCTACACCATCAAATTCTGCGATGATCCGTTCTTTCTCGTATACCATAACCCGGAATGTGGAATACCTTCCATTGTCAGCAACACGATGGGCAACTGCGACGAGAGCACCGGTTGCGGGGGAGATATACTGGATATGGATGGAGACTGCAACACGAATGGCTGCACCGCAGTTTGCTGCGATCCCGAACGCTTGATCGGCAAGAGCAAAGATCGCACCTCCATGCGCGACACCACGCGGATTGTTCTTTCCGGTACAGTCCATTACTACTTTTGCATAGCCGTCCTGTGCCTCGGTTATCTCCATGCCCAGCAATTGGGCAAATTCACTCTGGTTAAAAGAAGAGATCCGTCCGATTTCCGAGAATCCACTGCAATCTGATTGTTGATCGACAGACATGAACACTCCGAATCGACAAAAATCACTGGAAAAATAATGATATCATCATTTGTATTTTTTCTGGGTATAGGAGTACTTCTGGGTCTCTCCACCGTGAGATACGATATAGAACCATTCATAGAGTGATTTTAACGTTCCGAACTGCTCATACCGGCGCATCGAGAAACCAACTTTAAGCCTGCCATCAAACACGACCTTTCCCTGATCCTTCATACGTAAAGCGATCTCGAGGTCATCTCCGGCATCGAAACAGCGGTACATCCCGGCTTTAATGAATGCATCTTTCCGGAATGCTGTGTTGCAGCCTAAGGTATAATAGAACGTGTGGCTGTAATAGCCGATTCGGGAGAATGTGTTGGCGAACAGTATAGATAATTTATTTCCAATCCCCACTTCAATCGGGTAGACAGGCCCGTAAAGCTGAACAACATGTTCGTCTTTAAAATCCTCCCTTACAGTTTCGATCCAGGTTGGGGGGAGGATACAGTCAGCATCGGTCGTTGCGATAACTTCCCCTTTCGCTGCAATGAACCCGTCATTTCGTGCACCACCAACTTTTTTACTCGTCTGCGTGAAAACCTTGTCCGCATATTTCTCTGCGATTGTGCAGCTTGCATCCTTTGAGCCCCCATCCACAACGATGATCTCGTAATCGGTGCGTGCCACCGTCTGGTGGGTAAGAGACACGAGACACTGCGCGATGTTCTCTTCTTCATTAAAGGTCGGGATGATGACCGATATCATGGGGGGAAATACTCCGGTACAATGTTTATATTTACTGATAATAAGGGTGATGTAACTTATGACGATTATTGCAGTCCCTTCGTTGCCATAAAATCCATAACACTTCTGATGCAACCGTCCATGTTCAGATACTCGAATTGTGCGAATCTACCGACAAGCGGAATACCGATCTCCTTACAATACTCCTTTACGATTGCGATATTTTTCTGGTAGTCAAGGTCATAGACCACGTATGCAAAAGGTTGCCGCTCCACCGATGAATAGACAATCTGGTCTTTATGCAGGATCTGAATGCTCTGGAGCATGTCAACGACTTCGCTGATGAGTTCATCATCGGTCAGATCGGCAACATCATCACCAGGCTGGTGGGTAATCTCGGCAAGGATCGCACTGCAGCCATCCGGGGCAGCATGCCGGCTATATCCTGAAGGGAAAGAGATCCGGTTTGTTCTTCCCACTGCAGCATCCGGTACATAGAGCCAGGAAATTTTCGGAACGGATCCGTTGATCCCGATATTGACACACACTAGCGAGTTATACTTCAAGGCATCTGCCGCTTTTTTCACCTTGCGGGGAACACCATCAAGGCAGGGGAGCAGATGCTGCACCGGCATGGTGCAGATGCACTGGTCTGCCAGGATACGTTCATCGCCATTGCTGATCTGCCATATCTCACCGGATTTTGTGATTGATGCAACCCTGAATCCGGTTTTGATATACGGTTCAATGGGCCGTGCGATTACACGCACGATTGTCTCAATCCCACCATCCAGCGGGTAGGAAAAGACTGCCTGATGAGTGTAACCTTCGGTGTCGATTCCAATCGCGGACTTGATTACATCTTCAACAGGAGGACGGGGGACGCGCCCGTCAACCCAGTGAAGAGACATTTGGTCAGTCGGACACTTCCAGATCTTTTCGTTGTAGGGAATCATGTAACATTCAGCAATACCATTACCGAAGGTGTAATAGATCCATTCCCGAAAGTTTACCGGTGCCGGGATCTCACCTTTTTCAACTGCAATTAAGGTTTTTATAAATCCATTGAGGCAGAAAAACCGGTCTTCCTGGGGTAAATCCGAAAGTCCGTTTTCGAAGGGATATTTTACAAAGTGCTGTTTATAGAAGATTTTCGTGGTGCGGTTATTGCGTTGTTCATTACCTGCAATCATCCGGCGCATAAACGCGAGCACTTCCTCGTCTCGGGAAAAGATAATATGTGAACCGCCGGTATCAAAGGTAAATCCCTGATCGGTTTTTGATTTACAGAGCCCCCCGTATTCCGGCTCTGCTTCGAGAACAACAACCTGTTCGCCTTGTTCCTGCAGAAGCCGGGCGAGCGTAAGCCCGGAAAGTCCGCCTCCCAGAATTGCAGTTTTCACTGCAGATACGTTAGCCTGCAGGATTTAAATGGTTCACCGTGGCGGGAATAAAAAACAGATCTGCAGAAATGTTTAATAGAATCGTAAACGTCCAATGGGGGGAAGATCCCCTTCGCTGCCTTATGGTCCCAGTAAACTGGCATGACTCCAAAAAAGTACTATGATCCCATCACAACAAGCACAAAAGGCGATTCGGGGCAACAGGTAATTCCTTTTCTGTATCGTTGGATAATAGATACATCGTTGCTTTAAAAAGAAAAGAATTTTCACAACAAAAAAATTTTTGTGGATATACCACCCGGTTATAGTCTTATCGAGCACCTTTTCGCTCGTTAGTTTTATAAGCTGGCTGACCACTATCATGGCAATTACAGCCATGACAAATGCATAGATGGAAAAATGCATGGGTAGTTTTGCCAGCTTGAAGTATGAAATTCCTCCAAATACGACTGAAGCAATTAATCCAAGCGCCATGGAGACAAGTACTCCTTCACGAGATGCCCGACATCAATATAAGCCGGCAAGTAGGGGGTACGGCAAATGATGCAAACATGATACTAATGCCTGCCCAGATAAGCCAGACAAGCATATCCAGTGATTTGATGGCGAGGAGCAGCGTCATGCCGCGGCAACAAATACTGAGATCTGGCTGACAAGAAGCACCAGTTTATCCGGTGCATCGGAATTGAGGATAATCGAAAATTTACAAAAAATTATCGAAAAAAATAATACTTATTCTATTTTTCTATACCAAACAACGAAGCGCCGTATTGCGAGCATCAAAATGTGTTCAACTTTTTTATCAGAACTGACAAACAAGCGTTGTCACATTCTGTCTTTCGTACAAAAATCATTACCCTTACCTATACCCTGCAATAGAATTAAAAACGAAATAGGGTACCGGAAAACAATATTCGAAATCCACATCACTTGGGTATTTCACCCAAGCTACGGTTTCTTAAGAACAGTGGTCAGCGTGGAGAATCACCGTTCTTTCTGATCAGAGGGGGAAAAAGGAAGTAACAATTCGCGAGATTATTATCTATTATCAGTGCATTTTTTTATAGGGAAAGAAAATAAATCGATTTTAATCCCGATACATAGTGTAAACGATCCAGAGGAAAACAATGACATACGCAAAACCAAGCATAAATCAATCAATTCAAATAACCCTTTAACAAAATCATTAACATCAAATTATGAACCGGGCAAAAATATTGGTTGTTGAGGATGAATCCGAAGTAGCCGAAACTCTGAAAATGATGCTGAAAAAATTTGGCTACAACGTCATCGGGTGCGAGAACAGAGCAGAGGGTGCCATACAAAAGGCCGGTGAGCTACATCCTGATATTGTCCTGATGGATATCGAACTTTCCGGAAAGATGGACGGTATACAGGCAGCTGATACTATCGGGAAAAAATATCACATACCGGTAATTTATATTACTGCAATATGTGACACCAAAACACTGGAACGAGTCGGTGCAAGTGTTCCGTATGGATATATCCTGAAACCATTCAAAGATGTTGAACTTCGCACCGTAATCGAAATTGCTCTTGAAACGATCGCTAAAAAAGTGTAATTCTCATTCTCTGCACAGTTTTTGTTTTTTTTAAAGTATCATTTTTTTTGACCTGATGATTAAAATTACCAAAAAATTATTTTACGCTTGTCACCGTCTTTGATCCGCGGAGAATACCGATCGTCCCGGTCCGGACAAACTCCTTGATCCCGTACTGGCGCAGGAGTTTTTCGAGCGCATCAATCTTTTCTGTGTCTCCGATTATCTGAAGAATAAGTGATTTTGGGCTGACATCCACTATCGATGCCCTGAAGATTGTGGCGATCTGCATGATTTCCGCCCGGGACGTCCCCTGTTCTGCAGTAACCTTGATGAGGGCGAGTTCCCGTTCCACCCGCTCGTTTTCGGTCAGATCGGAAACCTTGATGATATCGATCAGCTTGTTGAGCTGTTTCATCACCTGCTCAACCTTGGCATCGTCACCGATCACTACAATTGTAATCCGACTCATGCCGGGCTCTTCACAGGGTCCAACCGCAAGACTCTCGATGTTGAATCCCCGTCGTGAGAAGAGTCCGGTTACCCGTGAGAGGACTCCTGACTTGTTTTCGACAAGGATGGATAGCGTATGCGGCTTCATTGCGGGTGCCCCCCGATCATCTCATTGATCGCAGCACCGGCGGGAACCATGGGAAACACGTTCTCTTCCCGCTCGATCCTGAAGTCCATAACAAACGGGCCATCGCAGTCGAGCGAGGCCTGAAATGCCGGGAGCACATCGTCTGGAGACTCCACCCGTATTCCCTCGATACCATAGGCATTACCAATTTTCACAAAATCAACGGGCGGCAGTTCGGTGAATGAATACCGGTGATCGAAGAAGAGCTCCTGCCACTGCCTAACCATGCCGAGATACATGTTGTTTAAGATCGCGATCTTCACCGGGATCTTGTTTGCTGCAACGGTCCCCATTTCCTGAATGTTCATTTGGATACTTCCATCACCAGCGATGACGAATACCGGAACATCCGGCCGGGCAAAATGCACACCGATTGATGCAGGAAATCCAAAGCCCATCGTACCCAATCCGCCCGAAGTAATCCATGTTCGCGGGTTGTGGAAACAGAAATGTTGTGCAGTCCACATCTGGTTCTGGCCGACTTCTGAAACGATAACGGCTTTCTCTTTTACGAGATCGCTTAACGTCCTGATGACAAACTGCGGGTGCAGTCCCCCGGTTGATGGGCATTTAAGCGGGTGATGCTGTTTCCAGTGTTTGATCTTTTTTAACCAGATCTCATGGGCATCCTGCTTTTTCATCAGGGAGAGCACATCTTTCAAGACCGCTTTGACATCGCCAACTATGGGTACATCTATCCGCTTGTTCTTGCCGATCTCGGCCGGGTCGATATCGATATGGATGATCTTTGCACGGGAAGCAAATGTGTCGATCTTCCCCGTCACCCGGTCATCGAACCGGGCCCCGATTGCAATCATGAGGTCGCATTCGGTAACGGCAAAATTTGCATATTCCGTCCCGTGCATACCGAGCATACCCAGATTGAGCGGGTGGTAGCAAGGAATGCACCCGATTCCCATCAGTGTAGTCGTGATCGGAATCGACGCCAATGTGGCAAACTCCATGAGTTCATGAGATGCATTCGATGAGATGATTCCCCCGCCTGCGTAGATGAGCGGACATTCTGCGTGACTGAGCAGTTCAAGGGCTTTTTCGATCTGGCGTTTGTGCCCTTTATAGGTAGGATTGTAACCGCGAAGTGTTACCTTCTCGGGCAACTTCACATCCTCTGCCATACCGGTACTCACATCCTTGGGGATGTCGATTAAGACCGGGCCCGGCCTTCCCGTACCGGCAATATAGAACGCTTCCTGAACAACCCGGCTAACATCCCCGGCACTTTTCACCAGGTAATTATGCTTGGTGATAGGCAGTGTGATGCCAGTAATATCCGACTCCTGGAACGCATCGTTTCCTAACAGATTTGTCGGTACTTGCCCGGTGATTGCAACTACCGGTGTGGAGTCCATGTATGATGTGGCAATACCGGTGACAAGGTTACATGCTCCGGGACCTGAGGTTGCGAGGCATACTCCTACACGACCGCTCGCCCGTGCATACCCGTCTGCGGCATGCGCTGCTGCCTGTTCGTGTCGTACAAGGAGGTGCCGTAATGGTGAATCATAGAGTTCATCATAGATCGGCAACACCACTCCCCCGGGATATCCAAAAATAATCCCGGTGCCTTCGCGCAGGAGTGATTCAACGAGGATTTTTGCCCCGGTTTTCATGTTCTTCCCTCAATAGTCTATTCATACCGGCGATCATCGCTTCAACACTAGCCATAATGATGTCCGTACGAGCGCCGCGTGAAGTAATTATCTTCCCGTCTTTACTTAATCTTACTGTTACGTCGACCAGTGCATCTGTTCCGCCCTGTATGGCATCTACATGGTATTCTTCGAGCCGGATTTCAGCCACATCTGCAACGCATTTGCGAAGAACTTCCATCGCCGCATCAACAGGACCATCCCCGGTAGCCGCACCGGTCATCTCCTGCCCGTTTACGACAAGTGTAACCGACGCTGTCGGGATCATATTGCTGCCGGATACAGCGGTAAATTGTCGCATGGTGATAATCGGTTTACTCTCAATGGCAAGTACTGCATCTGCAATCGCCATAAGATCGGTATCAGTAACCCGTTTACCTGCATCCCCCAGCTGTTTGATCCTTGTGACGATCTCTTTTAGCTGGAGATGATCTGCCTGGTAACTCATCTCATTAAGAGCAGATTCAACAGAGGCAGAACCGGAATGCTTTCCAAGGACAATACGGCGCTTCCGCCCTATCATCTCCGGCTTGATCGACTCGTAGGTCGAGGGTTCACGCATCACACCATGGGCATGGATACCACTTTCATGAGTAAATGCCATCTCACCAACGATCGCTTTGTTGATGGGCAGGGGGACACCAGTCAGACGCGAGACAAGCGTGGAAATCTGGTATATCTCCTCTTTTTTAATCCTTGTGCGATAATCGTAGAGGATCTCAAGCGCCATGACTACCTCTTCAAGAGGAGTATTCCCAGCCCGCTCGCCAAGACCATTAACCGTTACATGGGCACATGAAGCACCAGCCTTAAGCGCTGCCATGGTATTGGTAAGCGCAAACCCGAGATCGTCATGGCAGTGGATGGAGAGCGGTGCGATTGTAGCAAGCGGCGGAATACACTTTGCAACCTTTTCTGGTGTCAGGAGCCCTACCGTATCACAGAAGCAGAGCCGGTCTGCTCCGCGGAGTACACCTTCAGAAAAAATCCCGTGCAGGAACACTTGATCAGCCCGTGAGGCATCTTCACCGGAAAGTTCCACGATAAGCCCCCGGCTTTTCGCATACTCTATAGCATCATATGCCATTTCTGCGACCTGAACACGGGTCTTTCTCATCTTTTTTGCAATATGCAGGTCACTTACCGGTATAACGAGATGGACCGAATCAGCGCCATAATCTGCGGCAAAATCGATATCCTGGCGAAGTGCACGGACATATGTGCAAATCTCTGCTGAAAGCCCGGCCTCTGAAATGACCTTTATTGCATCCCGCTCACCTTCAGATGCAGCGGCAGAACCAACTTCGATTACATCGATACCAATATCAGCAAGCTTGGTCGCAATTTCACATTTCTGGTTCGGGTTTAACGAAACGCCCGGAGTCTGTTCCCCGTCCCGTAAGGTAGTATCTAAAAAGCGCAGGTTTTCAACAAATAAAACATTCACTCATGGCAAATCACCATAATATGAAGTGGGAAACGAGAATATAAAAACGTTCGGACGCACAAAAGCCTGATTGCACAAAATTATATGATTTCCCATCTCATTATTTGACAATAATCCTGATCTGACATTATGCCCTACACACCCAATGATACGCATGGATCTCCTGCAGGTGGAGCAACCATTACCCAGAAATGCCTGGAGTTACAACAGGCAAAAAACCGTGGCGATCTGGGGGAACATATTGCACTCCTGGTATTGCAGCATTCCCCGGTTGAAATCCAGCGGATGAAAAAGAATTTTTGCAACAAGGTCAAAGACATCACCCCGGAATACCGGAACCTGCTCGCAAAAAAGATCAACGAACACCTGCTAGGAACCTATCAGAGAATACGCCTTTTACAGCAAGAGGGTGCCTTTAAAACAATGAACAAACCGGTGACTGAGCTGCAGAAGAAGTACTGGGACATGGCGGGAGTGCAATGCCGGGAGGAAGACGGAGGAGATGCCCCTGCAATCCGGTTCTTAAAATACCTCCTTGCCGGGTTCTGCATGCTTGTATTGAATGAACCGGGACATCCGGCAGGCACACCGTTTCCTGGAGGGGATGCTGTTCAGTTTACCGGTAGTGTTTACTATTGCCCGGTACGGGAAAAAGCTAATGATGTGGATGCTGCACTCTGTCCTTATTGTCCGGCACTCCAGACACCCGAAATTGGGTATCTCAACCCCCCGATAAACCCGAGCGAGCACCGGAAGCAGGAGTTCATTGAACACTGCCACAAATTCCATAACTTCAACGGATAACGCATACGTCCACTCATATTTTTCATATTTTTCGTCTGACACCGATAGAAAATAACTAAATATGTAACCAACGAAGAAAATGTATTATTTACTGAAGAATTTCAGTTTATTTCCTTCAACATTGGTATTTGCTGATATCGCACAGAGGCCCATACATGGAGAATGACCGAATTGATCTGGATAATTCAACACTTTACATTAACCGTGAAATAAGCTGGATACGATTCAACCGGCACGTTCTGGATGAAGCCCGTGATGAAAGCCATCCCTTGCTTGAACGGGTAAAGTTCTTGGCGATATTTTCCAACAACCTTGATGAATACTTCATGGTACGGGTTTCGGGTCTCCAGCGTCAGCTGGTGAAAGGTGTCCTGAAATATCCCCCGGACGGGATGACCCCTTCACAGCAGCTGGAGGCAATACGGCAGATGCTCATCCCGGAACTTGAGGCCCAGTACTACACATGGCATGAAGAGATCCTGCCGCGGCTGGACGCTTCAGGCATACATATACATATGTACGCAGATCTTACAGGACAACAAAAAGATCAGATGCGTACATTCTTTATTGATGAAATTTTTCCGGTGCTGACACCTCTCGCCTTTGACAGCGCTCACCCGTTTCCTTTCATATCAAACCTTTCGCTTAACCTTGCGATTATCGTAAGGGACCAGAATAATAAAGATTTTTTTGCCAGGGTCAAGGTTCCGACAAACCTGTTTTCACGACTTGTACGGATCCCTCCTAAAAGAACAGGTGAATCCGGTGATGACTCTGTTGTGCATTACGTTTATATTGAAGAGATCATTTCAGCAAACCTTGACCTGCTTTTCCCGGGACTGGACGTTGTTGCATCTTTCCCGTTCAGGATTACCCGGGATGCAGATATAGATATTGAAGTTGATGACGCCTCAGATCTCCTCACCACCGTTGAAGAGGTGATGGAGCAGCGTGCACGGGGGAAAACGGTGCGTATCGAACTTGACTGTTCCATGCATGACGGGATCTGCCATATGCTTGAAAAGAAACTGGGGGTAACTCCCAATATGCTCTACCGGGTCGGTCATCCCGTTGGTATGACTGATCTGATGCAGCTTCTCTCCCTCGATCGCCCGGATCTGAAAGATATTCCTTTCCAGCCTTCGGTCCCTTCGGATCTCGCTGAAGGAAGGGACATCTTTTCTGCTATCCGCCATCATGACATTCTGTTATATCACCCGTACGATAGTTTCTCTCCCGTGGTAAATTTCCTACGGCAGGCTGCACATGACCCGGACGTCCTTGCCATCAAGATTACTCTCTATCGTGTCGGCTCGAAGTCCCCGATCGTGAATGCTCTTATGGAAGCCCGCGAGAACGGAAAAGCGGTATCCACATTAATCGAACTTAAAGCCAGGTTTGATGAAGAGAATAATATCGGGTGGGCCCGTGCGCTTGAAAACGAAGGGGTGCATGTTGTCTATGGAGTGGTAGGACTCAAAGTCCATGCAAAACTTTGTATGATTGTTCGTCGGGAGAAAGACGGAATACGACGTTATCTGCATCTCGGCACCGGCAATTACAATGCTACAACAAGCAGAATTTACACTGATTTTGGCCTTTTTACCTGTGATAAGGAAAAGGGAGAGGATGTTGCAAACCTTTTCAATCTGCTCACCGGGTACGCACGGATTACAAATTATCAGAAGCTTCTGGTAGCTCCGGTTACCTTACGTAATGGCATTATCGACAGAATAGACCGGGAAATTTCCCGGCACGGGGAACATGGAGACGGGCATATTATTTTCAAGATGAATGCACTGATTGATCCTCTTTGCATTTCTGCACTATATCGTGCATCACAGGCAGGAGTAAAAGTGGATCTGCAGGTCCGTGGAATCTGTTGCCTGCGGCCGGGAATTACCGGTGTGAGCGAGCGTATCACGGTCACATCCATTGTTGGCCGGTTCCTTGAACATGCCCGCATTTACTATTTCCACAACGGTGGCAATGAAGAGGTATTTTTGGGAAGCGCCGATCTCATGCCACGGAACCTTGATCGCAGGGTGGAAATTCTTTTCCCTATTGAAAATCCTCAAAACCGCAAAGCAATCATATCAACTATTCTTCCCGTGCAACTTAAGGATACCATTAAGAGTCGCCTATTGAAAAGTAATGGTTCCTACGAACGTCGCAAACCGTCCAAGGACATGCCAGCGCTGAATGCACAAACATGGCTGGTCGATCAGCGGGGAACCTGGTATAATGACAGTAATTAAGGAGCCGAAACCCCTGACAGCGGAATGTATTTTTGGTGTACAACGTCTCCTTCCCCTTCTCGATGCATTTTCAAAAGAAATCAGTGGTGTTAAAACAGCACAGGATATCGAACATATCCATCGTATGCGGGTTGCATCCCGCCGACTGCGTGCAGCACTCCCTCTCTTTGCTCCATGCTTTCCTGAAAAAAAATACCAACAATGGATGCAGGAAATACAAAGGATTACGCGAGCACTGGGAGGAGCCCGTGACACTGATGTCCAGATTGCATTTTTAACAAAAATCATAAAAAAGAGAGAAGCCAGAATGCATGCTGATGACCCAGGTATTGCACCGTCAATCCGTTTAACGGGGGATATAGAGACGGCTCTCCTCTCAGGATTGCAGAAAAAACGCCAAAAACTCCAGACTGCAGTAGTGTCAACCCTAGAAAAACTGGAAAATAGCGGAGTAATTGATGATATGAGGATTTTCTTTAATAGTCAAACAATGCTGGCAAAAAGTTCCCGGAAGAGACCATCTCCTTATGGAATCGCCCCGGTTGCTGCTTCCCGTATTGCCAGACGCCTCACAATATTGCTCTCTTATGAAAGATGGGTGCATAACCCGGATGCTATTGCAGAACACCATGCGATACGAATTGCTGCAAAAAAACTCCGGTACACCATGGAGGTGTATGCCCCACTCTATCGGCTTGGTCTCAAAAAATCTCTGACCCGCGTGAAAAAGATCCAGGAAATTCTCGGAGACCTGCACGATTGTGATGTCTGGATCGACTCGGTGATGGTCATGCTCCTCAAGGAACGTTTATCCTCACAAGAAACTACCGCACCAAAAAATATGCGGGTGAGCAAAGTCACCAGTTATAAGCATTTCTTAGCTGAACGGGAAAAGGAACGAAAAATCCTGTACCGAAGATTCGTTCGGTTATGGGATTCACTCGGACGCTCCCTGCTCTGGGATGAACTCCGCAAAAATCTGATTGCGGAAAGGAAATGCACCTACCGGTTTTCGGGTGTTTATAAGGATAATGATGTCAGAGATTCAGTAACCAATCTTGCCGCTCAATATCTTGAGGGATTAATACACAGTCGTAAAGTAACCGATCTTGCCCTAATGCTGTTTGATGATCTTGAACCACTGCATCGGATGGGGACCCATGAGCGCTTCTTACTTGAGTGTGCAGGTCTTTTGCATGATATTGGGTGGAAATTCGGACAGAAAGGACATTCAGGTCGAAGTGCGGATATGATACTGTCTCATGAGAATCTCCCCCTCGACTTTATTGACCGGGGAATTATCGGGCTTGTTGCCAAAGCCCATCGGGGAAAAATCCGTTTTGAATCAGAGGGATTTTTTTCCCTCCTTTCCTCAAATGACCGCAATAATGTTTTAATGCTTGCAGCTGTCCTTCGGATTGCAGATGGTTTAGACTCTCTCCATTTTGGATCAGCAGAGTCCGTTCACTGTACCATATACCCGCAGGAAATAATCCTTGAAATTTCTTCACTACGGGATATATCAGCAGAAAAAGAGCAAACTCTCCTGAAAAGTGATCTCTTTATCCAAGTATTTGAACGGACGCTGGTGATCCATTGAAAAACAAGATACTCGGTCCAAATGGCCGTGTCGTATCATTTATTGATATTGGAACCAACTCGGTCCGTCTCCTTGTTGTAAGGCTCAATCCCAATCACTCGTACAGCATTCTATCGCAGCAAAAACAACAGGTCAGGCTTGGTGAGGGAGAGTTTGAGGAAGAAGAGATCCTTCCTGAAGCAATAGAACGTCTGGTGATTGTATGTAAAAAATTATCAGAACTTGCTCGGACTTTTAAGACGGACGAATTTGTTGCCGTTGCCACATCTGCCATGCGCGAGGCAACCAACCAGCGTGAGATCCTGCATCTTTTAAGGCAGGAAGCCCTGTTGGATGTCCGCGTAATTTCAGGACAGGAAGAAGCACGCCTTATTTACCTTGGTGTTTCTCGTGGAATTCATCTGGGGGATCGGCAGGCAATTTTTATTGATATTGGTGGCGGAAGTACAGAAATCGCGATTGGCGGTGAACGGAACTATCACTATCTTGAGAGCTTCAAACTAGGGGCTATCCGCCTCTCTAACCTTTATTTATCAGGAAATATTACCGGTCCGGTGTCTCAGGACAATTATAAGAAAGTCCAACAGCACGTAAAAAATACTATTATCCATTCCGTCCAGAAGATACGCAAACAAAAACTTGATGTTGCTATCGGAAGTTCCGGCACCATCATGAATCTTGCCGAAATTGCACACAAAGCTCTTCACCAGAATGGAAATACCGGAGAATCTGTCCTGATCATCAAAGATTTACGGAAAGTTATTGATCTCCTGTGTTCCCTCCCTCTTGAAGAGCGCAGGAAAATACCAGGTATAAATTCTGATCGTGCGGACATCATCATACCGGGGGCGGCCATTCTTGATACGTTCATGAAAGAGCTGTCAATGGATTCTATTACCATTACCAGCCGGGGATTGCAGAACGGTCTGCTGGTAGATTACCTCTCAAGGATGGATGATTTCCCTCTTCTTGGTGAGCTCTCGCCAAGGCAGCGAAGTGTGCTACAACTGGGAAGGTCATGTGGAATTAACGAAGTGCATGCCCGGACAGTGACAAGTCTAGTTCTGGAATTATTCGATTCTGCAAAAGAACAAAAACTTCATTCCCTTGGTGATGGAGAACGTGAACTCCTTGAATATGCAACATTTCTCCATGATATCGGATCATTCATTTCCTACACCAATCATCATGCACATTCCTATTATATTATCAAAAATTCAGAACTCCTTGGATTTGATCAGAAGGAAATCACCTTCATGGCAAATATCGCACGGTTTCACCGGAAAAAAACCCCAAGAAAAAGAGATCCGGAAATTCTCGAGCTGGATTCCCGTGAACGGGAGATCCTGCGAATTCTCTCAACGTTTGTCCGGCTTGGAGAAAGTCTTGACCGCAGTCACACGGCACTGATCCAGCATGTGTGTTTTTCCCATATTGACAAAAACTCCGTATACCTCGAAGTTGATGCCCGCGGGGACTGTCAGCTGGAAATATGGGGAGTTGAAGCAGAGAAAAAAGCGTTTGAAAAAATATTCGGAAAAGAACTTGTGCTGGAAAGACTTCAGACAGGGTAGTTGATTAACAAATAATAATGCTCGCAATCTTAAATGATGAAAATAATTCATACCGCCAATCCTATCCGACCTTCCCCTTGCTATGCCCCCAAAGGTTCTCTCCTTTGCGTGGTTTGATTTCCTCAAGACGCGGCTCGCCAAGATGCCGGAAGGGCGGTAATATTGGACCGGCGGATTCTTATAAGTCCTAAAGCTTCTTGATGGCCTGTACAATCTTCCCGACGGACTCTTGTGCATCTCCGTAGAGTATCCGTGTATTGTCCCGGTAAAACAGGTCGTTCTCTATCCCGGCAAAACCCTTCCCTTGACCACGTTTGAGGACGATAACATCCTTCGCCATCTCGACATCGAGAATAGGCATACCGAAGAGCGGGCTTCCCTGCCGGTGCGCTGCCGGGTTGACAACGTCATTTGCCCCGATAACGAGAACGACATCAGTACTTGGAAACTCCGGATTTACCTCGTCCCGGTCGAAGAGGTGGTCGTAGGCAACCCCTGCCTCAGCAAGCAGGACGTTCATGTGTCCGGGCATCCGCCCGGCTACCGGATGTATCGCAAACTTCACCAAGACGTTCTTACTCTCGAGCAGGTCGGTCAGCTCCTTGACCTTCTGCTGGGCCTGGGCGACCGCCATCCCGTAGCCGGGAGCGATAATCACCTTATTCGCGTAGGCGAGCATGACTGCGACATCATTAGCATCGATCGACTTCATGCTGCCCTGGATTTGCATCCCTTTTTCCTCTGTCGCACCAAATGCCCCGAAGAAGACGTTCCAGATTGAGCGGTTCATCGCCAGAGCCATATTGATCGTTAGCAGTGAACCCGCGGCGCCGACAATGATACCCGCGATGACCATTGCATAGTTGGGGGTCGCAAACGAGAAGCCGTCAAGTGCGACAGCAAGTCCAGTGAAGGCGTTGTACATCGAGATCACGACGGGCATGTCGGCCCCGCCAATCGGGAGCGTCATGAGGAGCCCGAAACCGAGCGAGAGGACGAAGAATAGTGGAAGATAGGGGGCAATGGAAAGCGGAATCCAAGACGGCTGTACGATAATAAGCACACCAGAGACAATAGCGAATGCCAATACTGCCATGTTGACGATCTGCTGGCCCGGGAAGGTGATCGGCCGCGGCCGCATCCAGCCTTGGAGCTTCAGGAATGCAATGATGCTCCCTGAGAACGAAACGGCCCCGATAAGACCACCCACAACGGCGAGGGAACCAGTGGTGGCATTGGTTGTGCCGAGAAGCGCAACAGCCGAGATCCCGGCCGCTGCGCCGCCACCCATACCATTGTAGAGCGCTATCATCTGGGGCATGTCGGTCATCGCGACGCGTTTTGCCGCGATGTAACCGAAGCCCCCACCAATGACTATCGCAATCGCTATCAGGGCAAGGTTGGTGAGGTTCGGAGTAAGGAACGTGACAAGTGTCGCGATTAGCATAGCAGCGCCAGCCCAGACAATTCCGCTCCGGGCAGTGAGCGGGTGGCTCATCCGCTGGAGGCCGATGATGAAGAAGAAGATCGTCGCGATATAGACCGGATCGATCGCCCAGGAGAGGTCGATCATTCTCAGGCTCCCTTTTTGGGCTTCTTTCCGCTGCGGTCGAACATCTGGAGGATCCGTTCCGTGACAACGTAGCCACCGGTGACGTTTGCTGAAGCGAGGACGACCGCGATAAATCCGATGATCTGCTCAAAAGGCGTCGTAGCGAGGCCGAGCGCGACCATTGCGCCGACAAGCACGATGCCATGGATGAAGTTCGAGCCGCTCATCAGCGGTGTGTGGAGAATGACAGGGACCCGACTGATGACCACGTAACCAGTGAATGCCGCCAGCATGACGATGTAGACCGCGGTCCAGAGCGTTGTTACGTCTGTCATGGCTTCCCTCCACTCAGGACGTCGCGAGTCGGCCCATGGCGCACCGTACCCGCATGGACCAAGATGCTTGCAACCAGGATCTCATCAGTAAACTCACTGACAAGCGCTCCGTCCTTGTCGACAAGGAGCGTGAGAAACGACTGGAGGTTCTTGGCATACATCTGGCTCGAGTGGAACGGTACCCGTGCCGGGAGGTTTTGCGGGCCTATGATAGTGACTCCATACCCTTTCACGGTCTTGCCTGCTTGTGTCAGCTCGCAGTTGCCACCCGATTCGGCTGCCAGATCGACAATAACGGCACCCGGTCGCATTGTCGCGACTGTCTCCTTGGTGATAAGGAGGGGGGCCTTCCGGCCTGGGATGGCGGCTGTCGTGATGACAATATCGGCCCGCGCAACAGCGGTGGAAACCATCTGCTGCTCCTGTGCCTTCTCCTCGGGCGTGAGTTCGCGGGCATAGCCACCCTGGCCTTCGGCATTAATCTCGAGCTCAAGAAACTTGGCACCGAGGCTTCGGACCTGCTCTCCCGCAGCGCGCCGGACATCGTATGCCTCGACAATGGCGCCAAGCCTCTTTGCCGTGGCGATTGCCATGAGGCCGGCTACACCGGCACCCAGGATGAGCACTGTTGCCGGGCGTATCGTACCTGCGGCCGTTGTCAGCATCGGGAGGAATTTCGGGCAGCTATCAGCGCCCATGATGGCTGCCACGTACCCGCCGGCGGTTGCCTGGGAACTGAGTGCATCCATGCTCTGGGCGCGGGTGATCCGCGGGACAAACTCGAGGGCAAAGGCGGTGATCTTCCGGTCGCACATACGGGTGATTACCTCGAGGTTATTCATCGGATTCATGAACCCGATGACAATCGTGCCCTCGGCAAGCTGATCAACATCGGCGACAGTCGGGGGCTGGACACGCAGCACGATCCGGGCACCCTTCAGCA
>Ga0209048_10002379_pt1 | contig 18683 bp, 15 predicted proteins | sample FrelakmetCRP12CR_FD_187146 | JGI IMG/M metagenome (GOLD analysis project Ga0209048, IMG submission 187146) | Freshwater lake sediment microbial communities from the University of Notre Dame, USA, for methane emissions studies - CRP12 CR (SPAdes)... | ecosystem: Environmental > Aquatic >... | reverse complement strand
GTGATGCCGGCACGACGCGGCATGGGCGCGCCGAAGCCGCCAGCGACATCGGCGGCACACGGTAAGCTGCCAATCCCGCCTCACGTGGCGATGAACTGGGCACGGCGGCTGTGGCAGGTGTTCGGGATCGAGATCGACGCCTGCGCGCGCTGCGGCGGCAAACTCAGGACTTTCGCCAGCATCGAGGATCCGGCGGCCATTGCGACAATTCTGGCGCGCTTGGCGCGAATTGCCGCGCAGCAGTACTCGTCGGGGCGGCCGCCCGGGGCACGGGCGCCTCCGCGGCAAGCCAGCCTGCTGCGAACTCGAAAGTGAGGGGCGATTGCGTCGGCCTGTGACACGGCGGACTTCGGCGGGTGCGTGCCCGGATGCAGCGCGGAGCAAGGCGGCGGGTGCAATGCAGGCGCGGCTGGACGGCATCGGTCGGCAGCAATGTGACGGGCACGGCCAGTTGCTCACTGGACCACGGCCGGTAGCCCCCAACCCGTCTGCAACTCAGCGGGTCGATCCGTGTTCGTCACGGGAATGTTCGTCCGGAACGGTGCAACGCCTAGTTTGCATATCCGGACCTTCGGTGAGCTAGACTTGCACTCAGGAGTGCGCCTGCTCAAAGAACATTCCGGCACTGGGAGGGGACCAAACCGTGTCGCAAACGACCGGGCAAAGCGACCTGGTCATCACCGCAAGCTGGGCGACCGCGGGCGGTGCGATGCGCGAGCGACGCACGACGGCCTTCTGCATCGGCCTCGATGGTAACGGCCAGCTGAGCATCGACGATCAGCAAGTGACCCGCGCGCTTGCGGCTGTCTTCCTGCGCGACGGGGCATGGTGGATTCGCGACCTGGGAAGCGGCGAAGGCGCGTCGTTGAATGGCGCGCCGGTTCAGAGCGCTCCACTCCTGGGACGCTGCGTGATTGGCTTCGGAAGTTCGGGCGCCAACGTGGTCCTGGAACTCGACGACGTGGCGTCGACGGCCCAGCGCGGGGCGGGAGTGCCCCGCAAGACCGGCATGGCATCCGCACGCACGGTTCTGGGCCCTCCCCCCACTGCCAAGCCCGCCCCCCAAGCGCAGACCGATGCGCCTCCGATCAGCGTGCGGGTGGGCACAGACGCAGCCGCGAGCGAATTCCACGACACCATCCGCCTCGGCCGTGGTGAGACCTGCGCCGTTCGCATCGCCGACGACAGCGTCAGCCGCCAGCATGCCGAGATCTATCGCATGGGCGGCCACTGGTGCGTCCGCGATCTCGACAGCAGCAACGGAACCTACGTCGACGGCGCGCGAGTCGGACAGGCGGTTCTGCCCGCGCGCTGCACCGTGCGGCTCGGTGCCGATGGGCCGAAGCTCGAGATCAGTTACGCGGCCCCGGCCGGGCCACAAGCCGGCGCCATCCCGCGCTCGGTGGATGAAGTCGCGGCCCACTACTTCGACAAGAACTCGAAGCAGCCGGCAGGCCACCACACGATGATGGTCCGCGAGGCGTTCAGCACCGTCCAGCGCAAGCAGAAGCGGAAATACGGGTCGTTCATTGCGGGCGCCGTCGCGCTGCTGATCGTGGCCGTCGCGGTGGGGATCTACCAGCACATCCAGCTGCAGCGCACGCGCGCGATTGCGGAGTCGCTGTTCTACAACATGAAGACGGTGGAACTGCAACTCGCGCGCCTCGATGAGCAGGTGCAGGCGAGCACGGATGCGTCGCAGCGCGCGCAGGTCGAGCAGGGCCGGACCAAGCTTGCCGAGATGGCGACCCAGTACGACGGCTTGCTCGAGGAACTCGGCGTGACCGGCGGCAAGATGCCGCCCGAGGATCGGTTGATCATCAAGGTGGCGCGCACGTTCGGCGAGTGCGAACTCGGCATGCCGAAGGGCTTCGTCGACGAGGTGAAGCGCTACATCGAGATGTGGCGCAGCGACCAGCGACTGGTAAAAGGCCTTCGGCAGGCGCATGAGCAGAACCTGGCGCCCGTCATCGTCGACATCATGCGCGAGCATCACCTGCCCGCGCAGTTCTTCTACGTTGCATTGCAGGAAAGCGACTTCCAGCCGCAGGCGGTGGGCCCGGAGACGCGTTTCGGCATCGCCAAGGGGATGTGGCAGTTGATGCCGGACACGGCGACGCACTACGGCCTGCGCATGGGACCGCTGCTCGCGGCCCCGCAGTTCGACCCGAACGACGAGCGCTTCGACTCGACGGCGGCGACGCAGGCCGCCGCGCGCTATCTCGGCGACCTTTACCGCGGCGAAGCCCAGGCCTCGGGATTGCTGGTGCTCGCGTCCTACAACTGGGGCACGACGCGGGTGAGGAAGCGGATCCTCGCGATGAAGGAGAATCCGCGCGACCGCAATTTCTGGGCCTTGCTCGCACAGACCGACGTCCCGAAGGAGACGCGTGACTACGTCTTCAGGATATTCGCCGCCTCCGTCATCGGGGAGGATCCGAAGCTGTTCGGCTTCGATTTCGAGAAGCCGCTGGGACCACGGTGAACTGGAGCGGCGTTTGATCGGTTCCGCCGGATCCGGTGCAGGAGGACCGACGACCACGTGATTCCGGCGTACAAAATGTACACGGTCGCGCCGGCTGCCCTAGAATCGCTTCACGACGCTTCGTGCAGGAAGTGGGCCCGAACGAACTGGAAGTCATGACCGTCCACGGAGGCTAAGTCAAATGGGAAGCTGGTCCGTACTCTCTGTCGCCCAACGCCACACTACGTTGAACAATGCAACCAACCTTGGCATCAACTACTACGTGACGTTCCGCCTCCAGTACACGAAGTCTGCGTTCGGCAAGTTCGTTGAGCCACCACTGATGGCCTGGGATGAGATCATCCTGTACAACGACCACGCCGCGAAGACTCGCTGGGAATTTCGCGGCAACATGTATACCCACAAACCCGCCAGCCCGACGGTCGCGGTCTGGGCGCAGCGCTATCACCGGGCTTACTGGCACGCGCACGGGCAGGCATATCCGGATTCCCGAGCCAAGGGACATTCGAAGCTCTTCGACATGAAAGGCTCGCCTGTCACGGGCGCAACTTTGGGCAAGGTGCCTCCCGGCAACTTCACGAGTTTGACTTCTCCGGAACAAGGCTCCATTTACGGCAAGCAGAACGCGGCCGTGCAGGAATACCTCAAGAAGAACGGTGGAATTCTGGAAATCGAGGTTCACGACATCCCGTCGATCCTCAGGCCGACCAACAGCGGCAAAGCCAAGAACGTCGAGCGCCTCCTGACGTTCAATTGCGGCGTCACGGGCACCGGGCCGCGTGTTCAGGCCTGGCTGTATTCCAAGGTGGATTCCACCAAGCAGGAGAGAGACTGGACCAACCAGTTCAACAATGACGGGAACCCGCCCGGCGTCAAGACGACGGGGCTGACGTTGCTGCCGGCTGGCACGCCGGGCGCCGGCATCGATGGCTCGGATATTCTGCCGTCGGGCGGTATCTGGTGAGCCGGCCGGCGACCTCGACAATTTGACCGACATTGTTCGGCCGTGCGTGTCCGCTAGGCAAAGGAATTTCCCGACATGCCAGTCACATTCGCTTACAGCCCCGCGATCACGATCGCCGGCACGGAAGGATCGCACGCAGCGAACGCCGTTGCGCTGCCGAACCGGGAGGCCAACGCCTTCATCAAGAACGTCCGCGCGGCGTTCAAGCGGCTTGATAAGCTGGGAACCGGGCATGCGCTCATCACGGCCATCAATTCGAGCGGCCACCACGTAACGATATTCCGGTCCGCGACCGACCCGAAAAAGCCGAATGAGTGGCTGGGAGCCTGTTCGCAGGGAAATCCGGAGGGCATCGCGACGGAAATCGCATGCTCTATCGTCAGCTTCAGGCCGCGCAGCAAGAACCTGCCTATCGTCGGCAATCTGATGCAAAAGAAGGGCGAACGGCCGGCGAACAACAGGGATCAAGGCGCTTACAAGCCCTTCTACGACACCTACAAGGCGGATCTTGCCGCCCTGGGAGGGTCGGCCCTGCAGTCAAAGGCACAGGCGGCCGGCGAGTTGGACGTCGTGCTGACGCGCGCTGGCAACGGTGACTTGGCGCGTGGCCGGCGGATGGCGGAAATGCTGACGAATGTGTCCGTCGCAAACCTGGCGGCCATGGCCCAGGGGACACAATCGATCAGCGACAACGTCTACTACAAGATCTGCTTCTTCTTCTATGATTTCCTGACGCCAGGGCCCGGCGTCAATACATGCGTCCGGCTCCCTCCAGAGGTCCGGATGGCGGGCCTCCAAGGCGGCTACAAGCCGAAAACCGACTCCACGGCGGTGCCTCCCGAGATCCTGCTGGGTCACGAACTCATCCACTCATGGCGGATGCTGGTGGGCCGCAGGGTCGTGCGCCAGGGATGGGAGGAGGAAGCGATGACTACCGGGCTGGGAATGTTCCGGCCATGGAAATTCACCGAGAACCGATTGCGCTCCGAGGCAGGACTTCCGCTCCGGTCGACGTACAACGACGGCACGTTGAGTTCGTATTTCGGCAACAACCTGAAGCAGGCGACCGAGAACCTGGGAGGGCTGCCCGGAGACATCGACTCGTACTGATGCGGGCACCGGGGACGTCACGCCGATTCTTGGTAGCGCGTGACTTGGAGCCCAACCCCGGCCAGGCGGTTGGACGATCGGCCGCCGTCGACTGCCGGAAGATCACGAAGTCACTCCAGTCCGGCGCATAGGTTCTTCTGGCCTGCCCTACACATCAATTTCATAGAGACGGAGTTCCCCGTCGTCAACCTCTTTGCTGTCGAAGGGCTTCACCTCTTCAAAGTCAATGCCACCCGTTCTTTTCAAGACCTTCGTGTGCTCGGATTCGGAAGAAGCATGCAATGTGTAGCCGTTCTTCTTGACTCGCATATTGCCGAGGTTGTTTGGAACCTCCGCCGAACAAATGATCTGCAGATCAAGATCTGCGGCCGACGTGCAATCCTTCAGGACCCCTGCGGAGTGATCGGCACAGATCTCAAAGCCCACCTTGCGTCCAGCGACCGTCGTGATTCCAGCCTTTTTTCCAGGAACAAAGATCCCCTTTACAGCCTCGCTCTTGAAATCGTCGGCATTGCATTTCCTTCCATACGAGAACTTTCGTTCACCGTCAAAGTAGATATATGTTCTGTTCTTGATCAGGAATGACCGCTCGATCATCACGGGTTGACGCAGCACGAGGTTCTTCTCGGCAACGGTCAAGTCGGCAATTTGATCCCTGTAGACGGCCTTGGAGCCTTCAGTCGCATCAAGATGTTCGTATTTTTCCTGCAGCGCTTCCCAAGTGTTGTAAGTCTTCAGTGGCATGGACTTTGAGCCCGGCTTCAAGCCCGGAGCCGTTGCATTTTCCAGACGCGAAATCGCGCGCTTGATGCTCGTCTCGGTGAACTGCTCCTTGAAGACAATCGTGCCGGGAACGATGAGCATCTTTCGGCAGGTCGATGCCACTCCTTTGATCTGCGCCAACAAATCGTCACGAGCATCCCTTGGCATCGCCGATGTCTGCACCGAGGCTCGGTACTTCTCGGGGCGCGTGAAGAGAAACTCTGGAGCGACGAAGATGCTGGTCAGATTGACCGAGCTCCGCACGCGCGAGTCGGCGCTCACCTTTGTCTGCACGATGGCTCGAATCATGTGAGAGAGCGTTTCAGAGTTCAAATCATGCTTGTTCTTGGTCGGACGCGACCAGAGACCAACGACCACATTAGCCATAACTTACTCCGACGAATATGATGAATCGCTGGACGAACTCGCGCACCCCGTCCTCGCCCAGCGATCGGTAATGGCGGGGGAATTCAGCCGCGACGTGGAGGGTCACTTGGTCCACGAACCGGTCCACCGCGAACCGACGCAGATCCTCCAGTTGGGCGTTCCGAATCGTCAGCATCGTCATCCCTTCCTAGGGAACCGCGCGACGCGGGCATCGCCCCGCTTCACTCTCTTGAATTGGACGAGCGTCCGTTGCGGCCCGTGCCGACGGCGATTGCCTTTGCATCAATTTGCGCCTGCCGGGCCGTATGCGCGCGCGGCTGATTCATGTTCGACCCGTTGACGCCTGACGCAGAGTGGTGCGACACGTTCTCCGGCGAGTCCGGTTGACAGCCATCGAATTGCAACCCCGTCCACCGTGCCGGCAATCACTCGAATCGGTAGCCGAAGTTCCCGCTGTCCACCTGAACATGGACTCGCTCGACGGGCCTCCCCTCCATCATCCTGGTCAGGAACTCCTTGCTGACGTCGGGCAGCATCGTATTCGTCAGGATCGCATCGATCATGCGCCCGCCCGATTCGCTCTCGGTGCAGCGCGAGACGACGAGCTTGACGACGTCCTCGCTGTACTCGAACGGGATCTTGTACCGCGCCTCGACCCGCTTCTTGATGCGATTCAACTGCAGCTTGACGATCTTGCCCAGCATCTCGTCGCTGAGCGGGTAGTACGGAATCGCGACCAGCCGTCCGAGCAACGCGGGCGGGAACACCTTCAACAGCGGCTCCCGCAACGCCTTGGCCATGCCCTCGGGGTCCGGCATCAACTCGGGATCCTTGCACAGGCCCGCGATCATCTCGGTGCCGGCATTCGTCGTCAGCAGGATCAGCGTGTTCTTGAAGTCGATCAGGCGTCCCTCGCCGTCTTCCATGTACCCCTTGTCGAAGACCTGGAAGAAGATCTCGTGGACGTCGGGATGCGCCTTCTCCACCTCGTCGAGCAGCACGACGCTGTACGGCTTGCGGCGCACGGCTTCGGTGAGCACGCCGCCTTCGCCGTACCCCACGTAGCCGGGAGGTGCGCCCTTCAGCGTGCTCACCGTGTGCGCTTCCTGGAACTCGCTCATGTTGATCGTGATCAGGTTCTGCTCGCCGCCATAGAGCGCCTCGGCGAGTGCCAGCGCGGTCTCGGTCTTGCCGACGCCCGAAGTGCCGGCCAGCATGAACACGCCGATCGGCTTGCTTGGGTTGTCGAGGCCGGCGCGCGACGTCTGGATGCGCTTGGCGATCATGTGCATCGCGTGGTCCTGGCCAATCACGCGCTGCGCCAGGGCATCGGCCACCTTGAGGATGGTCTCGATCTCGTTGCGCGCCATGCGACCCACGGGGATGCCCGTCCAGTCACCCACGACGGCCGCCACGGACTGGTAGTCGACCGTCGGCAGGATCAACGGCGTTTCACCCTGCAAGGCCGTCAGCTTGTCCTGCACCAGCTTGAGTTGCGCCAGGTTGGCCGTACGCTCGGCTTCGACGTCGGCCGCAGCCGCGCCCGCCATGACCGCCACGGCCGCCGCATCGGCTTCGAGCTTGCTGCCCGTGCCCTCCACGGGCTTGATGCCGTCGCGCAGTTTGGCGCGCAGTGCCAGCAACTCATCGACCAGCGCCTTCTCTTCAGCCCAACGGGCGTCCAATGCCTCGAGGCGCGCGCGCTCGGCCGTGAGCAGTTCGCTTGCCTCGGCCTCGCGCTTGCCGATGTCGATGCCGATCGCCTTCTCGCGGCCGATGATGGCGAGTTCGGTCTCGAGCGCCTCGATGCGCTTGCGGCTGTCGTCCACTTCCGCCGGCGTGGCGTGCAGGCTCACGGCCACTCGCGCGCAGGCCGTGTCGAGCAGGCTCACGCTCTTGTCCGGCAACTGGCGCGCCGGGATGTAGCGGTGGCTCAACTTGACCGCGGCTTCGAGCGCCTCGTCGAGGATCTGCACCTTGTGGTGCTTTTCCATCGTGCTGGCCACGCCGCGCATCATCAGGATGGCCTTGGCCTCGTCCGGCTCGTCCACCTGCACCGACTGGAAGCGCCGGGTCAGCGCCGGGTCCTTCTCGATGTGCTTCTTGTACTCGGCAAAGGTGGTGGCGCCGACCGTGCGCAGCGTGCCGCGCGCCAGTGCCGGCTTCAGCAGATTCGCCGCGTCGCCCGTGCCGGCTGCGCCGCCGGCGCCCACCAGCGTGTGCGTCTCGTCGATGAACAGGATGACCGGCTTGGGGCTTGCCTGCACCTCGTCGATGACCGAGCGCAGCCGCTGTTCGAACTCTCCTTTCATGCTGGCGCCGGCCTGCAACAGGCCCACGTCGAGCGCCCGCAGTTCCACGTCCTTCAGGCTCGGCGGCACGTCGCCGCGCGCGATGCGTTGCGCAAAGCCTTCGACGACCGCCGTCTTGCCCACGCCGGCTTCGCCGATCAGGATCGGGTTGTTCTGGCGCCGGCGCATCAGGATGTCGACCACCTGGCGGATCTCGTCGTCACGGCCGACGATCGGATCCATCTTGCCGCTGCGCGCCTGCTCGGTGAGGTCGACCGTGAATTTCTTCAGCGCTTCCTGCTTGCCCATCGCGGCCGGCGCAATGGCGCCGCTCGCTTCTCCCGGTGCCGCCTGGCCGCCGAATTGCGTGCCGTCGCTCGCGCCAAGGCTGGCCTCGGGCGAGCCCGCGCAGATCTTCTCGTAGTTGTCGGCGAGCTGATCCGGCTTGATCTTGTCGAACTCGCGCGAGATGCCGCTGAGCAGGTTCTTCAGCGACGGCGTCTTGAGCATCGCGATCACGAGATACCCGGTGCGCACCTGCGTGTCGCCGTACTTCAGCGTGGCCCAGACCCATGCACGCTCGACCGAGTCCTCGATGTGCGGTGAGAGGTCCGAGATGGACGTGGCCCCGCGCGGCAGGCGATCGAGGGTCTCGGTGATGTCGCGCGCCAGCCTGCCGGGATCGAGCGCAAAGCCCTTGACGATGCAATGGAGGTCCGAATTCTGCAGCTGCAGCATCTGGTGCAGCCAATGCACGACTTCGACGTACGGGTTGCCCCGCAGCTTGCAGAAGACCGTCGCGCCCTCGATCGCCTTGTAGCCGACGTTGTTGAGCTTCCCGAACAAAGCGACCCGGCTGATATCACTCATGCTTGTTCTCCAGACAATCCCGATCGATGTATGTTGTCGTCCGTCCCGTGGCTACGCCGACCGAGGTCACGCCGCGGCGATCTGCTCTTCGTAAAAAATCACGTCGTTGGCGACGCCCAGTGGGCGTCCGAGCCAGCTCGTCCATCCCAATCGTCCCACCTGCCCCAGCGACACTCCGGGCGCGTCGCCATCGCCGACCAGCAACCGCACCTGCCACGACCACTCGTCGGACGTATACAGGCGGACCAGGTCCCGCAGCGCACGCAACGCGCGCGATCCGGGCAGGAACTGCAGGAAGTCCTCGAATCGCAGCGGGCCGATCCGGATCTCGAAGCGGTTCTGGCGCTGCCAGGCGGCCGAGCCGAGCGTCGCGGTCTCGCCGAGCACAGCATAGCCGTCCTTCGCGCCGAGGCGGGTGTGCAATTCGCCCGGCACGCGCAACCAGCCGGCGACGAATTGCTGCACCTCGATCGCCTTGCCGAAGTAATCGGACAGCAGCGCCTCGAGCCCGTCTGCGGAACGCGTCGCCGACGACAACAGGCCCGCGCGGAACAGCTTGGCAGAGTCCGCGACCGAGTCGCGCCCGACCGACGATTCGCCGAAGAACCCGATCAGCGCGCCGACGTAACGCGCAAAGTCATCGTCTTCGGGCCGGGCGAAGCTGGCGACGGGATCGGACTCGGCCCAGGCCCGGTAGAACAGCGTCGCCATCCGGTGCTGGAACAGATTGACGAAGTCGCTGATCGCGGCGTCGTCCTGGTGACGCCGCCGCTCGAACGCGTGCTCCGTAAGGTGCGTCGGCAAGGCGCCGTTCGGACCGAAGATGCCGAAACCGTATTGCCCGATGCGCAGTCGTCCCCCGGAGATCGTTTCGGCCGTCGTGACGTCGCTCGGCGCGAACGTAAGGTGGGGCGGCTGCTCGATGCGCACCCACTCGTCGGCGGGCCGGCGCGCTTCGCCGAGGCGCGGCAGCGACGGATCGGCGCGCTCGACCAGCCGCAGCGCAGCGAACAGGGTGAACCGCGAGGGCTCGTCCCTGAGCTGCTGCAGCGCCGCTAGATGCTGTGCCGCTTGCCCGTCCGGACCGGCCATTGCTTGATCTCCCCTCGTGCAGTGGACTGCAGCCGGGTTTCGACGAATGAATTGATCGACACGTGGCGCGCAAAGAACCGGTCGAGGACCGTTCCCAGCCGCAACGTACCGAGACCCTCAAACGCGGAATCGTCCAGCGTGACCGCGATCTGCACTCCCCTGCCGTACGTGATCGGGCCGCCCCCGGGGATGCGGCGGACCACGGGCCGGTGACTGACTCGCCTCACTCCGTCGACCTGGCGCAACGCGACGGGATCGTTCGGATCCGCGTACAGACCGAGCAGGTGCCGCAGCATCTGCGCTCCTTTCTCCGGATCGCTGTCGCAGAGCGAAAGGTAATTGAGCGTCAGCTGGCCGATGAGTCGCCAGGCCGTGTCGCCGAAAGCCGGGGACGGCCGGGGGATCGTCGGCCCGGCCAGGCAACGCACGGTCTGCACCGGTGCGCCGCCTTCGAGCTCGAATTCGAGCCGCGACTTGCCGAAGCTGAGCCCGATGGGCAGGTCGCGATTGGTGCACAGCGCGGTGACGTCCAGCTGCCGGATTTCGCCGGACAGTTCGCGCTGGCGCGAGTCCACGATCGAGACGAAGCACTCCGAGCCGAGATAGCTCGTCCGCGTGCCGCTGCGCTGCTGGCGCGACGAGGCCAGCCGGGGGCGCCGCTGCACGGTGTAGTACGCGTGCGAATCACCCTCGCTGCTGCGGTGGTCCGTCGAGTACAACGGCCTGACCTCGACCAGCGACTCGCTGCCCGACCCGACCCCGATCATGCGGTCGATCGAGTAGATCTCGAAGTCCATCGGCCGGCTGAGGTCGGGAACGACGTGATGCTCGGTGTCGTTGGCCGAGAGGTGAATCCGATCGAGGGATCGCGGGAACAGGTTGACGATCGGCGTGCAGTTGAGCCGGAACTGCGACGCGTCCAGCGCGTTCTCGAGGTCCGGCGCGCCGCGATCGACGAGCAGGAACAGTTCCGCTTCGTTGCCCTCCATGCCGGCGAAAGCCTCCCGCAGGCCGTCGACGGCGAAGAACAGGCAGCGCTCGGGGAACGCAAAATATTCCTGCAGCAGCCGGTAACCCTCGAAGCCGCGCGGCGACAGTGGCAGCAAGGCCTGGTCGTCTTCGTAGCCGACGGCACGGACCGCCGACGCCGGCAAGAACACGGACTTCGAGGACCTCCTGGTGCGAGCGACGACCCCCACGCCGTTTGCGAGCACCTGCTCGTAGATCTTTCCGGCAAGGTCGGCGGTCGCGTACACGAAGAACGTGAGCGAGTCGATCGGCAGCTCGCGGAGGGGCACGCCGCCTTCGGATTGCAGGTCGAGCCGGATGGCGCCGCGGCAACGCGGATCGAGCCGCAGGCCGGGCGTCGCGAACGAACTGGTGCCCACGACGTACGCAGCGGAGGTGACCGAAAGCGGCCACAGCACGGTCTCGTGCGCGGTGCGAAACTCACATACTGCGTCCGCCCCGACCTGCGCCCGCAGGGGGTTGCCCCGGCCGACCGGGAAACCTTCCTTGAGGCTGCTCTCCGTCAGCGCCGGAACCAGTTCCACGACCGCCTTCGAGGGCACCGGCGCGAGGAACGTCGGATACACCATCTCGAGCAGGTGCTGCGTGAAGTCGGGATGCCGGGCGTCGAGCTTCAGCTGCACCCGTGCCGCCAGGAATGCGAAGGATTCGATCAGGCGCTCGACGTACGGGTCGGCGCACTCGATGCCGTCCATGCCGAGGCGCGCGGCGATGCGCGGGTATGCCTCCGCGAACTCCGCGCCCATCTCGCGGATGTACTGCAGCTCGCGGTTGTAATACGAAAGGAGACGGGTATCCATCGGCCGGCCGCTACCTGCCCGCCCGGTCCGACACGGCCACGTCGCCGGTGTCGACATCGATGCTGGTGCGCAAGGACAGGTGTTGCGCGACCGGCTGCCCCCAGAGTTCCGCTTCGACCAGGAACGCGATCGTCATGCCCTCGGACGGGCCTTCGCGAGTCTCCGGCGTGACTCGGATGCCGCTCAGCCGCGGCTCGAAAAAGCTGATCGTGTCGCGGATGCGCCGCGACACGTCGACGGGATCGATGGAACTCACCGGGCGGCCCGCCAGCGAACGTAACCCGAAATTGAGCACCGAGCGCCGGATCTCGGGATAGGGCTCGAGGTCCACCACGTCGTCGATGCCCGAAGCATTGAACAGCCAGCGCAAGTCGCGCAGCACCGCCTCGCGCAGCTTGCTCATGGACATCGCGCGCCGCTCGGGCGATTCGAGCTGCGCGTTGACCTCCGAGCCGACGTCCACCTGGCCGAGGTTCGTGAGCGGGATTGGCGGCACGTCATTCGCCACCCGCACGCGGAGCGAGCGGGGGGCAACGCGGCGCGTCGGCCCACCCGACGTCAGGTACTCCTGCACGACCACCCCCTCCGCCGAAGCGCCGGACTCGCGCAGCTTCTTCAAACCCTGCAGTCCGAGTTCCCGCTCCACATCCTGCGGCGTGACCCGCTGTTCCCTCATGGGTGCCGGCTCGAGGGCGACGCGGTAAATCGTCACCAGCCGGTCGTCGTCGGTCAGGCGATCGAGCAGAGCCGGCTGGAGACGATCCTTCAAGCTCGGCTCGACCATGGCATCCCTCAATCGCGCGACCGCATGACCGCCGCTCCGGGCCTAAGACGCCGGCTGCAGCGCCAACTCCCGCAGCTCCAGCAATCCAATCTCGGGGCCGTCCGTGGTGAGAATCCTCTGGCCGAGACCGACGAATGCGTCCGGCCCCACCGACTCCCACTCCGTCTTGCGTGCCAGCCGAATGGCGGCGTCTTCGCTCTTTTCCGAACCCGGATAACGCGACGGAATCAGGCCCATGGCCTCTCCGCCATTCGTCCACCGGAATTCCGCCGGCAGCCACACGAGGTCGCGGGCATCGCTTGGCGGTTCGACCCGGATCGAAGCGATGCGCTCGAACGGAATCCAGTAGTAGGCTTCGTTCAGCAGCACTTCGAGCACTGGCCCGAGCCTCGAGTCCGCGTCGGCAATCCACTCGAACGGCTCGCCGTTGATCGTTCCCGAGGTTGCCGGCGCCAGTTCGAAGGCCTTGGCCCGCACGGCAGCGGCTTCCGCCACCTGGCCCGAGCCGTGCAGCGCGACGCTTTGCATCTGCAACGCAATCCAGGGCAGCGGCTCGCCGAACAGCAGGGGGCTGCGGGTGCCCGCGAAGACCTCCGTACGCAATCGTTCGCACTGAATGGCCGCGCTGTATGCGTGCATCATGGGCAAGGCGCCCGCATCCATCTCGCCGATCACCTTCAGCTGGTTCAGTGCGCGGTCCCAGTCCCCCTGCACCATCAGGACCTGTGCCAGGAAGATCCGCAGCTTCGGATCGGCAGGATACTTGCGCACGGTGTCCTGCAGGGCCTGCAGGCAGCCCTTGAGGTCTCCGCGACGAAAGCATTCCTCTGCTCCAGGCCGCGGACCCGATTCACTTTCCAACGGCATCGCCTTCTCCCGCCGAGATCGTCGATTACACACCCGCCCCCGGCGCCCGTTCCCAGGGCGCCGGAGTCGCGCGAAGGAAAGGCTATTTCTTCTGGTTTTCGGCGATGTTGAACTTGAACTCGCTCGACTCACCCTTGGAGCCCTTTTCCTCGTCCTGCGTCCAGTACGTGTAGTGAACTTGCTCGAAGTTCAGCGTCACGTTCTCGGTGAGTCGATCCTCGCCGCCGGAGCCGCCGGTGGAGACCGAACTGACCAGGATCTTCGTCAACTCGATGATGATGTATTCGAGCGGATTCTCGCCGGCCTTGCGGACCACCAGCTTCGCCGTCTTGATGTGCTTGCCGTTGGCGCAGGACAGCTGCAGGTCGGCCGAACCCGCGTCCACGTACTTCGTGAAGCTCAGGTCCTGAACGTTGGCCTTGCCGGCTCCGCCGCCCGCGCCCACGTGAAACGTTCCGGAGTTCGAAAGGCCCCAGCTCCAGGCCAGGACGTCAATCTCGCCCTTGTGCTTGGCGTCCTTCGACTCGCCCTTGATCCCGTCGATCTTGATGAACATGTCAACAGCCATCGGACTCTCCTCGTCTATGCCGTCGTGTCATATCGATAACGCCCCCCGGACGCAGGCCCATCGCCCGCGCCTGGGGACACCTTGCACTGAATTGTCGTCAGCCCTTCTTCTCGGAAGGCAACCGCGAAACCAGGCTGAGCGTCACGTTCACGCCCTCCAGCTGGTAGTGCGGCCGCAGATGGAAGGTCGCACTGTAATACCCTGGGTTGCCTTCGATCTCCTGCACCTTGACCTCGGCGCCCGCGAGCGGCTTGCGTGCCTTCAGTTCGTCGCCGGCGCTGCCCGGATTGCCGAGGACGTAGTCCTTGATCCAGTCGGACAGGAACCGCTCCATGTCCGCCCGTTCCTTGAACGAGCCCACCTTGTCGCGAACCATGCACTTGAGATAGTGCGCGAAGCGGCAGCTTGCGAACAGATACGGCAGGCGTGACGCGATCCGCGCATTGGACGTCGCATCCGGATCCGTGTACTCGGCGGGCTTCTGCAGCGACTGCGCGCCGATGAACGCGGCCACGTCCGTGTTCTTGCGATGGATGAGCGGCATGAAGCCCGACGCCGCCAGCTCCGCCTCGCGGCGGTCGCTGATCGCGATCTCGGTCGGGCACTTCATGTCGACACCGCCGTCGTCCGACGGGAAGGTATGCACCGGCAGCCCCTCGACGGCGCCGCCCGATTCGACGCCGCGAATCGCCGTGCACCAGCCGTACTGCTTGAACGCGCGGTTGACGTTCACCGCCATCGCATACGCCGCATTGGCCCACGTGTACTTGTTGTGATCGCCACCCGAGGTTTCCTCCTCGAATTCGAACTCCTCGACCGGGTTCGTCTTGGCGCCATAGGGCACCCGGGCCAGGAACCTCGGCATGGCGAGACCGATGTACTTCGCGTCGTCCGACTCGCGGAGCGATCGCCAGCCGGCATACTCCGGCGAGGAGAAGATCTTGGCGAGATCGCGCGGATTGGCGAGTTCCTGCCAGCTGTCCATGCCCATCACGGTCGGCGCCGCTGCCGCGAGGAACGGCGCATGGGACGCCGACGCGATCTGCGCCATCTGGCCCAGCAACTCCACGTCGCCCGGCGTGTGGTCGAAGTAGTAGTCGCCGACGAGGCAACCATATGGTTCGCCGCCCAGCTGGCCGTATTCCTGCTCGTACAGCTTCTTGAACAGCGGGCTCTGGTCCCAGGCCGTGCCCTTGTACTTCTTGAGGGTCTTCGACAGGTCCTTCTTCGAGATGTTCATCACCCGGATCTTGAGCATCTCATCCGTTTCGGTGTTGCTGACGAGATGGTTCAGCCCGCGCCAGGCACTCTCCACCTGCTGGAAGCGCTCGTGGTGCATGATCTGGTTGACCTGATCGGACAGCTTCTTGTCGATCTCGGCAATGATGGCCTTGATCGTGCCGATCACGTCGTCGGAGACGACCGTCGTCTCGCGCAAGGCCTGCTCGGCCAGCGTGCGCACCGCGTTCTCGACCTCGGCGCGCGCCCGATCCGTCTTCGGCTTGAATTCCTTCTGCAACAGGGCCGCGAACTGGTCGGCTTCCTGGACGGCCCCTTGTGCCGCCTGTTCCTGCTTTGCTTCAGCCATTGTCGTCCCCGTATTGATTAATTGCCGCCGCCCGAGCCTTCCGGCTTGGGTTGCGCTGCCAGCGTCTTGAGCAGCGCCGGATCGTTCAGCACCTTGGCGATCAGGTCCTCGGCACCCGCCTTGCCATCCATATAGGTGATCAGGTTCGACAGCTGCTGTCGCGCCTCGAGCAACTTGTTGAGCGAGTCAACTTTGCGCGCAACCGCAGCGGGCGAGAAGTCGTCCATGCTCTCGAACGTAATGTCTACGGCCATGTTGCCCTCGCCCGTCAGCGTGTTCGGCACGCTGAATGCGACCCGGGGCTTCATCGACTTCATCCGCTCGTCGAAGTTGTCGATGTCGATGTTCAGGAACTTCCTGTCGTCGACGCCGGGCAAGGGCTCCTTGGCGTCGCCGCTGAGGTCGGCCATGACGCCCATGACGAAGGGCACCTGGACCTTCTTCTGGGCGCCGTACAACTCGACGTCGTATTCGATCTGCACGCGCGGGGCGCGATTGCGGGCGATGAACTTCTGACTGCTCTGCTTTGCCACGGTCTCTCCTCCTGATGATCCCAGTTGCCCGGACGCCGCCGGGGCACGTTATTCGTCGCGAACGCCGCCGATGCGCTTGGCCTGGTCCAGCCCGTCCGGGGCCATGTCCGCGAGCACTTCCAGAAAATCCTTGCCGATGAGCCGCTTGGCCCGCTCGACGACCAGCGGCAGCGGGCTCGAGGGTTCGTTCTTGCGGAAGAATTCCGCCACGGCATCCAGCGCACGGACTGCGTCGTCACGTGTGCGGATGCTGCCGACGCCAATCACGGCCGCGGCCCCAGGCTCGCCTGCCGCGCCGCCACCTGCGCCCGCCGCTTCCGTCGCTGCAGCGTTGGCCGCACGAACGGTCATCTGCTCCGAAAAGAGCGCATGGATGCGCGAGATCGGCGTCAAGAGCGCATCCGTGTCGGGTGCGGCTTCGGAACCGCCCTTGTCGCGCATCAGGCTGTCGATCTTCTTCAGCGCGTCGATCGCGGCGGCGAGTCGTTCCGCGGTCGACGCAAGTTCTTCGTCACTCGCGGCAGCGATGGCGCCGACTATCTGCGATTCCGTCGGCGCCTCGCCTTCTGCGGATGCCGGGGTCAATTGCCCCCTCGCGATTTCCAGGTCGCGCAGGCTGAATGCGCCGATCGCGGGATTGCGGATGAAGTGCGCGCGCCGCAGTGCGTCGACGGCGGCCATTCGATCCGAGAAATTGTTCAGCGCACTGCGACGCAGAATCGCGTCGTCGTCGATCAGGGGGTAGACGTTCTCGGGATAGGTCTCTAGCCAGGCCGCCGCGACCGACAGCAGGTCGCAGAAGGGCAGCAATCCGTCGACGTGCAGCCGCGCGAGCGCGAGGTGCGCGAGCAACCGGAAGTCCTTGCTCTTGTGCAGGGCCTCCTCGGCGTTCGAACGCATCTCCCGCCAGTCGATATCGCCGGTCAGCGGGGTGATCTGCCCGAAAATGTGGTACGCGTCGAACGACGCAAGCAATTGCGTGTCCTCGAGGCTCTCACCGCAAGGTTCATCTTCTGAGATCGGCGTGACCAGCCAGGAAGCCGCGGCATCCATCCGTCGTACGTCTTCTTATCTGATGAAGCTGACAACGATCGCACATGACCGTGCGACCGACCCTTCCCCGAATTGAAAATCAGAACGATTTCCGCCGATCGCGAAGATTGGCCTTTTCAATTTGAAAGTCAACCATTCTTGCTCGACGGCCGCCGACGTTTGTCACTCGTTTCGCCGCGCGTCAATCGTTTTCAATCGCGCCCGGCGCGACCCCGTGGGGGGAAGCGCAGGGAGCTTCCTAATAGTGTTGCGGCGCAATATGCCGAGCGGCGCCTATTGCGGCGCAAGACCGGCGCAAAAAAAAATCGGCCATGGATCATTTCCGTTCTGTTGCAGATCGACCGCGGACGGGGCCGGCCCTGCTCGTCCACGCCGTTGCCAGCGCCGCGCAATCGGCAATTACATCGCGAGCCGGAAACCGAGGTATGTCGCCCGGTACGCCGCGTCTTTCTTGAGACGCGCCGCCGACGTCAGCTGCTCCGGGAAGTTGGCCCATGCTCCGCCCCGGACGGTTCGCCATGCGCAGTCGCCGCTGCGCCACGCGGAGCCGTCGGCCGGGGCACCCCCATAGTTATCGTGCCAGCAGTCAGCGACCCATTCCGCAGCGTTGCCATTCATGTCGAACAGTCCGAACGGGTTCGCCGGGAAACTCCCGACCGGTGCCGTACCATTTGCCCACTTGTCGTCGCCGCTGGCACCCTGACCGTTGGCCTTGCTGGCATCGAACGCATCGCCCCACCAGTAGACCGTGCGGGTCTGCGCGCGGGCCGCATACTCCCATTCGGCTTCGCTCGGCAGGCGGAACTTGAGTCCGGTCTTCACGTTGAGCCAGTCGACGTAGGCCTTCGCGTCGTACGAACTTACGCACACCACCGGATCCTGGTCGGTCTGGTCAAAGCCCGGCTTGCGCCAGTCCACCTGGCGCAGGTCGCAGAATTCCTGGCCGTCGCCGTTGCCGCCCACCATCAGGTAGTTCGTCGCGGTCGTGAACGCCAGGAATTCCTGGCGCGTCACCTCGTGTTTCCCGATCGCAAAGGGCGCCACGTGCACCTCGTGCACGGGGCCTTCCTGCGCATCGCCCGTGCCGCTCGCGGTCCCCATTGCAAACGTGCCGGCCGGTATCAGCACCATGCCGTCGAGGATCGGCTTGAGCGCATCCGGGACCTGTTCCTTGAACGAGTCATAGCCGAACGTCGCCTGCTTGTAGAGGGCGTCCTTGTTGCCCGCGACGCGGAAATAGTCGTCGTAGGCGCGCTTCGTGCGCACCCCGTCGCCGAGTGACAGCGCCGCTTCGGCCTCCGCGAAGTACAGGCCCGCCGGAACCTTCGCTCCCTCGCTCTCGAGTGCCCGGTACTGATCCATTCCGGCAAAGAGGTCGCGGAACCGGCCCGACTTCATGGCCTCGACCACCTGCTGCTTGACCAGGGCCTGTCGCTCCTCGAGCGGCGCCGGCGTGCTGGCGGCCGGCGGTGCCGACGTGCTGGCGGCCGGCGGCGCCGG
>Ga0209048_10002378_pt1 | contig 18692 bp, 15 predicted proteins | sample FrelakmetCRP12CR_FD_187146 | JGI IMG/M metagenome (GOLD analysis project Ga0209048, IMG submission 187146) | Freshwater lake sediment microbial communities from the University of Notre Dame, USA, for methane emissions studies - CRP12 CR (SPAdes)... | ecosystem: Environmental > Aquatic >... | reverse complement strand
ATGTCGGGTCTGGGCTCTTCTGTTGGGGGGTTTCCCAGAGTGGACCCTGGCCATTGCCGGACCCGACGAAGATGGCCACAGGGGAGAGCTCGAAGCGCTGGTAAGGGGGCTGGGGATATCCCGGCGCGTGAAGTTTGTCGGTCCCGTAGCAGGGAAAGAGAAACATGCTCTTCTCAAAGCCTGCCAATTCCTGGCGCTGCCCTCCCGCATGGAGAGTTTCGGTATCGTCGTGCTGGAAGCCTTGGCGAGCGGCAAGCCGGTCCTGGCTTCGAAGGGCTGCCCGTGGGCGGAACTGGAAGTCCACCGATGCGGCTGGTGGGTGGAGGCGACCGAGGAGAACTGGAAACAAGCGATGCATGAAGCGATGAAAATGGAAGAAGATATTCTGGCCCAGATGGGGCGTAACGGCAAGGCCCTGGTGGCTGCCAAATACAGTCAAGATCGGGTGGTGGATGCGATGGTTGCGCTGTACGAACGGGTTCTCGCCGGACCAAGACTCGAGCCAGGGGAGGTCTGGGCGCTTTGAAGCGATGGTGGTGGTTTGGATCGGCTGGGCTGGTCGGCATTGTTTTAGTTGTTGCTTTCGGCATGAGGGTGCATTTGCTGAGGCTGGCTGCTCTTCCACTCATTTCAACCGACAACGGAAAGCTCCACAGAGCCGACGCAATATTGATCCTCGGCGGCGGTCAGGACACTCGGACTGTCGGGGCTGTGGCCCTTTATCGGGCTGGCCTGGCGCCAGTGATTCTATTGGCCAATGAGGAACCCTTGCCGTTTGCCGGGTATGGCCTGGCTCGTAGCGGTTCCGAAATAGCCATAGAGATCCTCACGGGAGTTGAGCAGGTCCCACCCCAAGTGATCGACATCATCGGAACTTCCTGTAGTATTGACTATGCCAGTTTGGAGAGAATGAGCGGCAGGATGTCATGGGGCGGCCTTTTATGTGAGCTTGATCGCTTCGGCTTTGTGACCTCCACCTTTGAAGAGGCAAAAGCACTGAGGCTCTGGTGCCTGGCGAACAACGCACGCAGCGTCATCATCGTCACCAACCCCTTTCACAGCCGTCGCGTCAGGTGGATATTCACGAAGGTTCTTGCTGACGAGATAGACATGCAGATTGCGACGGTGGACGCCCACCAGTACACCCCCCGTAATTGGTGGGAATCGGAGGAAGGGCTTATCGCGCTAAATAATGAATGGGTGAAAATGGTCTATTATTGGATCAAATACTGAGTGATGATGCTTGATGGTTGATGGTTGAGCAAAGCGAAACCCAACCACGCCAAAGCGTGGCTTTCGGCGGGTTACGGTACAAGCAGATGCATTTGGATGAATTTGATTCCGTTTCGTTCCAGCGGGGAAGGTCGCGGCGGGTGGAGGCTTTGTGGCTCGTGGTGCAGGCCCTGTTCGTTTCATCCCGAATTGTTGGGGTCAGGCACCGAGCTGTGCTGCTGCGGCAGTTTGGCGCGAAACTTGGGGAAGGTCTATTCTTCAGGCCTGGACTGAGAGTGAAGTTTCCATGGCGTCTGCAGATAGGAGACCACTGCTGGATCGGGGAAGATGCCTGGATCGACAATTTGGCGCCGGTAAGCATCGGCAGCCATTGCTGCCTGTCCCAGGGAGTGTATCTGTGCACCGGCAGCCACGATTGGCAAGCTCCAAAGTTTGACCTTGTCACCAGGGCAATCACCATTTGCGACAAAGCCTGGTTGGGAGCCAAATCGATGGTCGGTCCCGGCGTCACTGTTGGGGAGGGCGCTGTTCTGACCCTCGGGAGCGTTGCCGTCAAGGATCTTAAACCGTGGTGGATTCACCAGGGAAACCCGGCCGTGCCGATCAAGGAGAGGGAGATCCGGATGGAGGAAGATTCAGATGCGAAGCAAAACTTCCAAAGGTCGAACGTTTAACCACGAAGCTCAGCTGCTAACCTGCATGAAACTCGCCAGGGTAAGGACCGGGCTGCTCATCAACTTCAACGTCAGGAGTTTGAGAGATGGAATCAAACGTTTCGTCCTGTAACTTCTTCGTGTCCTTCGTGTCCTTCGTGGTAAGAAGACCATCAAAAGGAAGCCAGACAGCTGCGAACAGCGAGGAGATTGATTGAGCTCTTTGCCTTCGATATCTGTGGTGACGGTGGCATTGAATGCGGCTGACACTATTGGTGACTGCCTTCGCTCGGTTCACAGTCAGAACTATCCGCCTGAACACATTGTCATTGATGGGGGATCTGTGGATGGCACCCTGGATCGGGTGGCTGACTTCGGGGACAAGATCTCGAAGGTCGTTTCCGAGCTCGATGCGGGGATTTATTCTGCCATGAACAAGGGCCTGGGCCTGGCAACCGGCGAGATGATCGGCATACTGAATGCCGACGACAGTTATGCGGATCGCAACTCATTGCTGGATGTTGCCAAAGCTTGCGCAGAGAGCGGAGTTGATTCCTGTTACGGGGACCTGGTTTACGTGGATCCGGTAGATGTCACCAAAGTGTTGCGCTCCTGGCGGGCTGGGGAGTTCTCTCGAAAACAGTTTTGGTGGGGGTGGATGCCCCCCCACCCGACCTTCTTTGTGCGGCGTAAGGTCTATGAGCGATACGGAACTTTTGACACTTCCCTGGGGTCTGCGGCAGATTATGAATTGATGGTCCGTTTTTTACTAAAACAGCAAATAACAACCACTTACGTCTCCAAAACGCTTGTCCGGATGAGATGCGGCGGGGCAAGCAATGCCTCCCTCAAGAATCGCATCCTGGCCAATAGAATGGACCGGCGGGCATGGAAAGTGAACGGGTTGCAGCCCTATCCATGGACCCTTTGGATGAAGCCGCTGAGGAAGGTTGGGCAGTTCTTGAAGCGTTGTTGAATCGACACAAAAAAATCCCAAAATGAGATTCTCGTTGCTATTGGGAACTTGCCGGTATAGGAATAGGGAAAGCTGCTGCAGATTTGTTTGAAAGGGCAAATTGCATGGTATGTCCCTTCACCACCGGTGATGATCTCATTGTTAAGAAGCGCTAATAGGCGCTGGGTACAGCAGAAGAAGCAATAAAGGAACGGATATTTCGCCAACAGGCGGGTGCAAGTTCGCCAGATCTTTAGCTTTATGCGAGCACTGGGATGACCGCTCTGTGACGGAGTCAATTTGTGAGTGAAAAACTGACTATACTCCTACTCCATTTTGCTATTGCTCTGACCCTTTCGGTGATAATCACGCCTTTTACGCGGTTTGTCGGGGCAAGACTCGGCGCATTTGATGAACAGGGCGAACGTAAAGTTCACCTTGGAGCAATCCCGCGGGTCGGCGGCATAGCTATATGCCTCTCCTTTCTGGTATCGGTCTTTATCCTCCATTTTCTTTTCGGCCTGCCTCAGGCCTATCTCACACTGGACAGAAAGACAGGGTTGTTCCTGGCAGGCGGACTCATTGTCTTCGGTATCGGGCTTTTCGATGATTTTCACCCAATCGGCCATCGGGTCAAATTCTGTTTTCAGGTGTTCGGATCCAGCATTGCATACCTGGGCGGAGTCCATATCACCTACCTCTTCGGCGTAGATATTGGAGGCGCACATGCTGTTGCGAGCTATGCCGTCACGATTTTCTGGTTTGTCCTCTTTATTAACGCTTTAAACCTGATCGATGGGCTCGACGGCCTTGCCGGGGGCATCGCCTTTTTCACATCCACGGTCATGGCGATCATCTCCTACTGGAGGGGTGATTTCTCCAGCGCCTTCCTTTTTGGAGCTCTAGCCGGCACTTGTCTCGGGTTCTTGAGGTACAATTTCAATCCCGCCTCGATCTTTATGGGCGATGGGGGAAGCTATTTCCTGGGCTACATCATCGCAGGCATATCCATCCTGAGTTCTTCCAAGAGTCAGGTAGGAGCCACCATTCTTATCCCTCTTCTTGCCCTGGGAGTCCCCATTTTTGACACCATTCTGGCTCCTATACGGCGTTTCTTGATTGGCAAAAGGATGTTTCGGCCCGATACCGGGCACGTTCATCACCGGTTGGTGTCCATGGGCTTCTCTACTAAAAAAGCGGTGTGGATCATCTATGCAGCCTCTTTGGTACTCTGCGTTTTTTCTTTGTTCCTTGTGAACTTGCACAATCAGACGGTCGGTATCTTTTTAGCATCTCTGGCGTCCGTGGTATTCCTCTTCCTGAAGAAGCTCGGTTATCTGCAACATCTTGACGCCGACAGGATTTATGGATGGATCAAAGACGTCTCCGACGAAGCCGGTTTGAGCCGCGAGCGACGTAGCTTTCTGAATTTGCAGCTCGCAATTTGCGACTCAAAAGACCTCGAGGAACTCTGGAAGAACACCTGCCGGGCACTTATGATGCTTGATTTTGACATGTCGAAAATCAAGGTTGCGAACCAAGCCAACAGAGGGGACCGGAATCCTGACCAGCCGGCGGGACATACTGATCTGGGCATTCCCGGAATAAGCCTTCCTAAACGAGAGCTGGACAATGTTGGTGAGGCGGACCATGATGTCGAGTGGACTTGGACCTACAATGGCTTTGACCCGAACCGGTACGTGTGCCAGGAATGCATGTTCAAATTGGAATTACCGCTGCTGGACGACCAGAACAACAACCTGGGGACGCTCTGGCTGGTGAAAGACTTGAAACGTAATTCTTTCAGCCATTATACGCTAAGAAGGGTGGAGCATCTACGGCGTTCGGTTACGCGGACTCTGAAGACTCTGGGCCAATAATTCTCTTGCCACAGCCCCGGATAGTGCGATATCAAGATATCCTGATATTTGTATCTTTGAGGCCTTGAATACTCCAGGGCAGGAAAAGGGTGAGGACGGTTTTTCTGGGGTTTCTCTTAGTCTGTGTTTGTTTTCTGCTCTCCGCTTATACTGGGGAAGCGCAGGGTTACTCTTATCCCTTTGGATTCGAGAACCCTTTGGCCATGAGTGAGGCTTACGAAGTCTATCAACAGGCTACACAGCAAGGCGGGCCCAAAGTTGGTCCATTTGTGTTTAAACCAGGAATGTCATTCAACGGCACTTATACTGACAATCCTCGTTTTCGGAGTAACAATAGCGGCTCAGATTTCCTTTTCACCATTAATCCAACCTTCACTTTTTCCCTGGCACAAGGACTAAAGGCAAAGGATTATATTTCTTTCGGCTACGACGGCGACATTGGCGCCTATACCAAACTCACGGGCAACGACTACACCCGCCATACTCTGTGGGCCAATATCGACCTGATGAAGAGAGAAACGACCTACATGCGCCTCCGCGATGCCGTTACCTACACGAACAACCCCTACGGCAACCAGGAATTCGTCGGGCAAGGCGTGGCCAACGCCCGCGTTCTCAATCAGGCTGATTTCGTTGTAGGGCGTCAACTCCCCGGAAATTACTCAGCCGAACTTGGGTATCAAAACGCATGGGAGAACTATCTCGATGACGGCAACGGCTATACAAGCTGGTCAAACATCGGCAACACGATTAAGCCAACTCTGCTCTACGAACTTACGGGTAAAACCAAGCTGCTGGCTCAATACAGTATTGGATACATACACTACTACAACCAACCTTCTTTAATTTCTGCGGATTACACCGTTCAGCAAGTCATGGCAGGTTTCAGGTGGGCTGCCAGCTCACGACTTTCCGGCGAACTGAAAGGCGGTTATGCCTGGAGGCAGTTTGTCAACGACTTCAATTTACTGGGCGTCCCTTACCAGAACTCCAGTGCTCCCGTCTATTCCGTCAACCTGCACTACTTGGTTTCGCCAAAGACCGCGGCGGACTTCAACATTTATCGAGACTTTCAGATCTCAGGCAATCTCGATCCGGTTACCGGAAGACTGGAGATGATCCAGGACAGCTACACCCGGAATGCCATAGGCCTGACCATCACCACAAACACCAGCCAAAACCTGAGCTTCGCCTTTGCCGCGAGCTGTTATTTTGATCAATATCCCGACACCATTCGCGATCAAGCCCACTTGGACCACTATTACAATGCGGGAATAAATTTTACTCACAAGCTCAGGCGCTATCTTTCGTGGGGCCTCGGTTACAACTTTCAGAAGCGGGATACGCAGGCAATCGGCTTGAGCTACACTCAGAATTCAGTCACGGCCACCGTCGGCTTGAGTTATTAAAGGGTCAACTTTCATCTATCAACTTTCAACCATCAACCCCAATGGGAGTGATCATGTTTTTTTTGTTTGGTAAGCATCCTCGCAAATGGATCCTATCCTTTTTGATCTTGCTGTTGGCGGGGTGTGGCGGCGGGAATATCGTGCAGGTCAGGACGCTTTCAGAAAAAGATCCAACAGTCTCGACTTTGAACAAGAACCTTGACAGAGTCAAAAAGGATCAGCCTCTTGAGGAATTGAAGCTTACAGAAGAACTGGAAGGGGTAACCCGGATTGACGTGCATGAATACCTGCGTGATGAGCCGGAAGATAGAGATTCGCTGGCTTTCTACCACGTTGGCCCTAAGGATGTCATTCAAGTGGATTTCTTCGAAGCTCCGGACCTTTCCACGAAAGCTGCCGTTCTGCCTGACGGTTACATCAACCTGCCGCTTATCGGCAAGGTATACGTGGCCGGCCAGACCACTGACGAAATTGCACGGTCCGTAAAACAGGCTGCCCTGGAAAGAAAAATCCTGAACAACCCCGCGGCCAATGTCACGCTGATCGAGATCCAGAGCCGCAACATCAAGGTTTTCGGGGCCATCGGCAAGGCTGGACAGTATTATCTCAAGGCCAATCAACGATTGCTGGATATCATTGCTGAGGCGGGTGGAGTGGATTTCAGCAAGGACAGTACGAAGATCTTCGTGGTGCGCAAAGTGGATCAGACTTCCAAGGCGGCCATCGAAATCAATTTGAACGATCTCATCCGGGGCAAGGACCCCAAGAGCAATATCCTGCTCAGGGATGAGGACATGATCTACCTTCCAAGAGCCCATCGCTACATGATCATGGGCGAGGTTAAGAATCCGGGGATTTTTACCCTGGACAGCTACCGCAAAACGAGCATCCTGGAGGCCATCATCCAGGCAGGAGGATTTACCCCCATTGCCGCGAAGAACAAGGTGTGGATCTACAGAGTAGCAGATGGCACTGAGAAGGAAATCCGCGTCCGCATCGGAGATATGATGAAGGGCGGCAAGAAAGAGACTGTTTATATCGAAGAGAACGATATGATCATCGTTCCCGAGAGCTTATTCTAAAAATGAGGATCCCCATGGCTATTGAGACAGCTGAAATTCCCTGGAAGGATTACCTTAGAGTTGCATGGAAGCGGCGCTGGCTCGTATTGAGCGTGGTCCTCGTCGTCACCGTTTCAACCTTTATCTATATCTCCACCCTGCAACCCATGTTTTCCACCTCGGCTCAGGTCCTCATTGAGAGAGGACAACAGGTCCTTGGAAACCAGTATGCATACAACTATTACTACGACTTGCCGACCTATATCGAAACGCAGCTCCGACTTATTCGGGCAGAAGATTTCCTTAAGAAAGTCGCGGACGAATTAAATAACAAGTCCCCGTCAAACGCCGACGCCGAGAGCGCTAATAGCGGCGATCCCTACTCTAGCGAGTCTTTCCATGAGGTTCTTTCAGGCTTGCGCACCATTACGGGCTTTTTTCGGGGAAAACAAAATCCGTCCAGCACCCCTATAGTTGACCGGAAGGAAGATGTTCAAAGGGACGAAGGCTCAGGCAATAAAAAAGTTTACCATCCCGAGCAGATAGCTGGAGGTCTGAGCGTCAGACTCATTCCAAAAACTGAAATCCTTGAAATCTCCAGCACCCGTCCTGATCCCTTCGAAGCAGCGCTGATCGCCAACGCGGTGGCCGAGAGCTTTATCAGAGAGCGCCTCGACCGCCGATTGGGAGCGGTGCAGGATGCAATTGTGTGGTTGCAGAAGCAGTTAAAAAATGAGCAGGTGGATCTCGACAAATCGCGCATCGAACTCTACGAATTCATGAATAAGTACGGCATTTTGAGCATTGATGAAAAGCGCGGCACCAAGCTCGATGAAGAACTGAAGCTTATGGGTGAAAAGGTCAGGGCGGCAAAGGAAAACACTGCCACCCTTCACTTGAGGTACGAACAAGTCGCCCAGCTTGCAACATCTCCGAATCTAATTGATACGATACCCGAGGCAATGACCAACAAAGTACTCGCCGATCTCCGCGGTCAGGAGATTCAGCTCGAGCAGGAAGCCATTAAGCTTTCCGCCACATATGGTAGCAACCACCCCAGGATTATGGCCCTGGAGCGGCAGGTCAAGAATCTCCGAAGTGCAAAAAGCCAGGAAATTCAAAAGATTATCAATTCCCTAAAAGTCCAGTACGAAACGGCGCGATTGCAGGAACAGTCAATCATCCAGGCCAGAGACGGCATCCAGGGAGAACTGGAAGACCTCCAAAAGCGAACTGTAAGGTACTTTACCTTGAAGAGGGAGGTGGAGAGTAACGAGAAAGTTTATGACGTCGTTCTCAATCGGCTTAAGGAAACAAGCTTGACGGAAGAGTTTGCGAAGAGTCCCAATGCTTCGATCATCAATCATGCCATGACACCACGGGCGCCCAGCAGTCCTAATGTGCAAAGGCATTTAACCATGGGAGTCGCTCTGGCGATACTGTTGAGCATAGGTCTGGCAGTTTTGTTAGAATTCCTGGACAAGACGATCACCAGGCCTGACCAGATCGAACAGCAACTGGGGCTCACCTTCCTTGGGGCAGTGCCCAGCTTCAATTCAGACACGAAGTCGAAAACCAATGGGGCAGGCGGCTCGCTGATTGCCCTCACCAACCCAAAATCTTCGGCTGCGGAGGCCTATCGCGCATTGCGTACGAGCGTCCTACTGTCATCTGCCGATGTTCAGCCTCAGGTGCTGCTTGTCACCAGCCCGGGGAAAAGTGAAGGCAAGTCGCTGAGTGCATCTAATCTGGCCATTGTCATGGCCCAAGCAGGAAACCGCGTACTGCTTATAGACTGCGACTTGCGTAAACCCAAACTCCATAAAATGTTTGACCTGGAGCGAGACCGCGGACTGTCGACCATGCTGGTGGGTAGGAAGCTGGAACGAGAAGGCTTCCTACAAAAGACTGCCGAGCCCAACCTGGAGCTCATCACCTGCGGGCCAATCCCGCCAAATCCTTCAGAATTGCTCGGTTCAAAGCGCATGCATACATTCCTGGATTCTCTGCGCCAGGACTATGATCGCATCATCCTGGATTCTCCTCCGATTTTGGCAGCGACGGATGCGGCAGTGTTAACCCCCTTCGTTGATGGCACGATACTCATCGTGAGGTCCGGGGATACCACGCGTCAGATGGCCCAGCGGGCAATCAAACTGCTCATGAGTGTCAACACCCGAATCACCGGTGTGGTTTTGAACGAGATCATGATTGGCAGGGATAGTTACTATTATTACGACTATTACTACTGCCATTACGGCAAATATTACGGAGACGAGGACAGCGAGGAAAAATCCAGCTGGCTGAAGAGAAGAAACCATAGAAAAAGTGTTGAAACGGATGAACTATCACAGTAGGATGAGAGAGGTCTTGCTGATGGTGAGAATGCATGCCTGCCATTTGCCTTGTTTTTTCTTTTCTATGAAACGGAGGAAAGATTTTGAGGGGACTAAGTAGGAGGGAAGAACATGAAGAGATTTAGCAGGCTATGGAGTATTGCTTTTCTTCTCGCGCTGGTCATTCCGGGATATGCCCAGGCGACAGCTACTTTCTACGTCCAACATCCCAGCACGGTCTTAGTCGGGCAGCAATTCCAGGTGACGATTAGCCTCGGAGTTGATTCCCCTAGCAACATACCTCCAAAGTTGCATCAAGTGTGCGCCTATAATTACTGCATCCTCTATGACGACAACCTTGTCGATATGGTGAACCTGCCACCACATGGAGGCGGCGGGCCGACTATACCCTGCTGCCATCCGGGCGTAGACCCCGATTGCACAAGCAGTAACTGTAAATTGGATGACGATACTTGCATTACTTATCCCCCAGTGAATGGAGGATTTTACGAACCTTGGCCGAGAACTTGTGAATCCCCTACGTTTTGTACTGCTGAAGCCAACCCGCAAGCCTATAACTGCTGTCAATTATGCTCAGATCCAATATGCAACCATCCCGACACAAATGTCTTTTTCTCGGACATAGCCGGTTTTGATCTCTCCACCGACCCAGTCACGTATCCTTGCGCCCCCACCGTGCCATTTAACGCGAAGCTTGTATCGACGCTCACCTTTAAGGCACATACCCCCGGCTGCTTCAGCTTCGCGCAAAATCCAGGTTGCCTAAGCTCGGCAACAGACTGTCAATCCGGAAACGAGACCATTGCAACGCTCGTCAACATTCCTCCCGGTCAAATCTGTGTTAATTTGCCGCCTGTCATACCAACCTTTTCAGGTTTTGGCATAATCCTTTTCGCCATCGCAATCGCCGGCGCGTTCGTCTTGATAAGTAAAAGAGCGAGAAGCTTGCTTTTGGCTTTGTTGGTCTGTGTTGGACTGGTGTGCGGCGTACTTTATGGCGGAATGGTTCACGCGCAGCAATGCCCTCCTGAGTGTACGAAACTCAACCTTGACGTCAACCGAAATGGATATGTAACCGCTGCTGACGCCTTTATCGTGCTTAAGTGCGTCAAGACGAACTGTCCTTATGATGCCTCCTTGGATGTTAACGGCGACGGCAAGATCGATATGGATGATTATCAGCTCATCAATGACTGCAGAAAGAAGGGTTGCTGCAAACTCGGACAATGATGGCCAGACTGTTCAGAAGGGTACAGATATGAAAAGATCTTCGCTTTGTTCAGTGCTGGGTGTCTTTCTGTGCACCCTTTTTATTGGAGTTTTGATTGTCTGTGGGAACAGGGCCTTTGCGGATTGCCCTAGCGGCAATTGTAAAAAACCCGACGGTACAAACTATAAGACCTGCGATGACTGCCAATGCAAGGTCCTGGCCGTTCTCCCTGATTGTAGAGTCAGTTCGGCTACCGCTCAGAACGTCTACAAATGCTGGAAACAACCGAGTTGGTGCCAATACCCCGGGAATCCGTCAGTGTGGGGAAAATACGATCTGGACGGTAGCGGTAAAGTCGATAGTGTAGACTACAATATCGCCAACAAATGCGTCGGCTGCTGTGCTACACCAAGCCCGTTCAAGTAGCGGCTCTCTCAAAGTGACGGGACAGGGGGACACGGAGAGCGGGTGAGGGGGAGACAGAGTGCAGTAGCATCTGCATATTCCTCCTTCTCCCTCTCTCCGCCCTTATCCCCTCCTCTGCCCATCTTCAAGTCTCCCCATCCCCGTGTCCCCACGTCTCCCCCTCAGAGACTTGCGCAAGGACCTGCCGGATTACGGTTCCGGCAGGTCCTTTTGTTTTGGCCGGCCGAAAAACTCTGAAGCCCTCTGGCGGACGGTGGAACTGCCGGGATTCAACTCGACGGCCATAGTGTAACACTGGAGTGCGCGCTGGAGCAGCTTGCCTTCTGCTTCATCCTGATCACTCCGGAGAGCTTCCCATAGATAGTCGGCCCAGGCCAGCCAGAATCCACTGGCCGCTGGGGAGCGTGCCAGAGCTTCTGCAAACGACCACTCCTGAAAAGACTTATCGGCAACCGGACCCCCTCTCCAGCCCGGGACCGTTTCCGGATTGAGAGTAGACCTATCCGGGGGAACAGAGATCTCTTCAGCAGTGGCATTTGTATCCGGCACCTCAACGAACGCTGCCAGGTTCAACCAATACTCGCCATTCAGCGGATTCAGCTGCAAGGCCTTCTGCAATTTGGAAACGCTTATCTGATAGTCCCTTCTGCTCGTGGTGTCGATTTCTGTCGGACAGTAGTATTGCGCCAAACCATAGCGGCCAACCTGCAGCGACAGCAACAGGCATACCAACGCAGCTATCAGCAGACCAAATCCTGCCATTGTGCGGTTCATGCCTCTAAGGGCCTGTCCAGAAGCAACCTTTCCACGTGTCGGGTAATGTTGATGCTTCGATACCTCAGCATGAACGGTACTTGAGCCAATCCGTTCGCCTTGAGGTATCGAAGGGCGAACATCCTGAACTGGTGACATTTCTACTGGAGAGGTCCCAAGTGATCGGAGCATGTCGCCCCTCCTCTTCCGTCCGAATCTCTCGTCCAAAGTGAGCAGCCCCAGGGATACCAGCACTACCAGGAATATGGCATTCACTGGTATTCTCAGGCTGAAATCCAAGAATGCGTGGATTGCCGTACCGACCATCGCACCGATCGCAGCCAGCCCAAAACCAACCCCCCAACGCTCTTCGGCCTGCCACCAGCGGCGGATGATTCTGAGGAAAAGTGAGCCCATTGCCAGGACAACCAGCACTCCACCTACCCATCCAGTCTCAGTAGCCATTTGCAGCCAGTCATTCTCGATGTATGAATAATACAAAGATTGAGGACCTTGAGGTGACACGATGGGAAAGACAACTTCAAAGGTCCCCAAGCCTGACCCAAACAACGGGAATTTCTGCCAGAGCTCAAGACCGGCTCGATAGGCCAGGATGCGTTGGTTATCGTCGAGTTCCAGCAAGCCTTTTCTGGTCTCCTCAATCCTCTCTATAAGGGGAGTCGCACCCACAATGTGGATATAATAGCCGACAAACGCCACGGGCGGTATCATGAGCAGCAGGAAAACGGGTCTCCTTGTCTTGAGAAAGAGCAAAAGAAAACAAAAGAGCATTGAGAGGGAGAAGCTTAAAACGGCGCCGCGCGACAGGGTGTAGAACATCACGAAAATCATCACCCCCATCATGAAAAGCAGCAGAAAAGCTTTCGGAACGTAAGATCCCTCGGCACTAAGGACACTCAGCCAACGCTGTACACGACTCCGCCCCACAGCGGGTGGTGATCGTTTGAGAAAAGCAGCCAGGTAGCCAAAGGTCAAATAAATCGCAAGCATCAGATAGCCCGCAAAGTGGTCTGGGTTAACCAAGGTTGCCGACACTCTAGCACCCGTACTAAATGGATTTTTCCAACCTGCGATCTTGGGAGAAGCATTCAGTACGCTGAACAGACCATAAAGCGATAGTCCGGCTGAGAAAACGATCAGTATGATGGAGAATCGATTGAGATCACGGGACCATCGAATTGTTCGGGTTACGAGAAAAGCGAACCCCAGGTAGGCGGCAATCGTCAGGAGGCTCTTCACGGTCTTGTCCCGGTCCAGACTCAGATAGCCCGTGAAATCATTCCCCGGGCTTAGAACCCCGGAGACGGTAAGATCCTGGGCTTGTCCATAAAGGTAAGCGGAGTATGGTGAGAGGGCCTTGAGAATCGAACCGGAAAGGGGTACAAGTTGAAAAAGGATCAAAGCCAGGAAGGCGGCCAGGAAGAACAGGAAAGGGCCTTTCAACGATAGATGTGGAGTCCTCTCCTCGCTCTTTCGACCACGACTTGTTCTCAAAAGAGAAAGACCGGATCGCAGGAACACCATTGCGCATAGCAGGAAGGTAATGCCGAATACAATCGAGTAGGCCCAGTAGTGAACAGCGCCGTAAGACAGAGCAGCAAATATGAATAGCAATAACAAGATGATCTGCAAAGCAACCTGCAATAACTGCTTTTGTTTCAGACAATCACGAGCTCTTCTGTGGCCGTGTTCAACGATTCCAAGCCTTCGGAGGCGACCAGATAGGTGTTTTCAAGACCGGTGATACCGAGGCCCGGCATGATGAACTTGGGCTCAAAGGCAAAAGTCATTCCCTCCTGAAGAGCAAGTTTCTGCCCCTGAGCGATGAATGGGTACTCATCCACTTCAATACCCAGCCCGTGCCCGATGAAAGCCACACGTCCGGCGCCGAAGCCCATAAACCACTCAGCCCATCCGGCTTCCTCAACCCAATGCCAGACGAGATTGTAGAGCTCACCGGTGATCGCACCCGGTCTGGCTGCTTCCCGGAAGCGGTGGTGAATCTCCTGCACAAACCGGTAAGCCTCCTGGAGCCTTGAAGGGGGAGGACCAAGACAGAAGTTTCGGGTCTGATCGCTCAGGTAGCCCTGGTAGTTCATCATGGTGTCGATGCTCACTATCTCCCCTGAGCGAATGCTGCGCTCGCTCGCGCCCTGGCCGAAAGCGGGGCTCACCCCGAGGCCGCCTGTTGCAGAATCCGAATAAGCGGGGATGGCAGCCTCCGGGCCCGAAAGAACATGACCGAAATACATGTCCATATTAAAGCCACGCAGCCGGAGCAGCCCAAGATGCCCTGCTCTTCTGGCAATGGTCTCGAGCTCGATACTCAGCTCCAGCTCACTCATCCCTTCCCGAAGGATCTGAGGCACGGCCTCGGCAATCGCCAGTGAGATCCCAGCGGCACTGCGCATCATGCCAATTTCCCACGAGGATTTCACCATGCGAATCTGACGGATGGAGCCACTGATATCAACAATCTGCTGCTTTGGAAAAAGCTTTTCGTCAAAGAAGAAAAAAGTATTGGCAGGAAGCACATCCAGCTCCAGACCAAGCCGCTTGGGCGGGGCGCTGCCACAGGCATCCAAAACCGCCTGCGGAAGTTCCTTCACACTTGTCAGTGGAAGGATCGGGCGGATCGGCGACTGTTCTCCGGCGCGCTCAACATCTCGACGCACCAGAAAACATGGCACTCCCGACGCAGGCACAATCAGGAAGGCATCCTGTACCGTGCCGGTAAAATAGTACAGGTCCGCATTCTGACGGATGACGGCCACATCGACCTCCTGCTTCTGCAGCTCGGCCTGCAAAGACACCATCCGATTGGCAACCTCGCTCATCGGTACCTTGATCATATTCCTAGCTCCTTACTCCCTACTCCCTACTCCTATCTGAGACATTAGCATGCTGCCCCTCCTGTCCGAGGTGTCAATGGTGACCTCCAGGGACATTCCCACCACGAGAGGATGATCCGGGGGTATCGGGCCGTCAAACTGGATTTTGACCGGAACGCGTTGTACCACCTTGATCCAGTTGCCGGTAGCGTTCTCGGCGGGCAGCAGTGAGAAGGCCGCCCCGGTTCCGGCCCGCACGCCGATTACTTTGCCGCGATAGGAGTACCGGGGATAGACATCGGCATCAATTCTTGCAGATTGTCCCAAGCGGACATTGGTCAGTTGCGTTTCTTTGAAATTCGCCTCCACATAGATCTCCTGCAGGGGAACCACGGCCATCAATGCCTGCCCTGGCTGGATACGGTCACCTATCTGGATGTTCTTCTGAGCGATCACCCCGGAAATCGGCGCAGAGATGGTACAGTAGGAAAGATTTAACTTGGCGGCTTCCAGTTCGGCTCTGGATTTATCGCGCTTGCCTTTCAGGCTGGCAAGCCGGTAGCGCTGAATCTCGACTTTGTGCCGCTCACTCTGAGCCGCGACCAGTTGAGCGCTGGCGCGTCCCACGGCCTCGGTTGCCGCTGCCAGTGCCGCCTGGGCGGCCGCCCTTTGCGCATCGGTCGCTCCCGACTGCGCCTTGGCTTTATTAAAAGCGGTCCGAGCCTGATCCTGCTGACGTTCAGGAGCTGCCCCTTGGCGGTAGAGATTCTCGAAGCGCTCAAAATCCCGCTTAGTCAGACTCAAATCCGCCGTTGCAGCCAGTTGCCGGTTCCCCAGTTCGTCCACGTGGTGGCGAGCCTCGAGCCCGCTATCTCGGGCAGCCTGCAAAGAAGCATCAGCGGCCTGAACCTGGGCGGCCGTTTGCTGATCGATCTGAGCGATAGCTATCTCCGCACCCAGCACCTCAGCATCATCCTGAGCCAGGACCGCCTGAGCCTTTTCAGCTGCCGCTCTGTAATCGGCTGGATCAAGTTCTAACAGTACCTGCCCGCTTTCCACCGGGAAGTCGTTTTCCACGAACACACGCAGCACCGTCCCGGGCACCCGGCTGCTGAGCTGGGCGCTGTCAGCCTTGACGTAGGCATTTTCGGTGCTGACATGGTTCCGCATAAAAAACCACCAATAACCCGTGCCAAGCATCAGAAAAGTTGACACCCCCATCGCGAACCATCTCAGATGGTGGCTTTGGATGCGCCTGTTGTTCGGTCGCTCTGCGGAAGGCATTCCATTTTCTGCCATAATTCAAAAACATCTGCCGTTGTGTGTTCATAGTTTTCTTCACCGCTGAGATCGCAGAATTGACGGAGATCGGAAGTCAGAAGTCAGAGGTCAGAGAGCGGAAGCCGGAAGCATCCTTTTCCGACTTCCGTTTTCCGACTTCCGACATCCTTCATCTCTGCGCACTCGGCGAGCTCTGCGGTGAGATATTGTCTTCTATCGGGCCCCCCACCGCCCTTTCCAGATCAGCCCAGGCCAGCGTGAAACCGTACAGTGCATCGTAGTAGTCTACGCGCGACTGCGACAACAACACCTGAGCGTTCAGAACTTCCAGGAAAATCACCAACTGTTCCCGGTACTGGATCGTGGTCATGCGTTCATTTTCTTCTGCCTGTTTCCGCGCCGCTTCGGCAGTCCTGAGGTTTTCTCTGGCCACATCGAGCTGCTCGTAAGCATCTTCCACCTGCAGGTGAATCTGCTGTTTTAGGTCACTACGTTTCTGTTCCAGTGCCTTCTGGCGATACTTATATTCCTTTTCGGCGGCATCCGTCTTGCCCCCTTCAAACCAGTTCCAGTCAACACGGAGGCCGACAGCCGCGTTATCGTTGTTGCCGAACGGATTGTTGCTGCCGAGAAAATCGTCGCCTTCCCTATAATACTGAGCAAAACCGGAAAGCCGTGGATAGTAGCGGCTGCGGGCGGCTGTGATTCCCTCCCCCGCCTGGCGAATGGAGGTCTGGATGGAGAGATACTCCGGACGCCTGTCATCTGCCATGGAATAGAGGTGCTCCAGCGTTGGGGCTTCCTGCATGTGTATGGATCCCTCATGGAGGGTCATAACATGCTGAAGATCGACGTCGAGAAGTTGGTTCAGTCTTGATCTGAGGATGGTGAGCTGTTTGGTGGCGGTTCTTTCCCGCTGGCGAGCCGAAGCCAGGGCGACATCAGCCTTGAGCACGTCATTCTGGGCCACCAGCCCCTGATCGAAATTGGCCTGTGCATTCCGGCGCTGCATTTCGAGGCTGCTGACGTTGTCTCTGGCCACCTGCAGCAATTTCTGACCAAGCAATACATTCCAGAAGGCTCGCTCAATATCACGCACGGTATTGAGTCGGGTTTCGTCCAGGTGGTATTCTGAAATCTTCAGGTTCATCTTAGCGATGTTCAGCTGGGCACTCAAAGCAAATCCGGTAAATATGGGCTGATTGAGCTGGAGTTCCCATCGATTCACATTCTGAGGAGCAATCTCAAATTGCATGTTGTCAAGAACAGCATACGGCGCATCCTTCCAACTCCTGTAAACGAAACTGGCGTCCAGCTTGGGGAAAAAATCGGCCCGCGACTGCTTCACCTGCTGATTGACAGCCTCGACCTCCTGTTTGGCGGCCAGGTAGTTTCGATTGTGAGCCAGTCCATAGGCAATGGCATCCTTCAAAGTCAGCGGCTGCAGTGGAGGGCTGGAAGGCGCATCCCCTCCATCGGCCAGTACCGGCCAGACCAGTATCATGAGCAGACAGGAAATCACCGCCTTAGTCTTCTCTAAACTCATATCTGTTTCTCAATCAATTCGACCAATCTGGGAAAATTCAGCTCCTCCAGGCTGGCCACCACATGGTCCGCGCCCAGAAGCTGATCTTCGAGGAAAGAGTTGGTTACCCCAATCACATACACCCCCGCATCTTTCGCGGAAGCAATGCCTGCCGGAGTGTCCTCAATGGCAATGCAGGACTGTGGGTTGAGGTCTACGATGGCCTCATCACTCCTCAAATGCTCCAGGACCTTGAGGTAAGTCTCCGGATGCGGCTTGCTGCGGGTAACCTCGTCGGCAGAAACAATCACGGAGAAAAACCCTGTCAGCCCCAATGCGTTGATGAAGCCCTTTACCTCCTGTCGGAGCGCCCCCGATGCCACCGCAAGCGGCACCCGGTTGGCCGCCAGGTCGCGCACGAGCGCCACGACACCGGGAAAACCACCGACACCCTGCGCGATGATCCCATGCAGCACTTCCTCTTTCGCGCGAATGAGCTTTGCCAGAGTTGAATCGTCAAGCTCGCGCCCGTCCTCCCGGAAGGCTTCCAGAAAGGCATCCCGATCATCGAACCCGATATAGCGCTCCAGATAAGCGTCATAGGAATGTCCCAACCCAAGCGGACCGAGCACCGCCTGAAAAGCCTGGTAATGCAGCGGCTCGCTGTCCACCAGCACTCCATCACAGTCAAAGATTACCGCTTTCAATTGGTGATTGGACATTCCTGGCGCCTTCTAAATTACTGTCCCCTCTGTGCAAGCAAGGCTTTCTTTATCACGTTTTAACCGACAGCGGAAATGCTTTCCTTTATCTATGCCCATCAGGAGTTGAGGTCGACAGGTGCCGTATTCCCGGCGATCCTTTGACGACTCTAAGTCCCGGTAGACAATATGCTCTCGCCCTGAAAGTCTTTTTCTTTAAGTGCATTTCCACTTTACCAAATTTAGGGGCAACAGTCTTAGCTTATGGTTTTCCGGTTTTTTTCACTGTTAAAGAATTGTATTAGCGGTTGCGGTGAGGCCTGTCCTGAGGTATCGAAGGGGATCGGACCAGGGGCGGGAAGAGTTGCAGCTTCCCAATAAGTTGTGACAGATGAG
>Ga0209048_10002377_pt1 | contig 18693 bp, 15 predicted proteins | sample FrelakmetCRP12CR_FD_187146 | JGI IMG/M metagenome (GOLD analysis project Ga0209048, IMG submission 187146) | Freshwater lake sediment microbial communities from the University of Notre Dame, USA, for methane emissions studies - CRP12 CR (SPAdes)... | ecosystem: Environmental > Aquatic >... | reverse complement strand
ATGCTGGGAGTCCGCCGAGGCGAGGCCGTGAAAGCCAACTAGACAGTGTGCAGAAGCCCAGTCCGAAGGTTAAAAATATCCAGGTGCTTGTCTGATTAAGAAATTACACGCCACAATTGCAATTTTGCTGGCCTTGCTTTTAATTGCTCCTGGTTGCACAGCTGTATCAGCCAATTGTGCACAACCAGATGTTTTTTGCGTTGGGCTGGTAACAGAGGTTGGTCGGCGCGATGACCTGGCATACAATCAAGCTGCCTGGGAAGGGATCCAACAGGCCAAATCTGTTGGTTTGGCTGATTGGACAGCTTCCATCGAGACAATTGATGCCAGGGACTATGAAGATAATATTCGTACCTTTGCTGAGGCTGGTTACGATGTGATCGTGACGGTCGGAAATAATTCAAGCCCGGCCACTTATGCTGCCGCGGGGCTGTACCCACAAACTTATTTTATTGGTGCAGACCAACGCCAGGCTGGGAACCCGAACATTCTGCCAAATCTCGTCTGGCTCGTTTTCCCGGAGGACCAGTTGGGTTTCCTGGCGGGGGCAATGGCAGCCGCGATGACACAAACCAACCAGGTCGGCGCGGTTTGCGGCAGTGACGCATGGCCACCCATGAAATTATATGGCGATGGGTTCATTGCCGGAGCACTTTACATCAACCCGGAGGTGAAGGCCACAGTCACATTTCATAACGAGGTTGGTTTAGACGAAACATTCACCGATCCAGCGTGGGGTGCAGCTGCCGCCAATAAACTTGTTGATAGCGGAGCAGATATCATCTTTGGTATCGGTGGGACCACCGGAAGCAGCGCCCTTGTCGCCGCAGAAATGCGCGGGGCATATGCCATCGGTGCAGATATTGACCAGTATTATGCGTCGCCCGCGGCAGCCCCGCGCATGCTGACCAGTGTTCTAAAATTTATTGCCCCAGGTGTTGTGGACTTGCTCAAGTCAGCCAAGAACGCTCAGACCATAAAGAGTGATTTCCGGACGGGTAATTATTTAGGTCAGATTGGGTTGGCTCCCTTTCATAATCTTGCTTCACTTATCTCTGAGGATGTAAGACGAGAAATGTCCACCCTGCCTCAAGCCCTGCTCTCAGGCGAGATTCATATGGAAGAACCTGCCCCAACCCCATAATATAGAGATTTACAATATTTAATATAGCTCACCTTGTTTTTATTCCAGAGACATTGTATACTCATTATGCGGTAAATTCAACGATTTGAAATTTTTAACCGAAAAGGAGGTGCGACTGGCTAAAAAAGAATCGTTCCCAAGAGGATTCTCAGACGATAATGTGAAGCAAACCCATATTTCTTTACACAAGGAGAGAAGTAATGAAGAGAATTAGCACTATCTTTGCCGTTCTAGCAGTAGTCGTTATGCTAGCCACAGCATGTGGCCCTGCTGCCACCACAGTAGCACCGGCACCTCCGACAGCTGTCCCCCCGACAGCTGTCCCCCCAACCGCTGTCCCCCCCACCGCGGTTCCATTCCGGGTGGGCTTTGTTACTGATACGGGCGGTATTGCTGACAAGAGCTTTAACCAGACGCAATGGGAAGGTATCCTGCGCGCCACAACTGACTTCGGCATCCAGTCCAAGTACATCCAGTCCACCGAGGCCAGCCAATATACGCCCAACCTGACCGAGTTCGCAAGCCAAGGATACGACCTGGTCATCGCCTCCGGCTTTTTCCTGGCTGGGGACCTAGCGAAGGTAGCGGCCCAGTATCCGAACGTCAAGTTCTCAATCGTGGATTCCGCCTATCCTGACGCTTTCGATGTTCCTGAAGGAACAGTTGGGCATGGTGAGTGCATCCCCAACGTGATGGGCCAAGTCTATAAGACCGACCAAGCCGCCTACCTTGCGGGCTACCTGGCCGCCGGCATGACTAAAACCGGCAAGATCGCTTACTATGGCGGAGCGAAGATCCCATCCGTGACAATTTTCGGCGTCGGTTTCCAGATGGGCATGAACGCATACAACGCTGCACACGGGACGAATGTCGTCTTACTCGGCTGGGATAATATGACCGGTGATGGCGTGTTCACGGGCGACTTCGGGGACTTGGTCAAAGCCAAGCAAACTGCCACCTCTTTATACGACGAAGGTGCAGACATTGTTATGGGTGTCGGTGGTCTGATCGGTTCGCCTTCCTTTGCACTGGCACGCGAACGCGGCGGCTACGGCATTTGGGTAGACACGGATGGCTTTATCCGCTGGCCTGACGATCACGACATCATGCTGACCAGCATCATGAAGATGATGGATCAATCCCAGTATGATCTGATCAAGAATACAATGGCAGGCAATTTCGCTGGCTGCACCAACTACATCGGCGACATGGCCAATGGTGGCGTAGGTATCGCAGATTATCATGATCTAGCCAGCAAGGTTCCGGATGCATTGAAAGCAGAGATTGCTGCTCTCAAGGCCAAGATCATCTCTGGTGAGCTCAAGGATACAGGCTGCATTTCCTATCCTAATTCCTGCCCGGGCGGTTTATACACCCCGTAAATAATCAAGCCAATCCAATTCATAAATCAGGTGGTGCCAGATGTGAATCAGGCACCACCTGAACTACCCATGCCGATAATATTTTGCATATAAATTTGCAGGCGACGAGGACAGGTATATGCCTCCGATACTTGAACTGCGCGGAATTACAAAAACTTTTCCAGGAGTGCTGGCTAATGACCATATCGATCTGACCCTTAACGAGGGGGAGATTCTTGCGATCCTGGGGGAAAACGGGGCTGGCAAGACCACTTTAATGAATATCCTTTACGGCCTTTATTCTCCCGATGCAGGTGAGATTTTTATACACGGGTCGAAAGTGAACATCCACAATCCCCACGATGCGATCCATCTCGGGATCGGGATGGTCCACCAGCATTTCATGCTCATCCCTGTTTTTACAGTGGCAGAGAACGTCATGTTGGGAGTCGAGTCGACCAGAGCCTGGGGAGTGTTGGACAGGAGGACAGTTTCCAAGCGCATTGGCGAAATCTCAGCACGGTTTGGTCTCAAGGTCGAGCCAGAGGTATTGGTGGAAGATCTCTCAGTGGGTATTCAGCAGCGAGTAGAAATTATCAAGGTTTTATATCGTGAGGCAGACCTCCTCATTTTCGATGAGCCCACAGCGGTGCTGACTCCACAGGAAGCGGAAGAATTTTTTAGGGTGGTACACTCCCTGGTCGAGCAGGGAAAATCGGTCATCTTTATCACACACAAACTCAAAGAGGTTTTAGAAATCGCTGACCGGATTACCGTGTTCCGAAACGGAAGGGTGGTTGGAACAACCACACCCTCGGAATCTACCGAAGCCTCGCTAGCTAATATGATGGTGGGGCGCGAAGTTATCCTTACAGTGGAAAAGAAACCAGCGAAGCCAGGGGAGATTGTCTTGGACGTTGCTGATCTGCATGTGACGGATGACCGACACCTGATGGCGGTCAGCGGGGTTTCTTTTCAGGTCAGAGCCGGAGAAATCCTGGGGGTGGCGGGGGTACAAGGGAACGGTCAAAAGGAACTGGTGGAGGCTTTGACTGGCTTGCGTTCCTTCTCAAGCGGTAAAGTAAACCTTTTGGGAAAGGATATTTCCCGAGCGTCTCCCCGCACAATTCGCGAAGCCGGTTCTGCGCATGTGCCTGAGGACCGCCAGAGCGACGGGCTTGTTTTATCTTTCCCAATCAAGGATAATTTAGTTTTGAATACTTATTACGAAGTTCCCTTCGCCCACGGCTTAAACCTGAATGGGGGAGAGATCGAAAATGCAGCCAAGGAGCGGGTTAATGAATTTGATATCCGCACGCCCAGCATATTTCTGCCAGCCTCGACTCTATCGGGCGGCAACCAGCAGAAGGTAATCGTAGCGCGCGAATTCTCGCGTCCGATCAAATTGCTGATCGCGGCTCAACCGACCCGGGGTTTGGATGTCGGTTCCATCGAGTATATTCATAACCAGATAGTAAAAAAACGCGATGATGGTTGTGCAGTACTTCTTGTCTCTCCCGAACTTGATGAAATTATGAGCCTTTCTGATCGGATCGCGGTGATGTTCACCGGAAAAATTTTAGACATCATCCCTACAGAAAAAGCAACCAAGGAAGGTCTCGGGCTGCTGATGGCAGGCGTCCTTTCCGAGTCACAGGCAGAAGCTGCTTGAAGCATAGGAGGATCACATTGAGCAAGGCATCTGATAAACCTTCTAAACCCAAGATTCAGGAAGATCGTCCGCGCAGTTTTTGGCAGCGACTTTTTGTTCGCAAGGGCGTTTCCGGAGGAATCATTTTACCAATTCTGGCTGTCTTCACCGCCCTTGTCATTGGAGCATTTATCATCGCCTTCTCAAATATGGATACCCTTGCCGCCTGGGGGAATTTCTTTCACAGCCCATTAGTCGCCTTTAGTACAACCTGGGCAACTATTCGGGATGCCTATTCGGCGATGTTCATCGGCGCATTTGGGAATCCAGCCGAAATTAATAAGCAACTTGGGATCTGGCTCAAGACCGGCGAGAACAAGGCACTGCTGGCTGCCATCCGGCCGTTCGGGGAATCCCTTGTTCTTTCCGTACCTTATATACTGGCTGGCCTGGGAGTGGCAATCGGTTTCCAATGCAACTTGTTCAACATCGGTGCCGAAGGGCAGCTATATATTGGAGGCCTAGCAACAGCCCTTATTGGGTATTCAGTGCATGGATTACCATGGTACATCCATGCACCGCTGGCGATCCTAGCCGGGGCAATCGCAGCAGGAATTTGGGGCTTTATTCCAGGAATCCTGAAAGCACGCTTTGGCGCTCATGAAGTCATTAATACCATCATGATGAACTACATTGCTTTCCGCTTGACGGATTATCTTCTCAGTGGACCGATGAAGAGCAAGGGAGGAATCCCAGTGACACCGGACGTCCTGCCGACAGCATACCTTGCGACCTTATTTCCCAGCCCGGTTCGTTTGCATTGGGGATTCTTTATTGCCTTGGGGCTGGCAGTTGTGGTGTACTGGCTGTTATATAAGACCACCTTCGGAATGGAAATCCGCATGGTGGGCGCCAATCCAAAAGCTGCAAAATACGCCGGTATTTCGGTGTCAAAGACTATGGCCTTAACCATGGCGATCAGCGCCTCGCTGTGCGGCCTGGCAGGGTCCATCCATCTCCTGGGGGTAGACCATCGCATGGTGAGAGCTTTCTCCCCAGGCTACGGGTTTGATGCGATCGCCCTTGCCCTTTTAGGCAACAGTCATCCACTGGGAGTTGTGGTGGCTTCGTTACTGTTCGGCTTCCTGCGTGGGGGTGCCGCGCGCATGCAGTCAGTCGCTGGAACGCCGGTGGAGATCATCCGAATTATCCAGGGAATGGTGATTGTCTTTATCGCTGCCCCAGAGATCATCCGCGGGCTTTACCACCTGCGTTCATCCAGGCAACAGAAGAAAATTGCCCAGACGAATATAAGCGAATCCTGAGGAGATGGGCATGTCAGAAACTGCACTGATAAATGCCGATGGAAGAAAAAGCCGAAGAAGCCTGTATATCGGGATATTTCTCCTGGTGGAAGCGGTTGCCATGTTTTTCCTCTTAAAGGGAACAACTGGAATGGTATCAACGTTTGTCCTTTCCAGCCGGCGGGCAGGGGTCGATATTGCTGCCCCAGACTTAGTTATTCCCACATGGCCTGCCATCTTTTCAACTGGCATATTGATTGGACTGGCAGGAATCTGGCAGTCGGTGAGGGGCTTCAAAAAGCGCACCACTGCAGTTTTGATTGCAATGGTCAGCCTCGGACTAATCGCGTTTCTCATTTGGGCTGTAAGAGATAAATCGCTAAACCTGACCGGAATGTTGGTAAGCAGCGTGATTTCCGCAACGCCAATTGCACTGGCAGCACTGTGTGGGATCTACTCAGAACGTTCCGGTGTAGTCAATATCGGCATCGAGGGCATGCTATTAATGGGTGCCTTCGTTTCAGTTGTCATCGCGAGCGTAACCCATAACGTATATATTGGTTTTCTTGCCGGCGTGCTTTCTGGCGTGGTGCTGGCAGCCTTACATGCGGTCCTCTCGATTCGTTATCGCGTGAACCAAATCGTCAGCGGTACCGGGATAATCATCCTATCCCTGGGTTTGACAAGCTATTTTTATCGTGCATTCCTCATCCCCAATCCCCGCCTGAATAGCCCTGGGACGGTTTTACCTTCCCTACCCATTCCTCTTCTGTGGCGGATCCCGGTCCTCGGACCGATCTTCTTCAATCAAAGCCCTGTGATCTATGTTTTGTTCCTCCTGATCATCTTTACCCAATTTTTCTACAATTACACCAAATGGGGATTGCGGATCCGTTCGGTGGGAGAGAACCCGAAAGCTGCCGACACGCTGGGGATCAATGTGTTCAGCCTGCGTTACATTAGCGTGCTGATCAGTGGTGCAATCGCCGGGTTAGCAGGTGCTTACATGAGCATCGGTTCAATCGGTTTTTTCAACGAAGGCATGAGTGCCGGCAAAGGCTTTCTGGGGTTAGCCGCCATGATCTTTGGAAACTGGAATCCAGGGGGGGCATTCCTAGGGTCATTAATTTTTGGGTTTTTCGATTCCTGGCAAGACAAACTATCCATCCTTCAAGTAGGAATCCCATCTGAATTCCTGCAGATGGCGCCTTATATTGCCACCATGATAATCCTTGCTGGTTTCATTGGGCGTTCAAGAATGCCTGCCGCGGATGGAACCCCTTACAAGAAGGAATAGCTATAGATAGTTTCTTTCTAATACCAGCATCGGGGCAGCCAGTTGGCCGCCCCGATGTTTTTTTATAGAGCTTATCTCAATCTCATTAATATGATTCTGTTATAATGAAAAAGCTTGTTAGGCCGTCAGGATATACGTTAAAAGCATTAATATTTTTTTGGAGGAAAGAATGTCACGTTTTGCCAAACTCGCCTGGCTCTGGATGGTCTTCATCTTTCTTGGGCTGGCCGCTTGCGGTATTGGATCGCCAACCACTGACCCATCCCTGGTCTTTACTCAAATCTGGCAGACCGTTGAGGTGGCACAAGCTCAGACCGCCCTGGCTGCATCCCCAACTCCAAGCATCACCAACACGCCCGCCGTCAGCCCAACCCTGCAAGCCACCAATACTCCTCTGATCACCAACACCCCACTGCCCGGCGTTCCAACAGCGACACCTTTTTCCCTCTCAACCATAACACTCACCGGCCCTCATTCTGCAGCCTGTGACAATGCCAATTTTGTAAAAGATGTCACCATCCCGGACGGAACCGAAGTTCCCGCCGGTTCTACATTTGTCAAAACCTGGGGTTTTAAAAACCTCGGTCCATGCACCTGGACAACCAGTTACCACCTGGTTTTCAGTTACATGTCAGACTCTGGCAAGAATGGTGTTTTCCTCCCACCCTCACCGGTTAGTTTTCCAAATACCGTTTTACCGGGAGAAGGAGTGGAAATATCCGTAAGTTTGACAGCTCCAACAAAAGCGGGAACTTACCAGATAGTGTTTGTCCTGCAGAATAATAAAGGCTTCTCCATTCCCTTGGTAAATTATAATACCTACGAATTCTGGGTAAATTTTGTGGTCAAATAACTTTGATTTATTGTCCCTGACCAGCAGTATAAAAAATGAATCCCGCCGCCTGGGATTTTCCCTGGTTGGCGTCACCACGCCTGAACCTCCGCCCCATTGGCCGGCCTATGAAACATGGCTGTCCATGGGGCGGCACGGTTCCATGGATTATATGGCTGACAGCCGCCGCGCCGACCCGCGCCTGGTTCTACCCGAATGTCATTCCATACTGATGCTGGCAGTGAGATACCCGAACCCGGAATCTGCCGCACAAAATAAAGGCCCTTCTCCGGCCGGACGGATTGCTGCCTACGCATGGGGAAGTGATTACCATCTCGTCCTGCCCGAACGCTTGAAAGCGCTGGCTTCTTTTATCGCGATTCGGGTTGGGAATCCAATTGCGCACCGCTGGTACACGGACACGGGTCCAATCCTGGAACGGGACCTAGCCCAGCGGGCTGGCCTGGGCTGGATCGGCAAAAATACCTGCTTGATCCACCCAAAAATCGGTTCATATTTCCTGTTGGCTGAAATCCTGCTCGGGATCGAACTGGAGCCGGATGTGCCTTTCAGCGCTGACCGCTGTGGAGTGTGTACACGCTGCATCACAGCCTGCCCCACTGGTTGCATTCTGCCAGACCGCACGCTCGATGCCAGGCGCTGTCTCTCGTATCTGACGATTGAAAACAAGAAAGAAATCCCGCCTGATTTGCGAACGCAATTGGGCGACCGAGTCTTCGGCTGTGACATATGCCAGCAAGTCTGCCCGTGGAACAGGTTTGCAAACCAGGAACATGATCCCGTTTTCAATGCACGGTCCGGTCTGCCTGACCCGGATTTGGTCGCTGAGTTAGGGCTAAGGCCACGGGAGTTTAACCGGAAATTCAAGGATAACCCGGTTTTACGCAGCAAGCGGCGCGGCTATCTCCGTAATGTCGCGGTGGCCCTGGGTAACTCAGGGGATCCAGCCGGGCTCCCGGCCCTGGAAAGGGCTGTGCAAGATAATGAACCGCTCATCCGTGAACACGCCATCTGGGCACTGGGACAAATCCAACAAGATAAACGCAACAAGGGATAGACTATGCGCAATGTGCTCATCGCCACCAATAACGAGGGTAAAGTCGACGAAATCAAAGCTCTGCTGGAAGGTCTCGGCTTGACTCTTCTCACCCCCGCCGATCTGGGTATAGCTCTCGAAGTGGCTGAAGATGGGCAGTCCTATGCTGAAAATGCCGCCAAGAAAGCCTTGGCATTTGCGCGGACCAGTGGAATGATCGCTCTTGGCGACGACTCAGGATTGGAAGTGGATGCCCTGGGCGGAAAGCCCGGCATGCACTCGCACCGTTTCTGTCCCATCCCCCACGCCACCGATGCCGACCGTCGGAAATATTTACTGGAACGTCTGGGCGACAAGCCGCGTCCATGGACAGCATGCTTCCGGGCAACGGTAGCAATTGCCTGGCCGACGGGCCAGGTAAAACTTACAGTGGGTCACTGCAAAGGGGAAATTATCCCGGATGAACGCGGCACAAATGGTTTTGGCTACGATCCCATCTTTTTCATTCCCGAACTCGGACAGACCATGGCGGAACTGGAGATGAACGAAAAAAATCGCCTGAGCCACCGAGCGCGGGCAATCCAGAAAGCCATTCCAATTCTCAAGAAAGAATGGGATTTATAGAAAAGGATCGCCTTGGGGGATAATTAAAGAACCGGGATTTACCATCGCTGTTGCCACCCTAATATCATATTATGGAGCCAGAGTGATATTTTTAATGTGGTGTGTTATCCCATTCTATAAGATTATGATCCTGGCAAGTAAGGAATGGCTGCAAGAAAAACGCTCAATAACCCAGCCACCCGGTGCGGCTGTTCGAGCATCACCAGATGACCTGCACCTTCAATCGTCTGGAGAGCTGCTCCGGGGATTTGTTCGGCCAGGCTTTCAGAAAAGCGCCGTGGGGTAAATTGGTCGCCGGTACCACATAGCACCAGCGCCGGGGTCCGTATGGCATCGAGGCGGGAAGTCTCATCAAACTGGTCACAGGCACGCAAGTCACCATGGAAGAGGGTTGGGCGAATAGAAGACAAATGCCTGAAAGTCTGGTCTTTCAAATTTTTTGAAGCCAGTGGAATGCGCATCAGTTCCTGGAGAGACTGGACAGCCAGGATATATGTGGTGGGGTTGGCGGCATTCTCCAAAACGGAGGAAGCAATCGGCAAGCGCGGCCCGGTGGAGATCAACCCAATTCCAGCTACGCACTCAGGGTGGTCAATGGCAAGGGTCAGAGCGATCGCGCCCCCCAGCGCATGTCCAATGAACACGGCTCGTGAAAGGCCCGCCGCATACATGAAATCAATCACACTATCGGCATAATCGGTAACGGATTGGCGACCCGGACCTTCCGATTTACCATGACCGGGCAAGTCGAGCGTAAAGGCACGTGTGTTGGCCAACCTCCGTATTTCAGGCGGCCAGGATAAATGATCACCCCCCGCGCCATGGATAAGAACCAGTGGCGGCCTGGTTAGCCTTCCCCCTTCATGCAGGAAGTAGTATATACCAGCAGCAATTGGCATTGAGGTGGGAGTTATTGTTTTGCGGTAGAATGGTGAAGACGGTCGGCAGCCTCTTCCGTCAGTGGAATATAGACCTGAACGCGTGTGCCCTTACCGGGCACAGATTGAACATCCAGAACGCCATTGATAAGTTCAGTACGATCGCGCAAGTTTACCATACCCAGGCTGCCGCGCTGGTCATAAGAGCGATTGACCGTGGCGACATCGAACCCGACCCCGTCATCCTGAATTTCGAGCAAAGCCAAGCCTTGTTCCAAAGGTTGAAAATTCACCCAGATATGCCCGGCGCGGGCATGTTTACGGGCATTATTGACAGCTTCTTCCACAATATAGAATATGACACCCTGCTTACCCATATCGATGGATTCGAGGATTTTTTCGTCCACTTTGATGAGTACATTCTGAGAGTAAGTTTCCTTGGTTTTCTCAGCCATGGATTGCAACGCGGCAACCAACCCTTGTGACTCCAGCATTAACGGTCGCAGGGTGAAAAGCATGTGGCGGATCTCTTTCGTCGTGCGGCGGGCCAAATCCTCGATGCGACCCAGTTCATCGCTGACTGCCTTGGGATCTTTAGACAACATGCTCTGGGCAAGGCTGATACGCATGGCAATGGCCGAAACGGACTGGGTGGGACCATCGTGCAGATCACGTGCCAACTTTTTGCGAGCTTCTTCCTGGAATTCGATCATGCGTTCGCGCTCATCCACAACGTCCTGGTAGAGACGTGCATTCTGAATGGCAACCACGGCCTGACTGCCGAGGATGTCCAAAAGTTCCCGTCGCCCTGCGGTAAAAAACTTCACCTCTGGATGACCGAAAAGCAGAACACCATAAGCGTTGAAGCCGCTGCGCAGTGGAAAGCAATATATTTCATTGCAACTCAAGAAGGCGACAAAACGAGTCAATTCCGGATCGTTTCGAACGTCTTTGAGCAAGACCGGTTTATCGTTTTCAATGGTCTGGGCTATGGCTCCCTGCTGCCCGCGCAAAACGACGCGCATATCCGCGGCGGTTAGCCGGCGCGCCGAGCCAACTTCAAGGGACTCCTCTTTGGAAAAGAGTAGTACAGCACAGATCAAACGGTCGTCGGGCGGGGCATCCGGGTCGAGATTTAGCACACTCAGGCTCAGATCCAGGACGGAATCGAGCACACGCTGGTAGTTGAGGGTAGCCGTCAGGGTGGATGTCAAACCGTAAATGGCACGCAGACGGTCGTTCTCCACGAGTTGTTTCTTTTGCTGTGCTTCGGACAGAGACTGGCGGGTGCGGCGGATCGTCTGGATGAGGCGCATGCTCAAATAGCCGAAGCCTGCGGCAATCAGGAAAGTCAGAAGTACTGAGACTCCGAGAATAAGCAGAGCATATAGATCCAGCGTCTGGAGAAGGGTTGTTACGATTTGAACGACCACCATAAGGGTGGCCGAAATAAATGCTCCTGCCACTTCAAAATAGATGGCGGCGGTAAGCAGAGGCAGGATAATTATCCAAAAGGCGTTGCTGGAAAACCCACCTGCCAGGAAAAAGTAAAGACCTGCGATCAGCAAGTCAACCCCCAAGTTAATTTCGCGATGAAACGCCAGGCGGCGGTTCAACCCGGCCAGCAGGGTCAGGGCAATATTCCAGCCTGCCAGACCGATCAGGAGCGCATTCGGCAGAACTAGAAGTTGGCCTCCCAGAGACAAAGAGATAGTCAACCCCAGCAAAACCAACCAGCGCAGGGAAACGATAAACCAGTCTGTGACAAAGGGAGAATCAGAGGCACGCATATATGCTTAAATGATAACCGAAAATCGCCCGGATAGAGCAGCTTTTAATAGTTTGTTAAGAAACTGACAAGTCATGCTCATGAATCAGCCATTCCAACCAAAATCCCCAGGGGCATCCAGATATTGAGCATAGCGAGTGAATCCTGGGTAATACCAAGGGCGACAATCCCAAACCAGGCCAATAAACTGGCCGTTCCAACGAAGACCAGTTCCTTGCGTCGTGACCTCAGAAGGGTGAATCCTTTCCCCAAAATGAGCAGGTAAAAGGAAATAAACAGCCAGAATCCTACAATTCCCGTCTCAGCAAGCAAGCGGATATACAAATCCTTGGTATTTGGGTAAAGGAGATTGTCTGGCGAGAGAAATTGGGAAATCTCAGTAATGTTGAAGTGCGACCAATCTGGTAAAGCCTGATAATAATACAATCCTGACGCGCCAAGCCCGACCCCAATCCATGGGTGCTGCTCGAAAATTGTCCAGCCGGCCCACGCAAAGGCAAGACGAGGCCCAGCATAGATATCCACAAGATAGGAGGTTAAATTGCTCTTGTCAGACCGCCATATCTGGGCAAAATATTTATTGCGCGAGAGGATAGAAAACCCACCCGCCACTCCCACAAGAATGACTGAAATCAATGCGATTCTCAGGCTAATATTTAATATTCGCCGCGCCAGAACCGATTTGTCACGGTAAAACGGCTGCAGGAACCATACCAAGGCTTGCCTCATCCAGCCCCAACCGGCAAACAGGAAAGTCAAAGGAACTATTACCGCAATAGTTAATATACCGCTGCGGGAATATGTGAAAAGGATAAGGCCGCCGCATGCCACTAGGATGGCGGGAGCAAGCCAACGACGTTTGTCCCAATGATAGCCTTTGAGCACTGAAGCAAAAGCCCAAGGCAGGTAGATGGTCATCACCTGCGCGGCAAGCCAGGAAGGTTCCAACGTCAAACCAGAAATACGCCGATTTGTAGAAACCCCCGCCATCATGACAGTTTTTTGGATCAGATCAACCAGATTTCCGAGTGGCTGTCCGTCAAAAACAATTGCAAGAACATAAAAATGAAATAGCTGTACAAGAGACCAGACTACATGCCCCAACAAACCAACATACAACCATTTAAGGGTAAATGTCAAATCCTGCTCATCGCGATTCATGCTCATCGGGACGATAAAGAATACCAGGCCCACCCCGAAAGTAACCCATGCCCGCAGGAGACGCCCAGCGTAAGTATTGTTGTACAAACTCATCGGGGCCAGGAAGAACCCGACCGCGCTGGACAGGAGCGCAGCCAGCGCAAATGCCAGCAGAGGAAGAAGGCTCCTGCTCCAGAGAAGTAAACGGCGCTGCTGGAAACAACGTATGGCAAGCACCAACAAGAGCATTAGAGCCGGGATGAAAGAAAGCGGACGGACTTGCGAATCTGCCCCCATGAAAGGTATGAACCGGAAACTTGTCACTGGAACGACCACCAGAGTGAGTGCCCACAAGAAGCGCTCAATCCGATGCAACCGTTCGGGTGCGAGCAGTTTCACGCTAGGTTTCCTTCCGGTCAAAGAACAGCAGCCCAAACGCCAGGAGGGCAGCCCCAAGCAATGCCCCGCTAAATATATATACTCCGACCGGGACGGCCCGCTTCACTGGTAAATCCTGTCCCTGGGTGAAGTTGATCTCCAGCAGCGGGCTGATTCCGGCTGGTTTAGAATGAACGACTTCCACAAAAGATTTCGCCCAGGCTGACGCAATCGCCGATGCAGTTTCTGAGTTCGAATCATTTGCCAGGAAGTGCCAGCCACCGTCGCTGGGTTGACTCAAATACAAGCGTCCATCCCGTAATTCTGCAACCGGGATGCCGATCGCACTGGAAAGTTGAGAGAAAACCTGGTCCGACCAGGCCAATTCCACCAGTTTATCTGTCTCGCGCTGGAGGTAGTTGAAAATCCGTAAATCTGAGCGCTCCTGCGGTATTACCTGCTCCACGTTTTGATCCACGAGCACCGTGGCTTGTGCACGATAAGGCGGAGGGGCAAAATTGTAAATCAAGGCTGCCACAACAGCACCGACAACGGCTCCTGCGACCCAAACCCGCCAGGCCATCAATAAGCGCAGGAATTCTTCACTCTGTGGGGGCTTCAACAGCCATTTTCTTAACATTTACCCTTCATGTAACATGCCTGGAATTAAATAAATTTCGCAGGAATATTCTCAGACGCAATGGCAGCCAGGAATAGGTCATGCGTCGAATTATTGCGCGGAGATACAGCCAGGACAATCCGCCTCCACGCTCACGCGCGTAGACCTTCAGCATATCGGGATAGCAACGGTCATCATTGAGAACGGACTTCCCTTCGGGGTGCAACCTAAAAGTCGCCCACGCGCGAGGCACGTAGAGTAATTTTGAAACTTTAGCCAGCCGAACCCACAAGTCGTAATCAAAGGCATAGAACAAAGAGAGGCTCAGAGGCCCCACCTGCCTCCACAAGTCAGCCCGGAAGAATGTAGTAGCCTGGGGGATGTGGACCGAGCCGCGCAGCAGTTTCTGGTAGTCGGTCTGACGGGATGCGAAACTCCCGATGACTTTTCCTCTTTCATCGGTCAGGTCAGCATCGCCATATACCATGCTGACCTCGGGATGGGCTTGCAGGGATGCCACTGCATCAGATATTGCACCAGGATAATATGTATCATCGGAGTTGAGCCAGGCAAGGATTTCCCCTTTGGCATGGGAAAAACCTTTGTTTAGCGCATCGGCGTGACCATTATCCTTTTCCGAGACCCACCAGGTAAGCCGGTCTGTGTAACGATGGATGATATCCAAACTGCCGTCGGTGGAACCACCGTCCACGAGGAAAAGCTCAATTTGGGGGTAATCCTGCTCCAACACAGAGCGGATGGTAGTTTCAAGGAAACGCGCCTGGTTGTAGGATGGGATGACGATGGAAACAAGGGGAAGGTCAGATAAAATCATGGTTTTTTTGATCGAAGGTCAAAAATCCAATAGCCGTCGCCTTGATCAATCAACGGATAATGAGCGGTGAGATATTCACGTAATTCGGGCTGGTTCTCCCATTCTGGAGGGGAAGTGACAACGAACAAGTCTTTTCCGGGAATCTGTTCAGCAAAGGTGGTGGCAAAATCTGGCTGGGTCTGCCCGGCCAGAGCACGTAATGCATCGTCGGCATTAGTCGACCACTGCGAGCCGCTGACCCAACCGAAGTAAGCCAGGCGGGAACCGTAATCTCCGGAGAGTTCGATAATATTTTTGTCGGTTCCAATTAGTGTACCGAGTTTCTGCCAGTAAGAGGCTTCGCTACGATACTGATTAGTCGCCATCGAATTGCGGGCTTCCCACATTTTCATCGCAACACCAAAAAGCAGCAGTCCGGCGAACATGACACGCCACAGCCAGCCTTTCTGCTGGGCAACTTGCTGGACCAGCAGGTCAGCGACGGGGATTAAACCGATGGCGACTATCGGGATGAGAGGCAAATGATAATACTCATGCGTAATGAAGTGATATGGAAATGCAAACCCGAAGACGATATAGCCGACCCAAGCCCCCACAACCAGAAGTCGCGGTCCGTTCTTGCGGAAAAGCAGAATGCCGGCCAAGGAGAGGAACATAGCTGCAAAGCCTACGATATCGGCAGCAATAAACAGCCAACGGCCATAAAAGGAGGGGTCTTTCAATAATGCCGGGATAAAGCGGAGAGCGAATTGCCCGCTCAATGTTCCAACAATGAATAGACCGTAAATATAATAGACGAGGGTTGGAATGGCTGTTATCCCGGCTATTACCCAGGTCTGCTTATCAACCAGAACGCGTTTCAAAGATCCCCGGCTAAGAACCAGCCCCACTGCAGCCCCAAGCAGAGGAAACACTGCCACCGATTTGACCAAGATGCAAACCCCGGTCAAAATTCCTGCCAAGATTGCAGATTTCCAGGTACGACGCGTCTCCCAGCGATAAAGCGCCCAAAGTGACCAGGCAATGAGAGCCGTCATCAGCGAGTCAGGCATGAACGCCCGGCTGGCTGTCACGCCAAATGGGAGAAAAAGGAAATATGCCAGAGCAATGATTCCGCCCCCCCGCATCGAAAGTTCTTTTGCCAACAGCCAGATGGCAAGCCCGCCTGCCAGCCAGAACAGGGAGGCATAAACCCGGCCGACCCAAATCTGTTCACCAATGATGTGGTACGTAAACGCCGCCAGACTCTCCATGATGGGCGGTTCAATCAGTCCCTCCTCTTTCCATTGGGCGACGGCAATATTGCGCTGCCATTCCGGGGCAGTTGTCAGATGGGCGTAATACATCCCGCGCGCAATCAATAGAGAGCGGTACTGGCGGACCAAGTAGAAATCGTTAGGCAGGTCGGTCAAATCATACAGACGGATACCCAATGCGCCGATGAACAACACAGCCACCAAGGTCACCATCAGCCAGGGTTTTGAAAATAGTTTCGGTGAGACTTTATTTTCCATAGGAATCCATTACTGCTCTCATGGCTGGGTTAATGGGTGCTGGAGGTCAAAGATAACATACTCGTCTGTCTGGGCAAAGATGGGATAGTGGGCGTATAGCAAATCCTTGACCACCGGCTGGTTATCCAACTCCCCAAACATGGTAACCAGGAAGTACTGCTTTCCAGCAGTATCTTCTTTGAATTTCTGCATTACATTCACATCCTGCCCGGCCAGGTAACGGACACCGATATCGGCGCTGGTAAACCAGGCCGTGGAACCCTGCCAGCCCCAGTAAGCCAAGCGATAGCCATAATCCTGCGTCAGACCGATAACAGCTGGGCTGTGACCAAGTTTATCGCCAATCTCAGCCCAGAAGGGAGCCTCGTTACGGTACTCAGAAGAGGCCATGCGGGCACGCGCATACCAGGATTGCACTGCCACTCCAAACAATACCAGCACAACCAGCACCAGCCGGGGGAACAAACCCGGATTGCGCTCGAAGAACCGGGTAAAAACCACTTTTACCAGCGGAGCAAGGGACAGTGCGGCAATCGGGATGAGAGGTAAATGATAGTAATCATGCGTTGTGAAGTGGTAAGGAAAGGTAAACCCAAAGGCAATATACCCAATCCATAACCCCAGGAGCAGAGGACGCTCCCTGCGCTTATCTGCCAAGAACACGCCCACGATCCCCGCCGTCCAGACCCCGAAACCGGTGGCACTGCTCATCAGGTTTTGCCAGCTGAAATAGAAGGCCGGATCCAGCCACATCTTTGGGAAGAAGCGCAAGGCTAATTCACCTTCAAGAGTACCCGTTACAGCACCATAAATTGTGTTAATCGCTGCCGGGAGAATGAGCAGCACGATCATGACCCAGGCCTGCGGATCGCGAACAGACCGTTTCAGCCCGCGCGCACCAAGAATCACGCCTACAAATGCCCCAACGACCATGAAAACGGCCACATCTTTGACAAAAATTGCCAGTCCGCTAAATATACCAAACAGGATCGCCCACCTCCACTTCGAGGTATTTTGCCAGCGGAAGAGCGCCCAAATTGAAAAAATGATCAGCGCCACCATCAACGGGTCGGGCATAAAAACGCGGCTGGCAATAATTCCATAAGGGACAAAGAGATATACGAGCGTTCCGATGATGGCTGCGCCGTTGGAGGCAAATTCCCTGATGAGCAGGAAGAGCGCCAGCCCGCCCAATACCCAGAACAAGGAGGAGTAAATGCGCGCAATCCAAAGGTATTCACCAGTCAGGCGATAGGTTTGCGAGACAATGGTCTCCAACACCGGCGGCTCGACTGTGCCCACATCTCCCAGCGTAATCGCCAGTTGGCGTTTTGAATCCGGGACGTTGGTCATATATTGGTAATACATTCCACGCGCTTTAAGAGCGGAGAATAACTGACGCGTAGGAGCAAAATCCAGCGGAGGATTGGTCAGGTCGTACATTCGGATGGCAAAACCCCACAGGAGCATCAGCACCAGCGCAATTTTCCACATCCAGGGTCGTTCGCGAAAAACAAAATATCTAAGGAACAGTTTTTTCATGCCTCGACTCCTACTTGTGCGAACATTCAAACACCAGGATTTTGTCGAAAGTTTCCAGCAGGTGACAGGATGCAACATCCACCAGCGCCGGATCGACCAGGACCAATACCCGGTCGAAAGCCACGTGCAGGTTGAGCGGCGACCATCCAGAAAATCCAATTGCGGGGCGGCATCACCTACTTCTCCAGTTTCGAAGGCCGGGTGCGCAAACGGTCGTAAAGGGTGTGCACTTTCTGCAGCCCAAGCAAAGTCAAAAAAGCCAGCAGGATATGTTTCCAATCGCTGAGGGCAGTCCGCGGGTGGAGACGGAAAGATTGTGCGTAGGCGCGCAAGGCCTCACGCGGCTGACCGGCATCGGTAAGGTAAAAGGCATCGAAACGGTTCACTCCCGCCATGATCCGTTTTTCGTTGGCAGTGATGATTTTGATATATTCCAGCCGGGTTTTCAGGTCATCGATCAGCACTTTGGCTTCACGTCCGTAAGCCGCGCCGCGGGTGCGGTTCTTGGCCTGGTCGTGGTAGCGGGCTCCAGCCCAGATCTGCGGCACGTAAACCAGCGGGGCAACCCGCGCCATGTGCATCCAAAGCAAGTTGTCCATCAGGAGATGATAACCGGGATTGAGGTATCCCACCTGTTCCAAAACAGAACGGCGCATGAAAGCCGCTGGTTGGCAGATGATGTTGAATGCCATCAGGTCCACCAACGAGTACTGGCGGGCGCGCATCCG
>Ga0209048_10002376_pt1 | contig 18706 bp, 19 predicted proteins | sample FrelakmetCRP12CR_FD_187146 | JGI IMG/M metagenome (GOLD analysis project Ga0209048, IMG submission 187146) | Freshwater lake sediment microbial communities from the University of Notre Dame, USA, for methane emissions studies - CRP12 CR (SPAdes)... | ecosystem: Environmental > Aquatic >... | reverse complement strand
GCCTGGCGCAGGATGGTCCGCCGGCCGCCCCGTCCCGCGCACGCCCACGGGCGGGCCCAGGCGACCACGGGCAGACCCCCCGCCGCGAAGGGCCGTCCCCGCACCGCCGACGGCTCCGGCGGCGCTCGGCAGGCCGACGGTCGCCCCGACGACATGTGGGCCCGCCACCGGAGCACCTGGGCCACCCTCGCCCGTCTCGGCGCCTGGGCCGTCGGTGCGGTGGCGGTCATGGTCGTGCTCTTCGTCTTCGTGTTCCCGACCCGCACCTACCTCGACCAGCGTCACCAGCTGAACATCGCCGCCGAGCGGCGCCGGGTTCTCAACCAGCAGAACGCCGCCCTCTCGGCCCGGGCCCACCAGCTGCAGTCGAACGCCGAGGTCGAGCGCCTCGCTCGCGAGCAGTACCACCTGGTGCGACCCGGGGAGCAGGCCTTCGCCATCCTCCCGCCGGCGCTGCCGCCCGTGGCGGGCCTTGCCGCTCGGTCGCTGCAGGCATCGCACAGCTCGACCGGTCAGCGGGCCTGGCGCCTCCTGACCGGCTGGCTTCCCTGACCGGGGGCCGGGCTACCCCCGGTGGCAGGCGCAGGCGGCGCCGCAGGGGGCACCACCACCCGGTGACGCTGGTGGGGCGACGCCCCGCCCCGTGGCGGCGAAGACGGACAGACGTCGGGTCACCCGCTCGTGTCCCGACGGGCAGGCGATGGGCCCGTCGGCCTCGGCCATGGGACGGCGGGTCTCGAACTCCGTGTCGCAGTCCCGGCAGCGGTACTCGTAGAGCGGCATCGGTCCTCCTCGGCAGGCCCGATGATAGGCCGTCGGGGGCCTCGCTCCCGCCGGCCGGACGGCTCGGGTTCCGGCGATCAGCTTGGGATCCGGCCGGACGGCTCGGGATCCGGGGGTCAGCGTGGGATCCGGCCGGACGGCTCGGGTTCCGGCGATCAGGTCGGAATGGCGTCGGGAGGGGTCGCCTGCCGGGTCACCCACTCCGGCAGTGCCTCGCGGATCAGTGCAGCCTCGTCGACCAGCGTGACGTTGGCGCCGCGTCGCACGTAGGTCACGGGTGTCCCCTCGTCCCGCCAGCGGCGCAGCTGCCGGAGGCGGGACCTCGCCATGCCCCGCTCCCACCGGACGGTGCCGCACGCGCAGGTCTTGCCGCCGTACAGGTTCACGACGAGGTCGGGTCCGTCGGCTTCGCAGCTGAACACCCGAAGGTCCTGGAGGATCTCCACCTCGTCCATCGGCCCGCAACGGTAGGGGATGTCCAGCCTTGCGTCGATAGCCCGTTCGGGCCGATTCGGGCGGCCGTTCGGGCTCCCCCGCGCCGACGGTCGCGGACCTCGGTCACTTCCGGCGCGAGGGGGCCCGAGCCGGCTGTCGGCGCCCGGACCGCGCCCCCGGGGGGCGAGCCGTGCGACCATGCTCGGGTGCTCCACCGGACCGCCGCCGTGCTGCTGGCCGCTGGCGCCGGCACCCGCTTCGCCGGGCCGACGCCCAAGCTGCTCGCCGAGGTCGACGGCCGTCCCCTCGTCGCTCATGCCGTCGAGCACGCCGCCGCCGCCGACCTCGACGCGTTGATCGTCGTCACCGGTGCCACCGAGGTCGCCAGCGTGCTGCCTCCCGGCTCCGTCGAGCTCCCCAACCCGAGGTGGGCCGAGGGTCAGGCCACGTCGCTCGCGGTGGCGATCAGGTGGGCCGACGTCCACGGTTTCGAGGCGGTCGTCGTGGGCCTGGCGGATCAGCCGGGGGTCCCGGAAGCGGCGTGGCGGGCGGTGGCCGCGGCGACCTCGGCGCCGATCGCGGTGGCTACCTACCACGGCCGGCGGGGCCACCCGGTGCGGCTCGACCGGGGGGTCTGGGACCGTCTCCCGACGACTGGCGATGCCGGGGCGCGGTCGCTCCTCGCCGCGTCGCCCGAGCTGGTCCGGGAGGTACCCTGCGAGGGGGACCCGACCGACGTGGACACCGTGGAGGATCTGGCCCGATGGCGATGACGGACGAGTTCGCGCCGTCGCCCGCCGACGTGGCGAGGGTGCGTGAGCTGCTCGGGCGTGAGCCCCGCTGCCGCTTCGCCGTCGTCCTGCGCGACGCGGCCGGTGACCCGGCGGTGATTCGCAACGCGCCGTTGCTCGACGACGGGACCCCGATGCCGACCCGCTACTGGCTCGTCGGGTCGGCCGAGGTCATCGCCGTCTCGCGGCTGGAGGCGGCCGGAGGCGTGCGCCGGGCGGCGGTCGAGTTGGACCCGGCCGAGCTCACCGACGCCCACCGGCGCTACGCCGCCGAGCGGGATGCCGAGCTGGCCCCGGGTCTCACGGGACCCCGCCCGGCCGGCGGGGTCGGGGGCACCCGGGTGGGCGTGAAGTGCCTCCACGCCCACTACGCCTGGTACCTCGCCGGCGGCGACGACCCGGTCGGCCGCTGGGTCGCCGCGCGGCTCGGCGAGGAGCGGACATGACCGGGCCGGTGACGGGTCGCGACGCCGGGTGTCAGGCCGGAGAGCCGACCGGGTCGATGACCGGTCGTGACGCCGGGTATCAGGCCGGAGAGCCGACCGGGCCGGTCACCGGGCGGGACGCCGGGCGTCGCGCCGGCCCGGTCGCGGCCATCGACTGCGGGACGAACTCGGTGCGGCTCCTCGTCAGCGAGGGGGGCACCGCGGTGGAGCGTCTGATGCGCATCACCCGCCTGGGCGAGGGGGTGCACGCCAGCGGGCGACTCGCGCCGGCGGCGATCGAGCGCACGCTCGCCGTGCTACGCGAGTACCGGGAGGTGATGGACCGCCGCGGGGTGACCCGCGTACGGATGACGGCCACCTCCGCGGCCCGCGATGCCTCGAACCGGGAGGACTTCTTCGGGCCGGCCACCGACGTGGTCGGGTCACGTCCCGAGCTGCTGAGCGGCGATGAGGAGGGCAGGCTGTCGTTCGTCGGCGCCACCGCGGAGCTCGACCCCGCCGACGGCCCCTTCCTCGTGGTCGACATCGGCGGCGGATCCACCGAGCTGGTGGTGGGCCGGGAGGAGCCGATCGGTGTCCAGTCCATGGACGTGGGCTGCGTGCGGCTGACCGAGCGGTTCCTTGCCCACGATCCGCCCTGGGCGGAGGAGCTGGCCGATGCCCTGGCCGAGGTCCGAGACGAGCTTGATGGCGCCACCCGTCTGGTGCCGGCGTTCCGGGGCGCCCACCGCATGATCGGGCTCGCCGGGACCGTCACCACGGTGGCCGCCGTCGAGCTCGGCCTGCCCGCCTATGACCGGGAGCGCATCCACCACTTCTGGCTCACGCGCGACGCCGCCGAGGATGTCTACCGGACCCTCGCCACGGAGCGACGTCAGGACCGCATCCACAACCCTGGCCTCGAGGCGGCCCGGGCCGACGTGATCGTCGGTGGTTGTGTCGCCCTCGTTGCGATCCTGCGGTACTTCGAGCTGAGCGGGTGCCTCGTGTCCGAGGCCGACATTCTCGACGGGCTGGTCGCGACGCTGGCGTGACCGGGGCTGGCCTGACCGGGGCTGGCGTGACCGACGCTGGCGTGACCGGGGCTGGCGTGACCGGGGCTGGAGCCACTGGTGCGGCTTCCACCGGAGGCCCGTGCCGGTTGGACCGGCGGCCCGCAGCCGACGGCCGTACGATTCGGGGATGCCCGCGTCCACCCGGTCCGCATCCGACCGCCCGGGCGCCCCCGACGTCACCGCGGAGCCACGTTGAGCACCACCGGCGCCACCCCGGGCGGAGCGCGTGTGGAGGATCCGCCCGGGGATCGGAGATGATCCGAACGACTGGTCTCGAGCTGGTGGGCCGCCGGGTCACGCTGCGGCCCCTGACCGTCGGCGACTTCGAGCAGTGGCAGGAGGTCCGTCGCCGCTGCGCGGACTGGCTGCTCAAGTGGGAGCCGGCTCGCATCGACGGCTATGCCGATCCCGTGGAGGACCGCCGGGCGTTCGCCGCGCGCTGCGGAGCCCGCGAGCGGGAGCGCCAGCTCGGCAGCGGCTACGGCTTCGGCGTCTACCTCGGCAGCCGGTTCGTCGGGGAGATGAACCTGTCCGGGATCCAGCGGGGCCCGTTCCAGAACGGGTTCGTCGGCTACTGGATCGACGAGGCCGTGGCCGGCCACGGCTACACGCCCGAGGCGTGCGCCGTCATCCTCCGCTTCTGCTTCGAGGACGTGGGGCTCCACCGGGTGCAGATCTCGATCATCCCCCGCAACCACGCCAGCCGGCGGGTCGTGGCCAAGCTCGGGCTCCGGGAGGAGGGCATCGCCGTGCGCTTCCTCGAGATCAACGGCGTGTGGGAGGACCACGTCTGCTACGCCATCACCGCCGAGGAGTGGTGGGAGCGTCGAGACGAGCTCGAGCGCAACTGGTTCTGACGGCACGAAGCCGGCTCGGGAGTGCACCCCGCCCGTCAGGTCCGCGCCGAGTCCGGGGTCGTCCCGCTCCCGTCGGAGCGGTCACGCGACCGCGGTCCGGATGCAGTCGTGGTCCGTCGTGGGACGTGAGCGTCCGGTGCCAAGGACCCCTCGAACCCGGCGAGCGCCAGCATCCTCCGACGGTGGGCCACCGGTGCAGCGGGCGGCCACCGTCGGCCACACTGGGCTCGTGGTGCCCACCGTGGTCGACGCCTTCGTCACCGGGATGTGCTTCGCCTTCGGTCGGGTGCTGCTCGTCCCCGCCGCGCGGGCCGTCCCCGCGGCGCGGGCCCGGCGGCACCCCCCCGGCGACTCGAGCACGGGCCTCGCCCGCCCAGCGACTCGCACGGTGGCGCGGCATCGAGAATGGTCGGCAGTGGGCTCGCCGTGGGACTGCTGAGTGCCGACAACCCTCGTGACACGGCGATCGCCTGGGGGTTCGTGGCCGGGCAGTTCGCGCTGCTCGCCGTGATCCTGTTGCTGCCGTCCGGCGGACAGTGGACGTTGCCGACCTGGTTGGCGACGAGTGCGCGGTGGCTGCAGTGGATCGGGATCGGGCTGCTGATCCTCGCCGTGGTCAACCTCGGGCGCTCGTTGACGCCGCTGCCGAGCCCCGTTCCCCACGGAGAACTGCGCACGGGGGGCCTGTACCGGCTGGTCCGCCATCCCATCTACACCGCCATCATGGCGTTGACCGTCGGCACGGCCCTTCGCTCCGGCAATGCGGCCACCGCCCTCGCCACGGCCACCCTGGTGGCCTGGTTCATGCTCAAGGCCCGCTGGGAGGAGAACCAGCTGCGGGCCAGGTACCCCGGCTACGGCGGGTACGCGGCGCGAACGCCCCGGTTCGTGCCGTTCTGGCCCACGGGGCGCAGACCGCGCTGATCCGGGCGTGCCGCGGCGCCCCCGCGCCCTTCGCGTCACCCCTCGGGCCGATCCCGAGCCCGACCGCCTACCTGGTCGTGATGCGCGAGCGCATGGCGGCGAGTCGCTCGGCGAAGTCCGGCTGGGCCATGGACCAGAGCTGGGCCTCGAGCTCGACGTCCACCGCCTGCTCGTGCGTCGCCACACCCGCCATCGTGGCGAGGGTGGCCTTGATGCGCCGGGCCAGCGCCGGCGGGCCGGCGGCGGCCTTCCCGGCCATCGCCGCGGCCACGTCGAGGAGCTCGTCGTCCTCGACACAGCGCCAGACCAGACCCGAGCGCTCGGCCACGTCGCCGTCGAGGACTTCGCCGAACAGCACCGCAGCTGCGGTGCCCTGGCCGCCCATGGTCCGGCGCATCATCCAGGTGTGGCCGCCCCCCGGGTGGAGCCCGAGCTGGAGGAACCTGGTGTCGAACCTCGCCCGCCTCCCCGCAACCCGCAGATCGCAGCACAGGGCCAGGTTCATCCCGGCACCGACCGCTGCGCCGTTGACGGCGGCGATCGTGGGGAGGGGTGACCGCCCCACCCGCAGGAAGCCCTCGTAGATGCCCCGCAGGCCGGCTTCCGACGGCGAAGCCCCGAGGTGGGACAGGTCGGCCCCGGCGCAGAAGGCCGGCGGCGCGCCGGTGATCACGACCGCGCCGACGGCGTCGTCCGCGTCGAGCCGGTCGAACGCCGCGACCAGTTCGGCGACCATCGGCAGCGTCAAGGCGTTGCGGCGGTCGGCGTCGTTGACCCTCACGACGGCGACGCGGGGGGCCAGCGTGCCGACCTCCACGTCGACCAGGCTCATGGGCAGATCCTCTCTTCGGCGGTGGTGAGGCGGTGTGACGGCGAGCCGGGCGGACGGGCCGTGACCGTCGCTCCATCCCCGCCGGGTCCGACCCGGCGAGGGGCGATCGTCACGTCCCGGCTGGGTCGCGGATGACGGCGGGGGAGTGTCGGAAGAACTGCTCGACGTCCTGCTCGTAGCGGTAGCTGGGCCTCGGAGACCCGACGGTTCGCCGGAGGCGGACGGCCTGGGCGAAGCTCGCGACCGCGCCGGCGGACGTGTAGCGGTAGTCGAACCCGGCCTGCTTCAGCCTGCGGTTGTCGACCCCTCGTCCGTACCGGAGCAGGTCGAGGAGCTCGGGCGGCAGCTCGACGCCGAGGGGTGCCATGGCGGCGGCCGCCAGGCTGGTCCCCGTCGGGGGGAGGGGTGCGAGGCGCTTGCCGCAGATCGCCGCCACCTCGCTCCACGGGAGGCGCCCATCTCCGGCGACGTTGTACACGCCGGGAAGGCCGGCGTTGGTGACGAACTCGATCGCCCGCACCACGTCGTCCTCCTCCACGAACTGGATCATGGGGTCGAAGCCGAAGACGCACGGCACCAGCGGCAGCTGGAGGGCGCGGGTGATGGGCGTCGAGATGTCCGTGCCGAGGACGTTGGCGAACCGCAGCAACGTGACGGTGACGTGGGGGTTGTCCTCGGCGAAGTCCCGCAGGTAGGACTCCACCTCGACGAGGGAGCGCTCGACCCGGCTCTGCGCCGGTGCCACCCGAGGCAGCTCCTCCCGGAACCACACCGGGTCCTGCCACGACGAGCCGTAGACCAGGGTGGAGGACTTCACGACGACGTGGCGCACCGAGGAGCCGCTGGCGCCCGCGGCGGCGAGCAGGTTCATGGTGCCGATGACGTTCTGCTCGTGGAGGGTGCGGCTGCTCACCCGGGTCGAATCGACCACGAGGAACGTGTGGAGGATGGTGTCGACCTGTGTGGCCCGGACGATGCGGCTCAGGATCGAGTAGCTCTGGTCGGCTCGGACGAACTCGGTGCGCTCGAGCGGGAGCGTCGGCTCGTCGGTGTCGAGTCCCACGATCACGTCGACATCAGGGTTGCCCTCGAGGGCCTGCGCGACCCGGCCACCCCAGAACGACTGCAGCCCGGTGATCAGCACACGACGACCCATGGGCGTTCCCCGGCCCTTCCCGCTGCTCGGCCCGCTACCCGAACCACACGCTGCGCCGGTTGCGCAGCATGTCGTAGAGGGTCTCCTGGAGCTGGACCCGGATGCTCTCGGCTTCGTCCATGATCCGGCTCTTCGAGTACCGGTCCTGGTCGGGAGGCACGTCGAATCGGATGGGGTCGAGCACCCGCAGGCGGAACTTGGCCGGGAGGTAGATCAGTCCGCCGAGCGGCCCGAGGAGCAGCATGTTGGCGGTGATGGGGGCGTAGGGGAGGCCGAGGGTCCTCGCCAGGCCGGGCAGCTTGGCGACGATGGGCATCGACTCCTCGGCGCCGACGACGGCGATCGGGACCACCGGCACGCCGGCGCGCATCGCGATCTCCACGAAGCCGCCTCGGCCGAACCGGCGGAGCTTGTAGCGCTCCTCGTAGAGCTTGCCCGGCCCCTTGGAGCCCTCGGGGAACACCAGGACCAGCTGCTGCTGCTCGCGCAGGAGGCGGTAGGCGTTCTCCGGGTGGGCGGCCACGCCGCCGACGCGTGACCACAGCGTGCCGACGACGGGCACGGCCTTGAACAGGTGGTCGGCCAACCCGTACACCCGCCGCTGGAGCTCGGTCTCGATGCCGTGCATGATCACCGGGGCGTCCGACGGCAGCGCTGCGGCATGGTTGGCCACCAGCAGCGCCCCACCCTCGACCGGGATCTTCTCCAGCCCCTCCCATTCGGCGCGGAACCAGTGGCGGTACACGGGGTCGTAGAGCGTCCGGGCCAGCTCCCGCATGTGCTCGGACCGGCCCCACTCGTCCACGTCGGAGAGACGGGGGTCCTCCAGGGTGGGGGACTCGGGGGTGGGCCGCGGCAGCGGAACCAGCATCCCCGGCCGGGTGGCCTCCAGGGATTGGTCTCGACTGGCCACAATCCGACAAGCCTACCCATTCGGCCCGGGTGAGGTTGTCGGGCCCGGTCGCCGGTCCCGGACCGTCCCCACCCGCCGGGACGCCGCTCAGGCCCCGGGGTCGTCGACGTCGTCGCCCACCCCGGGGTCGGGGGACTCGCCGGCGGCGCGGGCGGCGGCGCAGCCGCCGGCTGCCGGGCACCACCGGCAGGCCGGTCCGGCCCGAAGGGTCGGCGCGGCCCCGCCCCCGAGCGCCGCCAGCTTCGTGGCGCCCGCGACGATGCGGCGCACCGCGGCGTCGAGGACCGCCTCGTCCACGTCCTCGGCCGCCCAGGTCCCGCTGTCGAGGGAGAACGTCGCGAGACGAAACGGTGGCACACCAACCCGGACCGTCTCGAGCACGGCGTAGAAGCGGAGATCCTCGGTGTGGACCGGACGCACCTGGCCGGTCTTGAAGTCGACGATGAGCACCCGGGCGCGCGTCCCCTCCGGCCGCCCGAGGGCCAGGTCGACCTTGCCCCGCAGCAGCACCCGGCCGCCGCACAGGTCCACGGTCAGCGAGGACTCGAGCCGTGGTCGCCAGGCCCGCTGGAGAGCGGGGAACGTGTCCTGGAACTTGACGACCCAGTCCGCCGCCGCACCCCGCAGCTCGGCCAGCTCGGCGGCCGGCACGTCGAGGAGCCACGTGCTGATCGACCGGTCGGTGCCGTCGATCAGGCGCTCGATGGCCAGGTCGACGAGGTCCAGGGGCGGTGGGCAGTGGGCGAGGGTGACGGACAGCTCCACGGCCTTGTGGGCGACGGTGCCGCGGGCGGCCGCCGCCGACCAGGCGAAGCCGGCCGCCTCCTCGGCCTGCACGAGCCCCTCGCAGGTGTGGACCTGGGCCAGCATCCGCTTGGTGACCACCAGCGGATCCTCCGGCTGGCGGTCCGCGACCGCCGGACCGAGGCCCCGCTCGAGGAGCGACCGGAGGGTGGGTCCGACCTCGGGGTCGAAGTCGGGGCGGGTCGCGTCCCGCGCGAAGAGCGCCGCGGCGACCCGCGCCTGGGTCGGCGTCGGCGCAAGCGGGGTGGGCAGGAGCTGGCTCACGGGACCCACCTTAGGGATGGGGTCTGACGCCCTTGTGGACCTCGGGAGGCCGCCCGCCGGAACCCGCGGCCGGGACGGACACCGACGCCCGGCCGCCCGGTCGCGCGAAGCCCGCGGGGCCCTCGGTCGCCCGGCGGCAGACCGTCGGCATCGACCCGGTCGGGCTGTCACCCCCCAAGGGCATGATCGGAGGCATGGCGTCCGACACCGTCAACTTCAGCGCAGCGGTCCGGGCGGTCGCCCAGGAGGCACGGAGCCTGGGCCTGGCGGTTCCCGGGTTCCGGTCGCCACCGGGGCTGGCCGGGGTCGACCGGACGATCCGGCAGAGCCGTGGGGCCCTCATCGTGGCCATCCGCCTTCGAGGTCGTCCGTTCGCCGACGTCGTGGCCGACGTCGTCGACGGCATCCTGGTGGCCAACGGTGTGCCACGTGGCCGGGACCTGGGGATCCGGCGGCAACTGCTGGCGGCGGTCGAGGCGGTCTCCTGCCGAGCGGCCTGACCCCTTCTGGCTAGCGTGCCCGCCGTGGTGATCCGACCGGTGCGGTCCGACGAGTTCGAGGCCCTCGGTGACCTGACGGTGGCGGCCTACGCGGCGCTCGAGGGGGGTCGGGAACTCGGCGATTACGCTGACACCCTTCGCGACGTCGCCGACCGCGCCCGCCACGAGGTGGTCCTTGTCGCCGTCGACGGTGGCGAGCTGCTGGGCGGCGTGACCTTCGTTCCCCATCCCGCCGACCCCTACGCCGAGGACCTCCGGGAGGGCGAAGTCGGGATCCGCATGCTCGCCGTCCGACCCGCCGCCCAGGGTCGGGGGGTCGGTCGGGCCCTCGTCGTCGCCTGCGTCGAGCGCGGGCGGGCCCAGGGGGCCCTGGGGGTGGCGCTTCACAGCACGCCATGGATGCCCGCCGCCCATCGGCTGTACACCGCTCTCGGCTTCCGACGTGCTCCGGAGCGCGACCTGTTCGACGTTCCGGACGTGCCGCTGCTGTCCTTCCTTCTCCACCTCGGCACCGCCGGCGGTCCGGCCACCGTCCGAACCCCACACGGCGCCGACGACGAGGCGGCGTCAGGGGACGCGCCAGTGGGCGGCACGGCGCCCGCCTCCCGCGCACCGGCGGCCGTACCGCCATGCCAACTGCGACCCCGGTACCCTTCGGCCAGGGAGCCCGGGTGGCGTAACCGGTAGACGCAGGGGGCTTAAACCCCCCGGGTCCGCAAGGACCGTGCGGGTTCGAGTCCCGCCCCGGGTACTGAAACAGAAGGGGTTCTTGCCTCCGCCGGTCTGCTCGGGAGGGCTCGGAGCCCGATTTGCTCACAGAATGCTCACGGACCTCGTGGCATCGTCGGGTATGAGGGGTCGAGCTCGACCCGTCCCAGCTGAGCGAGCGACCCGACGTGTGCATCCGGTCCTATGTGCCGCACGCCGCGGTGCTGCCGTACGCGACCTTGATGATCACCCACGCTGGCATGGGCTCGCTCCTCGAGGCCTTCCGAGCCGGGGTACCGACCCTGTGCCTCCCGCTCGGTCGTGACCAGGACGCCAACGCCGCGGCGGCCGTCGAGCGAGGTGCTGCCGTCGCGCTGGCGGCCACCGCGACGAGCACCGAGATGCGCAGGGCGATCGCCGAGGCCCTTCGTTCGACCGCGCTGCGAGGTGGCGCCAGGCACATGGCCCGGGCGCTCGCAAGGTGCGGCGGCGGCCGGCCGCCGCTGACGAGGTGGAACGAGTGGCAGGTCAAGCGGGACCTGAGTCGTCGCGCTTGTCATCGCGCGCCGAGACGACGTCGGCGGGTTCGGATCGTCCCCGTCATGCCGCTCGGGATCGCCCGCTGACCGACGCGGGCACGCCGGGTGCCCCGGACCGGGAGGAGCGAACATTCATCTTCCGTTCAGCCCGAAGCCACCATGGGTCCGCGACCTGAGCCGCGACCCTCCTTACCGTGGTCGTTGAAGCCGGGACACAGGGGGTGCGAACAGTGGAAGAGCTGCTGACGAAGGTCCTCGTGGAGGTTGCGGTCGCGCTGGCTGGGGTGGCGCTCGCCCGGCTGGCGCGCTGGCTCGTCGGGTGGCTGCCGCCCGAGGGCGCCGCGCCGCCTCCCTCCAGCTCGCCCGCGCTCGGCTGACGGCGACGGCGGGCGTGCCCGCCAGGCCGCGGCCAGCGGTCCGTGAGGGCCGTGCGGGTTCGAGTTCCGAACCGGGTACGCGCGAGCCGAGCTTCGTCGTGCCCGGCGAACCCCTCGAAGCTGATAACGCCGGCGGTTGAGGGGGCACTCGATCACTCCGTGATCGGGGTCGTCACCGGGACGCGCCTGCTCGCCCCGGAAGTTCGAAGCCGGGTCTGAGCGGGCCCTGAGATTCGCGGCCGACAGTCGGGCCATGCCGGTTCCCGCCACCCACCAGCGCCGCCGGGGCACCGTCCACCGGTCGACGCCGGCGGTCGACATCGTGATCCCGGTCCACAACGAGCAGGCGGATCTCGAGACGAGTGTTCGCCGGCTCGACGCCTATCTGTGCGAGCGCTTCCCGGTTCCGTGGCGGATCACGATCGCGGACAACGCGAGCACGGACGGGACCTGGGCGACCGCCCGCCGGCTCGCCGCCGGGTCGGAACGCGTCTCGGCCATCCACCTCGACCAGAAGGGCCGGGGGCGGGCACTCCGGGCTTCGTGGTCGGCCTCGGATGCCCCTGTCGTCGCCTACATGGACGTCGACCTGTCGACAGATCTCGACGCCCTGCTCCCCCTCGTGGCTCCCCTCCTCTCGGGACACAGCGACCTGGCGATCGGGTCCCGCCTCGCCCTCGGCGCCCAGGTGGTGCGGGGCCCCAAGCGGGAGCTCATCTCGCGCTGCTACAACCTGCTGCTGAAGGCCGCCCTGCGCAACGGCTTCTCCGACGCCCAGTGCGGGTTCAAGGCGGTCCGCACCGACGTCGCCCGCGCGCTGCTGCCCCTGGTCGAGGACGAGGGGTGGTTCTTCGACACGGAGATGCTGGTGCTCGCCGAGCGCAACGGCCTTCGGATCCACGAGGTCCCCGTCGACTGGACCGACGATCCCGACTCCCGGGTGCACATCGCCTCCACCGTGGCGGCCGACCTCGAGGGCGTCTGGCGGCTGGTGCGCAGCTTCGCCATCGGGCGTGGGCGCCTGCCGGCCGAGGCCCGGGTCTCCGGGCAGGCGGACCCCGGGCGCGGGAACCTGTCCTCGCAGCTGGCCAGCTTCGCCGTCATCGGCGTGGTGTGCACGGTGCTGTTCGCCCTCCTGTTCGCGCTCCTCGCGGGCCCGCTCGGGCCCGTCCCCGCCGACCTGGTCGCCCTCCTCGCGTGCGGGGTGGCGAACACGGCTGCCAACCGCCGGCTCACGTTCGCGGTCCGGGGGCGGGGCGGCGTGGCGCGCCAGTACGGCGCCGCCCTGGCCGTTGCCGCCCTTCCGCTGGTCGCGACGGTGCTGACGCTGTGGGCTCTCGGCAGCGCCGGCGTGCGCGCGCTCGGCGTGCAGCTCCTCGTCCTCACGGCGGTCAACGCGGCCGCGACCCTGGGGCGGTTCGCGCTCCTCCGCAGCTGGGTGTTCGCGCCCGTCCGACGGCCATGAACGCCCGTTCCCCGCTCCGGGCCGCGACACCGCTTCGCAAGCTGGCCCGCTACCCCGCGACCGGATCCTGTTCCGGCCGCCGGTGGTCGCGACGCCGAGTGCCGCTGGGGCCCGTCGGGGGGTTCGACTCTGCGGAAGTTGGCGGGCGGTCCGAAGCCGGCTCTGAACTTCCTCCGGGAACGTGGGCGGCATGACGTCCCTGACCTACCCCGAGTCCGGCACCGTTGCCGATGGAGCACCCGGCCCGCCCGCCCCGCGCGGGGCCGCCGCCCGGGCGCGGCCGGCGGGAAGGGCCGGGCGCCTGCTCCGGGGCCGAGCCGGTGACCCGCCCTGGGTCAGGCCGTGCCTGCTGGCGCTGCTCGCGGGAACCGCCGTGCTCTACCTGTGGGGCCTCGGCGCGTCGGGCTGGGCGAACAGCTTCTACAGCGCCGCCGTCCAGGCGGGGACCCGGAGCTGGACGGCCATGTTCTTCGGGTCCTCGGACGCCGCCAACTTCATCACGGTGGACAAGCCTCCCGCCTCGCTGTGGGTGATGGAGCTGTCCGCCCGCCTGTTCGGTGTGAACGCGTGGAGCATCCTCGTGCCCCAGGCCCTCGAAGGCGTCGCCGCCGTCGCCCTGCTCTACGCCGCCGTCCGGCGCTGGTTCAGCCCGGCGGCCGCGCTGGTGGCGGGCGCCGTGCTGGCCGCCACGCCCGTCGCCGCCCTGATGTTCCGGTTCAACAACCCCGACGCCCTCCTCGTGCTGCTCCTCGTCGGTGCGGCCTACGCCACCACCCGGGCGATCGAGGCGGCGAGCACCCGCTGGCTCGCCCTGGCCGGCGCCCTCGTCGGGATCGGCTTTCTCACCAAGATGCTCCAGGCACTGCTGGTGGTCCCCACCTTCGCCCTCGCCTACCTCATCGCCGCTCCCACGCCGTTCTGGCGTCGGGTTCGCCAGCTCGTCCTCGCCGGGATCGCCCTGCTCGTCTCCGCCGGATGGTGGGTCGCCGTCGTGCAGCTGATCCCTGCCGGCGACCGGCCCTACATCGGCGGCTCCCAGGACAACAGCGTGCTCAACCTCATCCTCGGCTACAACGGGTTCGGGCGGCTCACCGGCAACGAGTCCGGAAGCGTCGGGGGCCGCCCCGGTGCCGGGAGTGCCTGGGGCCCGACCGGGCTGACCCGCCTGTTCGGCACGGACATGGGCGGCACCATCTCCTGGCTGCTGCCCGCCGCGCTCGTCCTTCTCGTTGCCGGCCTTGGCGTGACGTGGCGGTCAGCGCGCACTGATCGCACCCGCGCCGCCTTGATCGTCTGGGGGGGTTGGCTCGTCGTGACCGGGCTGGTGTTCAGCCTCGGCCAGGGCATCATCCACCCGTACTACAACGTCGCGCTGGCACCGGCCGTGGGTGCCGTCGTCGGCATCGGTGCCGCCACCATGTGGGAGCACCGTCGCCACCTGGCCGGCCGGGCGGTGCTCGCGACCGCGCTCGCCATGACCGCGTGGTGGAGCTTCGTCCTCCTCGACCGGACCCCGACCTGGCAGCCGTGGCTGCGAACCACCGAGCTCGTCGCCGGGCTCGCCGTCGCTGCGCTGCTCCTCGTGCTCGCGCAGCGGCGGAGCCGGCTCGCCACGCTGCTCGCGGCCCTCGCCGTCTCGGTCGCCCTCAGCGGCACCGGCGCCTACACGCTCGCCACCGCGGCCACCGTCCACGGTGGGGCGATCCCGTCCGTCGGGCCGGCCGGTGCCGCCGGGTTCGGGCCCGGCGGGGCGAGGCCCCCCGGGTTCCGTGGGGCCGCCCCGGCCGGCGGCGGCTCGCCGAGGGGCGGCTTCGCCGGCGGCGGCCAGATCCCACAGGGCGGCTTCGGGGGCGGCCTCCCCCTCGGCGGCCAGATCCCGCAGGGCGGCTTCGGGGGCGGCTTCCCCGGCGGCGGCCAGGGTGGCACAGGGGGCAGGATGGGCGGCCTGCTCAACGGCAGCACGCCCACCAGGGCCCTCGTGTCGGTGCTCGAGCAGGATGCCCGCTCGTACACCTGGGTTGCGGCCGCGGTGGGATCGAACGAGGCCTCCGGGTACCAGCTGGCGACCGGGGATCCGGTGATGGCGATCGGGGGGTTCAACGGGACCGACCCCACCCCCACGCTCGCCGAGTTCCAGGCGCTGGTGGGTGCCGGCAGGATCCACTACTTCATCCCGGGAGGTCGTGGCGGCCCAGGTGGTGGTCCCGGGCAGGGCACCTCATCCGCCACGTCGGGTGCGATCACCTCCTGGGTGGAGCGCACGTTCGCCACGAAGACGGTCGGCACCGTCACGCTCTACGACCTCACGGCGCCGGCACCCTCAGGCGTGGCATCGACGGCGATCTGAGCCGAGGCTGCGGGCCCCACCCCGGCAGGCGCGAGCCGACGCAGGCGGTCGCCGCCGGGGGGCGTCCGCCGGGTGTCCGCAGGGTGTCCGCGGGACGGCAGGGCCCCGCCGGTAGCCTCGCCGCGGTGTCGATCGCCGAGCGCCCGGTCGGTGTGCGCGGGGACCGGTCGGCGGGTCTCGAGGACGTGCGGGGGGCCCGGGGCGAGGGGGCGTCGACCCCGACGACCGCCGCCCGGGGCCGGCTCCACCGGCAGACGCCGGTCCACCGGCAGGCGCCGGTCCACCGGCGCCACTCGGCCGGCGACCGGCGGTTCCTGGTGGGCTGTGCCACGGCGGTCCTGGCGCCGTTCCTGATCGAGTTCGTAGGTCTGGTCGTGTCGGGAACCGTCCACGTGGCCGGGGACGACGCGCTCAACGAGCTCGCGATCTCGGACGCCGCTCGCGGCCGGCTTCTGGTGGGCCCGTACTCTCGGTATCTCTGGCACCATCCCGGCCCGGTCCTCGCCTACCTGGCCGTGCCGTTCCGGGCGGCCATGGGGGCCGGCCGCGCCCAGTACGGCGCGGCGATCGCGCTCAACGCCGCCTGCGCCGTGGCGGTGCTGGTGGTGCTGCAGCGTCGAGCCGGTCGGCGGGGGGCCGCGGTCGGCGCGGCCGTCCTCGCACTGACGGCGTGCTGCCTCGGCGCCGGGTTCCTGCAGGAGCCCTGGAACCCGTACCTGGTCACGATCCCCCTGCTGGCGGCTGCGGTCTTCGCCGCCGACGTGGTCGCCGGGGCCGACTCCTCGCTGATCGGAGTGGTGGGGTTCGGATCGGTCGCCGCCCAGGGCCACGTCGCCACGGCGCCGGTCGTGGCGGGCCTGGGCCTGGTCGCCACCGCCGCCGTGGTCCGGCGAGGCCGGGCCGGTGCCTGGCGCGCGCTGGCCCCCGCCGCTGCGCTCGGTGCCCTGCTCTGGGCGGCTCCCGTCTGGCAGCAGCTGACCGGCCACCCCGGCAACCTCGGCCGGCTCGTCTCGTTCAGCGTGGACAACGCGGGACACCAACCGCTGACCCGCGGGGTCGGCGCGCTCCTCCAGGGGGCGTGGGTGCTGACAGGGCGGCATCCGTCCCGGTCGCAGGGCCCGTCGACGCCGCCCCCGTCCGCTGCCGTCCTGCTCGTCGTGCTCAACGTCGTGGCGCTGGGCTCCATCGCCCGGAGCCGGGACCGGCTGCGCAGGGCGCTGGTCGGGGTGGGGATCACCGCCGAGGTCGGCGCCGTCCTGGGCAACACGCGGATCACCGGCCCCCTCTACCCCTACCTGACGGCCTGGCAGGTCGTGGCCCCCCTCCTCCTCCTGCTCGCGATCGGCCTGGCCGTTGCGGCCCGTGCTGTCGGGGCCGGGTCGGTGCCCGGCGCCGGGGGCGGCCGGCGCGGCGGAGGCGGCCGCCGGCCGCAGGACCTCCTCGTCGTCGCGGGCGCGGTCGCCGCCGTGGCGCTGCTCGCGACCGATGTCCTCGGCGCCGCCATCGCCGGACCGCCACGATCGACACCGGGGGGCGCGGCCGTCGCCGGGGCGCTCGGGGGTCCGCTGGCGGCGGGGAGGGGTGCCATCCTCCTCGGGATCCCACGGATCGGTGACTGGCCCCAGGCTGCAGGCGTCGCGGCGGAGCTCGAGCGGCGCGGGTGGCACGTGCGGCTGGCCGACGACGAGTGGGTGCCGATCTTCGGCGCGTCGCGGCGCCGGACCGGCACCGAGCGGCTCGAGGTCGACGTCGGGCCGGTCGCCCCTCAGGTCGGCCGGCGGTCCGTCCTCGACGTGGCTCGTGTCGGCGGCCTCTCGATCGAGGTGTTCGAGCTCTCGGACCCCGGCGACCAGGGTCGGACCCTGACCCGCAACTGACGCCGGCCGCCCCGGCCGCGGCCCCTATCTGGCCAGGGCCAGCACCTCGTCGAACCCGTCGCGCAGGCACTGCATGAAGAGGTCGGGATCGCCCACGGCGCCGGCGTCAGTGTTGACGCCGATGTGGCAGGTCCCTCGGTACGACATCAGCGTGACGTTGGCGGCCGAGCCCAGCGTCGGCCCGAAGGCGAAGAAGGCGTCGACCCGGGCGCCGCCGATGAACACCTCGGCGTCGAAGCCCGGCACGTTGCTGGCCAGGAAGTCGACGTGCTTCAGCATCCCCCCGGTCACGGCGATCGGAAGGAGGTTGAGCACCCCGGCGATGGTGTCGGAGTGGGGGATCGCCCGCTCCTGGCGCAGCGCCGCGCAGAGGTCGTTGATGACGGCCATTCGCTTGGCGGGGTCGTCGATGCCGACGGGCACCTCGAACCGGACGAGCGTGATCTTGTTCCCGCCCGCCTCGTCCGCCTCCGTTCGGACGCTGATCGGCATGGTGAGCCGCAGGTTCTCGACCGACGCGCCGTGGTGCTCGTGGTAGCGGCGCAGGCCCCCGGTCACACCGCCGATGAACCCGTCGTTGAGCGTTCCGCCGACCGCCTTGGCTGCCGCCTTCAGGGGCGCGAGCGGGACGTCGATGACGTCGTAGTGCCACTGGAGGCGCCGTCCGGTCATCACGGGCGAGAGCGTCCGGGTGACCGGCTGGACGAACCTGGCAATCGACTTGGCCGTGGCCAGGGCGTCGTTCGCGGTCCCGACCGGATCTCGCAGCGCGTGGGCGACGCCGCCGGGCATCGAGCGCACGAGGCCCCGCCCGGTGCCCACCGCGCGCCGCAGGTCGTAGGCCACGCCTGTAGCCAGTGCGTCGAGGGGGCCGTGGTGGCGGGCGACGGGCTCCTCGGGGAGCGGCCCGAGCTTGGCCGGGCGGCGCTTGAAGTCGACGACGTGGGCTGCCAGCTGGATGCCGCCGATACCGTCGGTGAGCGCGTGGTGGACCTTCATGACCAGCGCGGCCCGCCGCTCGGGAAGGCCCTCCAGGAGGGTGAACTGCCACAGGGGCCGGTCGTGGTCGAACGCGCTCATGCCGGTGTTGCGTGCGAACTCCAGCACGGCCGGGAGGCCGCCGGGCGACGCGACACCGGCCTTGCGGAGGTGCCAGGTCAGGTCGAAGTCCGGGTCGACGACCCATCGGGGCGGGGCCAGCCGCAGCGGCGTGGGCGCGAGCTTCTGTCGGAAGGTGGGGGACAGGCGGGTGGCGCGTTCGATCCGGTCGACGAGGACGTCCCACGTGGGTGCCCGGTCGAACAGGATGACGGCCACGATCGTGGCGCGCAGCAGCGGATCCCGCTCCAGTTGCATGGTGAACGTGTCCGTCTCGCTGACGTGGGCTTCGAGGACCTCGGCCATGGCTTCTCCCTGACGGGCGGCTGGCGCGCTGACGTGGCTACGCAGTGACGAATGTACGCACCCCCGGCCGCCCGGCGCCTCCCGGACGGCGGTCGCCGGCCCCGACGGCCCCCGGGGCGCCCTGAGACGGCCCCCCGACGGCGCTACCGTCCATGGGTGCCCCGTCGGACCGTGGTCGTGCTGGGTGCGGCCGCGCTGGCCGTCGGCACCCTGTTCCTGGTGGTCACCG
>Ga0209048_10002375_pt1 | contig 18714 bp, 10 predicted proteins | sample FrelakmetCRP12CR_FD_187146 | JGI IMG/M metagenome (GOLD analysis project Ga0209048, IMG submission 187146) | Freshwater lake sediment microbial communities from the University of Notre Dame, USA, for methane emissions studies - CRP12 CR (SPAdes)... | ecosystem: Environmental > Aquatic >... | reverse complement strand
CTCACTCCTCGGATTATCCCCCACGAAGGAGCGGGCCTGAAGGTGGAATATTTGAAAGACGGTGAAGTAGTCGGCACCGGCCAACTGGTCGGCAAGGATATTCCCAGTGTTCACGTTAAAGAAGAGTTCCGGAGACAGGGTTTCGGCACGGAAATAATGAAAGACCTGATTTCCAGGGGCGGAGAACGGGGATACCCGGGGACCGAGACCGGCAAGCGGTTGATGGTTAAAGCCGGAATGTCGGCTATTGGTGGCGGGGAGTATGGATTAAAAAAGGGAGAAGCGAAGGAAGCTCCGGCGGAAGCCGTGGCTACTGTAAAAGAGGTCAATCAGGCCGCCCATGAAGCCGCCACGTCTCCCAAGAATAAAATACCAGAACCAACCCATGGTCAGATTGAAGCTGGTAATTACAAGAAAGGACATGTCAATCTTCACGGACTGGATATTTCCATAGAAAATCCGAAAGGATCGGAGCGCAAAGGAATTGATAAAAACGGTCGGCCTTGGTCAACGACCATGCAGCAACATTATGGATATATCAAAGGTACGGTTGGAAAAGACAAAGACCACATTGATACCTTTATAGGCTCTAATCCAGAAAGCAATCAGGTCTTTGTGGTCAACCAGGTCGATCCTGGAACAGGGAAATTCGATGAACATAAGGTAATGATGGGCTTTGATTCGGAACAAGAAGCCCGAGATGCCTATTTATCAAATTATAAAAAGGGCTGGCATGGACTGGGGAGCATGGTCCCGATGGACATGGATACCTTCAAGAATTGGTTGGATAAAGGGGATACAAAAAAAGAGGCATCTCCTAAGCCCAAGGAAGCCCCCAAAGCCGATCCCGAGGCCATAGAAACACCCGTGCCGAAGGGAGAAGTCGCTAAGGAGGGGGCCAAGCGCCTTGTCCCTACTTCTGATTTTGGCAAGGAACTCCTGAATATGTGGGATTCCGCCCAAAAAGGAGAAGAAGCCCCGGCGAATGTTGATCGGTTGATCCATACTGCATCGGATGAACAACTGGATTCCGCCTATAACGATAAAGGATTGATTGCTCCATTAGGAGAAATGGTGGCTCAGGCAAGGGCCGAGAGAAGCTCTTCCGAGAAAGAGGCGGTCAAGGCGAAGGAAGAACCTGGTCCGGTTGCTGAAGCGAAGCCGGTTGAACCCGTGCCAGAGAGAAAAACTGCCCCGGTTGCCACCAAGGAAGAAATCAAGAAGGAGGAGGCAAAGGTTGAACCAACCACCGCCAAGGGTGCTGAACAACCCACTCCCGCAGCCCAATCAGAGACCCCCAAGGCTGTAGCGATAGCCGACATCACCGCCGACATGATCCCGGAGGGAAAGAAAATCAAAGTGACCCGAATCGAAAATGGCCATAAACATATTGTGGAGATTTCGGCTAAAGAAGGACTCCAGGAATTAAAAGATAATCAACTCACTATTAACCGTCTTGAGGGTCTTCTGGGGTGCCTTTAATGAAGCCCATCGACAGAAAAACATTATTAACGGAAGCGCGAGCAGGGAACACAGACCTCAAGGAGGCCCGGAAGGCTCTGTTGCGACCGGTCAATGAGAGAAATATTACGATTGACGACCGTGACCCCATAGATAGGGTAGCCGATGAACTTTCCCGGTTTACCCTGGCCGTTCAGGAAATGGGCCAATCGCAAGATAAAGACATGGCCAGCGTTTTAAACATTATTCGATCCGCCGTTGATAAAATAGGAGATCTGAAGGTAAAAATTCCTGTTCAGGAAGATACCGGACCGAGGGAATGGGTAATCGAAATAGTCTCCCGAGACCGAGAAGGAAAAATAGAAAAGGTCAAATTAACAGCAAAAAAATAGGAGGTTTTTAAAATGGCAAAATCAATTAACACTTGTAACAGTATTTTGGCTTTACTTTTCAACGGGACCGCTTTTGCAGACCTGGCTCAAAATGATGGCAGCGGACCTTTGACCAATTTATATGTCAGCCTGCACAAGACTGATCCTGGAACCGGCGGGGCACAAACTACGGGCGAGGCTGATTATGGTGCTTATGCCAGGATAGCCGTACCAAGAGATAATAGTGGTACCGGATGGAAAACCCCGGCTTCTGGATCTACCGATAATAATGGGACTATCATCTTTGATGAGTGTAATGGCAGCACGAATTCAATCGGGTATGTGGCCATTGGTACCGATTTATCTGGAACGGGCAGGGTGCTTTATGCAGGGGCATTGAGTTCTCCACGTACTATTTCAACAGGGATTCAACCACAATTCTCAGCGCATGCCCTAATCGTGACGGAGACATAACCATGGACGCGAAATATATTTGCAAGGAATGTGGAATGGCCGTAGTTATTCTTCAGAATGGAGACCAGGTTCGTCCCTGCGGGCATAAGGGGACTATTCTTTTGGATATGAAAGTGGTTTGTACCGGGGAAAGTAAAACGGAGGCCTAATCATGGGTAAGGGAAACACCACCTCAAACGACGTACTGAAATGCATTTTAAAGGGCGTGGACCCAACATATAGAAACGCCAATGCGACCCTTTATGTCTCGTTGCATACGGCCGATCCGACAGCAGCAGGATCGCAAACTGCCTACGAAACCAATTACAGCAACTATACCAGGCGACCGATTACCAAGGCTACCGGGTGGACTGATAACGGAGTGAGCTTTGCTAATGCCGCGTTAATCCAATTCCCTATTTGCGGGGCTTCTGGGGCTACTATCACCCATGTGGCTATCGGCGAACTGGATACTGCCGGTGTTGGTCAAATTTATTATTTGGGACAGATCACTTCTTCGCTGGTAGTAGCTTTGAATATTCAACCACAATTTTCAGCGGGTAATTTGCAGGTGACGGAATCATAATGGCCGGGTTCCAAAACATAAAAGAACTGATTGAGCAGTCCTATGATGGCGGGAAGAATTGGTACACCGCCTTCAGGAAGGTCCCGGCCTTAGCTTCGGTTCTGGGGGTTTGGACTGATTTAAGCTGCGCCCCGGGTAGCCCCAGGCCAAATTATAAGGTAGGAAATGAATTAGAGGCGACCCCCTTTAACGGGGCCTATGGACTTTATCACGGAAGTTCCGTAACGACGGATGGGTTCAAATTCCTGCATAAATTTATGATTGGTTGCGTGAGTGCTAACGTCATTCCGGCGACATTTCTTTTGTGCGACTATCTGTTGTTCTATCCTCTGGTAGATATGGACAACACCGATTATCAGGTGATGGATAACACCTATGCCGGATTGACCCGATATGCTGACGGGGAAGGGGTCAAGATGTTCCTGGTGGCAACCAACCCTTATGTCGGCGGCCAACCGTTTAGGGTATGGTACACCAACCAGGCAGGGACTTCCGGACGAGTCAGCGAATGGGTGATGGCGAACACGGCAACCTATATCGGGACCCTGGTAAATTGTGGAATAGGGGCTACTTTACGGGGACCATTCATCCAACTGCAATCGGGGGATAGAGGAATTAGAAGTGTACAGGGAATAGAGATGTTTGCCCCCAACGGCGGGCTGGCCGCCCTGGTGCTCGTCAAACCTCTGGCCACCATCGCGGCAACCGATGTGCTTTGCGTTTCCGAAACCGATTTTGTAATTGATAGTCCCTCATTGCCGAAGATTTATGATGGGGCCTATCTTAATTTATTGTGTTATCCGAATGGGAGTGTGGCAGCCGTGCCTATATTCGGGGAATTTACAACGATCTGGAGGTAAGACAATGGGATTTTCTTCAACCGATGATTTCGTAAATGAAGTAACAGTCAATGGTAAGTTCTGGAGGACGGACTATCTGAAGAACTTGACTCCCTTGCCTACTACTGTCGCTGTCGGTAAATGGTATGACCTTAATGGATTCCCCGGGAACCCCATTCAATTCATGCATGGCAACATGGTCCTCAACGGGGATTTCATGGCCACGATGGCCCCCTGGACGACTACGCTTACCTGGTCTTATTCAGCGGCCAACCATAATATGTCTCACGGCACGGCGAATGATGGGGCCGTATTGAGCCAAACAGTCAAATGCGTTCCCGGAGAGAAGTACACTCTGATTTGGACCAAGGGGGCCGGCGCCGGGGCGATCATGCCTTCCCTCGGGGGAACCAACGGGACATCGAGGACAACGGCCTCAACTTTATACCGGGAAGAGATCATCATGGGGACCACCAATGCGCTGCTGTCCTTTACCACGACGGATGCCACCGCCTCTGTTGTAGATCTGGTATGGTTGTTCAAAGCCGCCGATTTTATGCCTTATACTTCTGAGACCGAGTGCGCCATGTACATTGGGCCGACTCCTGCTGTCGGGGAGACCAAGCATTTAATCAATATGTCGGCCTTTAATAATGCCCTGCTGGGATCCCCCTCCATTCTGGAATTGGTAGATATTATTGGAGTTTATCCGGGTTGCAAAACGAATACCACCAATAAACAGACCTTGACCCATTCAACCCGGCTGAGAAATGGAAACTTTCAGTCGGGTGACGCTACCGGCTGGACCTGCGGAGCGCATTGGGCTTATGCGGCATCACTTAAAATTGCCCGGACGCAGTTCGCCGATACGGAAACATTATCTCAGGGTCCGTTGGATATTCTTGCCGGAGTTCCCTACCAGTTACGCTACACCATGTCGGGATCTGCCGGGGTAGGGACAATAACCGCATCCCTCGGCGGTGCTACCGGAACCCCTCATACCGCCGATGGCACCTATACTGAAACCCTTACCCCAACAACCACCGCCGGGACCCTGACCTTTACCCCCACCAGCAATAATATCGCGACGAATATCTCCGATGTCACTCTGGTTCCCATGTTCCCACGCTATACGACAGGTGCCGGGTTACGATTCTTCCATGTCACCTCGTTTGATACCCTTCCAACTACGGGTGGGCAGAATGTCCAAAGCGAATATCGTAACACTACCGGATGGCCGACTTACACGGCAGTGGATTCCTGCGACGTGACAACCAACTGGACCGATTCAGCCAACATGACGGTTTCAGTCAATACCACCAACTTCAAGTCTGGGGTTGGGGCCTTGAATCTGACCAAGGACAGCGTGACGACGGCATTGACTTACACCAGCAAGACCACCACCAGCGTCGATTTTACCGGCAAGAAACTATGCTTCTGGTTTTACATCAACCCGGCGGGCGGTACGGCTTATGGCAAGCTGGCCGCTGCTGCCGCCTTGACCGTAAGGTTTGGGAGTGATTCGTCCAACTATTACAGATGGGATTTTGCCAACACGGCTTTATTGGGCCAAGGTCTGCTGGCTGCCTCCACCGGATGGCAATACATCGAATGTTCGATGCTAAGTTACACCTCCAGGGTAGGAACTCCGGTTCTTGCTTCTTGTGCCTATACCTACATCGGGTTGACCGCTTCGGATGGCACGACGATCACCTGGTCTGCTGGAGATTTTGTCATCGACCAAATTGAAGTGGTTGCTGAAGGGTCTCAGTTAGGGGCAACGGTGGCCAACGTAATCAGTTCGGGGGCGGGCTGGGTGATCCATAGTGGAGTAGCGGCAAATAATATCGGGCCGTTCTTACCCCTTGCCGCCGGTGATTCAGGGGTTAGCAAAATAGAGAATTTAATTTTCTCGGGGGCAAGCGCCGCCGCTGGGTCAATCTGCGTTGTGGTTTGTAAACCCATTGCTTCGATCCCTCTGCCTTACGGGTTCGTCGCGGCGGAAAGGGATTTTATGAGTCAATTACCCAGCCTCCCTCGTATTTATGACGGGGCTTGCTTAGGGTTCCTTCTCTACGATGGCGCGGTATCGGTTGCCGGCACTCAATGGGCCGGGCACCTTGATTTTGCCTGGGGTTAAATTGAATGTTATTGCAGAATAAAAGTTTCTTAGCGTGTAATGGGCTGCGGTACTTGGCCGGGGCTCCGGCTGTTTCCGGCGTTCTGTCGCGAAATGACTTAGGCGGGACCATTAACACCAAAAGAAACCGGTATATCGGCGAGGCCACTTTATACAAAGGGGATGCCACCCCGTCCGGGTACACTCCGACGGGGGGGTCCTGGTATCCCAATAGAATAACCGGAGGCATGGGGTCAAGATATTTGGTAAGGGGGTCCGGTTCGGTATCCTCAGCGATCCTTGCCGGGGGATTGAATGGTGCCATTACCATTACCGGATCGGGAACCATAGTAACCTTGCCTTATATGCGGTTTGCCGATCATTTTATCGTAAATACGGCCAGTTTAACCTCCCTTGGAGAAATATCAAATACCTCTACTATCAAGGGGGTGGTTGAATTTAAGTCGACCGACAATATCGTTCTTTCCGGCCAAGGGACCATACCCGATGTCATGCTGGGGATCCTGGCCTGGTGCATTTCTGAGGTCGATGGGGCCGGTGATTTAGAGGGAGAATTAAAACTTCCCATGGCTTTGGCAACAGAACTATTGGGGGAGGGGAATATAACCTATGCGGCTTTAGTTGGATTGGTGTATTTGTTGGGGAATGTTTCCGGAGAGGGGGCGATCAGCCCTGACTTGAAATTCCCTGCTAATCTTGCTTCGGATTTGGCAGGAGCCGGAACGATACCGGATACCCTGTTCAAGGCTATTGGCTGGTGTGTGGCCGACATACTCGGCCAAGGATCGGCTCAAGCCACTTTCAGGGGCACTGCCTATATGGACGCGGATATCACTTCTGCCGGAGATCTGGTGACCGCGGAGTCGTGTGCTGTAGCGGTATGGAATGCTCTGGCCTCGGCCTATACTGAAGCCGGAACCATGGGGAGCCGGCTTAATGATGCCGGGTCAGCCAGCAATCCCTGGGCCGAAACACTCCCTGGAAGTTATATCCAGGGACAAGCCGGGTACATTATCGGGACTTTTTTAGACAAAGCCATCAGTGCCATTACCGATATTGGGGAATCCGGGCATGAGCTAACCAGTATCCCGGACGCCACTTCAACCCTGGAGGATAAACTCACCTGGCTCTATGAATATTTCTCCGGTAAACGAATCGTAACCAAGACCTTAGAAACGATGTATAAGTCAGATGGCAATGTTTTAGGCACGTCCATTATCCAGAAGGACGGGACCACTATAACCAAGAACGCCATGAGCTAAAATGTGTCCGAAAATCTTGAATTATGGATATTGTATGAAGAGGAATGGGACGCGGAGGATGATGAAATATCAGAATCCGTCATGGAGCTGCTTTCGGTCGGTGTTTCCTTTGCAGAAGCCGAGGCGATTGAAACTGAAGCCGTTTCAACGCTATCCGGAAGTGGCGGATCGTTTACCTGGTACGATCCTAACCGGGATTATGAAGCGAAACGTCTGGCCTCAATTTATATGCACGACGAGGATTTCGTGGAACTCCTGATAACTGTTTTACCTATTCTATTGAGGTAAGTACATGGCGAATTTGAGTAATTGTTTAAAAATTCATTTTGGAGACAAAGGGGACGAGTTTGTCGCCAACATGGTTAAGGACCAGGCCAATAAAATAGCGGGCCAGGGAAGGGTCTCTCAAGATATTGCTCGCCAAGCCGTCCATAATGTTATCGCTGATTTTAAAGCCGATAGCGCGGGGATAGAACAACAAATCCGGTCCTTGATTTCTAATATCCCCAAAGAAGGAACCCATAAACCCGTAACCGTTAGCCAGGGCAAAGAAGCCAAACCAGTCTCCGGCTATTACCCTATTTCTGAAGGGAAGAAAGAACCTAAGCCCATCTCCGGCGTCAACGTCACCTACAACCAGGCCAAAAACGGGATCGAGGTAAGTTTCGACACCAAAGCGGACGCCCAGACGATACAGCAGCTTAAAAACAAGGGTTTCAAGTGGTCAAGCCGTTATGGACTTTGGTACGCCAAAGACTCTACCGATAGAAGGAGTTTTGTCGAACGAATTGGAGCAGATACTGAAGAAGTAGCATCTTCGGTCAGTCCTATTATTCCCTTGACAAACGAGGTTGAAGAACTTAAAATTACTACAGGATCAGTCTTAGAAGAACAGGAAGGGGGGGTTGAAAATGTTATTCGCCCTGGGGCGCCAGAAGGACCGGTTCGAGATGATCGAGCAGGCATTAAAGGACCAGGCCCCGAAGACTTATCGGGAGTTGAAAAAGGAGGGGAAACTCCAGGAATTTCTGAAAAGCCACGAAGAGAACATGATGGAAAGCTTTCTGGAAGCGTGCGGGGAAGCCTGGATGCCGATAATGAAGAAACAACAGGACGCCCTAAAAACGGAACAGGAATTGAACATGAGTCGCAACGAGACGTGGCACCAGACCATGGAAACGTGGCTGGACTTCAACGACCCGATGCCCACGACTACCGCATAACCCCTGGATCACTCGCCCGGGTTGGGAGCTGGGAGGAAACCGCCAGCCGGAACCTGGATATTATCCAGCTTGTCAAAAAGCTGGAAGCAGAAAACCGCCTCGCTACCCCAGAAGAACAAGCCCTGCTCGTCAAATATGTTGGGTGGGGCGCCTCGGACATCCGCAATAAACTATTTTCAGGATACAGGGCCGCTGAGGGAGTATTAGACTCCAAGAACTATTACGGGGATGCTTCCTGGAAGCCCATCATAGAAAAAGCCTCCACTCTCCTCACCAAAGAAGAAGTTCAGACCGCCGCTCGGTCTTCCCAATACGCCCATTACACCAATGAACCCGTCATCCGGTCTATCTGGAACGGGATCAAGCGCATGGGTTTTCCGGGTGGCCGGATATTCGAGCCCGGGATGGGGACCGGAAACTTCGCCGGCCTTATGCCGGACGATATTTATTCCAAGTCTTCCTATACCGGCATCGAGTTCGACCACTTGACCGCCGGGGTGGCCAAGCAACTCTATCAAAAGCAGAATATCCTCCTGGGAGACTTCACCAAGCAGACCTTTCCGAATAATTTTTTCGATCTGTCTATCGGCAACCCGCCCTTTTCGCGCACCAAGATATTAGCGGATCCAGACTATAAGAAGTATGGCTTCGCCATGCACAACTACTTCTTCGCCAAGTCCATTGACAAAACCAAGCCCGGAGGCCTCCTGGTCTTCGTCACTTCCCACTACACCATGGACGCCAGGGAAAGCAAAATCAGGAAATACCTGGCCGAGCGGGACGACCTGGTGGGGGCTATCCGTCTCCCCCAGACCGCCTTTAAGGAAAGCGCCGGCACGGAAGTGGTGACGGACATTCTCTTTCTGCGAAAACGGGCTCAGGGGGAAGAGGCAGGCGGCTATCCCTGGGCCAATACCGTGGAGGTCCCGGTCGAAGGTGGGGAAACCAAGCTGGTCAATGAATATTTCGGGAGCCATCCCGATATGGTTCTGGGAACCCACTCCAGCCAGGGGACGATGTACGGCAAAAACGAATATACTGTCCTGCCGAAAGAGGGGAACATCGAGGACCATTTCACCAGGGCCATAGAGCAACTTCCTGAGAATATCTACAGCATTACCAAAAAAACGGCGGAAGAACAGAAAGAGGTTGTTGTTGACAGGGATTGGGATCCGAAGAACAAAAAGGAAGGCGGTCTCTACCTATCCGATAAGGGCGAGTTGATGCGGGTCTCTTTCGGCTCCGGAGTCCCCCTGTCCAGCGAGGTCAAACTGACCCCCAGGGATGATGCCTGGTTGAAAGATTACGTCCCCCTGAGAGACCTTTATAAAAAGTCCCGGCATGATCAGTTTATGGATGGAGAGTGGGAGAAGTCCCTGGCCGACTTGAACAAAGCCTATGATCAGTTTGTCAAGAAACACGGGAACATTGCTGAATACACGGTTACGGAAAAGACCGAAGTGGACGACGAGGGGAACAAAACCGTAACCCCTTATTATAAATTCAAAAATGAAAAACTTGCCCTTCTGGACGTGGAAGGACCCCTCGTTCTTGCCCTGGAGAAGGTTTCAGAGGATGGGGAAATTTCCAAAAGAGCTTTCTTCTCCGAAAGAACCATCAAAAAGCCGGAACGCGGGGAAATAAAAAGCCTGGGCGACGCCATGGCTATTTCCCTGGACGACAAAGGGAAGCTCGACCTGGGCCATATCGCTGAATTGTTGGGACGTCCCAAGGAGACCATGGCCGAGGAAATGGGCGATCTGGTCTATGAGAACCCGGCTGGGACCTGGGAAATGTCCGACGAGTACCTCTCGGGGGATGTGGTATCCAAGCTGGAAGAGGCCGAAGCAGCAGCCAAAACCGACCAGAAGTATCAGCGAAACGTAGAGGCCCTGGCCGCCGTTCAACCTAAACCCTTAACCCCGAAGAATATCACCGTGAAGCTCGGGGCTCCCTGGATTGATCCCAAGTATATCGCGGATTTCGCCAGGGATGTTTTGAAGTTAAATGCCAATATCAGTTATCATGCCGGAGCCAACAGGTGGGGCGTTGGACTCTCAACAGAATCCGGTAGGTCTTGGAATAGCAAACAAAAATCAATCGGTAAACAGTCTCAACGGGGAGTAAGCGATTGGGGGACCCCTGAACGTGGAGCCAATGAAATCCTGGAATCTGTTCTTAATCGAACCAAGATCGTCATCAAGAGAACGGAAAGACTTCCTGGAGGAGGAGAGAGAACCTTTACCGATGAGGTAGCCACGACCTCCGCCAATGAAAAAGCCCGCGAGATGGACGAGCGGTTCAGTCAATGGATCTGGGAACAGGCCGACCGGGCGGATTACTTCCTCAACACCTATAACCGCCGGTATAACAACCTGGCCAAGCGGACTTTTAACGGGGACCACCTGACTCTTCCGGGGACTTCACTCCGTTACGCCCTGCACGCCCACCAGAAAACGGCTATCTGGCGAGTAATTCAAACCGGGAATACCTACCTGGCCCATGCCATAGGGTCCGGGAAGACCATTGAAAGTATCGCCTCCGGGATGGAAATGAAGCGCCTGGGGTTGATTCAAAAGCCCATGTACGTCGTCCCCAATCACATGCTCAAGCAGTTTTCCAGCGAGTTCATGGACCTCTACCCCATGGCCAATATCATGGTGGCGGATGACGAAAACTTCCACACCACCAACCGGCGCCGGTTTATGGCCCAGGCCAGCGTCAACAAGCCCGACGCCGTTATCATCACTCATTCCTCCTATGGTCTTCTGAGTATGAAGCCGGAGAACATCCAGGCTACCAAGGACATTATCCTCAACGATCTCCGGCAGGCACTTGAAGATTTAAGGGCAGAAGGCGGAGCCCGGCACCTGATCAGGAATATAGAGCAGCGCATCGAGCAGGCCGAACAGCGGTTTGACAGTATCGCCAGTTCAAAGAAGGGCGACCATGTGGTTGACTTCGAAGATATGGGGGTTGATTTCCTGTTCGTAGACGAAGCCCACATGTTCAGGAAACTCGATTTTGCCACGAATCAGCAGGTTAAGGGGATCGACCCCAACGGATCACGGATGGCCCTGGATCTGTACCTGAAAACCCAGTACCTGGAAAGCAAGACTCCGGGCCGGTCTCATGTTTTCATGTCCGGAACCCCCATAACCAACACCATGGGCGAGCTTTACACGATTATGAAGTATTTCGATGAAGGCGCCATGGAGAAGGACGGGATCAGGCACTTTGACGCCTGGTCTTCGATGTTCGGGGAGACACGTCCCGACTACGAACCCAATGCGGCGGGCAGGTACGAACTGGTGACACGGTTCGCCAAATTCAACAACCTTCCCGAACTTCGGAAAAGAGTCGGGATGTTCATGGACGTTCTGACCACTCGGCAGTTAAAAGAATATGTCAAGGGGATCCCCAAGGTAGAAGGCGGAGAACCCAAATACGTCCTGGCCCTGCCTTCGGATGAATTAAAGGCTTATCAGCAGACCCTACAGGCACGACTTGAACAGTCTCGTAAATGGAAGCCTTCTCCGGGACAAAAAGGGAACCCCGACCCGGTTATAAACATCATCACCGATGGCCGGTTGGCGGCAATCGACATGAGGTTTGTGAACCCCAGGCTGAAGAATGACCCGGGGAGTAAGCTGAACCTGATGATTGAAGAAATGGTCAAGGATTATAAGGACCTTAAAAATAACACCTATCTGGACAAGGACGGCAACCAGGAACCCATCAAAGGCGGGGCGCAGATCGTGTTCTATAACCATGGCTTCGGGGCCGCCGTAACCAGCCGCCGCGGTTTCGATGCCAAGGGCTGGGTAAACAGCCAGCTTAAAAAGGCGGGGGTCCCGGCGAGAGAAGTGGCCTGGATCGACGATTACGACACGGCGGTCAAAAAAGAGGCCCTTTACAAAGAGATGCGGCAGGGACAGAAAAAAATATTGATCGGGTCCGCGAAGCGGATGGGGACCGGTCTCAATGTGCAAAAGAGACTGGCTACCCTGCAATACCTTGATGCTCCCTGGTATCCGGCGGACGTTTCCCAGCCCCACGGACGGATCGTCCGGCAGGGAAACCAGAACAAGGAAGTAAACCTGAAATGGTACGCCACCAAGGGGACCTACGATTCAACCATGTGGCAGATGGTCTCTCGGAAGGAAGGCTTTATCGAGCAGTTCTTCGACGGGGACGACAACCTCCGCTCCATGGAGGATATTTCCGAGATCAATCAGTATGAAATGGCCCGGGCGCTGTCTTCGGGGGACGAACGAATCATTAAGCTGGTAGGTTTGCAGGCCGAAGAAGCCAAGCTGTCCCGGCTCAAGGAGGCCCATGCCCAGGAACAGAATCAACTGAGGTCAGAGAAATCAAGGCTTGCTTGGTCGATTAAGAATTTCACGACCCGGATTGCGGACCTGGAAACGGCCTATGAGAAGGTGGGAGGATATGTCAGGGACTTCGAGGCTCAGATCGGAAACCAGAAGGGCATAACGAAACGAGGGGATCTTGGGGAAGCGGTTATCGCGGCCTATAATAAGGCGAGTTACAGCTTGACGAAAGAGGTTGAAACAAAAGAATACGGAACGATTAACGGGTTCCCTCTATTTGCGGCAAAGAAATTCGCTACGGCTTTGAATGTCGTTCAGATCACCCCCAAGGTCCAATATACCATTGACGAGGGTATGACTTATCCTGCGAATACGGATACGGTTGGGCTTGGACGGAGGATTCTGAACCAGATCAATAAGGTCTCGGACGAACTCGACAATACCAAGTCAGAAGTAGAGGACCAAAAGAAAAAACTCGACCAGACCGTCAATAGAATCGGCACTCCTTTTTCAAAGGAAAGGGATCTGGTTGAGAAGATAACTGAAATAGCTCAACTTCAAAACGAACTGATCAAGGAAGGTGAGGCGGTTGACGAGGGAAAGATTGGCGAGGCGAAACAGAAGATAGCCGAAGAGGCGGCAAAAAAGGAGGGAGGGAAGCTCGGAGCCGCCGATATTCTGGCCGCCGGCCAGGAGAATGGTGAACAATACTCGATATCTCCACAGTCTCTTTTCAATGCTCAGAGACCGCAGGGGGCCGCTTCGTTGGTGTCTCTGGAGGATATTCAAAAAGCCTTTAAGGGCCAGAAAATCACCAAGACCGCTGAGGGCTACCGGATCCGGACCAATGCCGATCAATTTATCGAGATAAAGACCGTCGATCATATCGGAGACGATCAGGTCGCCTTTGAAACCTCCTATGGCCGGCAGCGGGCCGGGAATGAGGTCATCGCCGGATCGTACAAAAACGGCCGGATCAAACTGGTCCGGGGCGTGGCCAATAACTGGGTCCTCTCTCATGAATCGGTCCATTTTATGGAAGACGCCGGGATCATCACCCCGGGGGAGGCGGCCCTGCTGGAAAATCATATCAGGGGCCTGGTCAAGCAAGGAAAATTCGAGACGACCAATCCCAATAAAATAGGCGGCCAGGAGGACCGGGCCAACTTCATTGCAGACCAGCTCACCAACCCGGATCCGAAGGCTAAGGGGTTTATACAAAAGATCGTGGCCCGTATCCAGGAGTTTATTGATCGCCTGGGCAATGCCTTCGGCAACCGCACGGTCCGGGGGGTCACCAGGGACATCGAGACGGGGAAGATTTTTAATCGGGAAGGGTTTGGGGAGTATAACACCGGGAAAAGCTCGGAGTTCGGGGTTCAGAGTAAAAAGAATGATCTCCCCGTTAAGGCCTTTTTGGTTAAGTCCTTTACGGATAGGCACCTACTGAAAAATGATCCGGACTGGCTGGCCGGGAAAGAAAAGGGCGATAAGGCCGCGGCGGATCGCTTTGCCGATAAATTTTGGACCGACAAAAAGACAGAGCAATTTAAGGAATTAATAGGCGACCCGGCCAATACGGTTTTGATTTCCATGCCCAGCTCATCTCGATTTAATCTGCAACCCTTGGCCCTGGCTGAAAAAATAAGCAGGGATATCCCCGGACTTGCCGTGGTCGATGGGCAAAAGTATTTCCGGCCTTTTCACGAACAAGCCTCCAAACATATCCCACCCATCGAGCGGGTCTTTAATCCCCGGGAATATGAACCGGTCAATAAAGATGATCTCCGAAACCTTGTTGGTAATAAAAACGTCTATATCGTCGATGATATTTTCACTTCCGGTGGATCCATAAAAGGATTTCAGGAAGCCTTGCATTCCACCGGCATAGGGGTGGAAGGGGCTGTGGGTTATATGGGGGAGGCCCGATTGCGGGTGGACCGACTTACTCACGATAAACTGGTTGATGCCTTCAGGGGTGCCGATTTGCCTCTTAAGGCCGGTGAAGTTGAAAAAGTCTTGACAAAGAGTGAGGCTGGTGATATTATACGCCTAATCAATAAAGCGAGAAATGACGATGAAAAACAAAGACTGGTACGACAAATGCAAGTCCTCCTTGATCGACGGGAAGGAATTGCCGGAAACCTTTCAGGGATATCCGACCGAAGAACTGGTGAATATGCTGGCCTTGATCGGGTCCGGGAACAGCCTGGCGGGGAATTCCAAGGAGAAAATATTGGCCATGGATCAACTGAGCCAGGATTATCATCTGGCCCCGGTCCATCAGGTATAGCCTCGCCTACCACTCAAGAAGAATTTTCTAACGAACAAGAAGAACGCTTCGCCCTCCTAAAATCCCGTAAAGACCTCGATCAATCCAAAGTCGACGCCGAGCTTAAAAACTACGATAAATCCTCCTTCGCCGATTCCATGGCTACCATCAAGGATATGGCCAGGAATTGGGGCAAGGCCCAGCGCCCTGGCCGTCCCGATACGTCGCTGCTGGGCCGCTTCTTCGGGTCCCCGGAATTTACCTTTGAAAAGGTCCCGGCCCTAAAGAAAGTGATTACCTATAACCTGGAGCGGGCCGATCTGCGGGTGGGAAAATTCAACGACCTGATCAGCGATCCGGCCGGGCGGGACCTCCATGAAGGCCTGCGGGCCCTGCAGAAAGAACGTCCGGAGGAATACCGGCGCCTGGGCGATCTCCTGGTCAGGGCCGATCAGGATAAGCGCACCCTCGATGCCGAGCAGATCAAGAAACTGGGGTTCAGTGATCAGGCCGTAGCCGCCTGGGCGGACTCCCGGGCCATCATGGATAACGGCTTCGACCGGCAGATCGCCTCCTATCAGGAGATGGTTCGCCAGAACGCCGCCGCCGGTCTTCCCCCGCCGACCATCGTCGTCCTCGATGAAAAAGGGCAGCCCAAGGAGGTATCGGTCAAGACCGCCATTGCCCTCATGGGCGAGATGCGGGGCTGGTACTGGCCACGCTTACGGGAATCCGGGGCTTATCAGATCATCGCCAAAGCCACCCCGGAGATGAAGGCCCGGGGCCTGCACAATCGCCTGGAGTTCAAGGATTTCTTTGTCGAGCACCGGGCGGCCCAGTTGCGCCGGCAGGGCTACCAGGTGGAATATTTTAAAGCCAAATCCGTGCCCGAGGACCTCTTCGCCATCTACGGCAAGGTCATGGGCACCGAACAGATGATTAATGAGGCCCTCAACCGGTCATTGCAGGCCGTAGGCAACAAAAGCAATTTCCAGTTCTCGGACATGGGCATCAAGGCCATGTGGTCCACATCGACCGACGAAAAGCCTGATTTTATCCTGGATACCAAACAGGTGCCCCAGGAACTATTGGCCAAGGTCATGCCCATCTTCCGGTCCCTGGGCGGGCGATGGTATAAGGAACTCAAGGGTGAGCCTAAATACTGGCATTTTGTGGATAAGGGTAAAAATATTGAGACCAGCCTGCGCCGGGCCTTGTCCCGCTACGATAACCGCCTCCTGGCCGTCGAGGAAGAATTCGCCCGGGCACTGACGGTCAATGTGGCCAACATCGAGAAAGGCCGCGGGTATCGATCATCCATGATCCAGCGGGGTCCCGAGGTCGGTATCGATGTCTGGGAGGGATCTGAGCAGGATCCCCTACGGGCCATGACCTCCTATGCCAGCCGGCTTTCCGCCGGTGAAGCCAAGAAGGAAACGGCCCTGAAGATGATCCGGGCCTTTAACGGTACGGAAAAATCCTGGGCTCAGTTCAAGGCCGAAAACGAAGAGGCCGAGTATTCCGACTACATGAAATACGTCGATACCCAGAAGGTGAGCCCTACCGAACAAAAGAACGCCTACCACGATGGCCTGGGCTATATCCAGGAGGCCCTGCGAAATAATGAGATGGCCGATCGGGTGGTTGGGGTGGTCAAGGGACTGGCGACCTTTAAATATCTCGGCTTCCGGGTGGCCGCGCCTATCGTCAATATGACTGCCTTGATTACTTCGGTCCCGGCCGCCATGAAGGGTTACGCCGACATTCCCCTGTCCTCCACCTTCAAGTGGCTGGGGAAGGGCGCCGATATGTGGCGGCAGTACCGGCACCCCGAAACTTGGTCCACCCTCCCGGCCGAGACTCAGGCCGCCTTTAAAATCATCCAGCATAAGGGTTGGGCGGATTCCCAATATAACAGAGAAGCCATGGCCGTTCTGAAATCCAAGGTAGGCCGTGGATGGAATCAAGCTATGGACGCCTCCATGTGGATGTTCGGAACCACCGAGCAATTAAACCGGGTGGCAACCCTCATGGGGACCTTTGCGGCTATCCGAGAAAGAGAAGGTGGCAGTAAAAAGACGGGAGCCTTGACTCCGGAAGAGCAAACCGTGGTAGAAAAGGCCATGGAGACGGCAAAAAAGGTATCCGACCGCGCCCACGGGGTTTACGGACCGGCTACCCAACCGGCCTCGGCTCAAGGGGGAGGTCCGGCGGCCCAGGTAATCAAGTCCCTATATATGTTCAAGAAGTTTCAGCACAACTACCTTCAGACCATGTACGAATTGGGGTGGAAACAAAAAGATTGGAAGGCAGCTACCTTTATGATGGCTGCTCCGACCCTGCTGGCCGGATCCGTCGCCTTCCCCATTCCCTGGGCGCTGGAAGCAATCATGGGAATTTTAAAACATCTTTTTGGGGTGGATGATCCGGAAGAGAAGTTCTACTCCTTTATGGAAAAGAGCCTGGGGGATTATGTCGGAGGAATTTCGAGACAGGGAATCGCTGGGATGGGTGGGAAACTATTCGATTTACGGGGATCCTTAAACACCAAGGTTGATATTCCCACCAATATGATCGAACTCCTGGGCGCTCCCGGGTCGGTTTTCTCCGATCTTTACCAGGGCGGGGCCAATGTCCTGAAAGGGAATGCTTGGAAAGGGACGGAAAAGATCATGCCTCGGGCCGTGGGGACGGTTATGCAGGGGGTACGGGAGGCCACCGAGGGGTTGACGACCAAGACCAACGCTCCTGTTTTCTTTGGCCGGGAACAGATCAAGGGCGATTTCGTGGATACCATTCTGAGGTCCCTGTCCTTTAACCCGGCCCGGATCCAGAAGATGAAGGATATCGAGTGGGCCGAGAAACAAGTATCCCAGGATTACACGCAAATGAGGTCCGGGATAGAGTCCAAGTTCTTGAAATTTTACTTGCTTCCTGAGCCGGAACGTGATAAGACGAAAATGGTTGATCTAATAGACCAGGTTCATCAATATAATTCCAAAGTCCAATCCCACGGATTAACCGGAGTTGAACCAATGATCACGAGTACCAGCCTCCGAACGTACATCCAAAGAAACTTAAGGCCAAGCAAAAAAGAATTGGTAAAAAGTATAAAAAGAGAGGGCCAGTAAAAAAGGGTAAAAACATAATCGCCTAAATCTCAATCAGGACGCGAGAACAAAGGCCGCTTTTCGGAGAAATCCGGAGCGGCCTTTTTTATTTTTAAGGGAAAGGAGAAAGATCATGCAGAATCAAACAACAATAATTAAGGTATTTGACGCCGTGACCATTCTGGCAGCAGGGACGGCCCTTTCAGATTTTTCAGATGTTGGTTTATCCGGGGGAATTTTTTCGCTTCAACTTGCCGTTACTGGAAACGGGACACTGAAGGCGGAGATTAAACTGTCAAATAATGGGACCGATTTCCTTATTCCCGAAGGGGCATTGCCTATTATGACCGGGTTGACCAAGACCAGCGGGCCGGGGGCAGACGGGAAGGTCCTTAAGGGATTTACAACTGACTTGGCATCTTTTTTAAAAATACTTCTAACCGAGACCGGCGGGGCGTCTACTGTTACTGTTTCCGGTTGGCTGGCAGTCCAGTAAAAGGAGGTTATTATGGGTTGGGGAAATAGAAATAGAGGGTACTGGAACACAGGATCTTCCGGCTTTCTGGGAAATTGGAATGCTTCCACCAATACCCCAACGCTTACATCTGGAGCCGGCACTATAGGAACTTTTTATCGAGTCTCGGTCAGTGGGACAACCACCTT
>Ga0209048_10002374_pt1 | contig 18717 bp, 6 predicted proteins | sample FrelakmetCRP12CR_FD_187146 | JGI IMG/M metagenome (GOLD analysis project Ga0209048, IMG submission 187146) | Freshwater lake sediment microbial communities from the University of Notre Dame, USA, for methane emissions studies - CRP12 CR (SPAdes)... | ecosystem: Environmental > Aquatic >... | reverse complement strand
CCAGACGATCAAATCGGTGCTGTTGAGCGTGCGCCGGTGGCCGTACCGGAAGTTCCGGCCCCGCGGCACCACGGCGCCAGCGAGCGTCAAGTCGGCCTCCTCTTCGCCCCACCCCTGAATCACCAGGGCTGGATTGACAATGGGCGCTTCGGCGCTGCCGGCCAGTTCCAGTTCCAGCGTGCCGCCCGGCTGAACCCGCTTCAGGACATAGGCGCGCTGGTCCTGATCATAGCCGGCGCTGGTGAAGGCAACCCCCGTGAGCTTGAGGGCGGCCGGATGAATCCAGGCTTTGGCCAGGGGGAGCAGGTCCACCGCCGGCTTGTCGGTCATGCCGTATAGAAAGGCGCCGGCCGGCTGCGTCACCCAACTGAGCGAAGAATGGGCCGCCTGGTCGGGCGCCATGGCGTAACGGCCGTCGCTGGCCACGCGGGCGACCGGCCAGTGGTTCCACCAGGGGAAATGCGAGAATTCCTTGCGCACTTCGCAGTTGAACGTGCCGATCGTGGAGCCCGGCTTGACAATGATCAGCGGCCGGAAACGCGACTTCAGGTTGACCATTTGAATGACCGGCGCCGCGAGGTCCAGGTTGGGGTACCCTTTTTCCCACGAATAGGTTTTCGATTCGCCCTTGAGGTTGGCCAGGGTGATGGCCTCCAGTTCGCAGTTGTCCTCGGGCCGCGTCCCCGGCTCGCTCAGGAAGATCGTCTCTTGGTCCACCCGATGAACGGGTTCCGGCCACCAGCCGGTCACATCGCGCGTGGTCACGCCGTCGGGATAAACATAGTAGAATTCATCGCCGTACTGCCCCCGCCCCCCCACTTCGTCATAATCGGCAAACCGGTACGCCGCGTCCACCATGGCATAGCGCCAGTGAATAACCACCCGGGCATCGGTGTTTTCGATGATGCGTACATGGGTGAAGCGACATTGCGAGTCCGACATGTGTTCGCAGCAACCAACCGCACCCTGTCCGCCCCGCTGGTGTAATTTTTCCGGCCAGACCCCGCCCTCCAGGCTCTGGTCGGCCATCCACTTCCCGTTCTCGCTGACCCAGCAGGGCGAGAACCGCGTCCCGCACCAGAACACCATCTGAACCGGCACTTCGTCGAACTTGACCACGATGTCCGGATCGCCGGCCATCTGCCACAACGCGTCCCACTGCTCGTAATAGGCCAGGTGCGCCGGGTAGGCGCCAAAACGTGTCGGGCCCCGGGCGACATCCGGAAAACGGCGCGGAGGAATATCCGGGGCCCGGGACGGCTTGTCCGCCGCCCAGGACGCCTGGATTTCCTGGACGGTCAGGACACGATCATGGATCTTCAGTTCGTCCAACAGCCCGTCCAACGACCACCAGGACGGAAACTTCGCCCATTCACGCACCAGGTGCGCTGGCACCATTTTCTCGTGATTGCGTCCGATGTAGAGGTCTATGTCCTCGGCGGCACTGAGCCTTTTCTCGACAGGGAACGCGCCCGCCGTTTGACCATCCAGGAACAGCCGGACCCCGAAGGCCGGATCGTACGTGGCCGCCAGGTGATGCCAGGTTCGGAGGCCCAGCACGTTCGTCGTGAGGCAAGATGTCCAACGGTAATCCGCCGCCAGTTGCAGCCCGAAATGGCCCGTGCTGTCTATCCCGAACGAATACCCGCGTACCTCGCCATCGCGCTGGGCCAGGAGGGGAGTCCAATTCCACGGATACGCCGCCAGGGCCACCCAACCTTGAAACGTGAAGCCGTGGGCCAGCTTCGGCACCTGGACCGCCTCGCGCCGCACCAGCGTGGTAAAGCCGTCGAACCGCAAACACCCCCCGCGCACGCCCGCCGGCATGAACTTGTAATTACCCTCGATGGCATTCGTCACGCCGCTAACGGCATCCACGGCGGTCTGGCCGTCGAAGGTCCACCAAGCCACGGGCCCCTCCGCGGCCGGCGTTTGCGCGCCGGCGGCCAGAAAAAGCAAACAACTTATCCAGAGCAAACGTCCAAGCATGGAAACCTCCCGGAATAATAATGACTTCATTTTACTCGGACCTTTCGAGACCGCTGGCTACTTGACTTGCGCGCGGAAAACCGAAACCGGCAAACCCTCTTTGTTCATCAGGTTGGGCTGGGCCAGATCCTTCCAGGCAAAACGCAGGGCCACGGGCTGCGCCACCTGGTCGCTGCCGATCACCACAGTCGCGCCATCAATCTTCGCCGTCGCTTCCACAAAGTTCCCGTCGGGCCCCGCCACCTCGAATGAGTCTGGATCTTTGTTGTCCCGCGTCACCAAGCCGCCGCCCACGTGGTCGAAGCTGAGACGCAGCCGGCCGCCTTCAACCTTGATGGCTTTCAACTGCGGGCCGGAATAAACCAGGTTGGTCTGGCCGTAGTCCTTCGCCAGCGCCCAAAGCGCCAGTCGCCGGCCTATTTCCTGTTTATTCCGCGGATGGCCGCCCCCGTAGTTGTCGCTGGCGTCGCAGGTGTCGGTGGATTGCGCCATGCCGGTGTTGGTGATGGACATCGAGGCGGCCTGGGCTTCCAGAAGGAAGGGGAGCGCGCCGTCGTAGCGATTGGGGGTGATCTGCACGAAATAGAAGGGGGAATCGTCTTGCTGCCACACACGACGCCAGCCGCCGACCAGCGCCTTCATCTTATCCAGATAACGCATGCCGTCGCCGCAGTTGGATTCCCCCTGGTACCAGAGCGCGCCGCGGAGCGCGAAGGGGACCAGCGGCGCGATCATGCCGTTGTAGAGAAAAGGACCGCCCTCGAATGGGAGCAGGCTCCCCATGGCCAGTTCGGGCGGCAACGGCCGGCCCCTGGCCAACGCCGCCCGGGCCCGCGGCAGGGCTGCTTCCAGGGCGTCCAGGTTCTCGATCAGTTTCCGGCGGCAGTCGTTCGCGGCCGCCTCCAGGCCGGCCAGCGCCGGCTGCAACGCCGGCACCTCTGCCAACCCCTCCGGCGCGGTCCACGACTCGATTTGGGTGGCGCCCTGCGAAGCCGCGATCAGACCCACCGGCACGTTCAGGGCCTTGTAGATGTCGCGGCCGAAGAAATAGACCACGGCCGAGAATCTCGCCAGGCTGGCATTGGTGGGCGAGCAGACAAACCACTGCGCGTTGACATCGTTCAACGGCAGGCCCGCCGACATGCGGGGGATGAGCAGCATGCGCATCTGGGGGTACTGCGCGTCCTTGATTTCCTGCTGACTGTTCTGCGCATGCATCAGCTCGAATTCCATATTGGACTGCCCAGAGGCCAGCCAGACCTCGCCCACCAGGATGTCGGTAACGCGCAGTTCGTTCGCCCCCGTGACGGTCAGCTCGTGCGGACCGCCCGCCGGCAGGGCCGGCAGTTTCACGGCCCATTCGCCCGCCGCGTCCGCGGTCGCAGCGGCCGTCAGTCCGGCCAAGCGGACGGTGACTTTTTCGCCCGGATTGGCCCAACCCCACACCTTGATTGCGTGATCGCGCTGCACCACCATGTGATCGCTGAACACATGGGGCAGGCGTACGGCGGCCGACACGGACGCGGCGGACGCCAGAAAGACGCAGACTAAAAGGCAACGAAGCCGCCAGCAGTTATTGCTCATGATTCCTCCACCTCACAACAGCGTGCAAGAAACTCAGGGATAATACCCTCCCGCTCGCCCGCAACCAGCAATTCGCATTATGGTTTCTCCTGGAGCGGAACCGGTAACGGTTCCGGGCTCTACCGGAACGTTTACACGTTCCGCTCCGGGAACAGATCACTCCGATCTACCTAAAATGCAGATTGCTGGCCCGCAACATCGCCATCAATTCTTTCCGACAATGAAGATCGAGCGCACCGGATCCAGCTTCAGCTTGACCCGGGTCACCGGCTGACCGTCCTCCACCACTGACGAATAATCGGGCGCGGAAATCCGGCCGGTATGCGGATCCCAGGCTTCGGGCTTGAGCTTCCCCCGCAGCCGGACCACGGCCTCGGCCGCCGCGTCGCCGATGTTCGCGAAAAAGTAGACGTCGGTTGTGCCATTGACCTTGTGGATATAACGCAACTTCGGGTTGCTCTCGATGGCCACGTCGTACACCTTGAGGGCCAAGTCCAGCGCCTGGCGCAGGTTGGTTTCGTTGGGTGAATTCAGATAGATGGCGGACGCGCCCCGCGGGCCGCGCTGCACCACCAGCGCATCGCTATGGGCCAGGTTGGGGCCGGCATCCAGATGCGCTTCGAACTCGGCGATGTTCGGTGCGCCACCAGTGGCGCTTGCGATGGCCAGCCGGACCCGCGCCGCCGTCACCGGCTCGAATTTGTCCACCTTGCTGACACCGATCGTGGTGCCGGTGGCGCAGGTGGTCCAGTCCGCACCGTTCCAGTACTGGATGCCATAGGCCGACACCCGGCCGACGGACTCTTTGATCACGGTCGAATTGAAGGTCCGGTTGGTACCAAAATCCACTTCCAGCCACCAGTCCTTCTGTTGTTCATCCGCCGGTCGCCAGTGGGTGTCGGGCACGCCGTCCACGGCCTTGGCCGCCTCGTACGCGCCGGACTCGCGCCACTCGCTGGACGCGGTGGCAATGACCTGCTGCTGGACCGCGGGGAACAGCTCTTTGATCGTTCGTACCACATCGGCATCGTGGCCAAACTCCGCCGACTTGACCGGCAGTTGGCCGGTGGCAATCACCTGGCCGCCGTGGTCGTAGAATTCCTTGATCTTTTTCAGGTTGCTCCAGCGGATGGTGCGATGCCCGGGCAGGATCAGCACGGGATATTCTTCATGGTTGATTTTATTGTTTAGCGTCAGGCGCTGACCCTTGACCGTGCACCGCTCATCCAGCACTTCGGGATGGAGGAAGGTGAAATCGCGGCAAACCTTGGTGGCCAGCAGTTCGCCCAGGTAGATGTAATCCGCTTCCGGAACATTCACCCCGCCGCAATAGGGACTGAGCGGACCGTCGAAACGATAGCCTGCCTGCAGGGTAGCCATCGGATAGAGCACCGCGATATCGGCCACATGCCGCCCCGGGGGCTGCAACAGGACGTTGAGCCGTCCGATATAGGCGTTATAGTCGGGCAGTTCGGCCGCATAGCGGGGATTGCGATAGGAAAGCTCGGGCAGATAGGTGACGTGGCCAAGATTATACCAGACCCCGTGCGGGATGATGTTGTTGATGCCCTTGGCATATTGTTCCATCACGATTGCATAGAGCTGCTCCCAGCTTAAATTGCCCATGGCGCCGTACGTCTCGGTCATCGCCTGGGTCTTGTCCCAATTGTAGACCACGGAGCTGACGAGCTTGTAATAGGCCTCGGGATCATTCTCCCAGCCGATCTTGTCAACGCCCGGCACGTCCTGATACTTGTAACACTTCATAATATCCCCGGAGACGCCCACCGGGTTCTTCACGTTTTCCTGGTCCTGGTGCCCCAGCAGCGGGATGCCGCCGTGCGCGGCGCACCAGTCCTGGACGGTCTTCATGTAGCCGGTCGCATACAGCTCGGTCCGGAAGCCGAAGAGATAATTCCGGGCGGCCTGGGTCTCCGGCCCGATGTCGTACCACAGCGCCGGATAATAGGGCGTCGGACTGAACCCATAAGCGGCCGTAAATTTCTCGTTGAACTTGTCCGTCCATAACCGGCCCTGCCCCCGGTACATCGTCGGCTCGTCGTAGAACGCCCCGGCGATGGTTGCGCCAAAGTCTTTTGGAAACTTGTCGTAATAGGGCTGGTAGACCATGCCGATGAATTTGGCGACGCTCGCGGGTTCGAGGTAGTCAACATTCGGATCGCCATCCAGGACGCAGACAAAAGTCATGATTTTCCAGGAACCGGCGGGGGCGTTCCAGGACAGTGCACCGCCACTCGCCCGGGCGGTAAGGTCCACTCTTTCTTTGGTGTCGGTGTTCATGGCTACGATGCTCATGAGCGTGCCGGAGGGGATCGCTTTGGCATAGGGAGCGGGGCCCGCGACCATCTCCTCGAACTTATCGAGGCGTCGCAGGGTGGCCTCGGGATACTTGTTCTTGAAGCGCGGGATACCGTCGCCGCTGTTGGCGCCACAGCTTCCGCTGGGGAAGCCGTATTCGTCATAGAGGGTCAGGAACATCCCCAGTTGGCGGGCCTTGGCCACGGCCGCCGCGTATAGCTCGAAATATTCCGGGCTGAGATATTTGGGCATGAACTGGCCCCCGAATGGCAGCGGGGCCAGGCCGCCGTAGCCGCTTTGATCGCGATTGCCCTGCAACTGCGCCTCGAGTTCGGCGGCGGTCACCGCGGTGTCGTTCCAGAACCAGAGCGGCCGGGCCCTGAATTTGAGGGGCGGGTTGGCAAAGTCGCTTTTCGTCCCGGCCCGGCCGGGGGCGGGCAAGGCCAGGACGCCCACGACGCCAGCGAGCGCCAGCAGGGGCAGCCAGACCGCGAAAGTTTTGGGTTGGGTAAATGTATTGGTCATGAATTGGTCCTTTTTTTAGCCCGTTTTCCGCTGGCCGGCATTGTTCAGTATTTGGTGAGGAATTCAAGCCCCGCCTGCAGGGTGATGGTGGCGCCGGACATTGTGAACAACGCTTCCATGCCTGGCGCCAAGGCGGGGCGGGCACCCGCCCCGTCCCTCCGGCGACCGGGATTCCGCATCCCGGAAGTTCAAACAAAATGAGTTCCTCCTGAGCCGCCGAAGTCCTACACTGGGCCGCGGGACGAAGCGCCAGGTGGCGGCGACATCTGCCGCAGGCCCTTATTTTACTTCCGGAGATTCATGCCATGAAAACAACCGCCCCGATACTTCTCATCCTCCTCGCCGGACTCTGTGCCGCGAGCGCTCCCGCGGCCTCCGCGGCCCAAACGCCCGCCGGCAGCCCGGTGCTCGCGGAACGGCACGAATCCCCGCAGCAGCATGACGCGCGCATGGCCTGGTGGCGCGAAGCCAAGTTCGGCATGTTCATTCATTGGGGGCTCTACGCCCAGGCGGGCGGGATGTGGCAGGGCAAGGAGGTGCCCGGCGGCTACAAAGAGTGGATCATGCACAACGGCAAGATCTCCATCGCCGACTACGCGACGCTGGCCAAGGACTTCAACCCCGTCAACTACGACGCCGACCAGTGGGTGCTGGCCGCCAAGAACGCCGGCATGAAATACATGGTCATCACCGCCAAACACCATGACGGCTTTGCGATGTTCAAGAGCGCCGCCAGCCCGTTTAACATGGTGGACGCGACGCCCTTCGGCCGCGACCCGCTCAAGGAACTCGCTGCCGCCTGCCGCAAACACGGCATGAAACTCGGCTTCTATTACTCGCACAACTACGACTGGCACCACCCCGGCGGCGGCATGGGCGACTGGGACCCCGCCCACAAGGGCGATACCGACAAATACGTGAACGAGATTGTCATCCCGCAATTGCGCGAGCTGCTCACGAACTACGGCGACATCGTCATTCTGTGGTTCGATATGGGCGGTGGATCCATCAGCCGGGAAGGGCTCGAACGCATTCAGCAGGCGGTGCTGGCCTGCAATCCCAACATCATCGTCAATGACCGCCTGGGCGGCGACTTTCATGGCGATACGGAAACGCCCGAACAATCCATCCCCGCCCGGGTCGCTCCGGGCCGGGACTGGGAAACCTGCATGACCATGAACGGCACCTGGGGCTATGGGAAAAACGACCATAACTGGAAGCACGCCCCGGATTTGATCCGCAACCTCTGCCTGGTGGCCAGCAAGGGCGGCAACTATCTGCTCAACGTGGGCCCCAACGAACTGGGCGAGATCCCCGCCGCCTCGCTGGAGCGCCTGGCGCAGGTGGGCGCGTGGATCAAGACGAACGGCGCGGCCATTTACGGCACCGCGGCCAGCCCCTTTCCGCATCGCCTGCCCTGGGGCTGCATCACGGCCAGGAGCAACGTGCTCTACCTCTGCGTCAATCAACTGCCGGCCGACCGCAAGCTGACCCTGCCGGAACTGACCACGAAGATCGCCCGCGCCTATTTCCTCGCGGACGCCAACAAACGGCCGTTGGAAATCGTGACCGCGGATACGGGGATCCCCACCCTGGTCGTGCCGGACCCCGCCCCGGTGGCCTTTGGCGCCTATCCCACGATGATTGTCGCCGAACTGCAAGGCAGCCCCATGCCGACCCTACTGAGCTTTGTGTTCCCGGGCATGCCGCCCGCCACGCTGTCCGGAAAGGACATCCGGGTGCAGGTGCCGCTGGCGACGGACCTGACGAAACTCGCGCCCACCTACAACACGGGGTCGTCTCTGGTCACGGGCCAGCCGGCTTCCGGCGTGGCCAACAACTTCATCACGCCGCAGACCTACACCATCACCGCTCCGGATGGCGTGACGAAGGCCTATGTCGTGACCGTCACACCGACCCTGGGTGCCGTCGGCGTTGGTAATCCCAGCTTTGAGGAATTCGACATCCTGGACCAGTACGACGAGACGATTGGACAGATTCCGACCGGCGCCACCTGGAGCTTCAACCAGGTCAACAAGGGCGGGACAGAGATCGGCATCTGCCATATCAATGGCCCGATCCACGCGCCGCCCGCCCCGGACGGCACCTGGCATTGCGGATTCATCCGCGGCGCGACCAACAACATCGCGCAGACCATCAATTTTGATAAGGGTAGCTATACCGTCAGCTTCAACGCCGTCAAACGGGCCGGCTATTCGCCCGTCGCCAACCCGCTGACCGTGAGCGTGGATGGGGTGCCCGTGCTGACCGTGGAGCCGGCCCGGATCAGCGAAGCCTGGGGCACCTACACCTCGCCCCCCTTCACCGTCACCGCCGGCCCCCACACCCTCGCCTTCGTCCTCGGCGCCGGCGACGGCATGGACCTGATTGACAACGTGGTGCTCACCGACGTCAAATATTGAATCCGGCCGGGCCGTTACGGAACACGAAACTGAGGCTGCGCACGCCGTCCATGTGCGCCACCTTGCTGACCGTCCCTATGGCTTCGCCTCGCCGCCCTGCCAATCGCGCGACCCGAGCCGCACCGGTCCCAGCAGGCCCGCGGCGGGATTGCCCCGGTAATTCGAGGGGATGGTCTGGTAATGGTTGGCGAGCGTGTTGTAGACCAGAATCTCCAGCTTGTTTTCGTCGCTCTTCAGGCAGCCGGTCAGCTCGGTCTTCCACGGCGGAGCGACCAGCACCGCGATATTCTTTCCGTTGACGCGGACTTCGGCCGTCGCGATGACCTGGCCCAGATCCAGTTCGACCTGGCCCCTGGCCTCTTCCGCGGTGAGTCCGAAGACCGTGCTATAACGCACGCCGCCGGAATAATTGTTGAGAATACCCAGTTGCGACCAGTCGCCCAGGGCCATGATGCCCGTGCCATCGGTTTCGATCGTCACCGGTTCAGGGATGACGGCTCCGCCGCTCCGGCCGGTTTCGGGGATTACCCGCAGGGCGACCACCGCCGCGCGTGTGGCGGCCTTTGCCGCCACGAAGCGGCCAGCGCCCTTGTCCATCATGGGTTCGCCGTTCAACCAGGCCTGGACCTTGCCACGGGCCTGCACGCGTAGCGCCGTGGTGCCCGGGGCGGAGAGGAAACGGAACCATTCCGCCGCCGGCTGGCCCGCCTGGATATCGAAGGGGATCACGCCGGCATCGTCATACCAGCGCATCGCCAGCGGCGTGCGGGCCTGCGGCGCGGGCGCGTCCTGCCGGCGCAGCACCACATGGCCGCGCCCCGCATGATCGTAACGGATCAGGACGGGATTGGCGCCAGCCTTGAGCTGCACCGGTTGCGCGAGATCGGCCAACCGGGCGCCGTTCACATACAGTGCCGCGGGCGTGAGGATGGGCGAGGTATGGCTCTTGTCCGCGGGCGGGGTGCGGCTGACCTCGAGGGCTGCGGTCAGGGCTTCCGCCACGGTCACGGAGGTCCAGAGATAATAGGTCTTCCCCTCCTTCTCGGATTCGTAGCGCGTCTCGTTGTGGCCGCCGCCCGGATTGCCCAAGCAGAGGAAGTCGTCGGTCACGGTGCGTTTCAGTCCATGGTAGCCCTGGTGGCCCGAATCGCCTTCCTTGCCCATGCGCCAGGAGAAGTCGTAGGGTTTCCAGGTGAAGGCCTTGCCCTTGACCGATACCGGCTGGGCTGGATTGACAGCGGTCAGTTTCGCCAGTTCGGCGTCAAGCGCGGCGGCATCGCCATCGTCGGGCAGCGGGCCCAGCACGTAGAACTGCGGGCCGAAGCCGTGGAGTTGCCTGGCCCAGGCGCGATCGTCGGTCGCGGGCAGCATGGCGGTGGTAGCCAGGGTCGCGGTTTCGCGGGCCCAGGCGAAGCGCCGCGCCTCCAAGCCTATGGTCTTGTTGTCGGCCGTAACCGGCATGCGGAAATCGCCGTACGTGTTGTCCATGGTGGGCACGAAGGCGACTGTCCATTCCTGGGCCAGGTCCCGTTGCCGGACGGGGCGCTCGTCTTTGGGCGGCGGATTGACGTGCGGCTTGCCCGGGGTGAAGACGACGACCTGCGCTTCGTAGGATTCCAAGGGCAGTTCGACCCGGGTGCCCGTCGCGGTCTCCTCGATCACGCGCAACGGGCGGGTGGCGCCGGTCCAGGGATTCCAAAGTTCGACGGCGCCCTTGGCGCGGAATTCGACCACGGCATCGGGCGTGGCGTCCATGACCATGTAAATATCGCGCTGGCCGGCCTTGCGATGTAGCGCGCGGACGGTCCCGGTCAGGCCGCGCACGTCCGGCACGAAGGCCTGGCGGATGGCCGTGACGACCGCGTCGCTATTCGTCAGGCGGCTATCGGGCTTGAAGGCGGTGGCCACCAGCGCGGCCAGGGCCGGATCGTCACGCCCCGCATGATCGGAGACGGTCGGCAGAACGCCGACATTGTAGACCTTGCCGCCCGCCTGCGCGAAAGCGGCGGCCTTCTCAATGGTCGCCCAGCGCACCGCCTCCATGTTCGGCAGCACCAGGGCCTGATAGGACGCGCCCGCGTCCTTGACCAGCAGCCGGCCCTGCGCGACCGTGGCGCGGGCCAGGGAATCGTTGTCAATGAACTCGAAATTGATCCCGGCCGCAAACAACTTTTGGGCCAACTCGAAGGCGGTGTTCTTCGCCTGCTCGCCATTCAGCTCCGCCTCGAACGGCGCAACGGGGTAAACCACCGCGACGTCGCAAGCGAGATGGCCCTGGCTCAAGAGATAGGACAGTCGGTCGAAATAGCCGAGAAAGGTGCCCATGTGCGCCCAGTAGGGCATGCGGAAATGGTAGCACGGCGGCGCCCATTCCCAGTACGAGCCGTAGGTCGTGTAATAGAGGCCGTGCAGATTGAGGAGCGTGCAGCCGTAAAGAAAGTTCTCGCGCGTGGCGTGCATCAGCCGTTCCGGCGCCGCACCCCAGCCCAGGCTGTGATAGCCCTCCAGCCAGACGCGCGGCCGTTGATACAGGTCGGCTATGGAAGAAGAGACCTTGCCCTTGATGAGATCGGCGCTCCCGCCCGGCGTGTCATGTCCAGGAGCTGAATACCAACGGATCGCCCGGAAGTAGTCGCCAAATTCATGCGGATCGGTCCCGCGGCCGCCTGGATCGCAGGCAAAGATCAGCCCGCGCGCAGCGTGCCACGCGTAGATGGGCTTGAAGTAGCGTTCCTCCATCAAGGCCATGCGCACGTCGGCGTAATCCATGCGCACCTTGGGCGTGATGCTGCCCAGGTCGTCCCACATCGCGGGCAGGACCTCGAACAGGTCGTAGCCCTTGCGCTTCTGGAACTCCGCCGCAAAATCCGGATTCCACGCGAACTTGCCCGTGCCGATCTGCAGTTCGTCGTTGAAGAAATAGTTCAACCCCTTGGCCGATTTGCCGGGGTTATGATCCTGGAACGGCTGGAACCAGTCGCGGATCACCGTCTCGCCCGCTCCGACCATCAGCGGATTCAGGGACCCGTCATGGCGCTGGGGGCGGAAGGTCCAGACCTCCCATTCGCCCTCCGGCGCCGGCCAGACGATCTTGCTGTCCTTGACGAACGGCGCGAGGTCCACGCCGCCGCGTTGGACCTTCCCCCCGACCACCGGATAGGCATGCGCGGCAAAGTGATCCTTAGAGAAGTCGAAGGTCCTGATCGCTCCGCCTTGCACATGCGGTTGGCGTTCGCCCCCGAGTTCGATGGCATTCAGCTCGGGTTTGGAATAGAAAAGCTTGTTGAAAAGGTTCGGCGCCCCGCGCGGCCAGTCGATCGTGTAAGTGCTCATGCCGATGCCCATGTCGAACTGGGCGCACGCCGCGGCTATCTTGGAATAAACCTTCCACCAGTCCACGGAGAAGATCTCGGGCTGGTCCTGATCCGTCATCCAACCATCCGAGTCGTAATGGGAATAGTTGACCTGGACGCCGCTGATGCCCTTTTTCTTCAGTTCCTTGAGCTGACCGATCATACGGTCCGGGTCCAGGTTGCCGCCAGTCCACCACCAATACGGCACCTCGCCATAGCCGGGCGGCGGATGTTGGAAGCCGGGCAGTACATCCAGTTGGAGATCGCGCGACGGGATACCGCCGCCCTGTTCGGCAAAACCGGTCGCGGCCAGCCAGGCCGCACCGGCGATCATCAGTAAGCGTCTTATCATGATTGTCCTTTTCGTGTATTTCGCGTGTTTCGTAGCCTAACTGTCCCTTTCAGGTTTATTGGCAGGGACGGCGCTCTGCCCCCGTCCGCGGCGCGCAACGGCGTGCGCGCCCTGCCTCATGTTCCCTGATTTCTCAAAACCCCTTTACCTTTGATGAACTTGGGAGCGTTTTCCGCGCGGTACGCACCTGACGGTTGCAGCTTCCCATCGAGATAGAGTTTGCCGATGCGCATTTCGCCCTTGAAGTTCAGATTCAGCGTTGCACCCTCGGAAATATAAACCGCCGTCTTGTCGCCCAGGCCGTGCGCGCTCGCCAGCGCCAGCGTGCCGCCGGCCACCCTCGTTGGCCCCGTGTAGCTGTTGGTGCCGGAGAGGGTCCAGGTGCCGGTCCCCGACTTGGTGACGGCGGTGGTCGCCTGGCCGGCGCGGTCACGGGGGTTGCCGATAGTACCGGTGATTTCACCGGCGCCGGCGGTGCTGCCCTTCAGCACGATGGTCTTGCTGGCGCCATAACCGGAGATCACCAGGCCGCCCGTGAGCTTCAGCAGGCCGGTGCCGGCGTGTTCGAAGGTCACCGTGGATTTCTTCCCGGCCAGGTTCAGCACGCGGTCGGAGGTCTCGCCTGTGCCAGTATACACCAGGGCGCACTCGCCATCCTTCTTCTCCTCGCCCATGACAAGCTCGCCCGCCTCTATGTCCTGGGGCGCGCCCAGGCTGCTGCTGGGTTGGCCTTTGACGTAGTTGTTGAGCGAAGCGACGCGCAGCGTGCCGCTTTCCAGGATCGTCTGACCGGTATAGGTGTTCTTGCCCGAGAGCTGCAAGGCCCCGGCCCCGCATTTCTTGAAGAGGAACGCGCCGCCGCCCGGCCCTTTTGAATCAGAAATGTCAGCCGCAACCGTAACCGTGCCGGTGGTAACATCGAGGCACAAAACCGATCCACCCATCAGGCCGTTGCTATTGACCGAAGATGTAAGGTTTCTGAGAAATTTACCGACTTGCTCGCCGGTGAATTCGCCCGGACCGCCGACACTGAGCCGCAGCGTCGCCGCCTTGTGCATGGTAATATTCGACGGCGTCCATTTCGCTGGATCAGCATGGTAAAGACCCGCGGCCTTTTTCACGATCAGGGTGCCCGGAAAGACGGTGGTCGGTCCGGTGTAAGTGTTTTTGTCGTTGAGCGTCACGGTGCCGCCGGGCACTATATTGAGATACGTCCCATTGTTGCCCAGCATGGTAAAGCCGCCGGCGCCACTCATTCCTCCTGAAATGTTGCAGTTGCCTATGAATTCGGCAATTCCGTTCAATTTAACGGGCCCGCTTAAAGAGCAATGAAAGAGTATCCCGTTGTTGATAGTCAGCGGGTTGGCAAGAACATCATCGGAGGATAGCGTACCGAAATTGTCCAGCGTCACCGGCCCTGTCCCCAGCCCTTCAGCCTTTCTCACGTTAATCTTGCCGCCGTTGATGATAGTCCCGCCACCGTAGGTATTAGTATTGTTGATTTGCAGGATGCCGAAGTGCACATCATGGAAGTTGATCGCAGGCACCTCGTACTCGCCGTAGCTGTTGAGAATCAGGGCGCCGGGGCCGGAGATCACCTCATGGAAACTGATGAAGCAATTTGGATCCCTGTCAGAAGCCGTATTCACGCTGAGATCATCCTTGAGATTTACCGGCACTTTGATGTCAACCCTCCCGCATTTACCCGCGTTGATCACCGGCGCAACGCCGTTAGCACGGTCCCTGGTGAAAGTCAGGCTGTTGCCGCTCACGGTCGTCCCCCCGCAACCATCTCCCAGGACGAGCCGGTTAAGCAGAAATCCTGCGCTCAGGTCATTTTTTACATCACCGGAGCCGCGCTGGTTGAAAATAAAAATGTAATCCGCCTGACCGCCGGCCACCGGCGCAGACCCACTGGTCAGATTGTTCGACCACTTCGAGGCATCACTCCAATTCCCGGCCTCCGCATTACGCCACGTAAAAACATTCGGCTTGCTGCTGTCAATGGGCACCACCGCACCGGCCGGTGCCGGCAGTTTCTGTTGGGGCTTTTCAGCCGGTGGTCGCCTCTCGCTCCCGGCCGCGGGTTTCACAGATGGAGCAACACCGCATGGTTTCTCCTCCGATGCCAGGACAACAGGACCGGGATCCTTGAAATCTCGTGCCGTCGGCGGCAGCTTCGCGGCCTTTACCGGATCGATATATTCAACCAGATCGCGCAATGCGATAACCTTGTAGTTATTATCCTTCAAGTACTGCATCTGCACCTTGAAAACCTCGGGCTCCAGAGAAACCGGCGGGTGTTCCATGTCCGGCACGCCGTGGTAACAGATCGCCACGATTTTACCGCCGGCGGCCTGTCGAACCATTTTGACAAACTCTTCAAGATTATTGCACCACATGGAAGGAATTTCGAGGGGATTGTCTACCGTCGGCCTGTATGCGCGATTATGGCCGCCCCGTGCAAAGATGTAGCCAGCCGCATAGAAGTCAGGCGTCACATTCGCATAGTGAAGGGGCCAGGCCATGGTCGTAGGCTTGGGAACATTATTCGCCAGCAGTTCATCCTCCATCGTCATCATGGCATCAAATCCCTGGGAGTGACCCGCTGAGTGATTGCCGATTTCAAAGCCCTGGTCAGCCAGTTCCTTCATCTGCCGGAAGGTCATGTACCAGTCCTTGCGCGTCCTGAACGAATCAAAGTCGCAGACATAAAACGAGCCGTTGAATCCCAGCGACTTCAGGATCGGCGCCACAACCGTGTAACCGCTGACGGGACCGTCGTCGAACGTGAGCACCACTATTTTGTCCGGGATCGGTTTCCGGAGGACACCAGCGGGATCGTCCACCTTGGCCGGCTCTGCCCGCCCGCTCATCACACCCGCCAAGAGCACCGAACACATCCAAGCTATTCTTGTTGTCACTTGCTTCATTTCTTCCCCTTCGGCATTCAGCATTCATCCTTCCGCATTCAACATTCTCTTCTACGGCGCCTTCTTCAACCCTTCCCACTTCACCACCCACGAACCATCGTCCGGAAACCCGGGGGCGTCGCGCTGCGGAGCACCACTTGTCACGCCAACTTGTCCGCCGGAGCCTTGGCGGAGGTCGAAGCCTCCCGGCGTAGGCGGATCCCACCCGGCCGCCATCATGGCCACCGCATACAGCAAGCCGCCATTGCCGGGCAGGTAGGGACAAGGTCCGCCGGTATTGATGCCGCGGAGATCGTAATCGTTGCGTGGACTTTTTGCGAGCAGGGCATCGACCGCGATTTGCGGGTGGCCGGTGCGTGCCGCGGCCATGGCGATCCACGGAAAATCCCAGCCCCAGCAGCGGTCCCAGTTCCACGTTTCCCAGACCTTGAGCACGGTACGGTGGGCCGTCGCCGCGTCCACCCCCTCCAGCGGCGGCAACATGCCCAAGACGCCGATCGGATCAGGATGTTCAAAATTCCGCTTGGTATAGGTGTCGTGCCACTCGGCGGAATGGACGAAGAGACCATCCACCACCGGCAGGGGCGCAAGATTCTTACGGACCTCGTCCCAGCGCGGCTCGCGCTTCAAACCCAGGCGCTCCCGCCATGCCTGGGCTTTGTCCAGGCCCCAGCGCCAGTAGGCGAGGTCGAAAACGGTATCGCGCGTGATGCCTTGCTCGCTCGGCGGCATCACCGGCGCGAGCGAATAGAGACCGGTCGCGGCATCGCGCGTGGGATAAGCGGCCATGTACTCGGCGGTGCCGAAGACCACGTCGCGCCATTTGTCCAGCGTCGCGCGCGCCGGGTTCCGGCGATAATCCAGCTCCGCGAAGAAGATCGGGTGCGGCTGTTTCCAGAGCAGCACACGGTTGCCGACCCACGGGGAGCTGCGCCCTTCCGGCCCGACGCACTTCGGCCATTCCAGCCCCGCGTAGCCGTCTTGCTCGGCGAGCGCGCGCGCCGTGGGCGTGAAGCGCTGGTAGCAGCCCAGCGCGTTGGTGGCGCGGTCCCAGCGGTCCCAGAGGGCGAAGTGTGCCAGATGCCACCAAACCATCTCCATGTGGAACCGGCCGCCCCACGCCGTCGAGCCGAACAGACCGCTTTCGGCCGGCGGCCAACTGCCCGACGACTGCGTCGCGGTGTGATATTGCGATAGCACCACGCGCCGCTCCAGCTCGCGCCAGCGCGGATCCCGGCTGCCGGACAAGTCGATCGCGCCGCCGGTGCTCCAGAAGGATTTCCAAGCCTGGGCGCTGGCGTCAAAAACCTTGTCACCGTCGGGGAACTCCGCCGTGACCGGCATGGCTGCGAAGGCGCAGACGAAGTCGAGCCGATTGGTGCCGGCGCTCGTCAGCTGGAAGGCGTGCGGCGACGCATGCGGCGCAAGGCTGAACAGCTCGCCATCGGCGACGGCGACCGTTTCCGCGCGGCCGTCCGTCACGATGGTCAGCTTGAGCTGCTTGGCCCGGCCCGGCAGCGGATCGCCGAGCCAGTCATAGCCGGGCGTGAGGTAAAACTTTCCCTCCTGAATTTTCGCGAGGACCTTCGCGGTCACATCGCTCCACGTATCCTGGTCGCCATAGAGCGCCTGCTGGACCACCCTTTTCGGGTTCGGCGCATTCGTCGGCGCCACGAGCTGCGCGCCCGCGGACCAGACCAGGCGGACGTGATAACGCGTAGCATCCAGCGTGCGTACAAAGTCGGCGACGCGCTTGCCCGGCCGCGTCAGGTGCGTTGTGTGCCGCTCCGGCTGCGACCAGTCGCCGAGCCACGGATCCTCTTTCGTCCAGGCATAGGGGAAGTCGAGCATCACGCCGAGCGCCAGCAGCGGCGATTCGATCCGCACCGCGACAGCATCGTTCTTCGGATCAACGCACGTCGCGACGCGCACCGGTTGGCCGGCGATTTCGAACTGTGCGGTCTGCGTGCCACTCCAGAGATCGAGAGTGCGTTTTACCGCGGTGATTTCATTTTTCGTGATTGCGCTGCCACTGCCGTGGCACAAACGCAGCCGACCGAGGTTCACCGGGAAGAGCTCGCTCTTCTGCGGAAACGAGTGCCAGGCCCAGTGCGCCAGCGCATTGCCCGCGAATGTCTGCAGGCCTGTCGCGTCGGCCGTAAAGCAGAATTCACCGTTGCCGAGCGGCAGCGTCGTCGCGAGCGCGTTGCATTCTATGTTGTGCCGCGTGACCAACGCCTGCCGGTCAATCGGCTCAGCCTTTTCCTGCGCCAGCAGCGAGATAGCAGCAAGACTCAACAATACGAGCATCAATTTCTTCATCACATTTCTTTTCTGTTCTCACTTCGTTTCCTACTGTTTAATGGCAGGGACGGCGCGCCGCCGCCGTCCGCGGCGCGCAACGGCGTGCGCGCCCTGCCTCATGTTCCCTGATTCTTCAAAGCCCCTTTCCCCTTGAGGTATTGCGGAGCGTTTCCTGCCGTGTACGTGCCCGCGGGTTGCAGCTTCCCGTCGAGATAGAGCTTGCCGATTCGCAGTTCTCCTTTGAAGTTCAGGTCCAGCAGTGCACCTGCGGAAACACAAACGTCGGTTTTGTCACCCAGGCTGCGCGCGCTTGCCAGCGCCAGCGTGCCGCCGGCCACCGTCGTCGGACCGGTATAGGCATTGGCGCCGGAGAGCGTCCAGGTGCCGGTGCCGGATTTGGTGACAGAGGTTGTCGCCCGGCCTGCGCGGTCGTAGGGGTTGTCAATGTCGCCGGCAAATTCACCAGCGCCGGCGCTTGAGCCGGCAAGAATAATCGTTTTGCTTTCAGCATAGCCGGACATCACAAAGGGGCTGGTCAGCTTCAACAGGCCCGTTCCAGATTGATCCAACGTAATCGTGTCCCTGCCGCCTGGAAGGTTCAGTGTCCGGTCGGTGGCCTCGCCCTTGCCGGTATAGATCAGAACACAGCCGCCGCTCATCATGATCTCACCATCGCTTGCGGTTTTCGGCGCGCCCAGGCTGCTGCTGGCCTTGCCTTTAACAAGGCTATTCAACGAATCAACGATCAGAGTGCCACCCGCCAGGATCGTCTGGCCGCTGTAGGTATTGGCGCCTGACAGCTTCAAGGTTCCACCGCCGCATTTCTTGAGAAGAATGCCGCCGCCGCCCGGACCCGTGGAGTCCGCGATAGTGACAGCCAGTTCCTGCACATTCGTGGCGCCTGTCGTATCCAGGCCGAAGGTGCCGCCGGCCAT
>Ga0209048_10002373_pt1 | contig 18718 bp, 18 predicted proteins | sample FrelakmetCRP12CR_FD_187146 | JGI IMG/M metagenome (GOLD analysis project Ga0209048, IMG submission 187146) | Freshwater lake sediment microbial communities from the University of Notre Dame, USA, for methane emissions studies - CRP12 CR (SPAdes)... | ecosystem: Environmental > Aquatic >... | reverse complement strand
CCGGGGTCAGGTGGTGGGGCGGCGGCAACCGCTCAGCCGCTCGCCGAGGCCGATGAGGCCCCGGCCGACCGATCGGCGCCAGACCGGCACCGTCCCGAGGTCCGACGCAAGACGCCCGTGGGACGCCTCGAGTCGGAGCCGTTCCCCGTGGGCTCGGATGAGCCGGGGGCTGAACTGTTCCATCGTGGGTCCTCCTCTCGCGTGTGTCGTCGGTGCACCTCGCCAAACCTCCCATGCCCGGCGCGCGTTGTCAGACGAGTTTCGCGACGGTGGCTAGGGTGCGGGCCACTTCGACGACGGATGGGGAGGGCACGATGCCGGATCTGAACGGCAAGGTGATGATCGTCGCGGGGGGCGCCACGGGCATCGGTGCGGAGACGGCGCGGCAGCTGGCCGAGAGCGGTGCGTCAGTGGTGGTCGGCGACGTCGCCCTCGAGCGGGCCGAGCAGACCGCGGCCGATATCCGGGCAACCGGAGGCGCGGCCGAGGCCGTCGGTTTCGACCTCGGTGACGAGCCCTCCATCGCCGCGCTCGTCACCGGCACCGTGCAGCGTCACGGCCGGCTCGACGGCCTGCACCTGAACGGCGTCGACACGTCGCAGGAGTCCCAGGTGGGCGACCTCGACGCGCTCGATGTCGATCTCGACACCTGGGACCGCGTGCTCCGCATCAACCTGCGTGGGTACCTGCTCGGCATCCGCTTCGCGGTGCCGGAGCTGCTGGCCGGCGGTGGTGGGGCCATCGTGTGCACCTCGTCGGGCGTGAGCCTGGTGGGCGAGGCGACGCGGGTGAGTTACGGCGTGTCGAAGGCGGGCATCAACGCGCTGGTGCGCCACGTGGCGTCCAGGTGGGGCAAGGAAGGCATCCGGGCCAACGCGGTGGCGCCGGGTCTGGTGCTGAGCGACCTCATGCGCACGCCCGAGTACGAGCCCCTTCGCAACGCGGTGCTGAAGATGACGCGCAGCCCCCGCCTGGGTGAGACCTCCGACATCGCGTCGATGGTGCGGTTCCTCCTCAGCGACGAGGCGGCGTGGATCAACGGCCAGGTGATCTCGGTCGACGGCGGCGCCACCCAGCGCTGATCGCTTCGTCCGGGCCTGATCGGCCGGCGCCGTTCAGGCGGCGGTCACCGTGGACGGGGGCCGGGGGTCGCGTGGGAGCCCGAGGATGCGTTCGGCCACGATGTTGCGCTGCACCTCGTCGGTGCCCCCGCCGATGCGGATGCCGTACTGGTCGCAGAGCATCTCCTGCCACCCGCCGTCGTCTGGGGCGTCGTCGCCGTAGAGGCCGCCGGCGGCTCCCTGGAGCTCGAGGGCGACGTCCCCGACGAGTTGTGCCTGGCGCGACAGCAGCAGCTTCATGACCGAGCCTTCGGGCCCGGGTTGCTCGCCTCGGCTGAGCGCGGTCTGCAGGCGGTAGGAGAGGTAGGTGAGCAGGCGGGCATTGGTCTCGACGCGCATGAGCTCCTGGCGCATCACGGGGTCACCGGCACGGCCGGTACGGCGGGCCAGGTCGGCCAGCGCGCCGGGCACCGACTGGTGGCTCGGCCCGCCCCCGATCATGGCCCGCTCGTTGCCGAGCGTGGTGCGGGCCACGTTCCAACCGCTGTTGACCTCGCCGACCAGGTTGGCCGTGGGGATGCGCAGCCCGGTGAAGAAGATCTCGTTGAAGTGCGCGCTGCCCGTGATCTGGCGGAGCGGTCGTACCTCGATGCCCGGGGAGCGCATGTCGACGAGGAAGAAGCTGATGCCCTGGTGTCGCATCGTGGTGGGGTCGGTGCGGGCGAGCAGGATGCCCCAGTCGGCATACTGGCCGTAGGACGTCCACACCTTCTGCCCGTCGATCACCCATTCGTCGCCGTCGAGCTCGGCCCGGGTGCGAAGCGACGCCAGGTCGGAGCCGGCGTCGGGCTCGCTGAAGAGTTGGCACCAGGTGCGCTGGCCGCTGAGGGTGGCCTGCAGGTGTCGGCGCTGCTGCTCGGGCGTGCCGTGCACGATCAGCGTCGGGCCGACCATGCCCAGCGACACCATGAACGGCCCGACCGGCACCCCGAAGCGGCCCTGCTCCTGGGCGAAGATGGCGGACTGCATCGGCGTGGCCCCGCGGCCGCCGTACGCGACCGGCCACCCGATGCCGGCCCAGCCGCCCGCGTAGAGCGTGCGTTGCCACGACCGGCAGGCGGCGACGTACTCGTCGGTGAAGCGGTCGACCGCGCGCCCCGCCCCTTCGGGGATCCGCAGCTCGTCGGGCACGTTGGCCTCGAGCCAGGCTCGCACCTCGACTCGGAAGGCGTACTCGTCTGGGGTGTCGTCGAAGTCCACGGGTCGTGCCCTCTCCTCAGTCCGAGCCCTGGGCGAAGGCCCGCCACTCGGTGGGCGGCGCCCAACAATCCTGATCTTCGCCCCAGGCTCGCACACCGTTGTCGAGGTGCCAGTCGATGAGGCCGTACCACGCCAGCACCGACGCGCTGCCGAAGAAGGCGTAGCCAAGGTGGTTGTCGCCCTCGGCCTCGAACCGCCGCCCGAGCGCGTCGACCAACTCGACCCGCACCCGCGCGACGCGCCCTTCATTGCGGGCCAGCACCAGGCGGCGGCCCCGGGCGACGTCGGCCATCACGCCGTCGCGCAACACATAGCCGGCAAACACTTCCTGCTCGGCGGCGTCTTCTCGGTCGTCGCGCGCGATCACGTGGAACCCATCGGTGGCGGACGCGGTGCAGTACGTGTAGCCGGTGGGGCCACCCTGCAGGCTCAACTCGGTGCGCTCGTGCCAGCTGCGGTCGCGGATGGCGAAGCAGTCGACCTCGATGCGCTCGCCCCACACGTCGAGGGTGCCGGTGACGTGGGTCGGCTGGTCGATGTGGCCGCGCTCGGCGCCGTCGAACCACAGCTTGTTCACCGAGTGCGGCGGGTGCAGGCCCTCGATGTGCAGGTCGAGGGCGAGGCGTCCCTGGTCGAGGTAGGTGAACCGGTAGCGCCGCCACGGCTCGAGCCGCTCGCAGCGCAGCCCGGTCGCCAGCTCGTAGTTGGTGGGGTCGAGCCCGTCGGGCATCGGCAGGTGCCACGCGGTGCGGCTGTAGCGCGACTCCCACGGCACGTCGCTCGACGCGTCCCACAGGTGCACGCCGCTCGACACGATGCCCTGGTTGGGCCGGAACAGCGTGTAGAGCGAGCCCGCCAGACCCCGCTCGGGCACCCAGAACGCCCACCAGCCGGTCTCGGTCCAGTACCAGTCGTCGCTCGCGGGCCGGTGGAAGCGGCCGTCGTCGGTGGCGTCGAACGGTGCGGTCACGGCAGGTCCCCCCGATGGCGCGGGTCGATCGGAGGGTGAAGTATGTCCCGAACGGGGATCGCCTATCAGGGGGAAGTGTCGATGTCGTTGCTCGCCATCTCGGCGGATTCGCACGTGACCGAGCCGGCCGACTGCTACATCGACCGCATCGACCCGCGGTTCCGTGACCGGGCCCCGCACGCGGTCACCGACGACACGATGGGCGCGGTCATGCTCATCGACGACTTCAGCCTCGTGCCCTACGGCATGGTGGCCGCCGCCGGGCGTCCCTGGGACAAGATCGGCCCGTTCGAGTACGTCGGCTGGGACGAGCTGCACCCGGGCGGGTGGGATCCGGTCGCTCGACTCGCCGAACAGGACCGCGACGGCGTGGGCGCCGAGGTGCTCTACCCCTCGGTGGGCATGTTGCTGTGCAACCACCCCGACGGCGACTACAAGCAGGCCTGCTTCGACGCCTACAACCGGTGGATGGCCGAGTTCCAGGCCACCGCACCGGACCGGCTGGTCGGCCTCGGCCAGACCACCCTGCGCAGCGTGGCCGATGGCATCGACGACCTGGCGCGCATCAAGGATCTCGGTCTGCGCGGGGTGATGATCCCTGGCCACGCGAGCAGTCACGACGAGGGCGACTACGACGATCCCCGATGGGACCCCTTCTGGCAGGCCGCGGTCGACCTGGGCCTGCCGCTGTCGTTCCACATCCTCACCGGCAAGGACAACACGATGACGACCCGGTTCCGGGGGCCGAAGATGAACAGCTTCCTCGGCATCATCCGGGGGTGCCAGGACATCATGGGCACGCTGGTCTTCGGCGGGGTGTTCGATCGGGTGCCCGACCTGCAGGTGGTGTGCGCGGAGGCCGACGCCGGGTGGGTGCCGCACTGGATGTACCGCGCCGACCACGCCATGGATCGCCACCGCAATTGGCTCGGCGACGTCGTGCTCGAGCGGCGGCCCAGCGAGTACGTGCGCGATCACGTGTCGGTCACGTTCCAGGACGACCTCGTGGCGTTCCAGGTGACCGACCTGTTGAACCACGAACGGCTCATGTGGGCGAGCGACTTCCCCCACTCCGACTCGACCTTCCCCGAGTCGCAGGCCATGCTCGCCGAGCACACCGCGCACCTGCGGCTCGACGTGCGCGACGACATCATCTGGCGCAACTGCGCCCGGCTCTACGGCATCGCCGTCGCCGACGACACCATCGCCCACGACACCAGCGACGAGCACGAGGAAACGGCCCGATGAGCACCGACCTGATCATCCGTGGCGGCACGGTCATCGACGGCACCGGCGAGCCGGGCGTCCTCGCCGACGTGACCGTCGTCGACGGCCGCATCAGTGCCATCGGCCCCGACCTCGACACCGACGACCTCGAAGCTCGCGGCGCGATCGTGCTCGACGCCACCGGAGCGGTGGTGGCGCCCGGGTTCATCGACATCCACACCCACTATGACGCCCAGGTCTTCTGGGACCCGGCCCTCTCGCCGTCGTGCTTCCATGGCGTCACGACGGTGGTGGCGGGCAACTGCGGCTTCTCGATCGCTCCCACCCGCGCCGACGGTCGCGAGCTCATCGCCCGCACGCTCGAGAACGTCGAGGACATGAACGTGGCGTCGCTCGACGCCGGCATCCCGTGGGACTTCGCGACCTTCCCCGAGTACCTCGCCTCGGTCGAGCGCCACGGGGTCGGGCTCAACTTCGCGGCCTACATCGGGCACACCGCCTTGCGGCTCTACGTCATGGGCGAGGATGCCTACGAGCGTTCGGCCACCGCCGAGGAGATCGCTGAGATGCAGCAGGTGCTGCGCGAAGCCATGGAGGCCGGCGCGGCAGGGTTGGCCACAAGCTTCGCCATCACGCACCGGGGCATCGACGGCAAGCCGGTGCCGAGCCGGTTCGCCGACCGGGCCGAGATCGAAGCGCTGCTCGATGTGATGGCCGAGGTCGGTCGCGGTGTCGTCGCCATCGCCCCCGGTGAGCAGCTCGGCGTGCCCGACATGTACGAGCTGCAGCCCAGGGTGGGGGTGCCGTTCACCTACGGCGCCCTGCTGGCGATGCCCGGTGGGTTGCACCGCAAGCTGATCGCGCTCAACGACCACGGTTGGGCCCAGGGCGCCGAGGTGTGGCCTCAGGTCAGCCCACGACCGTTGGCCTTCGCCTTCACCCTCGCCGAACCGTTCCCGCTCAACACCAACCCGCAGTTCGCGGCGTTGATGGCGGGCGACCTGGCCGCCCGGCGCGCGGCCTACGCTGACGACGGGTTCCGTCAGCGGGCCTTGACCCACTGGGACGAGCACAAGGACTTCTCGCTGCCCCGGTGGGAGACCTACGAGATCGTCGAGAGCGACGTCCACCCCGAGCTGATCGGTCGCCGCCTGCACGAGGTTGCGGCCGAGCGCGGTGCCGAGCCCTTCGCCGCCCTGCTCGACCTCGCCCTCGACGAGCCCGACCTCTGCCTGCGGGTGCGCTCGATCCTCGCGAACGACGACCCCGACGAGGTGCAGGTGCTGCTGGGGCAGGAGCACTGCACCCTCGGCCTGTCCGATGCCGGCGCCCACGTCGGCCAGCTGTGCGACGCCGCGCAGGCCACCGACTTCCTCGGCCTGTGGGTGCGCGACCGGTCGCTCATGCCGCTCGAGACCGCGGTGCGAAAGCTCACCGGGGTACAGGCCGACCTGCTCGGGTTGCCCGATCGGGGCTACCTGCGCCCGGGAGCCTGGGCCGACGTCGTCGTGTTCGACCCCGACACGGTCGCCCCGGGGCCCGTCCGCCGGGTGCGCGACTTCCCCGCGGATGCCGAGCGGCTCACCGCCGACAAGCCCACCGGCGTGCGCCACGTGGTCGTCAACGGCACGCCGGTGCAGGTCGACGGCGAGCCGGTCGCGCTCGCCGGGCTGCCCGGCCGGGTCGTACGCCCGGCGCCGCGGGCCGCGGCGGGCGGCTAGGCCGTGCGACCGCTCGGCGTGCACCACGTCTCCCTCAACGTCGACGACGTCGACGCGGCGGTGGCCTTCTACACCGGCCCACTCGGCCTCACCCTGCGGGACGACCGTCCCGACTTCGGCTTCAGTGGGGCCTGGCTGGATGCCGGTGACCAGCAGGTTCACCTGCTCGAGGCGGGCGCGCCCCCGGTACTGGGGCAGCACTTCGCCCTGCAGGTCGACGACCTCGATGCGGTGGTCGCCGAGCTGCGAGCGGCCGGCATCGACGTCGGCGACGCGTCGCCCGTGGGCACGGGCCGCCAGGCGTTCCTTACCGATCCAGCCGGCAATCAGGTGGAGCTCAACCAGCCGGGGGCCTAACGGCCTACGCGACCGCTCAAGCTTTGACGTTTCGTGCCGATTGACAACCCTGAGTGTGCGTGACCGCGCACAACGTGGGATGGGTCATGACCGACCTCGAGCCAGTCGTGAGCAATCGAGCCGATGTGCGCCCGGCGCTGATCGTGGCCGCCGTCGGCGCGACCTGGGTGCTGCTCGTCCACGCCACCGGACTGCTCGGCGACGCGTCGGGGATCACGTTCCTCCTGCTCGGCCTGGGCGCGGTTGCCGCCGCGACCGTCGGCATCCACCGGTGGAAGCCCGAGCCCCGGTGGCCGTGGTGGCTGGTGCTGGTCGCCATGATCCTGTTCTTCTTCGGCGGACTGACCCGCGAGGCCTTCCACACCCTCGGCGACCTCACCCCGAGCCGGTCGCTCTTACCCGACCTGCTCTCACTGCCGGGCTACGTCCTCCTGGGCGCCGGGTTCCTCGTGTTGGCCCGGCTTGGTCGGCGCGGCCGCGGCGGCGGCGTCGATGCCACCCTCGATGCCCTTGTGGCCGCGTTGGCGGCGCTGGCAGTGGCCTGGGTCTACCTGATCAACCCGGCGCTGTCGGTGCAGCACGTCGGGGTGAACGTGGGGTTGTCGACTCGGCTACTGCTCATCGCCTACCCCGCGATGTCGGTGTTCCTCGTCGCCATCGGCGCGCAGGTCGCGTTCAGCTCCGGCGGGTGGCGCTCGTACTCGTTCCGCATGGTGATGGCCGCGTTCGTGTGCCTTCTTCTCGGCGACGTGATCTACATGCTGGTCGAGACCCACGTGGCGACCGTGCCGCGTCAGCTCATCGACGTGCCCTATGCGCTCTCCTTCGTCGCGTTCATCTCGGCCCTCCTTCATCCGTCCATGCGGCGGCTCACCGACCCGGTGCGCCTCGACGAGACCGCGCCGAGTCGCCGCCGGCTGGCGCTGGTGGCGTTGGCGCTCACCGTGCCCGCGATCGTCACCCTGACCCGCACCCAGCCGGCCATCGGTGAGCGGGTGGTGTTGGCCGCCATCGTCCTGGCCCTGACCGGCACCGCGGTCTACCGCATGGTGCGGGCCCTGCGCGAGCACGCGGACTCCGCGGCCCGGTTGGCCCATCAGGCCACGCACGACGCGCTCACCGGTCTGCCCAACCGGGTGTACCTGCACGAGTACCTCGTGCACCTGCTCGGCGAGCCGTCGGTGGGGCATCCCTCGGTGGCGCTGTTGTTCCTCGACCTCGACCGGTTCAAGCTGGTGAACGACACGCTCGGCCACGGCATGGGCGACGAGCTGTTGATCGCGGTGGCCAACCGGCTGCGCAAGAACACCCGTCCCGAAGATGTCGTGGGCCGCATCGGTGGCGACGAGTTCCTCATCGTCGTCGACGGCGTGCGCGACGCCAAGCGCGCTCACGAGATCGCCGAACGCACGCGCCTCGGGTTCATGACGCCGTTCAGCGTGCGCGGCGCCGAGATCCCGGTGTCGTCGAGTGTGGGCGTCGCGATGTACGGCGTCGACGAGGAGGTCGACGCCGAGTCGATGCTGCGCGACGCCGACACCGCCATGTACGAGGCCAAGGACGCAGGCGGCGACGCCGTGGCGGTGTTCGACGCCTCGATGCGCGATCGGGTCGCCCAGCGGCTCGCGTTGGAGAGCGAGATGCGCCATGCGCTCGAGCGGGGCGAGTTCCACCTGCACTTCCAGCCCATCGTCCGGTCGATGGACAGCCGGGTCGCCGGGCTCGAGGCCCTGCTGCGCTGGTCGCACCCGACGCTCGGCAACATCAGCCCGGAGCTGTTCGTGCCCATCGCCGAAGACACCGGGCTCATCGTCGAGCTCGGGGCCTGGGTGCTCGACCAGGCTTGCGCCGAGCTGGCGACGTTGCGCCAGACGGTGCGCAGCGCGGACGAGCTTACGGTCTCGGTGAACCTGTCGGCCCGTCAGCTGCGCGACGACAGCTTGCTCGAGAGCGTGGCCCGGTCGTTGCTGCGCCACCAGCTGCCGGCGGGCGCGCTCTGCCTCGAGCTCACCGAGTCGACCCTCATGGAGAACATGAGCCTCATCACCCGAATGCTCGCCACCCTGCGCGAGTGCGGCGTGCGGGTGTCGGTCGACGACTTCGGCACCGGCTACTCGTCGCTCGCGTACCTCAAGCAGCTCCCGGTCGACGAGGTGAAGATCGACCGCTCGTTCGTGACCGACCTCGGCGAGAACGATCCCAACGCGAGCCTGGTGGCCGCGGTGGTGGCCATCGCCGGTTCCCTTGGCGTGTCGACCGTGGCCGAAGGGGTCGAGACCCTCGAGCAGGCCGAGCGGCTGCGCGAACTGGGCTGTGACGAGGCGCAGGGATTTTACTTCTCGAGGCCCGTGCCGCCCGAGCGCCTGCCCGGCGTGCTCGAGGACCTCGGCCTGGTGGCTGAGCCTCGGCTGCGCATCGTTCGCAACCCGGCCTAGCCCGCCGCGCTACCCGGCCTCGGCGTCGTCCTCGTCCTCCTCGGCTTGCGTGATGCCGAGGTCCCAGCGGGGGGTCGACACGGCGGCCTCGAGGCCCCGCCCCTGCAGGAGCAACTCGTGCAGGTCGGGTGCGGTGAACCGCAACCGGGCCTTGTACTCCTCGGCGTCGATGACCACCGGCAGGCTCGACGGGGAGTCGAGATAGCTCAGCGGCTCGACCCCGGCCAGCAGTTTGAACGGCCGACCGATGCGGGTCTGCACAAGATCGAGAACGATCAGGTCGAGCACCGCGATCGCCCATTTGAGGTCTTCGCGGTCGGCGAGCATGGCTAGGGTCTGGAACATGGCCAGGCTCAGCAGGCCATTGGTGGCGTCACCTCGGTACTCCGGGGCGACGGCGATCGTGGCCACGTCCCACAACGACGAGCGGTCGAGGTCGATGCCGCTGCGGGCCATCACCCCGTCGACGTCCTGGCCCCAGACCCGTTCGAGGTCGTGCAGGCTCTTGTGCCCGGCCTCGGACGGGACGATCACGCGCATCATGCCGGCCGGGGCGCGGCGCCGGTGATCGAGCACGCAGAAGAAGACGCTGAACCGCTCGTACGGGCCGTACTCCTCGGCCAACAGCTCAGGGGTGTTCCCGAATGTGGCCAGGAAGACGTCGCGCTCGATCACCCGGCCGAGCTCGGCGCCCGGGTGCCACGACGGCAGCACATAGAGGCCGAAGGGCGGTTCGTCGCGACCATGGGCGGCGATCACGCCGTCGGCGAGGTCGTGGAGGTCCATGGCTAGAAGGGCTTGGCCACGATGCGGCGGGTGCCGAAGAAATCGGCGGTGAACTCGACCGCGGCGGTCGGGTCGAACGGCTTGCAGGTGTACACGTCGACGCTGAAGAAGTGCTCGGGTTGGTCCCAGGCGTAGAAGTGGGCTCCGGAGGTCTCCCAATGCACCCAGCCGGCCCAGCCGTAGGTGTCGGAGCGGTGGGTCACCGGTTCGAGCAGCAGGGTCATCCCGCACACGTCGGACAGGCATCGCAGGTACTCGACGATCTGCGGCGCGGCGATCGGCCGCGAGCTGACGCCCTCGATCACGAGTCGCTGGCGGTGGATCGTGGGCGCGAGGTCGGGCATGGCCGCGCCGGGGAGCACGATCACCGGTTGGTCGATCTCGATCATGGGGGCTCTCGCAGCGAACAGTCGAGTGGGGGCCGCGGCGTTGGTGACGCCGAGTCAAAGAAGCGGGGCTGCCGGCAGATTATGGCCGCTGCGGGCGACGCGATCGCGGTTCTGGCGCCAGGGTACGCGCGGCGACCGGGTCAGATCAGGGTGTCGCCCTCGGGTCGGAGCCGGTCGACCCGCCCTCGGGCCGCAGCCGGTCGACGGCGGCCTGCACCTCGTGGGGGGCGACGTCGGCGGGCGCGCTCCGCACCCGTTCGTCGGGCGCGGGATGGGTGACGAGCCCGAGGAGTTGGGCGTCAGTGACCTTGCCGGTGGCCCGCTCGAGCCCGGCACGCGTAGCCCGCCGGGTGCGCACGGTCTGCACCCAGGCCAACACGACGATCACGGCGATAGCGATGACGGCCACGACGATGACCGCGGCGATCGGGCTCATCGGGTGCACCTCGTCATCGTGTTCGCCTCTCTCGCCACGGTCGGTGTGGCGGGGCCCTGCGCCGACCTCGGACACAACGGTAGTCAGCGGCGCCGCCCGGAGCGGTGGACGCCGGTGGGTGGTGGTGCCGCGAGTCGGCGGCGGAGCCAGGTCAGGTCCTCGGACTGCTCGTGCGCGTCGCCGGGCGTCTCGATCACCGCCGGCGCGCCGGCCTCCTCGACGACGTCGATGAGGTGCGGCTCGGCGATGCGTCCGCGCCCGAGCCGCTCGTGGCGGTCTCGCCCCGATCCGGCCTCGTCGCGGGAGTCGTTGACGTGCACCAGATCGATCGCACCGACCGCGTCGGTGACCCGGCGGACCAGCCCATCGAGCTCGAGTCCGGCCGCGTGGGCGTGGCAGGTGTCGAGCACCATGCCCACCTGATGGCCGTCCGCCCGGAGCGCGGCGAAGAGCCGGGCCATGCCGTCGAGCGTCCGCGCCGGAGCGGCCCTGCCCCCGGCGGTGTTCTCGATGAGGAGCGGGCAGGCGGGCTCGAGGGTGTCGAGCACCTCCCGCCAGCCCCGGATGGCGTCGTCGAGGTCGCCGTCACCGGTGGGGTGACCTCCGTGGACGACGACGCCGCGGGCGCCGATGCGGCGGGCCGCCCGGAGCTGGGCCTGCAGGCAACGGCCGGATCGCTCGCGCTGTTCGGGGCGGATGCTGGCCGGGTTCACCAGGTAGGGCGCGTGGACGTAGATCGGCAGGTCGGCCGCAGCGAGCTCGTCCTCGTCGCCGTGCTCGACGGGATCGAGCCAGTTGAGGGGCGCGCTCAGGTTCACCTGCACCACTTCAGCCCCACGGGCGGTCGCCCCGACGAGCGGGCGTCGCCGCGGGACGTGCGAACCGAGGAGCACCATCGGCGGGGGGTCAGTCGAGGACGCCGCGGTACAGGTCGAGGATCTGGCCGGCGATGGCGGACCAGGCGAAGTGGTCGATCACCCGTTGACGACCGGCTCGGCCCATGGCGTCTCGCCGCCCGGGGTCGGCGATCGTGGCCGTGATCGCGGTGGCCAGGTCGACGGCGTAGCGGGCCGGATCGGCGGGGGCCGGGTCGCTGTCGCTGACCGGATCGAAGTGCACGAGCGTGCCGGTGACGCCGTCGTGGACGACCTCGGGTATGCCACCCACGTCGCTGGCCACCACCGCCGTCTCGCAGGACATGGCCTCGAGATTGACGAGGCCGAGGGGCTCGTAGATCGACGGGCAGCAGAACACGTCGGCGTTGGTCAGCAGCTGCATCATCTCCCAGCGGTCGAGCATGTCCTCGATCCAGATGACCCGACCCCGCTCGGCGCGCACCTCGTCGACCTGAGCGGCGAGCTCCTGGGCCAGCTCCGGGGTGTCGGGTGAGCCTGCCCGCAGCACGAGCTGCACCTCGGGATCGAGCAGTCGGACGGCATCGAGCAGGTGGTTGATGCCCTTCTGGCGGGTCACCCGGCCGACGAAGATCACGGTGGGGGCGTCGGGGTCGACCCCGTGGCGCTCGAGGGCGGTGACGTCGTGGTCGGGGTGCCACTCGTCGGGGTCGATGCCGTTGTGCACCACGGCCACCCGATCGGGGTCGACCGCCGGGTAGCAGCGGAGGATGTCGTCGCGCACCGCGGCGGACACCGCGGCGATGGCGTCGGCGGCTTCGAGCCCGGTGCGCTCGCAGAAGGTGGAGATCGCGTACCCGCCGCCGAGCTGCTCGGCCTTCCAGGGCCGCATGGGCTCGAGGCTGTGCACCGTGGCGACGTGGGGGATGTCGTAGAGCAGCTTGGCCAGGTGGCCGGCGAAGTTGGCGTACCAGGTGTGGCTGTGGGCGACGTCGGCCTGGTCGAGTGCCGGCGCCATGGCCATGTTGACCGACATCGTCTGCAGCGCGGCGAGATGGGGTGCCGAACCGGCGAGGCGGTCCCACGGCCGGTAGGAGTACACCGCCGGGGCCGCGCCGGGCCCGGGGCGGTCGGCGCCGAAGCAGTGGACGTCGACGGTCGTGAGGTGGGAGAGCTCGCGCGCCAGGTATTCGACGTGCACCCCGGCGCCGCCGTAGACCTCGGGTGGGTACTCCTTCGTCAGCAGCGCGACTCGCATGGGGGGTGCCTCCGGACGCCGTGGGGTTCACCGGGAACCTACCTGACACGATGGGTGCGAACCCACGCAGGAGGTTTCGTCGTGCTCGCCGTCATCGCCGCCCGCTTCGACCCCGACGACCCGTTGGCCGCGCTCGATGTGGCCGAGCAGCCCGAGCCGGAGGTGCCCGACGGTTGGGTGCTGGTCGAGATGCGGGCCGCGTCGCTGAACCACCACGACCTGTGGAGCCTGCGGGGCGTGGGCCTGCGCGCCGAGCAGCTCCCGATGATCCTCGGGTGCGACGGGGCCGGGGTCGACCCCGACGGCAACGAGGTGATCCTGCACGCGGTGATCGGCGATCCCGACGCGGGTCACGGCGACGAGACGCTCGACCCCCGCCGCTCGCTGCTCTCCGAGCGCCACCCCGGCACGCTGGCCGAGCGGGTGGCGGTGCCCCGCCGCAACCTGGTGCCGAAGCCCCCCGCGCTCTCGTGGGAGGAGGCCGCCTGTCTGCCCACGGCCTGGCTCACCGCGTACCGGATGTTGTTCACACGCGCTGATCTGCGCCCCGGGGACACCGTCTTGGTGCAGGGAGCCGGCGGGGGCGTGGCCACGGCCCTTATCGCGTTGGCCCGCGGCGCCGGCCTGCGGGTGTGGGCCACGAGCCGCGACGAGGCCAAGCGGGCGAAGGCGATCGAGCTGGGTGCCCACGCCGTGTTCACGACGGGCGAACGCCTGCCCGAGCGGGTCGACGCGGTGATGGAGACCGTCGGTCGGGCCACGTGGAGCCATTCGCTGAAGTCGCTGCGGCCCGGCGGGGCGATCGTCGTGGCCGGAGCCACCAGCGGCAACAACCCACCGGCCGACCTGGCCCAGGTGTTCTTCCTGCAGCGCGAGGTCATCGGCTCCACGATGGGCACCCGTGACGAGTTGGTGCACCTGGTGAGCTTCTGCGATGCCGCAGGAATCCGGCCCTTGATCGACGAGGTGAGGCCGTTGGCCGACGCCCGGGCCGGCATGGCCCGGCTCCGGGACGGCGACGTCTTCGGCAAGATCGTCCTGACGATGTGAGGATCAGGCGGCGACCCGACCCTCGGCGTCGGGTCGGTACCAGGCGACGGTGGCCGAAACCACCTCGTCCCACGGGGTCGGCTCGAGGCCGAACGCGGTGATGGCCGCCGACGAGTCGAGCACGAAAGGCCGGTCGAACTGGTAGCGGGTCTCTTGCAGCTCGCGCATCAGTGGTGAGAACACCCCCGCGGCCTTGAGGGCCCACGGGGGGACGGTTCCCACCTTCACCGGGGCCACACCAGCGGCCCGGGCCAGCTCGGCGATGGCCTCGCGCTGGGAGCAGGGCGGGTTCGAGGGCACGTGCCAGGGACGGCCCCAGGCCCGCTCGTCCGCCCCGAGCACGACCAGCGTGCGGGCCACGTCGGGCACATAGGTCCACGAGTGGGGGGCGTCGGGATCGCCGAGCACTCGGGCGCCCTTGCCGGCCAGGACGCGGGGCACGACCCGGTCGAGGTGGCCGTTGGCGCCGTTGCCGACGAAGTCGGAGGCCCGGGCCTCGGTGGCCCGGACGCGCCCGGCGTCGTGGGCGGCCAGGGCGTCTCGCCACATTGCCGCCCGCACCTGGCCCTTGGTGCCGGTGGTGGCGAGGGGATCGGCCTCGGTCATCGGGTGGTCGACCGGCCCGTAGCCGTAGAGGTTGCCCATCGTCACCAGCACCGCACCGGTGGTCTCGGCGGTGGAGAGCAGCGAGGCGGCGATCGGTGGCCAGTCGGTCGGCCAGCGGTGGTAGGCGGGGTTGGCGCAGTTGTAGAGGGCCGCGGCGCCGTCGGTCACCCGGGTCAGGGCCGCGTCGTCGGAGGCGTCGAGGGCGACCTGCTCGATGCGGGGGTCGCCGGGCCCGCCGCCCGAGCGGGTGACGAGGCGAACGTCGTGGCCGGCGTCGGCCAGCAGGAGTGCGGTGGAGGAACCAACGGGGCCGGCGCCGACGATCACGTGCTTGCTCATGGGAACTCCTTGGCGGTCTCTGTGGAGGTCGGACGTGTGGGAATTGAGAGCGGTGCTCTCGTTCCAGTGCAGTATTCGCCCAATGGTCCCCTCTGTCAAGAGCAGTGCTCTCGATTCTTGTCACCGCTCTCGAAACAGGGCAGGGTGGAGGGGTGAACGCGCCGACCACCGCTCGGGCCCGGGTCCGGGCCGAGCTGACCCGTGAGATCAAGGACGCGGCCCGCCGCCAACTGGCCGATCAGGGCACGTCGGGCCTGTCGCTGCGGGCGGTCGCCCGCGAACTGGGCATGGTCTCGTCCGCGATCTACCGCTACTTCCCGAGCCGCGACGATCTGCTGACCGCGCTGATCATCGACGCCTACGAGAGCGTGGGCGCGGCGGCCGAGGAGGGCGACGCGCGGTGTCGGCGCGACGACTTCGGCGGCCGCTGGTTGGAGACCAACCGGGCCATCCGGGCCTGGGCCCGGTCCACGCCCCACGAGTACGCCCTCATCTACGGCAGCCCCGTGCCCGGGTACGCCGCGCCGGAGGACACGATCGGGCCCGCCACACGGGTCACGGCGGTGATCACCACGGTGCTCGCCGACGCCGTCGCCGCGGACGCGCTGGTCGAGCCGGTCGGCCTTCCCCCCGCGCCACGGGTGCTGGTGCACGACGTCTCCGCCCTGCGCGACCTGGCGCCCGGTGTGCCGCCCGAGGTCATGACGCGGGGTCTTGTGGCCTGGACCCACGTCTTCGGGGCGATCAGCTTCGAGCTCGGCGGCCACCTCCACAACGTCGTCGGCGAGCTCGACGCGTTCTTCGATCACGCGATGGTGGTGATGGCGGCGTACGTGGGGTTGCCCCCGAAGCGGGTACGGTCTCGGCGATGACCGTCGGGGAGTTGATCGTCTGGGGCCTGCTCATCGCGGTGCTGCCGTTCGGCATCGTGGCCTTCATCATCGTGGTCAGCGCCGAGCGGGGTGCCCGCAACGGGGCCGCGTTCATCCTCGGTTGGCTGCTCTCGCTCACCGTCGTGGCCATTGGCGCCGCCCTGCTCAGCGGAGCGACCACGGTCAAGTCCGGGAGCACGGGTGGCAAGTGGTCCTACGTCGTGCAGATCGTGCTCGGCCTGGTGCTGATCGGGGTGTGGTGGCGCCGCCAGCGCCTTCCCGACGTCCCCGAGCCGGTCGAGTCGAAGTGGTTCGCCAAGCTCAAGGGTCTCCGGCCCCGGGCCGCGTTCGTGGCCGGCGTGCTCACGCCGCCCTGGCCCATCGTGGGGGCGGCCTTCTTCGCCATCGCTCGCAGCTCGTGGCCGGCGTGGGGGCGGGTGGCCGGCGCGGCCGCATTGGCGCTGCTCGGCACCTCGGCCCTGCTCGTGTTGGAGGCGGTACTGGTCCGCGACCCCGATCAGGCCGCGGCCCGGCTCAATGCACTCATGGACTTCATCGCTCGCCACCGCGGCCGCGTGCTCACGATCTCGGCCCTCGTCGTGGGCCTGTTCCTGATCGGTGAGGGCGCGTTCGGTCTGTTGACGCTGAGTTGAGCGCCGGTGCCGGCGGGGCTCAGGGCCCGGGGCGGGACCAGTCGCGGTCGGGAGACGCCGGAGGCATCACGAAGCCGTCGCCGGGTCGCCACCCGGCCGCCTTCAGGTCCTCGAGGACGTGGGCCATGTTGAGCAGGTCCTCCTCGTAGTCGAACTTGCCGCCCCCGGCGTAGTGCAGCGTCGAGTATCCGGACTGCTCGAAGCGGCGCCCGTCGGTCGCGGGGACGATCTGGGTCCACTTCACCGCGACGGTGTCGCCGTCGATGGCGGTGAACTCGATCGGGAACTCCCAGTCGTCGAGGCCCCGCATCGACTCGTCGAAGAACTCGAGCAGCTGGTCGATGCCCTGCACCCGGCCCCAGGCCGGGTCGATGTACACGGCGTCGTCGGTGAAGAACACGGCCAGGTCGGTCCAGTGCTTCTCCTTGCGCTCGATCGCCTCGCGCGTGGCGACGTAGCGCTCGACCGTCGCCTCGATGGTGTCGTCACCGTGATCTCCCACGGAACCCCCCCCCTGTCGTGCGGCGGCGCATCCGACGCGCCACCCCGATGGGGGGACGCTACATCGCCACCTCGATGCTCTGACCCGGGCTCACCTCGTGCAACGCACCCCGCACCGACACGGTGATCGGGGCGCCCTCGGCGAGGTCGACGCGCACCCGGGCCAGTTCCTGGCTGAACTCGAGGTGCACCAGGTGGCCGCGGTAGCGGATGTCGAAGGCCATCGAGCCCACCTCGGCCGGGATGACCGGGTCGAGCGCGAGCACGTCGGGGCGGAGCTCCAGGCCCGTGTAGCACCGCTGCACGAGATCGACGGTGCCGGCCATGGCCCCGAGGTGGATGCCCTCCTTGGTGGTGCCGCCTTGCGAGTCGTCGATGTCGCTGCGCAGCGCCTCGGTGAACTGGTCCCACGACCGGGCCCGGTCGTAGCGGGCGTGCACCCACGCGAGCACCACCGAGCTGAGGGTGGAGCCGTGGGCGGTGCGCTTCTCGTAGTACGCGATGTTGCGGGGGATGAGGTCCGGATCGCACGCGTAGCCCAGACGGGTGAGCAGATCGCACAGCTCGCTCGCCGAGAGCAGGTAGAACAGCATCATCACGTCGGCCTGCTTGGTGAGCTTGTAGCGGTTGGGCGAGTCGCCCTCGGCCTCGAGGATGCGGTCGAGGCGGTGGATGTCGCCGTAGCGGGCCCGGTACCCGTCCCAGTCGAGCTCGTCGAGGTGCTCGTAGCCCTCGAACTGGCTGATGATGCCGTCGTCCTGGAAGCAGACCAGCATCTTGCGGCTGATGTCGCCCCAGCGATCGAGCTCGTTGTTGTCGATGATCAGCTTCTCCCGTAGCTCGCGCTCGAACGCCGGCGGAAGGATGTCGAGCACATCGAAGGCCCGGCACAGGCACCACGTGGCCATGAGGTTGGTGTACGAGTTGTTGTCGATGCCAGGGCCATCGCGATCGGGGTAGCCCTCGTGGTACTCGTCGGGGCCCATGACCCCTTTGATCTCGTAGCGGTCGCGGACGTGGTCGTAGGTGGCGATCGACGCCCAGAACCGGGCGATCTCGAAGACCATCTCCGCGCCCCAGAACCGGAGGAACTCGAGGTCGCCCGTGGCCGAGTAGTACTGCCAGATGTTGTAGACGATCGCCGCGTTCACATGGCGCTGCAGGTGAGAGGCATCGGGCAGCCACCGCCCCGACTTGGGATTGAGGTGCATGGTCTGGGTCTCTTCGCGACCGTTGCTGGCGCTCTGCCACGGGAACATGGCGCCGGCGTACCCCGCGGTCGCGGCGGCCCGCCGGGCCTGCTCGAGGCGGCGGTAGCGGTAGCGCAGCATCGCCCGCGTGAGCTCGGGGAGGCGCAGGCTCAGGAACGGGAAGATGAACAGCTCGTCCCAGAAGATGTGGCCGCGGTAGGCCTCGCCGTGCAGGCCCCGTGCCGGCACCCCGGCGTCGACCTCGATGGTGTTGTTCGACACGGTCTGCAGCAGGTGGAACAGGTGCAGGTGCAGCGCCTGGCTGGTGCGGTGGTTGATGCCGAGGCCGATGTGGACGCGGTTCCAGTCGTGGCCCCAGGTGACGACGTGGAGGGCCAGCTCGGCGTCGAAACCACCGCGCAGCCGGCTGACCCAGTCGCGGGCATCGGTGCCGGGCTCGCTGACCCCGACGTCGCGCGACGTGAACAGGGAGACGAGCTTCTCGACGATCACGTGCCCGCCCTCGACCAGATCGACCATGAACTCGTGGGCGATGGACCGGTCGCGACGGTCGGTGTGGCGCTCGGGGATCAGCTCGATGCCGTCGACGAACACCAGGGTGCGGGCCGCCTCGGCGATGCGGATGCCCGACTGGCTGGTGACGACCTCGAGCCAGATGGTGTCACCGCTCGCGTCGCCCGAGCCGAGGCCGACCAGGTGGTCGTTGTCGAGAGAGTTGTAGCGCTCGACGCC
>Ga0209048_10002372_pt1 | contig 18719 bp, 16 predicted proteins | sample FrelakmetCRP12CR_FD_187146 | JGI IMG/M metagenome (GOLD analysis project Ga0209048, IMG submission 187146) | Freshwater lake sediment microbial communities from the University of Notre Dame, USA, for methane emissions studies - CRP12 CR (SPAdes)... | ecosystem: Environmental > Aquatic >... | reverse complement strand
GTTGCAATGCCGTGAGCCCGAGCCAAGCCGCAAAGTCGCGACCTCGTTTGAACGTTTCAGCCGGCGGCGCCAGTGCTGCCACAGCCGTTGCGCAGCTTTCTCCGTGATGCCAGCGCGCGCTGGCTTCGGCGCTCGGCCGATGACCGACGGCGACCTCGACGCTAATCCGCGGCCGAAGCCGCTGTGAACGAGAAAAGAGACGCCTTCTCCCTTGGGAGAAGACGCCCTCTCTGTCTTGGTCACGCGCCCTTCTTCAATCCCACGACTTTCTTGTCGCTATGCGCGGCAGCGCTAGACGCCCGACCGTCGAGCGTCAGGCCGGAGGCGTCTGCGGAAATCTTGACCGTGTCGCCGTCCTTGATCTCGCCCGCGAGAACGCGTTCGGCGAGCGCGTCCTGCAGCTCCTTCTGGAACACGCGTTTCAAAGGCCGCGCGCCATAAGCCGGGTCGTAGCCTTTGGCCGCGAGCCAGTCGCGCGTTTTGGCGTCGGGAACAAGCGTGATGTTGCGGTCGTCGAGCAGCTTCTGCAGCCGCTTGAACTGAATATCGACGATAGCGCCCATATCCTCGCGACGCAGGCGATGGAACAGGATGATCTCATCGATCCGGTTCAGGAACTCGGGGCGGAAATGTGCGCGCACGACCTGCATGACTTCGTCGTGCACCGCGCTCGAATCCTCGCCTTCCTTCTGCATGACGAGGAATTCCGCGCCAAGATTCGACGTCATGATGATCAGCGTGTTCCTGAAGTCGACCGTGCGTCCTTGACCGTCGGTCAGCCGACCATCGTCGAGAACCTGCAGCAGCACGTTGAAAACGTCGGGATGCGCTTTCTCGATTTCGTCGAACAGCACGACCTGATATGGCCGGCGGCGCACGGCTTCGGTCAGAGCGCCGCCTTCCTCATAGCCGACATAGCCGGGAGGGGCGCCGATGAGCCGCGCGACCGAGTGCTTTTCCATATATTCGGACATGTCGAGCCGCACCATCGCAGTCTCGTCGTCGAACAGGAATGCGGCGAGCGCCTTGGTCAATTCCGTCTTGCCGACGCCTGTCGGCCCGAGGAACATGAAGGAGCCAATCGGACGATTTGGGTCCTGCAAACCGGCGCGCGCGCGGCGCACGGCCGTGGAGACGGCGGCGACCGCCTCCCTCTGACCGACGACGCGTTTGCTGAGTTCTTCCTCCATGTGGAGAAGCTTCTCGCGTTCGCCTTCAAGCATTTTGTCGACCGGCACGCCTGTCCAGCGGGAAACGACCTGCGCAATATTGTTGGCGGTCACTTCCTCCTGGATCATGACGTCCGACTTGCTCTCGGTTTCCACGAGCTTCTTCTCGAGGTCTGGAATCACGCCATAGGTGAGTTCGCCGGCGCGCTGATATTCGCCGCGCCGCTGCGCCTGCGCCAGTTCGTTGCGCGCGGTCTCGAGCTGCTCCTTCAGCTTTTGCGCCTGGCCCAGCTTGTCCTTTTCCGCCTTCCAACGCTGTGTCAGCGCGGCGGACCGTTCTTCGAGATCCGCGAGTTCGGTCTCGAGTTTCTTCAGCCGGTCTTTCGACGCCGAGTCTGATTCCTTCTTTAAGGCTTCCTGCTCGATCTTGAGCTGAATGATGCGGCGATCGAGTTCGTCGAGCTCCTCCGGCTTCGAGTCTACCTCCATGCGCAGGCGCGACGCGGCCTCGTCGATAAGGTCGATCGCCTTATCGGGCAGGAAACGATCGGCAATATATCGGTTCGAAAGAGTCGCCGCAGCCACGATGGCGGAATCCGTGATGCGAACGCCATGGTGCAGTTCGTATTTCTCCTTCAGGCCGCGCAGGATCGAAACCGTGTCCTCGACCGAGGGCTCGTTCACGAACACCGGCTGGAAGCGCCGCGCCAGAGCCGCGTCCTTCTCAACGTGCTTCCGATATTCGTCAAGCGTCGTGGCACCCACGCAATGCAGCTCGCCACGCGCGAGCGCAGGCTTCAATAGATTCGACGCGTCCATCGCGCCGTCGGCTTTGCCGGCGCCGACAAGCGTATGCATCTCGTCGATAAAGAGAATGATATCGCCCTGCGCCGCTGTGACCTCATTGAGGACGGCCTTGAGACGCTCCTCGAATTCGCCGCGATATTTCGCGCCGGCGATCAGGGAGCCCATGTCAAGGGCCAGTAACTTCTTGTCTTCGAGCGATTCCGGCACGTCGCCATTGACGATGCGCAGCGCCAGCCCTTCGACGATGGCCGTCTTGCCGACGCCCGGCTCCCCGATCAGCACGGGGTTGTTCTTCGTGCGGCGCGAGAGAACCTGAATCGTGCGGCGGATTTCTTCGTCGCGGCCGATCACGGGGTCGAGCTTGCCTTCGCGGGCGGCCTCGGTGAGATCGCGGGAATATTTCTTCAGCGCGTCATACGCGTTTTCGGCCGAGGCGGAGTCGGCCGTGCGCCCTTTGCGCAGATCCTCAATGGCGGCGTTCAGCGTTTGCGGCGTAACGCCAGCGTCCGCGAGAATCCTCGCCGCTTCGGTTCCCTTTTCCAGAGCCAGGGCAAGCAGCAGCCGCTCGACCGTGACATAGGAATCCCCGGCCTTCTGCGCGATCTTCTCCGCGTTGTCGAACAGCCGCGCCATGGCGGGGGCAAGATAAAGCTGGCCGGCGCCCGAGCCCTGCACCTTTGGCAGCTTCGCGAGCGCGGCTTCCGTTTTCGCCAGCGCCTCTCGTGAACGCCCCCCGGCGCGGTCGATGAGCCCAGCGGAAAGGCCCTCTTCGTCGTCAAGGAGAACTTTGAGAAGGTGCTCCGGCGTGAACTGCTGGTTTCCTTCCCGGGTCGCCAGGGATTGCGCGGACTGCACAAATCCGCGCGCCCGCTCCGTGTATTTGTCGAAATTCATGAAAACTCCCCTCGTCGGCATACGGCCCCGAAGCGGCCGATTGCGCGACACAACAATAGTTAAGGCCCCTTACGGCGGCCCTTAAGCCGATATGGGCGCGCCTTTGAAAAGAAAAAGAGGGCGCCGTGCCGCAATAGTCGAGGCGCTCGGCCGATATCGGCGCGCGTCGCCGGCGTGACAGGTCGACTCCCGGCGCGCTGGCTCAGTCGGCGAGCGGAAGCTCTCCTGATTGCGAGTCGTTCTCCGGCGCCGAGGCCTCTTCGTCCGTCGGACGACGCCTACGCCGGCGCGGATTTAAATGGAAGCTCGCATTCTCGTGCTCGCGGCCCGGCGCTCGCTCCAGCGAGGGCGCGTCGGCCGTCTCCGCTTCGCCGTTCAATCCGCGCACGGGGGCGGTAATGAAGGACGGCAATCCGCCGCCTGGCTCCTCCTGAACCGGCTCGGTTCTCGGTTGGAAGCGGCGCCCGTCACGTGGACGGTCGAAGCTTGGTTGCGGCCGCTCGCCCGCCTCGAAGCCGCGATCCCTGTTGCGATCCCTTCCACGCTCGCCAAACGCCGGCCGCTCAGGACGGTTGGGTCGCTCAGGACGGCCTTCAAAGGGAGGACGCTCTTCAAAGGGCTGCGTTTGCGGTGGCTGGAAATGTGGTTGCTGCGCTTGAGGCTGTCCCTGAAACGGCTGCTGCAAAGCCGGCTGAGGCAGGCGTTCCGACAGCGGAGCGAAGCGGTCGGGCAGGGGAACGAAATCATCGTCCTCCTCGACCTCCGTCTCCGCTTCGAATGTCTGGCGACCAAAACCGCCAGACGTCTGCTGCTGTTGCGCGTTTTGCGCGGCGGCAATCAGCCGGAAATAATGCTCTGCGTGCTGAAGCAGGTTTTCTGCGGCGATCGTGTCGCCGGATGATTGAGCGTCTCTTGCGAGTTGGAGATATTTCTCCGCTATATGCTGCGCAGTGCCGCGGATTTTGACATCCGGCCCGTTCGATTCAAATGAGCGCGTGAGCGGATTTGGACCCTTGCGATTATTGCGTCCCCGCAATCTTTTGTTTTGTCCTGGTCTCATTGAAAATCCTCGAGAAGGTCTGTCGCTTCCTTGCTGCATGATCTGTTCTTCTCATCGTAAGCTTGTCGCGCGGCTCATCGCCTCTCACTTGCGCAATCAAGCGTTCCTTCAATTGGCGCCACGCGCCGATACGACCCGCGCCATGGGTTTGCCGTATGCTTCGGATGCGCGACGGCTCGCCCCATCACGCTATGCGCCGTTAAATCGCGTATACGGCGAATTCCCCATTCCTCATGCTTAGTCGCCAGCTCGTATCATGCGTATTGAACGCATTCCCACCGGTAGAGACGCCGCAAGCCGCTACCTTGGAGCAGTCCCACGACCCCGGTGCTCCAAACTGCGCAGAACGGTCATTCCGCAGAACGTCGTTCGGAGCGCTCAGCGTTCGACCTAAATACCCCTTTATGCGGCGCGGACGTTCCGCCATCCATGCAAATATTTTGGATCAGGCGCCGCGGGCCTTTACCGCCGCTTAATCGGCGACAGTTGCTCTTCCGCATCTTTCATCGGCGTTTGCCGAGCAGGAAAGGAAAACTGCAGGCCTTTGCCGCTGCGCCTGCGTCACAATGCGCAAACGCCATGTTGCAAAGGACTATAATGCACCGCTCCACCATCGCCAAGGGGCCAGCCCCTATCATTAAAATAAAAGCGCAAGTGTAGCGGATATGTCACGCTTCCCGTCGATGACCACGGCCACGCCGCGTTCGTGGCCGCCAGTGTCCCTCCCAGTGGCCACAACGGTCAATCCATTCTTCTCAAGCAGCCGTCGCGCCGGCTCCGCTTGCCCGGCTCCGACTTCCAACACCGCGAGTCCGCCCGGTTTCAACAGGCGCGGAATTTCCCGCGCGAGACGACGGTGGCAATCGAGTCCGTCGACGCCGCCGTCGAGCGCCAAACGCGGATCGTGCAGCCTCACCTCCGGCGCCAAGCTTTCGATGTCAGCGGTTTCTATATAGGGCGGGTTTGAGACGACGAGATCAAAGCTTTCGCAGATCGACCCGCCCCAATCGCCGCGAACCACATGCGCGCGCTTGCTCATTCCGCAGCGATTGAAATTTGACGCGGCTGCGGCGCAGGCGTGTGCGCAGCGATCCACCGCAATCCCGCGAGCATTCGGAAATTCGGACAAAAGGGCACATAGGAGCGCGCCCGAGCCCGTGCCGAGATCGAGAATGGACAATGGATCTTCCTTTCGCTCGCGCAACAGTCGAACTGCGAGTTCGACAAGCGTTTCGGTGTCGGCGCGAGGATCTAGTACGTTCGGCGCGACCGCGACGTCGACATTCCAAAAACCACGCACGCCCACGATGCGCGAAACAGGTTCGCGCGCCGCGCGTCGAAACAGATAGTCGTCGAGCGTTTCCGCCGCGCGCGCGTCAAGCGGCGCGTCGGGCTCGAGCAACAAATCCGCATGCGAGATTTTCGCCGCGGCGAGCAGGAGGATTCGCGCTTCGCGATGCGGCTCCTCGATTCCAGAAACGGCCAGCGCCGCGGCCGCCCGCTCCAAGGCGGCTGCGAGAGAGGGGTGCGGCGCCGTCAACCCGCCGCTGTCTTCGAATTCGCTCTCGCTCACCCCGAATCTCTGGCCAGCAGCGTAGACAGCCGCTTTGCGAAAGCGGCCGCATCGAGCGGAGGCTCGCCATCCGCGATACGGGCGAGATCGAACAGCATAAATATATCGTCCTCGACGCCTTTTCGATCCGCTTTTGCTTTCTCGGCGAGTCTGACGACGACGGGGTGGCGCGGATTGATTTCAAGGACGGGTTTAACGATCGGCGCGCCGTCGCGTCCTGCGAGAAGCCGCGATAATTGACGGTCGAAACCGAATTCCGACGCCACCAGACAGGCGGCGCTCTCGCGCAACCGCGTCGACACGCGCACGTCCTGCGCCTGCTCCGCCAAAGTCTCTTTGATGATGGAAATCAGTCCGGCGACGTCCTGCGCGGCCGCGCCTTCGTCGGTCTTCTCGGCGTCCTCGGCCAGCGGAATAGCGTCGATATCGACCTGGCCCTGCGTCGCCGATTTGAAAGGCTTGCCGTCGAAGCCAACCGCGCTCGTCACCCAAAAGGCGTCGACGGGATCATCAAACAGCAGGACCTCTACGCCTCGCGCGCGGAAACCCTCGAGCTGCGGACTTGCAGAGAGGCGCTTTGCGTCGTCGCCGGTGATATAAAAAATCGCGGTCTGATTTGGACGCAGATTCGCGACGTAATCCTTCAGGCTGCGTTTTTTTTCCGGGGAGACGGTGCTTGCAAAACGCGCAATTGCGAAAATGGCGTCGCGGCGTTGCGGGTCTTCGTGCAAGCCTTCCTTAATGACGGCTCCGAAATTTTCCCAAATGGAAGTGAATTTGTCCGGATCGCTCTCGGCGAGTTTCGTGATCTCCTGCAAAATGCGGGTCGCAATCGCTTTGCCGATCGACTCGATCGCCGGACTCTTTTGCACCATTTCGCGCGAAACGTTGAGCGGAATATCCGCGCTATCGACGACAATGCGCACGAAACGCAACCAGGCGGGCAGAAGATCGAAGTCGCGCGAGATGAGCACGCGGCGGGCGTATAGTTTCGTTCGCCCTTTGCGCGCCGGATCGAAAAGATCGAGCGGCCGTGAGCCGGGAACGAAAGCTAGCACAGTATATTCCGTGCGGCCTTCCGCGCGCCAATGCACGGTCAGCGCGGGTTCGTCGAACTGACCCGCGAGCTGTCGGTAAAAATCAGTATATTGCTCGGAGGTGATTTCAGATTTCGGCTTGCTCCACAGCGCCGCGCCATCCGTCAGTCGGCGCGGCTCCTTTCCAGGCTCCTCCACCAGATCGATCGGTATTGCGATTGCGCCCGAATGCTCCCGCACAATGCGTTCGATGCGATATGGCTCGAGGAATTCGTCCGCCTCGGATTTGAGGTGCAGCGTGACTCTCGTTCCGACCTTTGGCGCGTCCGATTCTGCGAGAGGCGTGATTTGATAGGATCCCTTGCCATCAGAGGTCCAGAGAAAGGCTTCGCCTGCGCCAGCGCGCCGCGTCGCCACTTCGATCCTGTCGGCGACCATGAAGGCTGAGTAAAAGCCGATGCCGAATTGACCGATGAATGCGCGGCCCGCCTCGTCATTTTCCGTCGACAATTTGTCAAGGAATGCGCGCGTGCCGGAGCTCGCGATCGTGCCGAGCGCCGAAACGAGATCCTCGCTCGACATTCCTACGCCGTTGTCAGTCACGCTCAGGGTGCGCGCGCCCTTGTCCAGGGCGATGACGACAAGGGGCCGCTCAGCCTGTTCCGCGAGGGACTCGTTCGCGAGCGCCTCGTAACGAAGCTTCTCGCAGGCGTCCGCCGAATTTGAGATGAGCTCGCGCAAAAAGATATCACGTTCCGAATATACGGAATGCGTCATCAGCTCGAGCAAACGGGTTACGTCGGCCTGGAACCCGTGATCGGTCGTCTTTGCTGTCTTATCCATAGCGGGGGCATTGACGTCGTCAGTCACAACTCGTCTCCGACAAATTCAAAAGCGTATCATTTGGGGGCTGGACCCTGGCCGCTACGGTTAGGGTCGCAGAAAATATCGTCAATAAGCCGCGAAGTTGCAAGACGACGCCACGCAAGGCCCCAAAAAACAAGACAGGCCGGCGAAAGATCGGAATCTTCGCCGGCCTGTCCATCGCCACGAACTTATTCCGCTTCTGCCGAGACGCTCTTCCGGGGGGCTGGGGGGCTGACGAAATCCGAAAAAACGCTTGGCTTAAACGCTTCGAGGCAATGCATTCGAATATTGGCCTCGTCTTACGGCCTACAAGGGGCTCAATGAGGGCCAAAATGTGAATTGTTGCGCATTGCGCCAAAATTTGAGCTTAGATGTCCAAATTCCTTCCTTGAATCGCTACAACGTCGTCAAATTGTTAACTTCGACTTGCCGCCGCAACGTGTGCGCGCCAACATGTCCCATTGTGGGAGGAGCATCGCATATGGGCGAAATGGAGAAGGCCGATCCGAGCCGCAAACGCGGCCTGCTCGAAGTTGTCGCAGGCCGCGCGAACACTTTCCCTGCAATTCGGCGCGAAGTGCAAGAAGCCAAACCGGCGCCTTCGCAGCCTGTCGTCTCCTTTAGCCGAAACGAGTTGCGAATCATTTTCGACGTTTATGGCGCGAAGGTCGCCGCGGGCGAGTGGCGGGATTATGCGATCGACTTCACGCCCGCCAAGGCGGTGTTCTCGGTGTTCAGGCGCACGTCCGAAGCGCCGATTTATCGTATTGAGAAACGTCCCGAGCTCTCGCGTCGGCAAGGAGCCTATAGCGTTATCTCCGTGAGCGGACTCGTGATGCGGCGCGGACATGATCTTGGCCGCGTCGTCGCCGCGCTTGACCGGAAACTGAAACTTGTCGGCGCCGAGCCGGGCATCTAGCCGTTCGACGGCGTAAAAAAGCCCCGCGGCAGCGGGGCTTTTCTTTTTGCGGCGTCGAGTTTTTTTAGTTGTTCCGCTGCCCGAACAGGAACAGCAGAGACTGGAACATGTTGATGAAGTCCAGATAGAGCGACAGCGCGCCGAAAACGCTCTTCTTCTGAGCGACCTCATAACCGTCGCCTTCGTAATACATATCCTTGATCGACTGCGTGTCCCAGGCCGTCAGGCCGGAGAAAACGAGCACGGCGAGGATGGACAGCGTGAACTGCAGGGCCGAGCTCTGAAGGAACAGATTGACGAGCCCTGCGATGACGAGACCCCACACCCCCATGATCAGGAACGATCCGAAGGGCGAGAGATCACGCTTGGTCATATAGCCGTAAAGGCTGAGGCCGCCGAATGCCGCCGCAGTAATGAAGAAGATCCGCGTGATCGACTCGCCGGTGAACACAATGAGCAAGGACGACATCGACAGACCCATCACCGCCGAAAAGGCGAAGAAGAGGTTGCGGGCGGTCGCGGCGGAAATGCTATTGGCCCGGGCGCCAATGAAAAATACGAAGGCGAGCGGCGCGAGGATCACCACCCAGCGAAGCGGGCTGGCGTAGAGCGCCTGTCCGACGGGCGTCAGCAGAATCTTGCCGCCGGCCTGTCCGGCCACAGCGAGCATATGGGTCCCGAGCGCAGCCAGGCCCGTGAGCCCGAGGCCGATAACCATGTAATTGTAAACGCCGAGCATATAGGCGCGCAGGCCCTGGTCGACCTCGGCTGCGCCAGCCCTGGTGGTTTGAGCTCCGTATCCGAAGCCTGAGTTGCGGTCGAAATTGGACATGTGACCCTCTCGTAAACGCCTCGCGAGCCAGTGAATTCCAGTGCGCGGGGCCGGAAAAACCTCGTCGAATATGGCGTCGTTGGAGATGCGAGACAAGTCTGCCCTACATGAACTCTTGTTAAGATTATCTTGCGTCCCGCTTTGGCTTCAGGGCCTTCTGCTCCTCCCGGAAGGGCTGGGCCTCCCCGTCGCGGCAGGCCGGAGGGGTGCGACAAAATGTCTTATCAAGGTCTTGCCGGCCCGCGTGGATGCGTTAACATCGCGTTTCACTTGACCGTCCCGGCCGGCAGTCAATCCGCCCCGAGACGAAACCGTTCCGTATGTGTCCGTGTCCTTGCCGCACGAAGATCACGGAGGAAGACCATGGGTGACGACGATTCAGGTCCAAGCAGCCAGTCGAAGGCTTCGCCGCTGCGATTTCTGGCCTCGAGCAGACTATATCGCGTTTTGATCGCCGCCGCGGCCTTTGCCGGCCTGGCGTTTTTCGCCGCGCCGGTTTCGGCGCACGGGCGCCTGGGCGCAGCAGAGGGCCGCTGCCGGCTTTATGTCGGCCCCGACTGGATGAATTTCACCGGCTATCTGCCCGATGCCTCCAAAAACGAATTTTGCGAGGACATCCCGTCGACCGGCCATATGATCATGGCGCTGGACACCGAACAGCCCGAACTTCGCGAAATGCCGATCGAAATACGCATCGTCAAGGACGTCGGCGGGCCGACCGCCGAGTCCGCCGACCTCGGGGCGGTGACCGTGGCGCATCGCGACGCGCGGCTCTATCCGACGGGAACGATCAATTTCGAACACGAATTCAAAGAACCGGGCTACTTCGTCGGCATCGTGACGGTGAAGGGCGGCCACGGAGAGGAATGGGTGTCCCGATTCCCGTTTTCGGTCGGCAAAAGCTACATGCGGGACATGCCTGCCTATGTGCTGCTGACCCTCGGCGTTCTCTTCGGCTGCTGGATTTACATGAGGCATCGGTTGCACGCGGTCGCGAATACCAAGCCTCCCGTCGCTCCAGCGCCGACGCCGGCGGAATAACCGCGCGACTCACGGGCCCTCTCGACGCGGCGAGCGACGCTCGCCCATGCGCTTATTGCTCCGCGCCGCGCAACTTGTCCGCGAATAGGGCGATCGTCTTCGAGTAAACGCGCGCTTGGTTCCATTCGAGCAAGGCGGCGAAATTCGGCTGTCCTTCGTCCCATCCTGCGCCTGCGCGCCAGCCATGGCCCTTCAAGAAATTCGCCGTCGACGCCAGAACGTCCGCGGTGTCGTGGATCAGATCGCTCGATCCGTCGCCATTGAAGTCGACTGCGTAGTGCAAATAGGAAGACGGCATGAACTGGGTTTGGCCGATCTCGCCAGCCCATGCGCCGCGCATCTGCGACGGAGACATGTCTCCGCGTTGCACGATCCGCAACGCATCCATCAGCTCATCGGTGAATTTTTGCGAGCGCCGGCAGTCGTACGCCAGCGTCGCCAAAGCGCGCATCGTTGCGAAATTTCCGGAATCGGCGCCGAAGTCGGTCTCCAGGCCCCAGATCGCGACAAGAATCGGGCCGGGAACGCCATAGCGTTGCTCGATCTGACGAAACAACCCGCCATAGCGCTGAAGCAGGCTCTTCCCCTTGCTCAAGCGATTGGGATTGATTAGCCGCCGCGAAAACTGCTCGAAGCTCTGGCGAAATACCTTTTGCCCTCGATCATGCGAAATGACCGAACGGTCGTATGTGACGCCGGCGAGGGAGGCGTCTATCGCATGGCGTGAAATGCCTGCGGCGGCGGCCTCCTGCTTGAAATCGGCGAGCCAGTTGGCGAAGCCCTCAGCGCTGCGTCCGCATTCCGCGGCGTGGGCGGAGGCCGCGAGAAATGAGAAGAAAAAAACTGCAAGAGTCTTCCGCAAACGACAACCAACATGCATAGCCAAACCCTCGCAAATTGGCGTCCCGAAGCAACATCGCAGTCAAACGCGTCCGAAATTATCCGAAGCGGCCTAAACCGACGAGCGGAGCCGCTACGCGCTTTCGAGCAAGCGCGCGGGAGCCTGCTGTTCTTTGGCGGCGAGCCGATCAGTTCGGCCAGCACTTGCGCCCGTAGGGGCCGAGGTGAAAGCCGGGAGGGCAGGGTCGCCCCCAACGGTATCCGCCCCATTGTCCGCCGGCGCGGCAGCCGCCGTAAGGCCCTCTGTGTCCTTAGGGTCCGCAGCCGCCATAGACCTGAACGATTCGGCGCGTCGGAGGACGGCAGGGTGGGCGCCGGCATTGCAGCCTCTGCGGGCGCTGAAAGTCCCGCGGCGAGCGCCAGTCCGGCGATCAACTTGCTCTTCAGGAACGTCTCCTCGACTTTTTGTTTCCGCCTGCGAGGGACGGCGGTCGCCTCGAGGCGGCCAAAGCCTAAACGGCATTGGTCGATTCGACAAAGGCTCGTCGGAGATGGCGGCGAAAGCGCAACCGTCACCAGCGGTTCTGCAATCGAAGGCTCTCCGCGAGATCGCCACGATACATGTGCTGGCCAAGATGCGTGAGCTTGCAGTCGAGATAGACCCACACTTTGCCGCCGATGTCGCGCCACCGCCGGCAGAAGGCGAAATCTTCGGAAAGATAGCGTCCCGAATCCGGGTCGACCATGCAATCGAAAAACAGCCAATGCAGATGCGCTTCCGGATGGCCTGGCGGGCCGTCGGGCGTGTAGTTGAGGTCGGGATAGCTTTCCACCAAGCGGCGAAATACGTCTCGCCGTGGCGCCGTTGGCCTCGCTGCCGAAGCCCGTCGCGGTGCCTGCCGTGTCGAGACGATGCATGAATGCGCCGCCGAACGCCGCCTCGCCCTTGAACATACTCCAGTGCCTCAGCGCCTAGCGCCGCCCGAGGCCATACCGCTACATTAGTCGGGAAACGCTTGAAGGTTCCCGATTGCCGCCGCTTAGGTAGAGTGGCGGCGCCTGCAACAGCACTTAAAAAAATCATGAAGAGAAACTTAATCTTTGGTTCAATCCGGATTGTATAAATGCTCTTTTCTGATCTCCGTAGACAGGCGGCGAAACGCCTCCCACATGTGTGAGGCCATGCGGCGAACGAGAAAGAATGCGGCGTCATCATGAATTTTGACGGAAATGTTCAGACGCTGGCCGGATTCGCTTTTGTTCTCCTCGCATTGGGCGCGGCGGTGTGGTGGCTCGTTTCGCGTTCGCGCCGCGACGCCGCCCGCGCCGAACGGGAGGTTCTGCGGAGAGAGATAAACGAATTGCGCGCCGCGGCTGCCGGCCGCGATCGCGCCGAGGCCGCGAGCCTCGCAAAATCCCGCTTCCTAGCGAGCGTCAGTCACGAAATACGCACGCCTCTCAATGGCATTCTGGGGCTCGCGCAATTGCTTGCAATGACCCGCCTCAACGCCGAGCAGGCGAGCTATGTGGAGGCGATCCGCGATTGCAGCCGCTCGCTTGCGCAGCTGATCGACGACATATTGGATTTCTCGAAGATCGAGGCGGGCAAGATCGAAATCCGGCGCGACGCTTTTCCCCTCGCGCCAGTGATCGAGGGCGTGGTCGAATTGCTCGCGCCGCGCGCGCAAAGCAAGAATTTGGAGATTGCGAGCTTTATCGCTCCGGATGCGCCGAAAAAGATTGTCGGCGACGCCGCGCGCGTCAGGCAGGTTCTCATCAATCTGATCGGCAACGCCGTGAATTTCACGCGAGCCGGCGGCGTCGGGCTTCGCGTCGTCTGGGGCGAGGATGACGAGTTGCTTTTCGAAGTGGCGGACACGGGCCCGGGCGTTCCGGCGCAAGCCCAAAAGAAGATTTTCGACGAGTTCGAGCAGGCCGATGATTCCGCATCGCGTCAGCACAGGGGCGCGGGCCTCGGGCTTGCGATTTCAAGGCGGCTGGCCCGCCGCATGGGCGGCCGGCTCGAGCTTGCGGAAAGCACCGACAAGGGCTCGAAGTTCGTTTTCGCCATGCCTCTGGCGACGCTTGGCCAAGGCGCCAAGGCCGAAGTTGAGTCGAAGGCGAGGGAGCGGCTCGCCGGCGCGCGCGTGCTCATCGTCTCGCGCAGCGTTTTTGAAGCGCCGTTCATGGCGGCGACATTGAAAGGCGCTGGCGCCGAGGCCGAAATCGCGGAGGGCGTCGAAGCAGGGCTTGAACGCCTCGCGAAGAAAACGCTTCCGCCCTTCGATTCGGTCGTAACGGATTGCGAATTGGGAGAGGAGGCGACGGAGCGCATCGAAGCCGCCGCCCGCGCTGCGCGCGCCGGACGCGTGCTTTTGCTCTTCTCGCCATTGGAGCGGCGCGCTTACGGCGAGGCCGCCTTGCGCCATTGCGACGGGTGGCTCGTGAAGCCGGTGCGGGCCGCGTCGCTCGTCGAACATTTGTCTTTGGAGAGGATGCGTCTGCAGCCTGCGAGCGCTCCGCCTCCCGAGCGAAGATTGCGCGGGCTGAACATTCTTCTCGCCGAGGACAATGAGGTCAATGCGCTCATCGCCTCCCGTCATCTCGAAAAGCTCGGAGCGATCGTTCAGGTAGCGGAGAACGGCGTTCAGGCGGTCGAACTCGCGCGCGGCGCGATCGATGGCGGCGCTCGGCGTTTCGACCTTATTCTCATGGATCTGTTCATGCCGCAGATCGACGGTCTCGAGGCGACGCAGCGGATCCGATTAAGCGAAGCGCGCGCGCATGCGGCGCATACGCCGATACTCGCTCTTACAGCGAGCGGACTCGAGGAAGACGAAAACGCCGCGCTCGCTGCGGGCGTCGACGCGCTGCTCACCAAGCCGGTCGATCTCGAGACGCTTGGTAAGAGGATTGAGCAGCTTTGCGCGAACTCTCCGCGCGCCGCGGCCGAGTAGGGCGGCCGTCACAAAAGCTTTGCTCGCGCGTGATTAAAGCTTCGAACGCTTCTTCAAAGGCGCTCGGAGATCGACAACGAAATGTGGGCGATTTATTCCAGCGCCGGCCGCAAAATCATCGCCGGCGTCTTCCCCGCGTTAAAGTTCAAGCGCAAACAGAATCGGGCAGGTCTTGAAGGCTCCCTCGGCCGCATTGGCTCGCTGGAGGTTCGGCTCGCGAAGACCAAGAAAGAGCTGCGCAAGGCCCAAAGACTGCGTTTCAAGGTCTTTTTCGCGGAGGGAGGCGCTGTTGCCAACGCAAAGACCGCGCTGACCCGCCGCGACAATGATCGCTTCGACAAATTCTGCGATCATCTTTTGGTGATCGATCATGACGCGCGCAACCGATTCGGCAAGAAGAAGCCGAAGGTTGTCGGCGCATATCGGTTGCTGCGTTCGGACATCGCGAAGAGCAGGGGTGGATTTTACTCGGCCGGAGAATATGACCTCGCTCAATTGCTTGAGCGTCATGAGGGCAAGACGTTTCTCGAACTCGGGCGGTCTTGCGTGCTCGAGCCCTACCGCGGCAAGCGCGCAATAGAACTGCTGTGGCGCGGCGTTCTCGCTTATATCCGCCACCACAAGATTGACGCGCTCATCGGATGCGCGAGTTTCCCCGGCGCGAATCCGCTCGCCCATGCAACGGCATTGAGCTTCCTCGCGCATCATGCCCGTGCGCACGACGAATGGAGCGTTCGCGCCCGCGATGATTTGCATGTGCCGATGGAGATGCTCGCCAAAGAGACGGTCGATCCGCGAAAGGCGCTCGCTGTTCTTCCTCCGCTGATCAAGGGCTATTTGCGCGTCGGCGCCAAATTCGGAGACGGCGCGGTGATCGATCGCAAGTTCAACACGACCGACGTTTTCGTCGTGATGCCCGTCGCCGAAATGGATGCGCGTTACCTGGAGCATTTCGGGGCGCCCCTGGATGGAAGCGCGCGAGAAGCCGCCTGATAACGCCGACAGTGTGGCCTGGGCGACCCGAACAGTTTCGACGCGGAAAAGCGTCCAGTCCCGGCAGTGGTCACATGGTCGCTCTTCTGGCTCAAAATCGCCGCGCCGTGGATTTGAGCTATGAGACGACGGCCATTGCCCTTGGCGGAATCGACGAGGGACGACCGGCTTTGCGAGTCCGTTATCATCCAAATTATTACGGGGCCTGTTTCCGCGATCCAGATGGCAATAAACTGTGCGCTTGCTGTCATGAGGCGGAAGCGGATTGAGTTTCGTCCCTCGGCGGCTTCCGGCAAAGCGGCTTCGCGCGAGCGCGCGTTTTCGGTCGGCAGAGATTTTCGAAATGGCTCACGTCGATTTGTGGTACGACTTCGCCAGCACCTATTCCTATCCGGCGGCCATGCGCATCGACGCGCTTGCAGCGTCGCGCAGCGTGCTGCGTCCGTCCTTCTCGCGCGGCGTCTTTCTCGCGGAGTTCGCCGAAGGCCTGTCGATTTCGGAGGGGGTCACACTCGAGCCGCTCGTCAGGCGGCTTGGCCTCGACCCTATGGAGGTTCTGGAACAGGCGCAAAGCGACGCCAATGACGCCAATAAGGAGCGTCTCAAAGGCGAATCCTCGAGAGCCGCAGCCGATTGGACTTCCCGGCGCGCCCTGCCTGGTCGCCTCGGACGGCGAAGTCTTCTGGGGCAACGATCGGCTGGAGGAGGCGCTGGAATGGGAGCTTTCGCGAGCCAGGCCCGCGATCCTGACCCGCCCGCGCGTCTCTCCGCACTTGCATTTTCGGCGCTCCTGCGCTTATAAGCGCGCCTTCTGAACCGCCCGGCCAGTGATGGGCTGCCGTGGCGGTTCTTTCGCTCGTTTCGAACGATACGGATCGCCACGGCGGTTCGCCCAGCATGAGGGCCGAATGGCCCAGGAGAGCAAAATGCCCAAGCTGAAGACGAAATCCGGCGCAAAGAAGCGCTTCAAGATCACCGGCACCGGCAAGGTGGTCTACGCCCAGAAGGGCAAGCGCCACGGAATGATCAAGCGCACGAACAAGCAGATCAGAGATCTTCGCGGGACCGCGGTTCTGTTCAAGACCGACGGGGACAATGTGAAGAAATATTTCCTGCCCAACGGCTGAGGCCGCTGCGGCTTCCGCTCATTTCCGCCGATCTTCAAGGAGTTTCGTCATGGCTCGCGTAAAACGCGGCGTCACCTCTCACGCCAAACACAAGAAGACGCTCAAAGCCGCCAAAGGCTTTTACGGGCGCCGCAAGAACACGATCCGCGCCGCCAAGGCGGCGGTCGACCGCTCGATGCAATATGCGACGCGCGACCGCAAGGCCAAGAAGCGCAGCTTCCGCGCGCTTTGGATTCAGCGCCTCAATGGCGCCGTGCGCGAATTCGGCCTCACATATAGCCGTCTCATCGACGGGCTGGCGAAGGCGGGAGTTTCCATCGACCGCAAAGTGCTGTCGGAGCTCGCCATTCATCAGCCCGAGGCCTTCAAGGCCATTGTCGAACAGGCCAAGGCCGCTTTGCCGAAAGCGGCCTGAACCGCCTTCGCTCCCAATGGAAACCCGCCGTGTCCCGGCGGGTTTTTTTGGCTTTGCGAGTTTTCATTAAGCCATAAGCCGGCATGTATATTCCGCCCTTAATTTCGGACGGCGCAAACGAGGCGCAGATGGCGAATTCTTATGATCTCATTGTGATCGGCTCGGGGCCGGGCGGCTATGTCGCCGCCATCCGCGCTGCGCAGCTCGGATTGAAAACGGCCGTCGTCGAACGCGAACATCTCGGCGGCATTTGTCTCAACTGGGGATGCATTCCGACAAAGGCGCTGCTGCGCTCCGCGGATGTGTTTCGGGACGCGCGTCGCGCAAAGGATTTCGGCCTCTCTTTCGATTGCGAGGTCGGCTTCGACGCCTCGCAAATCGTGAAGCGATCACGTGACGCGGCCGGGCGCTTGAACGCGGGCGTCGGCTTCTTGCTGAAGAAAAACAAGGTTGACGTCATCTGGGGCGAGGCGACGCTCGTGAGCGCCAGCGAAGTTCGCGTCGTGAAAACGCAAAAGCCTGCAGTCGCCCCGCAGGTTCCCGCTCCTAAGAATGCGCTCGCCGAAGGCGACTATCGTGCGAAACATATCGTCATTGCGACAGGCGCGCGGCCTCGTGTCCTAAAAGGCGTCAAGCCAGATGGAAATCTCATCTGGACCTATTTCGAGGCGCTTAAGCCCCCTGTCTTCCCGAAGTGTCTGCTGGTCGTCGGCGCGGGCGCAATCGGAGTTGAATTCGCGTCCTTCTACCGGACATTCGGCGCCCAGGTGACTCTCATCGAGGCCCTCCCGCAAATCCTTCCGTCCGAGGATCAGGAAATCGCCGCGCTCGCCCGGAAATCTTTCCAGAAACAGGGAATCGATATTCGGACCTCGACCAAGATCCTGAGCGTCGAAAAGCGCGAGAACGGCGTCGTCGCCACGATGCAGGGGGATGACGGCGCCAAGCACAGCCTCGAAGCCGAACGCCTTTTGTCGGCGGCAGGCGTCGTGGCCAATATCGAAGGCCTCGGACTAGAAACGCTGGGCGTCAAGATCGACGGCGGCGTCATTGCGACCGATGGGCTTGGACGAACGAATGTTGCAGGTCTTTATGCGATCGGCGATGTCGCCGGCGGTCCCATGCTCGCGCATAAGGCGGAGCACGAAGGCGTCGCCTGCGTGGAGGCGATTGCGGGACTTCCCGCGCATGCGCTCGACAAAAACCTCATTCCCGCCTGCACCTACTGCCACCCGCAGATCGCATCTGTGGGCGTCACCGAGCAAAAGGCCAAGGAACTCGGTCATTCGGTGAAAATTGGCAGGTTCCCTTATATCGGAAACGGCAAAGCCGTCGCGATGGGCGATATGGAGGGTCTGGTCAAAACCATTTTCGACGAGAAGAGCGGCCGGCTTCTCGGAGCGCATCTCTTCGGCGCGGAGGCTACAGAACTCATACAGGGTTTCGTCATCGCCATGAATCTGGAGACGACCGAAGCGGAATTGATTGCTTCGATCTTCCCGCATCCGACCCTATCGGAAACGATGCATGAAAGCGTTCTCGACGCCTATGGGCGCGTGATTCACGTTTGAACGCGATCGCTCGGCCAGTTTGTTCTGCAGATAGAAAAAGGCCCGAATGTTGCGAACATTCGGGCCCCTAAAAAGGCTCGACCTCGACGAGGCGGAACGCCATGTCGAGGTCGAGTGATGGTGCTGGAAGCCAGAAATTACTGGATCATCTTCACCGTGCGGCCGACTCCCGGATCCGTGCCATTGCCCGTGCCGTTCGTTCCCTCGGGCGAAATCCAATCCGGCACTTTCGTAAGCGCGATGATCACAAACGCTACGATACCGACAATCCAGAGAACGGTCTTGCCGATTTCGCCGCTGCTGTGAATGCTTGACATGCGATAACCCTCCCGTTGGTTCATTTCTTGCGACGCGACGCGCAATGCTTTCCGCATCGGCGCGAGCCTAGCGCGAAACGTTTCGATAAGCAATGCGGCAAATACGCGCGCACGGCAGCAAGAGGAAATTTTTTATAGTCCTGCGCCGGGACCTTTGTTCCGCATAAGCTACTGAATTATATGGGTATTCCACTACAACAACAGCGCGTGTGGTCCATTTGCGCCGTGAAAATGAAATATCCGCTGCAAGCCGGGGCTCAAATTTATGCGGCGACGTTCCTGGCTTGCCGGCGTGGCAAT
>Ga0209048_10002371_pt1 | contig 18720 bp, 18 predicted proteins | sample FrelakmetCRP12CR_FD_187146 | JGI IMG/M metagenome (GOLD analysis project Ga0209048, IMG submission 187146) | Freshwater lake sediment microbial communities from the University of Notre Dame, USA, for methane emissions studies - CRP12 CR (SPAdes)... | ecosystem: Environmental > Aquatic >... | reverse complement strand
AGTTTTCAAAGATTTTCTATAACCAATTGCATGGGTTATGGTAGGGATGGAATGTCAATAAAATCTGGTTCTTTTATAAATGTTCATACTTTCATGACAAGTAAGTATGTCAAAAAATAGGTCTAAAATGGAGTTATAATCCGCAAACTCCCAGTATCATTTCTCACACTCAATTCCTAATCTTCTATTAATCTTATACTAATAGGAGAATAAATAAAATTTGCCCTTATAAAGTTAGAGAATAAATTAAAAAAGAGTTTTTGGAGCGGATAATCTAAATTGCTCGTTTTAGATGGATTCATCCTCGTCCAGAGCTAGCCGCATAGTGTCTGGATCCTGGGGCATTTTTTCCAGGAAGTCCTCGGCAGCACGGCGCACATCCCGGGATCCGATGATGTAACGCCCTACCACAATGATATCTGCTCCGCTGTTTAGGGCCTGGTCTATCTTACCTGGAACGATTCCTCCCGCAACGGCCACTAGTTTGTCAGGACCTAGAATATTCTTGACCTCTTTGATGTTTCCCCATGCAGTTACTTCTTCAACTTTTTCGCCCCTTTCTGTCTGGAGAGTTTCCAGATCTACGTTGCGATGGATTAGAACGATATCTGGTTTATAGTTGAGATTTTTAAGTTTATCGATGAAGTTCTCCACGTTCATCATGTCTAGTATAGAGTATATGCCTTGTTTTGAGGACTCGTGAACAGCTTTTTCAATGGATTCCTGGGTTCCAAGACCAGAGATAGCCACAGCATCTGCTGTCTCATCAGCAGCCATTTTAACTTCTATACGTCCAACATCTAGGGTTTTAAGGTCTGCGATGATGAAAGCGTCCTTTTTAAGCTCACGGATCTTGCCAACAATACCAACACCGAATTTCTTAACCAAGGGGGTCCCTGCTTCTATGAGGATTCGCTCCCGGTTAGGCAGAGTCTCAATGATCCTTTCCACATCAGACAAGTTATCTATGTCCAAAGCCACCTGCAAGTAGGGGGGATTCCACAATTTAACCACCTTAAATCCCATTACAGCGTGAGTACCACGGTCTTTCTCTCTTAGAACTTTTTTCATGGATGGATAACCTTCCATAGCTCTTTTAATAGCTAGTTTGGTGGCTCCGTAATTATATTGATAGATCTTACGGTAGTCCTCTGCATCGGGATGTATGAACACGCTGACAATTAAAACCAAGTCCTCTGTATCTTCAGGTGTAATGATCCCATCCGCCACAGAATCAGCAACTGCTCGACCTACTGCTGTTTGTGCAGGTCCAAATATCTTATCTGCATCTGGCAGGCAGCGTATACTTACCTTGGGCACTATGAGGGTGGCTGGTTTGGTCATCAGGTTAGGTCTGATGACAGAAAGCAGAGGAGTGTGACCCAAGGAAAGATTCGCAACGTTATTGGCGAATGCAGACCCAACCGGCCCATTTTTGTCTCCAATTATAAGGTCAATGTGAGCAATTTCATTTCCATTTCCAATCAAAGCTTCCCCTATCTTGTACATATTCATGATCCTCCATTGTCTAGATTAAGTATCATGGTAGATACTATGAAAGACTACGATATTATATGGATTTTACCTTTAAAGAGTTTTTGGATAATCGAAACATCGGAAGAAAGCATAAAAGTAATTATGAGTACCACCTCCGAAATTATTCTAAGTCATACGAAAAACACCAACAGAATTTATCGAAGAACCAGAAATAGAAGAAGATCATAGATTAAGGTGAGTATAGGAAAAAAAAATTAGTTAAAGAAACTTAATTTATTCAAATTAATGGTTGTAGAAATGATGGTTCAACAGATCAAACTTTTATTAAAAATATAGTTAAGGAAGGATTAACCCAGTTTTCCTTCCAAGTAATCTTCGTAGCCCTTTAGGTCCAGTAGACCGTGTCCTGAGAAGTTGATGATAATATTTTTATCTTCTCCGGTCTTTTTGCACTTTTTAGCTTCATCGATTCCTATTTTTATAGCGTGACAGGTTTCTGGGGCGGGTACCACACCTTCTGACCTGGCGAATGTCAATCCGCTCTTGAAGATATCCGATTGCTCCACGGATCGGGCTTCTACTATGCCTTCGTGGACCAGCAAGGCCACTAGTGGGGATACACCATGGTAGCGTAGTCCTCCAGCGTGGTCTGAGGGTGGTATAAAGTCGTGGCCCATAGTGTACATCTTTATGAGTGGGGTGAGGCCGGCGGTGTCTCCGAAATCGTAGCGGTATTCGCCTTTGGTTAGGGTGGGGGTTGAAGTAGGCTCGGCTGCTATGAAATTGCAGTCTATTTTCCCGTCTAACTGATCCTTGACGAAGGGGAATACGGATCCAGCGAGGTTGCTGCCTCCTCCTACGCATCCTATCATGATGTCTGGTGTTTCGTCGATTTTTTCCAGCTGTTTCTGGGTTTCCTGGCCAATTACTGTCTGATGTAGCATAACGTGGTTTAGAACGCTACCAAGGGAGTAGTAGACTTTTTCATCGTTTAAAGCATCTTCAATAGCTTCTGATATGGCTATTCCTAGGGTTCCAGGGTGTTCAGGGGTTTCATCGAGTATTTTTCGTCCGAATTTAGTTTTGTCACTGGGTGATGGCAACACTTCTCCGTTGTAGAGCTCCATAATAGTTTTACGGTAAGGTTTCTGGTTGAAGGATACATTGACCATGTAAACCGTGCAATCCATGTCCATGAGGTTACAGGCGAGTGCAAGGGCAGTTCCCCATTGTCCGGCACCGGTTTCGGTCGTTAAACGTTCAGCACCGTCTTTTTTGGCATAATAAGCCTGGGCTATTGCGGTGTTTAGTTTATGGCTCCCGGTAGGGGATAGATCCTCTCTTTTGTAGAAGATTTTGGCAGGTGTGTCCAAGTGGTTCTCCAAACCTTTAGCACGGAATAATGGGCTTGGTCGGCCTATTTGTTTGTAAACATTCCTTACTTCTTTTGGAATCTTAATGTATCTTTCCTGGGACAGTTCCTGTTCCAATACTCCTTTAGAAAATATTTTTGGCAAATTTTCCAACTGTCGTCCATCTTCTGTCTGATCGTAAGCAGGAAATTCCACTGGCAGGTCAGCAGCGATGTTATACCATTTTTTAGGAATATCTTTCTCGGTTAATCTTACACTGTACATACATAATCACCTTACTTCACTATAAACATAGTACTATTTAAACCTTTAGTGTATAAATATGTACATTATAACTGGTAGCTTCCCTTTTAACTGGTGAAGTACAAAATGAATGTACATGAAGATCTTGGCAATAGATGTGGGAGTTGGTACTCAAGATATCATGCTCTACGATTCCAAACATTCAATAGAAAACGCAGTGAAGTTGGTAATGCCATCTCCAACCCGTATAATGGCAACCAAGATAAGAAATCACCACCATGACTTGTTTCTCAGCGGAGTGACCATGGGTGGTGGTCCGGTGAACAAGGCCATACAAAGCCATCTTGATAAAGGATATCGAGTTGTGATGACAGAAGGCTCCGCCAGAACAGTAAGAGACGACTTGGACCGAGTCAGATCTTTGGGGATTGAAATAGTTCCTGATGGAGAGAAACATCCGGACATAGCGGAATTAGAATTAAAAGATGTTGATCTAAGTGCTTTAAGCGAAGCATTATCTATTTTTGATGTTGAATTGGACTTTGACCAAGTGGGAATCGCAGTTCAGGACCATGGCTATCAGAAAGGTGTTGGAGACCGTAACTTTCGTCTACAAAAGATTAGGGAGAAACTTGATGTCCCTCGCAGCCCCGATGAATTCTATTATAGAGAAAATGTACCAGAATACTTCACGCGCATGCTGGGAGTTCAGAACACCTTAAAGAATTATAAACCCACTTTAATGGACTCAAAATTCGCTTCACTTACAGGAACAACATGCGATCCCATTGTAGAAGATTTGGAGAGTTTTGTGGCCCTGGATGTAGGCAATGGCCACACCTTAGCAGCTTCATTTAGGGAAGGAAAAATCCACGGGGTTTTTGAGCATCACACTCGCATGTTAACCCCAAAAAGAATTGAGGATCTGGTTAATCGGCTGGCAGAAGGATCAATAACTCATCAAGAAGTGCATGAAGAAGGAGGACACGGTGCATGGATGGCAGAGCCCATTGGATCCTTCCAATATCTGGTTGCAGCTGGACCTAAGCGAAATATTCTGCATAAAACTAGTTTTAAGTTGCACGATGCTGCTCCTGGTGGTGATGTGATGATGACCGGACCGTTGGGACTGATAAAAACCATAATTTCAAGACATAAAGATAAAAATTTATAATAAGGTGAAAATAAATGATCATAGACCCACACATCCACAGCATGTATTCCGGGGATTCCACAGCCACAGTAGAGGATATAATTAATTATTCTAAAAAAATAGGTCTTGATGCCATTGCCATCGCTGATCATAACTCTATTAAGGGTTCGATGAAAGCTTTAGAGTACGTGAGTAAAGACCCTGATTTTTTAATAATACCATCTATAGAGATATCCACACGAAAGGGACATATCTTGGCCCTGGGTGTTAGAGATGAAATAATTGCAGGACTATCCCCGGAAGAAACCATAGGCAGAATCCATGATCATGGTGGGATAGCAGTTGTTCCTCATCCTTTTGTGCATTACCGTGAAGGGCTCTTTACAAAAAATGATTATCTGGATGTAGATGCTCTGGAAACCATGAATTCCCGTTATATATTTGGCTTCTCCAACTGGAGGGCAAAAAAGCTGGCGGAGAAGAAAAACATCCCTCAAATTGGCGCCAGCGATGCACACTTCTTGAAGGCTATTGGAAGCTGCGTAACCCAATTAGAAGCTGAATTCACCGTTGAAAGCGTACTAAATAGTATATTATCTGGAAAAACCCACGTTTTTGGAGATCGCACTCCTCTGCCACTTATCCTTAAGGAAGTTATCAACAAGAAAATCAAGCGGATTTAACCAAGGATTATATATTATTTTTCTCATCGAATTATTAGATGACCGGGGATAGAACTCAAAAAAACTTAAGTATTTGACATCTACTATAAGCCATGTTCATTGATTCCATACAAAAATATATCCAGGAGAACTTCATCTACCTGCATCCGGGCTACACCCTCTTAAACACTATTGTTTTTGGCATAATCCTTGGAATCGTTATCTTGCTTATTATCAGGATGTTTCGCTGGATAGATAAAGACCCCAAGGACCTGTTCATACCCCTCATTCCCTTCATTTTTTTCGGGTCCAGTGCCCGGGCCCTTGTGGATAATGGCATTTACCCGCTTACATACATCCTTGTAACTCCCGGAATATACATTTTAACTGGATTAGTCGCTATCGTGACTCTTTTGGCAGCGTTTTACGTGGAAACGAAGACAAGATTTGATTATCGCTATACTATCTTCGCTGTAGGTGCAGTCATGTGCATCCCCAACATTTATTACATACAGTATATCAATTATGTAGCTTTCTTCCAAGTTTTAGGATCATGGGCTCTTGCATCTATACCATTTATCTTGTTAAGCAAGAAATGGGATCTTTTAAAGGATAAAATCAACCTCAGTGTCATCCTAGCACATCTCTTCGATGCCAGCACCACTTTCGTGGCAGTGGATTTCTATGGGTATGGAGAGCAGCACGTATTGCCAAATGCTTTAACCCATCTGGTGGACAGTGCTATAGTGATGTATCCCCTGAAGATAGCAGTAATACTGCCCGCACTTTACATCATTGATAAATACGTGGATGATATGACTATCAAGAACATGTTGAAGCTGGCAATATTCATTCTAGGACTAGCACCAGGTTTGAGAAATTTCCTGAGCCTAAGCATGGGTACGTAAAGATACCATTAAGCATTATAATTATTTAAGAGGCTTAGCTAAACATCTACATGTCAAACCATACAGGGGGTCTTCCGATGTACATGGAAAGTGTTAAGAATAAGATGAAACTACCTGAAACGGTTAGGATTTTTGATACCACCCTCCGTGACGGTGAGCAAACACCAGGGGTGGCAATCACTGTGGACGAGAAGATCAGAATAGCCAAGAAGCTGGATCTTTTAGGAGTGGACGTAATTGAGGTGGGATTTCCGGCTGTGTCCCAAGGAGAGAGGAAATCAGCTAGGAAGATCCGTAATCTGGGACTCTTAGCCCAGATATGTGGTTTGGCAAGGCCTCTGCAGGAAGATCTCGATGCAGCCTTGGATTCGGATGTTAATTACATTCACACCTTCATTGGCACCTCCCCACTACACCGGGACTACAAATTGCACATGAATAAAGAAGAGATCCAGGAGAAGGCAGTTGAAGCCGTGGAGTACATTAAGGATCACGGGGTGGTCGCAGAGTTTTCAGCTGAAGATGCCACCAGAACAGAATTTGATTTCTTAAAGAGCATTTATGGTGCTGTTGATGATGCTGGTGTTGATTATATCAACGTTCCAGACACAGTGGGGATTATGGTGCCCACTTCTATGCATCAACTCATCACTGATCTTAAGGGATTCCTGAAAGCACCAATCAGTGTCCACTGCCATGATGACTTCGGCCTAGCCGTTGCCAACTCTTTGGCAGCTGTGGAAGCTGGTGCAGAACAGATACACGCCACCATTAATGGACTAGGTGAAAGAGCAGGTAACGCCTCCCTAGAAGAGGTGGTAATGGCTCTCATCATCAATTATGGTCTAAAGATGAATATTCAGACCAAGCTCTTGGTTAGCACCTCTGAACTGGTGTCCCATATAACTGGGGTTAAAATGCCCCCTAACAAGGCCATAGTCGGCGAAAACGCCTTTGCCCATGAGTCAGGAATCCATGTTCACGGTGTTCTTGAGAAGGCAGAGACCTATGAGCCCCTCCAACCGGAAATGGTGGGACACACCCGCAGGATAGTGCTCGGAAAACATACAGGAGCCAGAGCTCTTAGGTCTAAACTTGACGAATATAACATCGAAATGGATGAAAATCAATTCTCTAGGCTCTTTGATAATGTGAAAAAGCTGGGTGATAAAGGTAAGATGATCACCGATGCCGATCTTAAGGTAATGGCAGAAACTATGCTGGGAAGGGCCAAGGAAGAGGTGGTTAAACTGGAAGGTTTCTCGGTTATGACTGGGGATAATGTGATGCCCACAGCCACGGTTAAACTGAACTTAGATGGTCAGATTAAAACTGGTGCAAAAACCGGAGTTGGTCCAGTTGACGCTGCTATAAATGCGATTCAGAGTTTGTTAAGGGAAACTGCAGATATAGAGTTGAATGAGTATCATATAGAGGCCATAACTGGAGGAACCAATGCCTTAGCCGAAGTTTTTGTTATAATGAGTGATAAAGAAGGTAATAGGGCTACAGGCAGATCTACAGTTGAGGACATCGTCATGGCCAGTGTTGAGGCAGTTTTAGATGCTATAAATAAAATACTCATGCAGAGGTGAGCAAGGGAAATTTATACTCAGCCATTAAATAGTATTCTGGAAGCAATACTGTTATATAAAAGCTGTAACTAATTCCTAAATAAGATAACATAAAAAAGCAAATATTTCTTGCAATTAGATTATTTAACTTTCTTAGGAGCGTAGATAACCATGGCCAGTGCAGTTATTCTGGTGGTGGAGGACGAGAGAATTACAGCGGAAGATATTCGTGCAGGCCTTAAATTAGCTGGCTATCATGTTCCGTTAGTAGTTTCTTCAGGTGAAGAAGCGGTCCAACAGGCTGGAAAGATTAGACCAGATTTAGTACTAATGGATATTAAGTTAGAAGGAGAAATGGATGGCATAGATGCTGCATGTGAGATAAGGAAGCTCTATGATATTCCAGTTATTTACCTTACCGCTTATTCTGATGAAAAAACTGTACAAAGGGCCAAAATGACTGAACCATCAGGGTTCCTGGTTAAAGGTCAAGGAATTATTAACAAACCATTTGAAGAGAGCGAACTCCACGCGGCGATTGAGATAACTCTTTATAGACACCAAATGGAGAAAGAACATGATCAGCTTTGTACCACTATGCTTCAGAATATAAGTGAAGCGGTCATAGCAACTAATTCAGAGGGTAAGATTAAGTTCATAAATGTTGTGGCCGAATCGCTTACTGGATGGTCCAAGGACGATGCATTGGGCAAAAATCTTGCAGAAGTTTTTTTGCCCTTAAATGAAGTATATGAAGAAGTTACTATTGATTCTGCTTCATCTTCAACTGAAACTCCAACAATCATAACTCTTAATGGCTCAAAGTTAATGGTTAGGGGTAAGGTCACTCCAATCAAAGATTATAAAGAGGATATCAATGGTTTGATAGTTGTTTTCCAAGCTTCAGATCAACAAAAGTAATTAAGAGATTAACTAAGATCAATACTACTATAATGTTTTTATAAAGGATTAAGGGGTATTTAAATGGCTGCAGCTAGGATCATGATAGTAGAGGATGAACGGATCACAGCAGAGGACATCAAGAAAGGACTTATAAGTGTTGGATATCAGGTTCCGGCCATTGTTCCTTCAGGGGAGGAAGCAGTTAAGAAAGCCGAAGAAATTCAACCTGATTTGGTGCTTATGGATATTAAATTAGAAGGAGATCTTGACGGTGTAGATGCCGCGGAAAGTATAAGATCCCGATTTGGCATCCCCATTATTTATCTCACGGCTTTTTCTGATGTAAACACAGTACAAAGGGCAAAAGTCACCGAACCATCCGGTTTCATTCTCAAACAACCCTACGGATTTTTAAGGAAGCCCTTTGACGAGAACGAACTCAACACTGCCATTGAGATTACCCTCTACCGAAGCAAGCTAGAGAAAAGATTACGAAAACATGACCAATGGTTAGGATCTATGCTGCGAAGCATAAGCGATGCAGTGATGGCCACGGATCCAGATGGGCAAGTTCGCTTTATGAATTCCAAGGCCGAAGATATTACAGGCTGGCTGGAACAAGATGCTGTAGGAAAGGATATCAGAAACATTTTCAACCCACTAGATTATAAGTTCCCCCTAACCGAAGAAGATTCTCTGAAAATGGCATCAGGTTTCCAAGAAGTTATGTTAAAATCAAAAGACGGATCCCACACACCTGTGGATGGTAACATTACACCTATAAGGGATGAAAAGGGAAACATTGAAGGTTTTGTTGTTATTTTTCGCAATATAGAGCCATAATTTATTTTTCACAAATTTCATCACCCAAATTCTCCTATATTCTTTGTTCTTTCTTATATTTCTTCCCGCTATATCTTTAAAAAAAAATTTAAGATAAAAATGGAACCCGTAAAAACTTGTAAACTATTTGGGGCTATAAGAGCAGTTTTAGGTATAAAAAATGCAATCCCCATAATACACGGCCCCGTAGGATGTTCTTACCATACACAATATCTTCTTAGTCTCAGAAGCGCCAGAAATATACGTATCTTGACCACAGCAATGGAACAGGAGGATGTGGTCTTCGGAGCCGAGGATAAACTGGAAGCTGTAATCAGAAAAGCAGATGATAATTATCATCCATCTCTAATAGCGATTTTAACCTCATGCGCGAGTAGCATAATTGGTGAAGATGTTGAAAGGGTAGTAAAAACAGTCAATGACCAGATAAACGCCAAAATATTAGTAGTTAATGCGGGTGGTTTTGAAGGAAACCAGACCGATGGTTATAGGGATTGTTTGTTGGCTCTTATTGATTTAATGGAAGATCCGATGTCGAGAGAGCCATCTTTGAATCTGGTAGCCCAGTTTAGAGGTGGCCCTGATCTAGAAACCCTAATAAATTATTTTAATAAACTTGAAATACCAATTAATTGTGTTTTAACTTCAGGTGTAAACTTAAAACAAATTAATAATGCTTCAAATGCTTCTTTGAATGTATCCATGTGTGAAGCTTCAGGATTAGTCCCCTGCCAGATAATGGAAAAGAAGTTTCAGATACCATTTCTGCATCCTATCTTACCAATGGGAATTAATGCTACCTCTAACTTTTTTCGCAGCATATGCAAGGTTTTATGTGTAGAATATGGCATTGCCCACCTAGAAGAAAGATATAAAAAAATTATATCATCTTATTCCACATTTTTATCTGGTAAAAAGGTGGCAATAGTCGCCGGCTCCACCAGGGCCATTCCTTTAACCGAATTTGTATCGGAATTGGGAATGGAACCAGTTTTAGTCTGTCTGGACCTTTTAGGCCAGTTTACTAACAGGAAAATTAGAGAGGTAGTTGAAAATAATCACATTGAACCAGTTATTCTAAAAGAAGCCGATTATCAAGACATTCACGATCAAATGGTTATACTGAGACCTGAATTCATTTTAGGTGGAATGCACGAGTTTAATTTATCCAGAGAACTTGAAATCCCTCTATTAGATGTTATGCATGGTCAGGAACTGACCATGGGTTTTGAAGGAGCAGTTGCTATGGCTGAAAACATAAAGAAAATTTTAAAACATTAATCTGATTTACCAAATATAATTAATCAAATGATATATTTACACTGAAAAGGAATAATAAGCCCTTTAATTTATTAAAGGAGTCTGTACGCGTAAACTATATATAATACTAGCAACACTAAACTACTAAGGTATATCGAGGAGGTAAAGGGATGTCAGAGGAAAATGTAGTATACATTGGAAACAAGCCGGTAATGAACTATGTATTAGCTGTAGTGACCCAGATGAACGGCGGCGAGTCTGAAGTCATACTCAAAGCCAGAGGAAGAGCCATTAGCAGAGCAGTAGATGTAGCAGAAATCGTCAGACACAGATTTATCACTGATGTAGAAATAGGAGGCATTGACATAAGCACCGAAGAAATCATGAATAATGAGGGATCATCGACCAATGTTTCGGCCATTGAGATACAGTTAGCTAAAGGTGTACAGTAAAAACCAATTTGAAACCTCCTGGTTTCACTTTTTATTTTAATGGGAAAATTTGCAAGCTGAAAAGTTTTAATAGAAGAAATTATTTTATTTTTGGGTATTTATTCAGATTATAGGCTTCTATCCGGTATTTTTTAAAAAAATTATCACTATAAAAATATTCGAAAAAATATAATCAAAAGTAAATTAAAAGATTTGGTATCATGAAAATCGGATTTTCCACGCTAGCCCTTTTTATGAGGTCCTTTGAAGAGTGCCTTGATATTGCTGCTGCTGCTGGTTTTAACCTTATCGAAGTGCTATGTGAAGGTCCATACTGGCCCAGAAATATTATAAATCAGGCAGATGATTTCGAGATATTTTCATCCTATGATATCGATATTTACTTGCATTCACCTACCATAGATCTCAACCCCGCCAGCCTGAACCCAGGTATCAGGGAAGAAACTCTCAGGCAACTCATGGAAACCTTGGATTTGGCAGCAATGATGGGAGCTGAGGCTATTACCACCCATCCTGGGCTGATTCACCGCCTGGAAAAACGTATAAGGGACATGGCTAAATTTTATTCCGTTGATACTCTCCAGAAAGCCAATCAATACGCAGAGGAGGTAGGAGTTAAATTTTCTGTGGAGAACATGCCCCATCGTTATGCTTACTTTTGTAACACCGCAGAAGAACATTCATATTTCGTGGAAAAATGCGGATGCCACGCCACGGTGGATTTAGGCCATGCAAACACTTCTGGAGATCCTTTACCATTTTTAAAGCAAAAAAAGACTTTTTACTATCATGTTAGTGATAACAATGGAGATAAGGATCAACACCTATCACTAGGCCAAGGAACTCTCGATCTGAACTTAATTAACAGCATAGACAGGGTAATAATTGAACTCAATCGTTACGAAGATGTGTTAAATAGCAGGGATTTGCTGAGGTCAATGACAAAATAGCTATTACATATAGATATTTAATTGGGGAATTTTTTCACATGTCGAGTAAAGTTTTTTTCACAAATTTTCGATCCCGTAACCAAGGTGAAAATAAGGTCAGCAAGTTGAAAAACATATTTGAAAGTGTCAGATTCGCCAGTTTCATTCAGGAAGACCATTTAATTGCGGTTAAACTTCACTTTGGTGAGAAAGGGAATGATGCATTTATTAAACCTGTCTTGGTGCGGCCTGTTGTGGAAAAGATCAGAACATGTGGAGCCAAGCCATTCCTTACTGATACAAACACCCTTTACTATGGCAGTAGACATGATTCTGTTGAACACCTTAAAACAGCCATAATGCACGGTTTTGATTATGCTGTGGTCGGAGCACCGGTAATAATCGCCGACGGTTTGCTAGGAGATAACTGGATTTCGGTGCCAATTGGCTTGAAGCATTTCCATGAGGTTAAAATAGCAAGTGAAATTAAAATTGCTGATGCTATGGTGGTTTTATCCCACTTCAAAGGCCATGGGATGAGTGGATTTGGTGGGGCAATCAAGAATCTGGCCATGGGATGTGCTGCAGCACCTGGTAAAATAGAACAACATCAATGTGCCAAACCGGTAATAACCGAAGAATGCAGTGGTTGTGGAACATGTGTAGAATCTTGCCCTGTTTCTGCAATGTTAATAAGAAATCAAAGGGCATTTATTGATGAGGTCGTATGTATTGCCTGCAATAACTGTCTTGCTAATTGTCCTGACTCCTCCATAAGATTAGATCAGGAGGCCCTTGTGCCTTTCATGGAAAGAATGGTTGAGTATGCCTATGGTGCAGTTAAAAATAAGCAAGGAAAAGTGGGCTACATTAATTTCCTCATGGACATCACTCCAGACTGTGATTGCGAGGCTTTCAGCGACACTCCAATTGTTCCTGATATCGGTATTTTGGCTTCAAAAGATCCAGTTGCAATAGACACTGCCTCTTATGACTTGGTGAACCAGCAAACTGGGTTAGAAGGCACAATACTCGAACATCATCATCAAAAAGGCAAAGATAAATTCCGAGGAGTCTGGGAGGGAGTAGACGGTAGGATTCAACTGAGCTATGCTGAGGACATTGGACTAGGAACGACTCAATATGAACTAATAATGGTATAGCACTTACAATTAATCTTTTATGTTCTTTTAAAAGTATTTCATGGCTTGAAATATTTAGGCATACAAAACAAGATATAAATTTTTCCATTTTTTCCGGATAGCAAGGTATAAAATAAATGGTGATAAGAGGATATTCATTTAATTTTGATTTAAAATTACAATGGCAGTTGAGAGGGGTTTAAATGGATACAGCTTACACATGGTTTTTACTAGGAATATTAGGAGCTTTAATAATCTCTGGCATTCAATTTTATTTAAAGCGATCTTTAACCACTAAAAAAATCGTTGAAAACGTACTTCTGTCACTCCTGGTTATCACGGTGGGTTTTGGTTCCATTTGGATTTTCATCGGCCATGCATTTCTTTCCAACCAAGTTGCAGCCTACATTGGATGGGCAGCAGGAAGCCCTTTCCAACTGGAAGTTGCCTTCACCAACTTGGCATTCGGTGTTCTGGGAATCCTGTGTTTCTGGATTAGGGGTAACTTCTGGACAGCTTCTATTATAGGTTTTTCCATCTTTTACCTGGGTTCGGCATATGGTCATATAATTAACATCCTCTCTACTGGAAACTATGCCCCGGGAAATGCAGGAACAGTTCTAATCCTTGATATTCTCATACCAATTTTGCTCATAGTTTTATTGGTTGTATACAAGGTTCAAGAGAAAAGAGCTATGGATAATGCCATCGAAAGCCTCGAAAGATCCCTATAATTAGAGTTTATAAAGTTGAAAGACTATAGCAATCAGATTAACCCGTATGGTATAAACAGTAAACGCATAGAAACCCTAGTAGATGGTATTTTTGCTATAGCCATGACCCTGTTTTAGGAATTACCGTACCTCATCTGAATAACCCAACTGAAGCTATGATTTATCAGTCTCTCTTAGACCTCGCTCCAAATTTTTTCAGTTATTTCCTCAGTTTCTTACTTCTAGCCATTTTCTGGCGAATCAATCACACTCAATTCAATAAGATCAAGGCAGTGGATAAACGGATGTTATACATTATTGTGGTTTGGATTCTTTTCGTAGCTTTACTTCCCTTCTCTGCGTCTTTTGTGGGGGAATATGGTAGTTTACAGATTCCTAACGTATTTTTTGATTTGAATCTCTTTGCCATAGGATTTCTCCTATACATCAACTGGCGATATGCACTTCATGGTGGATTAGTTGAAGAAAGTGAAATTAAAAGAGGAAAAGAAACTCTAAGAGCTAATCTCATATTACCAGCAATTTCTATGGTTGCAGTTTGCTTAACTTTCATACCATTTATTAAAAACTTCGGTAGTGACTGGATTAACCTGATTTATGCAATTATTCCGTTTTTACAAATATATTGCTGATTAAAATATTTTCTGTTAGTAAATAACAAAACCAAATAGTTATTCAGCCACAAATTAAACATAATTTATTTTCTTTGTTTGAAGTGATGATGCCAAAAAATGAATCAGAAATTTATATCAAGTATTTCTTTCAAGTTTTCTACAACCACATCAGCAGCGTCGTAAACCTTTTTTGGAGTCTCTTCTTCCTGTTGCAAGGTTAAAACACCCAAATCTGCTTCATTTAGGGCTAATATATCGTTGGCACTGTTTCCCACCATCATAACTCTGTATCTTTTCTTAAGGCCACGAACTATTTTCATTTTCCTTGTTGAATTTGCTGTTCCAAAGACGTTTTCAGATGGGATATGAATGAAATTAGCCAGTTCTATTAGTGATCTTGTCCTATCCCCTGAGGCCACATAGATGTTAAAACCTCTTTTTTTCAACTCCTCTACCACTGAAGGTACTTCTGGAAAGATCTTACCTCCTGAGGTAATAGTGAACTCAATTTCACCTTTCTTCAAGTTAACAATGAATCCAGATCCGCTGCAAATCTGCACGTTGTAATTTTTCGCTATTACAGCGTGTATGGTGTCCTGTATATCCCTTACCATGGCCTGGTCATGTTTAATTTTATTTAGTAATGTTTTTTTATTAATTTCAAGATTTGAGTAGCTAACATCGAAGGGCACTTTATTGCAACGGATGAATTTGTATATGGTTTGGTTTGACTTAGCACGTGCTATACAAGACGATGGGTCTGTTTGTAGAACTACCAGCGCCCTTTCTGGGTCTCGGTCCACTAAGTCTATAGAACTGGTGTAATCGCATATAGCTCCAGATTTAAGGTCTTTAATGGCTCTGTATCGTGCTATGAGCGTCCCTGAATTATCAAAAACAACCGCTTTCATGGTTCCACAATAGTAATGTACTTAAAATATTTTAAATAGTCTACTGTCAAAAAAAACTTAAATATTCACTTCAAATATATTTAAATCAATTTTAAAATAGTTGTATAAATGAAATACCCCCCCAGAGTGATTAAAAAAATCCCGCAAATAATCAGTAAAATTTTATAACGTTTTCCAGGTAATATATGCCGTCCCTTGCTGCTGAAAAATGATACTAAACTGTACCAGCTTAGATCAGATGTCCAGTGGCCCACCAAAAATCCTAAAATTCCTGCCACACCAGCCAGCTCTATTCCTTTAAGCATGAAAGCCCAACCAATTGTAGCCCACCAGATGAAGAAGTAAGGATTCGATATACTTGTTATAATTCCACTCAAAACTGATCCGCGCTTTTGAACAGGTTTACCATCTCCTGGAATTTGGGAAGGGCTTGGAGACCGAGCGATACGATAACCGAGATATATTAACATCAAACCACCTAATGAACCAATTACCATGGCAGATTTATCAGATCTTATAAGCCAGCCTAGACCAAGGATTGAAAGAAAGATTAAGCAAGATTCTACTATTACGTGTCCCAGAACAACAAGAGGACCTGCTCGAAAACCTTTATTCAAAGAATCAGATATGGTTACTGTTAACATGGGTCCTGGGACTAGAGCTCCTGATAAACCCACCCAAAATGAGGTAGCTGCAAATAAAATGACTTCAATCCACATTTAACTCACTTAAACCTAATAATCTTATTTTGAGATAATTGAATAATATCGATAGAATAATGAAAATTAGCTTATTTGAACATTTCATGATCTGGGAAACATGATATTTAGGTTCTACAACTGCTATGGTAAATTAGGGGGTTCCAATTAAGGAATTAAACGTAAATCATATGAAAAACCCACTTCGATCAACTCTAAGAACACGCAATCAAGGGATTAAATTTTACATCTCCTCATAAAGTTAAATTATTATAGGGAACTTCAATCCTGATACACTATTAATTTAGTGACAAATTATTCTAAAAAGTTAAATACTTGTCCTGATCCTTTTTCAATTGCTCGTCGGTAGACATGCCAGGCAGTAACGGCGTCCTGTACTGCTAGGCCAGTAGAATCGAAAATTGTGATCTCTTCTCCTTCCCTGCCAGAAACTTTGCCAATGATAACATCTCCTAACTTGGCGTAAATGTCTTTTCTTTTCAAAACTCTCTGAGATATAGGAACGTTTATTTCACCGCTGTGACTGGCCTGATCCCACGAGTCAATCACAATCTTGGATTTATGGAGTAAAAGGGTGTCCAACTCCTGTTTGCCGGGTGCATCTGCACCCATAGCATTAATATGGGTTCCAGGACTAATCCAATCTGCATCAATCAGCGGTTTCCTGGATGGAGTTGTGGTTACCACAACATCTACGTTTTCCACAGCTTCCTTGGGCGTATCAACGGCTTCCACCTCAAAACCATAGTTTTCAGTAGCTGTTTTAGCGAAATTACTCCGGATGCTGCAGGTCCTGCAGAATACCTTGGCCTTCTTGATATCCATTACTTCATTCAAAGCCATTAGTTGGGTGCAAGCCTGTCTGCCGGCGCCTATAATCCCTAATGTATCAGAGTTAGGATGGGCAAGATATTTAGTAGCCACTCCTGCAGCTGCACCTGTTCTCATGTCCGTAATCCAGGTTCCGTCCAGCAATGCCAGCGGAAAGCCGGTTTCAGGATCTATAACTTCAATAATAGCCATCACAGTTGGTAGTTTATGTTCGATTGGATTCTTGGGGTGTACATTGACACATTTTACTGCAGCTTCTTCTCGACCCCGGATATAACAAGGCATTATCCTAAGATCTCCTTCTGGAAAGAAAAGATATTCTTTGGCAGGCATATGAACTTCACGTCTCGCATAGGCTGTAAATCCAGTTTCAACAGACTCTATGACTTCTTTCATGTTAATTAGGCCTTTAATTTCGCTTTGTTTAAGTAAAATAGTTCCATTCATTGGTTGCACCTCGAATTGTGATGAATTTATTATCAACTATTATCTTGATAGATCATTTACTTTAATTTAACATTATTATTTGTGTAACATTATGGACACTATTTTAGGAAATTTATAGATATAGAGGAATTAATATCAGCTTACACAATACAGCCTCAAGAATGAAAAAAAAATTCGTGTTAAGTCATCTAAATGGACCTAAAAAAGCGTTTCTGGGAAATTGATGTTTTACGTGGCCTAGCCATAGTTATGATGGTTAGTTACCACTTTCTATTCGATCTCAACTACTTCGGAGTGTACTCACTGGAGATTTCCTCAGGATTTTTATGGCTTTTAGCCCGCATTACGGCTTCTATTTTCCTCTTTTTGGTAGGAGTTTCTCTAAGCCTCAGTCACTCACGTACATTATTAAATGGAGCATATCAAAATGAAAGAAACATGTTATTCAAATACCTGAAAAGAGGACTTAAAATATTTATTTTGGGTCTTTTAATCACTCTGGCTACCTGGCTGTTCATACCTCATGAATTCATTGTTTTTGGTGTGCTGCACTTCATAGGGATAGCCATAATTTTAGAGTATCCATTTTTAAATCGAAAGTATCTTAACCTGTTGTTAGGAGTAATTTTCCTGGGCATTGGCATTATATTGGCCCAATTCACCTTTTCTTTCCCATGGTTCCTCTGGTTAGGCCTGCAACCAACGGGTTTCATAACCGTGGATTATTTTCCATTGCTCCCTTGGTTGGGTGTGGTCTCCTTGGGAATCTTCGCCGGAGGAATATTGTATAAAAATTACCAGCGGATGTTTTCCATCCCAGATTTCTCATCACATATATTTATGAGATTTTTAAGCCTTTTAGGGCGTCATTCTCTCATTATTTATCTAATACACCAGCCAATCCTCATACTGGTGCTCTATCTTCTAGGAATTCAGGATCTGGGTAACATATCTCATCTAATGAATTGAGATTATTCTAATTACAGCCTATTTAATTCTTGACCTTTGTTATTATTCTTCCTATAAGATATAAATCCATAGTGATTCGTAGATAAACTGAATACTGACATTAGGGGAGTTATTAGATTTTTTGGATAATTTAACTTTATATTAAGATCATAGTTTAATAGTTCTTAGATTAAATTATACCAGAATCATAATAAACTCATAACAACTACATTAACAGATAACAATGCCAGAGCGGATGGACCGTTCATGGCCAGTAAGGTGAGATCATGAAAATTTTAGAAAAATCAAAATCCATCCAGAATCATGAAATAACTGCAGAAGATAATTTAGAATCAATCATCAAACGAATAAAAACCGATAATAACAGTATCAAAGCCTTTGTAGAATTAAAAATTGATGAAGCCATGGCCATGGCACTAGATATTGATAAAAAGATAAAAACTGGGCAAGAAGTTGGCAAACTAGCCGGGCTAGTCTTGGGGATCAAGAGTAACATCAACGTAGAGGATTTCCACATCACAGCAGCCTCCCCAACCCTGGAGAACTACCTGGGCAG
>Ga0209048_10002370_pt1 | contig 18725 bp, 19 predicted proteins | sample FrelakmetCRP12CR_FD_187146 | JGI IMG/M metagenome (GOLD analysis project Ga0209048, IMG submission 187146) | Freshwater lake sediment microbial communities from the University of Notre Dame, USA, for methane emissions studies - CRP12 CR (SPAdes)... | ecosystem: Environmental > Aquatic >... | reverse complement strand
ATAATCTGCTTTCCTAAAATCCCTTTCTTTAGTTTTATTCGATTTTTTGTGCCCCCTGCAATAAATTAAGATTTTGACAAAATTGAACAAGAGATATATCTTAAATCAGGTTTCTTTGAAATATTCTTTTATGATTTTAGGAATTTCAATGAGTTGCGAGTTTTAGAAGAGGGCATCGTATTTGCATATAATTCAACAGGAGGATTGGCCTATGAATGCCCGCCTGCCTATTTTGATAGGATTAATTTTTTTCCTTTATTTCTGCTTCGTTCAAACCTACCCATGCCTTGGTCAGCAATTTTCCAAAGATTCTTCATTTCTATTGGCGAAGAATGGAGAAGGGCCTTCTCCCAAGGAAGATTTAAGGCAAGAGACTTCTTCGGCCATCGAGGAATATGAAAAAGAGAAGCTCGCCAAAATGAAACGGAACATTGGCAGGCGGTTGTTGACTGTTAAAACAATCAATCCTGCAGTGTTCTATGAATCCCCGAATGATTTAGAAAGAAAATTGCGGGTTAAGAGAGAAAAAGAAGGTTTCGTGATTGTTGCGGTGGTTCAGAATCAATCGGGGACGATGAATTTCTATCAGGTAAAGTTTGATTCAGGAGAAACGGGATATTTAAGTGCAGATGGGAACCATTTAGAAATAAAGATTAAGGAGGGGAGTCTCATTTCCATTCCTAAGAGGGCAAGTGGTAAAAAGAAGAGTGCAAGTCAATCGAAGGCGCTCGCTTCTCAGGCCGTGGAGCTGGTGAAGAACCATCCAACTCCGGCTGGGTCTGTTGAAAAGAGGATGATGGACGAAAAGGCAAAATCTTTTCCGTATCCGAGATGGAGATATGAAGCAAAGGAGATTGGAGGAAAGAAATTTCGCGTCCTCCAATATGTGGAGGAGAGAAGCGCCCCTCCCTTTGTCAGGAAATGGATTGTTGATCTTTCAACAAGGGAGATCAAGCCAGAAAATCTGGCTGCCAAGGAGATGTACCAATAATTGGGCCTGCTGAGGGACGTGAGAGTTAAAGCTCAGAGAGCGTGTCTTCTATCTTTTTTTGCAGGGTTTCGTCAACGTTCCCCTTCCTCCACTCCCAACTGGCTTCGATTTCCGTTCGAACCAATTCTACTTCTTTAACCCTGCCTTTTTTAGAAAGGGTGAAGATATAAGAGAAATCCATTTTTCTCAAACGTTCAATATTGACATCGGGGTCCTTATTTTGGATTAAACTTTCGACTAAACGCTTCACCTCTCCCTTATCATCGAAAATGCTGAATCCGTCAAAACGATTAAATTGAGGGGGCATGGGGTAACCGATTTTTCCAAAAAACAAAAAAGTCCCTGACCCCAGCAGACTCTATGGGTCAGGCTTTTGCAATCTCGAAGGAAAACTGATCGTCATCGTATTTAAGAGGCCTGATCGTCACGTCCATCCCCACCTTCACCTCTTCAGGCTTTAAGTCCTTTGCTAACCGGGCAAACAACTTCTGGCCACCACCAAAATCAACAACACCCATCGTATAGGGAGGGTCCCCCTCAAAGCCAAACGGCGCATAATAGGCGGTGGTAAATGTCTCAAGTTTGCCTTTCTTGGGCATCTCGAACCAGTCCATATTCTTTGAGAAACATTTTACGCAGTCAGCCCTTGGAGGGAAGAACTTTGCACCACAATCCTTACAAACCGTTCCTTCAATCTTTCCTTCTGCCAGGAGATCGACAAACTTTGCCGTCTTTGTCACTGCCGTAAAACTTTTTCTTCCGAATTTCTCGAAACCCATATCTCTCACCTCCCAAATATTGTTACGTTTCCATATAGTCCAACGCCGCCAATGTTATGCACAAGGCCGATATCCGGCTCACCGGCTACCTGCATAGGGCCTGCCTCACCGCGTAGCTGCAAAACGATAGTACGGATCTGAGATCCACCCGTTGCACCTATGGGATGGCCTTTTGAGAGGAGCCCGCCATCGACGTTCACGGGGATCCTTCCCTCTTTATACGTCGCTTTCTCGCGGATGAGCTGCTTACCCTCACCCATTGGCGCGAATCCAAGACCCTCATACGCCATGATCTCTGCGATGGTGAAGCAATCGTGTACTTCGGCCACTTTGACATTTTTCGAGGTGATTCCAGCCATCTTGTATGCCTGGGCGGCTGCTGCGTAGCCAACGCTCAGACCCTTGGTAAAATCAGGTCTCGCTGCCATGTTGACCGCCTCTGATGCCGCACCGATGCCTAAAATCCAAACTGGTCTCTTCGACAAGGCCTTTGCTTTTTCGGTATTTGCAAGAATGATGCAGGAGCTTCCGTCTGCGTTTGCACAACAATCACCTACCCGAAGTGGCCAAGCTACAGGACCTGCCAATTTTGCTTCCGGATCGCCCTGCTTAAAGTCTTCTGGTTTTACCGCTTTCCTATAGACCGCCCTTTCGTTGATCACACCATAAGTGGATGCCTTGATTCTGACGCTCATCAGGTCATCGTGGGTCAAACCATGCTTTGACATGTAAGCCTGTGCATAAAGGGCGTAATACGCCGGCATCATGGTTCCAAAGGGTGCCTCCCATTGGATATCAGCACCTCTGCCCATTCTCTCCTGGGATTCCGCAGACGTGATCTCGGACATCTTCTGAAACCCGAGGACAACAACCATGTCATGCAAGCCGGACTTAATCATGCTATATCCAACTTTTATACCCGTGCTACTCGAAGAGCAAACGGACTCCACATAAAATGTTGGCTGAGGAATAAGACCCAGGTATTCTGCGAGGACGCCCGCAGGGGAGCGTTGTTTGTCATATTCAGGGGCCGAACAGAAGATGGAAGCGTCAACATCTTTTTGGGTGATGCCCGCATCTTGCATGGCTTCCCTGAAGGCCTCGAAGGCAAGTTCCCGGATAGACCCCTCGTAACCTCTGACGAAACTACTCTGGCCCACACCAATGACTGCTACTTCTTTCATTAAAAACCTCCCTTTTTCCCTCCCCTCCACCCTTTCCCCAGAGGGGAGAGGAGAAGGGTTAGAAAATTTTTTCTTTATTAGACGAAGATTAAAGATAAATGAGAGTTCATTTTTTTGTCAAGTTTTTTTTTCTTGGATATTTTTGATATTTCCAAACCGCTCGATTATGTTCTTCGATGTCAGATGAAAAAAAATGGGATCCGTCATTTTTGGAGACGAAGTAGAGATAGGGGACAGGAGCAGGACGGACAGCTGCCAGAAGGGAGTCTTTGCCAGGGTTACAGATGGGGGTGGGGGGAAGTCCAGCAATGAGATAGGTGTTATAAGGGGTGGGTCTCATTAGATGTTCTTTGGTCAGATTTCCATTGAAATTTTTAATTCCATAGATCACCGTAGGATCACTTTGGAGGGGAATCTTCCTTTTTAAACGATTGTGGAAAACGGCCGAGATGAGAGGCTTCTCTTCAGGAAGAGGAGTTTCTTTTTCGATGATGGAAGCTAAGATGACCACTTCCTTTTCAGAGATTCCCAATTCAGATGCCCGATTAACAAGGTCTGGTCCAAAGACTTTTTTAAACTGATAGACCATCATCTGAATGACTTCCTCTGAGTCCATTTCCCTGAACAAATGATAAGTGTCAGGGAAGAGATAGCCTTCCAAGTTCGGTCCTGCAAATTGAGAAAGCCCAAGAGCGTTGATGAAAGGGGAAGAGGAGGCCTTTTGAAGAAACCCCTTTTTATCCACAAGATTTAAATCTTCCAATAACTGGGCGATTTGTGAAAGGGTATACCCTTCAGGGATGGTCACCAGATGATGTTTCACCTGGCCCTTCACCAAAGCATCCAATACCTCAAGGGGAAGCATTTGGGTATGGAATTCATATTCTCCTGCTTTGATCTTCCCCTTTTTCCCAAGGACTGTGGTAAGGAGAATAAAAAAATGTCTATTTTTAATGACCCCTTCCTGTTTGAGTATCTCTGAAACCTTTTTCAGATGGGTTCCTTTTTTGACGAAGATCAATTTTGCCAATGCCGTTTTAGAGGGAGGAACAAAGAGGAACCAATAGAGACCGAAAATAAAGAAGAGAAGTAGAAGCCCCAACGAGAGGAGGAGAAATTTATTCCTGGGAAAGGGTCCCATAGTTTGTTCTCCTGCTTTTGTCTAAGTATCCTTGGAGAATGAGGACGGCGGCCAGTTTGTCAATGACCTTCTTCCTTTTTCTTCTAGAGAGATCCGCTTCCAATAAGACCTTGGAAGCTCCAACGGTTGAAAGCCGTTCATCCCAAGTTTCAACCGGAACGGAAATTTTATCTGTTAAGATTTTAATCCACTTGAGGACGATCTCTGCCTGTGTCCCCAGAGTTCCGTTCATATTTTTAGGGAGTCCAACCACAATTTTTTCAATTTCAAATTGACGAATGATCATGGCGATTTCTTTTAGATCCTCTTCCATTGATTTCCTTTTGAGGGTTTTGAGACCCTGAGCAGTTATTCCCAACTCATCGCTAATCGCTACTCCAATGGTGTGGGTACCAACATCTAAACCCATTGTTCTCATCAACTTTTTATTGCCTATTTGTTTGGCATTGTCAAGTTTCCTATTTCTTGAGCCTTTTTAGATATTTATAATATTAATAAATACAATAAGTTGTAATTATGTTGCCCAGATAAAAATAGCTTGACAAAAGAATACTCCTTTGTTATAAATTGCACAATCTAATCAGGAGGAGGAGATTTTATGGATTTTAAATTGACTGAAGAACAAGAAGCAATGCGAGAGATGGCTAAAAATTTTGCAGAGAAGAAAATCGCTCCCACCATGGAAGAAGATGAAAAGGAGCATCGTTTTCGTCGGGAGATTGTAAAAGAGATGGCCAGACTTGGATTTTTTGGGTGTATTGCACCCGAGAAATATGGTGGAAATGAAAGTGGTTATCTGGCGGCTAGTGTCATGACAGAAGAGATTGCAAGAATTTCTCCATCTTGGGGACTTCCCTTTAACCTTCAGATGAATTCGATCCAATCTGTCCTTCTCAATTTCGGGAAAGAGGAACAGAGAGAGCGGTGGATTCCAAAATTGATCAATGCTGACTTGCTCGGCTGTTTTGCCATCACTGAAGCCAACACCGGTTCTGATGTGGCCTCAATGAAGTCAACGGCAGTAGAGACGGAGGGAGGATTCGTCCTCAACGGGACAAAGATGTGGATTTCAGGGGTCCCTGTAGCTGACCTCGGTATCGTTTATGTCTATACGGATAAAGCAGCAAAACATCGCGGTATGTCAGCCTTTATCGTGGATATGCATTTGCCGGGTGTCACACAAAAGGCCATTGATTCGAAATTGGGGCTTTTCTGTGCTCCCACTGGGGAAATTGTTTTCGAAGATGTCAAGGTGTCGAAAGACTGTCTGGTCGGTCAAAAAGGAGATGGATTTAAAATCTGTATGGCCATGTTGGATAACACCCGACTTTCCTCTGCGTCGAGGGCAGTAGGAGTGGCGAGGGCCTGTCTCGAACATTCTGTCCGGTATGCCAATGAACGGGAACAGTTCGGCCAGCCCATTGCCAATTTTCAAATGATCCAAGAGCAGATCGCAGAAATGTATGTTGAAGAACATGCTGCCCGACTGTTAGTTTATCGGGCTGCCTGCAATAGAGACCTGGGACAGCGAAATACCATCGAGGTTTCTTGTGCAAAATATTATGCTGCAGAGGTAGCCGTCAGAGCTGCGAATCAAGCGGTGAAAATTTTCGGATCTTATGGTTTTTCAACGGAGTATCCGGTGGAGAGGTTTTATCGGGATGCCAAATCTTATCAGATTGTGGAGGGGACATCTAACATTCAAAAGATGATCATTGCAAGAAATGCATTAGGCCTTAAATAAAAATTTGCTTCTTGGAAGGAGGAGAATGTCATGGGGACACCAGTGACTGTACCAATGGTAGGCAAGATTGTTTCCGTTTCAGTAAAGGTGGGAGACAAGATCAAAGAGGATGATCAGGTGGCCGTATTAGAGGCGATGAAAATGGAGATGCCTGTCGTGGCCCCGATCACCGGAACGGTAAAGGAGATTTGTGTGGGTCCGGGCCAGGAGGTCGAGGCAGAGGCAGTGATCGCTGTGATTGAATAGTGGCGGCATAAAAAGGGGGAGAAGGGAGCTGATGGAAGAGGATTTTTTAGCCAAACTGAATATACGACCTCTGACCATTGGAGATTTGGACGCAATTGTTGAAATTGATCGTAAGGTCTTAGGTAAAGTCAGGCGAGATTTTTGGAGAAAGAAGATCGAGCTCCCTAGCCCCCGATATCCCCTGTCAGGTCTGGTTGCTGAACTCGAAGGGAAGGTGATCGGATTTATTGTAGGTGAAGTGAGTGGTTGGGAGTTTGGAATTCCGGAAACAGTGGGATGGATCAGCACGATTGGGGTCGATCCCGATTATCAACATAAAGGTGTTGCAAGAAAATTGAGTCAAGAATTTGTCATAAATCTCAAAGCAATTGGTGTGAGTGTTGTCTACACGTTAGTGAATTGGAGCGATTGGGACCTCCTCAAATTTTTCCGAGCAATGGGATTTACAAGAGGGGGTGAAATGATTAACCTAGAATTAAAAATTGAATAGTTCATTGATCAAAAGAACTTTCTCTGCCCCTTAATCATTTCTAATACCTTCATTTTTAGCCACCGTTCTGTCTATGATTTTTTACCTTAAAACATTTCTCAATGATCACTTGTCAGAATTCCCCTTCCCTTATCTAATTACTTAAAAATATTATACTTTTGTCAAATTTTTTTTCTTGACAAATGAGACCTCATATGGTAACTTCCGCCCGACCAGTCGGATTTAAACCATACAGTCGGTTTTTTTATTCTGGGACGTTTTAAAACACCTCTATGGAAAAATACCTGAAACAATTAACCCAAAAAGAATTGGGCAAAATGAGCAGCATCGCCAAAGCGGCTGCCAAGCTATTTAACGAGAAAGGCTATCTGGAAACGAGCATGGACGATATTTCGACGGCAGCTAAATTGAGCAAAGGAGGTATTTACCATTATTTTTCAAGCAAAAATGAAATCCTCTATTTTATTTCTACCCATTTCATGGGACTTCTTTTAAAAGATTTAGAGCAGGCATTGAAGAAGATTAAGGATAATTTTGAAAAAATTCAATTTATCATCTCCCGCCATATAGGATTTTATACGAAATATATTTCTGAGGCCAAAACAACGATCCACGAAGGGCACTTACTCCCTCCAGAGTATTTTAAAATCATCGCTGAGCAAGAAAGGCAATACCACCAAATTGTCAGCGGTGTTCTTTCTGACTTTTTTGGTGGCCGCATTTCGCAAGATCAATTGAAAGTGCTCACCTTTATTTTGTTTGGGACATGCAATGGGATCTATTTTTGGTATGACCCGAAGAGATCCATGACTCCAGAAGAACTTTCAGAGATTATCAGTGACATTTTATGCAGGGGATTATTAGGTTTTGAGGTGAGGGGAAAAGAGAAAGTTAAAGGGAAAAATGATTGATGGTGGTTCATAGGGAAAAAAGTGTTTAGGGCAAATAAGGTGGATGATGTTTGATCAAACGAGTTGTCTGCCGACAGAAGAGTTAAGGAATTTTCGAGATAGGATCCAACGGATCGCCAGGTATAAAATCGCCCCTCAGGCGCCTTTAGTCGATGAAGAAGAATTTTTCAACCGCGAGGTAGAATCATTATTATGGGATCTTGGATTGCTGACCCTCACCTTTCCGGAGAAATATGGAGGGTACGGCAAGGACCGAATAGTAGCATTATGTATCGCTGTGGAGGAGGTTGCAAAAGTTTGTGCTTCCTCTGCTCTCTTGTTAATCATCCAAGCGGTGGGAAGTTTCCCAATTATCCACGGAGGATCGAATGAATTAAAACAGAAATATTTACCGCAAATGAGCGAAGGTCGTAAACTGGTGGCTTACTTGGTGACAGAGCCCACTTCCGGTTCAGATATTGCAAGCATCCAAACGACAGCTGTTCGGGATGGGAATGAATATATCCTCAATGGCTCCAAATGCTTCGCGACCAGTGGTGGCGTGGCCGGTATCTATTCCGTATTAGCGAAAACATCAGAAGGGGAAGAAAATCGAGATAACTCCTTTTTCCTCATTGAAAGGGAGTCTCCTGGTTTATCGATTGGACGAACAGAGAGCAAGATGGGACAGAGAGGGTCCAATACCACGGAGGTCTTCTTAGAGAATGTGCGGGTCCCAGCGGAGAATCTATTAGGCCGTGAAGGGGACGGTTTTCTGATCGCGATGAAGGATTTCGATATGTCACGGCCTGCGATCGCAGCCCAGGCATTGGGCATTGCGGAAGGTGCTTTTGATACCATCATTCGGTTTATCAAAGAGAGGCCTACCCTTGGGAAGCCTGTTGCTGATCATCCGGCCATCCAGACGATCCTCGCGGATTCGGCTATCTTGATTGAAGCCTCCCGCGGACTTGTCTACCGTGCGGCAATATTAAATAACGAGGGGAAGAATAGTACAAAGTTTGCATCGATGGCGAAATGCTTTGCAGGCGATGCCGCCATGAAAATTACGATAGACGCCACCGATGCCATTCAGGTCTTAAGTGGGTATGGATTCTTAAAAGATTTTCAGGTTGAAAGGATGTTTCGAGACGCGAAATTGACCCAGATCTTTGAGGGAACCAATCAGATACAGCGGCTGGTGGTTGCCCGTCAGATTTTGAAAGAATCGATGTCATTCAACAAATAGAAGAAAGCGATCCTCATGTTCCAGTTGGACGAAGAGCAAAGACTGATTCTCCAATCCGTCCGAGAGATTGCCCAAAAAGAGATCAAGCCACGAGCAACCACCCTTGATGAGACAGGAGAATTCCCTTGGGATGCCATTCGGATTTTTGCTAAGAACGACATCCTAAATCCTTTGTTGCCTCGAAAATATGGAGGGGTAGAAGTTTCCGCCTATACTTTTTGTATGATCGTTGAGGAGATCGCAAAGGTCTGTGCTTCCTCCGCCCTCTTGCTCATCGCCCAGGCAGAGGGGACATTGTCTATTATTTATGGAGCAGATGAATCCCTCAAAGAGAAATACTTGAAACGCTTGGCAGGCGATTCCCAAGTACTAACAGGGTTGGGGGCAATCGAACAATCTGTTGGTTCGGGCATCTTTTCTCTCCCTACACGAGCAGAGCTTCAAGGAGATCAATATATACTCCAGGGAGAGGAATGTTTCGCCAAGAACGGTTCGGTGGCTGATTTTCTGGTGTTGTATGCCTATACCGATCGTTCAAAAGGAAGCCATGGCATCAGTGCTTTTGTCGTAGAGAAAGGATTCCCCGGTTTGGTTCCCAAAAGAGATGAGAATAAGATGGGAATGCGAGGAGGCATCTATTCGGAAGTTCTCCTGGAAAATTTAGAGGTCCCCAGAGAAAACCTGATTGGCCAGGAAGGGGAAGGATTTTCAATTATGCTGATGACTCTCAGCGCCAGTCGGCTCTTCACTGCTGCTCAAGCCGTTGGCTTGGCCCAGGGAGCCATGGAGGAAGCCATTTCCTATGCCCGGAAAAGGGTCCAGTTCGGCAAGACCATTTCCCATCATACCCCCATCCAATTCATGATCGCAGAAATGGCAGCTGGGATTGAATCCGCAAGGTTATTGACTTATAAAACGGCCTTTCTGTTTGATCAAGGAGAATGGAAGAGAGCGGGAACACATGCAGCCATGGCCAAGCTCATTGCCTCAGATACAGCCATGAAAGTGACGACAGATGCAGTTCAGATCATGGGTGGCTATGGCTATATGAGGGATTACCCAGTAGAGCGTATGATGCGAGATGCTAAGCTCACCCAGATTTATACAGGGACCAATCAAATCATGAAATTGATTATCGGAAGAGATCTTGTTGGAATTTCTTGATCACAAAGGAGGGATTCGTTTGGTCTGTCATACTTTCACTCTTGTTGGTCAACACCAAAGCTGATTTAAAAAGAAGGGAATCTGTTAAAATAAATTGGATCGATCATCAAAGGAGAAAAGTCCATGGATTTCAGTTTAACATCGAGACAACGATTGATCAAAGAGGCCGTTCATGAATTCATGGTCGGTGAATGTGATCCCGCAAAAACTCTCGAGTTGGCAAAGAGGAAAGAGTTTCCTTGGGAGATCTATAAGAAGGCGGGGGAAAACGGCTATCTTGCCTCTTATTACCCCAAAGAATTAGGTGGACAGGGATTGCCCCTTCTTGATTATTGTCTGATCATGGAAGAAATCATTCGTTACGATAACCGCATTGGGCTGGCCCTCAGCCTCGGCTCCATCCCTGCTAAAACGCTCTTGAGATTTGGTAATGACGAGCAGAAAAAGAAATACCTTCCCAAACTCCCGAGAGGAGAGGCCGTTTCCTCTATTGCCGTGACCGAACCGAATCATGGAAGTGACATCCGTTTCCTCGATACCAGAGCCGTAAAAAAAGGAGATGAATATATCCTCAATGGCAATAAAATCTTCATCACCAATGCGAATATTGCTGATTTTTATACGGTCTTTGCTCAGACCGATCCTGAGGCACCTCCCTACCGGGGAATCAGTGGTTTTATTGTTGAGAGAGAGACGGAAGGTGTCACAGCTCTGGATCTGGGAGATAAGATCGGATTGAAAACGACCTCCTCCTGCAGCATTGAATTTCGGGATGTGAAAATTCCAAAGAATAATCTTTTGGGGAAAGAGAATCATGGTTTTACTTACATCATGGAGGCATTAAACGAGGGAAGAGCAGAGATTGCCAATCAAGCCATCGGTCTAGCCAGAGGGGCTTATGACCGAGCCCTCTTCCATGCTAAAAACCGCGAGCAGTTCGGGCAGAAAATTGGAAAGTTTCAGAACATCTCTCACCTCATTGTCGAGATGTCAGAAGAAATCGAATCCGCTGCTTTGTTAGCCTATAAAGCAGTGTGGTTAATCGATCAGGGGAAGATGGATCTAGCCACTTCCTTACAGGCAAAAGTTAAATGTCCACTGACGGCCATTGATGCCTGCCTCAAGGCTATGCAGATTCTTGCTGGATATGGTCTGTTTGACGAACAATTTCTCCCAGGTTATCTCGGAGATGCTTTGGCGACCTGGCTTCTCGAGGGAACGGGTCAAATGCAGAGGAATACCGTAGCAGGACAAGTCCTGGGGAGATTGTAAAAATAGCATTACGTCTCATACCTATTGACAAACTTATATAATCGGTTTAAAAGGGGACGTTCACTGTCCACAGTGGGAGTTGGCCAGTGCCTATCGAGGCTCACCTTAAAATAGAAAATCTGACTCTGGGATTTGGAAATCTGATTGCACTTCAGGATGTCAGCCTTGAATTGAGAAAAGGGGAGATCTTAGGTGTTATTGGCCCCAATGGGGCAGGGAAAACCTGCCTTCTGAACTGCGTAAGCGGTTTTTATAAACCCCAGAGTGGTCGAATACTTTATCAAGGTAAAGATCTCCTCAGAATTCCTACTCACACGATCTCTCAACTTGGGATCTCACGGACATTCCAAAATGTAGAACTTTATACCGGACTGAGTAGCTTGGACAATCTTCTGGCGGCAAGACACAATCTGATTCACTATGGCCTTCTATCTTCACTTTTTCATTTCGGAAGATCAAGTCGCGAAGAAGTCAAACACCGGAGAGCCATCGAAGACATCATCAAGTTCTTGGAAATCGAAGATATCCGGGACCATATTGTGGGTTCCCTTCCCTATGGATTGCGAAAGAGGGTCGAATTGGGAAGAGCTCTTGTCCAAGAGCCTGAAATTCTTTTGTTGGACGAACCGATGGCCGGGATGAATGTGGAAGAAAAAGAAGATATGGCGAGATTTATTCTGGATATCAATGAACTGAAAGGGACCAGCGTGATGCTGATCGAACACGATATGGGAGTGGTCATGGACATTACCCAGCGGATCGTTGTTCTCGATTTTGGGAATAAAATTGCAGAGGGAACGCCGCAAGAAATTAAAGAGAATCCAGCGGTGATCAATGCCTATTTAGGGAAGGCATAGAAATTGATGGAAAGTAGAAAAAAAGATGTCAATACCATTCCGAAGCTTCTCCAAAATAGAGCTCTCGAATATGGCCATCGCCAGATTGCCATGCGGAAAAAGGACTACGGGATATGGAACGAGTACACGTGGCAGGATATCTACGAACACGTAAAAAAAATTGCCAATGGTCTGTTGTCTCTCGGATTTGAGAAGGGCGATAAAATTACGATTATTGGGGATAATGATCCTGAATGGTTTTGGGCAGAGTGGGCAGCCCAGTCCCTGGGAGGAGCAGCCGTAGGGGTTTACATCGATTGTATCCCTTCTGAGGTGAAATATTATATCGAGCACTCCGATTCAACCTTTGTCTTTGCCAGGGATCAAGAACAGGTAGACAAAATTCTTGAGATCTATGACCAACTTCCCAAATTGAAGAAGGTGATCTATTGGGACCCCAGGGGATTGTGGTTTTATGATACGTCAAAAGCGATGGATATAAAAGTTCTGGAAGAATTGGGGCAAAATTATGCCAAGGATCATCCAGATTTTTTTGAAAAGTTTTTATCTCAGGGGAAAGGGGAGGACATGGCTGTCTTTTGCTATACCTCAGGGACAACGGGACTCCCAAAGGGGGCTATGCTTAGCCATCAAAACCTGTTCTATGCAGTAGAGGCCATGGAGCAATATAACAAATTCCTGCCCATGGAGAATTATCTTTCCTATATCTCTCCTGCCTGGCTCACAGAGCAGATACTTGGAGTGTGTGGGGGGGTGTCGATTCCGTTGGTCCTTCATTTTCCAGAAAAACCAGAGACTGTCCAGGTCGATATACGGGATATCGCTCCCCATATCATTTTTTATGGAGCTCGCCTCTGGGAAAGCTTAGCCTCTACCATTCAGGTTAAGATCACCGATAGCACTTCATTAAAAATTTTCTTTTATAACTTGGCTTTAAAGGTGAGCCATCAGAGATTGGAGGCTAAGGAAAGAGGTGAAAAAATAGGTTTCCTATTAGGAGTGCTTCATCGTCTGGCAGACTTCATCGTCTTCCGTCCTTTGAGGGACCGGATTGGATTTACAAAAAACAAGGTGGGCTATACAGCAGGGGCAGCCATCAGCCCTGACATGATGAGACTCTTCCATGCCATTGGGATCAATATTAAGAACCTTTACGGAACCACAGAAGCCAGCTTGATTTCTCTGCACAAAGATGACGATGTCCGCTATGAGACCATTGGGATCCCCTTTGAAGGATGTGAGGTCAAAATCTCAGAGGAAGGCGAAATCCTTGTTAAGAGTGATGGCGTCTTTGTTGGTTATTATAAGAGTCCTGAAGCAACGGCTAAGGTTCTCAAGGATGGTTATTATCACACCGGTGATGCGGGTCTTTTTGATAAAGGACACCTTGTTTATCTTGATCGGGTGGATGAAATGATCGAACTTTCTGACGGAAAGAAATTTTCTCCCCAGTACACAGAGATCCGGTTGAGATTCAGCCCTTATGTCAAAGACGTGATGGTCTTTGGAGGTGAGGATAAACCCTTTGTCTCGGCGATTCTCAATATCGATTATGACAATGTCGGGAAATGGGCTGAGAGAAGAAAGATGAATTATACGACTTATATCGACCTCTCCCAAAAAAAGGAGGTTAGAGAACTCCTCAAAGGAATCGTAGAGAAGGTGAATTCAGTCCTCCCAGAGTATGCTCGAATCAAGGCTTTTGTCAGCCTCCACAAAGAGTTCGATGCCGATGAAGCCGAGTTGACACGAACCCGGAAATTGAAACGAAAACCCATTGAGGAAAGATATCAGGATATTTTGACAGGCATTTATGAACAAAAAGAGAGCATTAAAGTAGAGAGTCACGTGGCCTATAGGGACGGAAGGGTAGGAATGGTCAGAACAGAGGTCATCGTTAATTATTTGAATTAAGTGGAGAGGATGAGGTTCATCCCAAATGTGGCGACCCAGCGGTATTTTTAATAAAAGGTATGAAGAAGATAGGGCTGTGATTCGAACCAGAGTCCAATGGACAGCACTGATCTTATTCCTCTTGGTGATTACCTTTTTCCCCTTCTTCTTTGGGAATAACTATATCTTGAGCATTATTATTTTAACCATCATCACCATGATTACCCTTCAGGGGCTCAATTTTATCCTCGGTTTTACGGGCCAGATTTCAGTTGGCCATTCCGCCTTTATGGCCATTGGGGCTTATGCCACAACCATTCTGATGACCCGACTCCATTTCCCCTTTGTTTTATCCTTACCCTGCGCTGGTTTATGCGCCGCCCTAGTGGGCATGATCTTTGGGTTGCCCTCCTTGAGGATTAAGGGCTTTTATTTAGCTCTGGCCACCTTGGCGGCCCAATACCTCATCAATTGGTACCTCCTCCATGGCGGGAATTTTACCGGACACCTCTTCGGTCTCTCTGTTCCCCGTGCTGGTATTGGAAGTTTTGTCCTGGGGTCCGACCGTAGCTACTTTCTATTTGCTATGTTCATGTTGCTTCTCATGTCCTATTTTGCAAAAAATTTAGAAAGAAGCAAGATGGGCCGGGCTTTTATCGCGGTCAGGGACAATGATCTTGCTGCGGAGATCATGGGTATTAATATTTTTAAATACAAACTGACAGCTTTTTTCATCGGGTCATTTTACGCAGGTATTGCCGGAGCCATGTGGGCCCACTACTTGCTCCGCATTCATCCAGACTATTTCTCTTTAATGGACTCCATCTGGTATCTTGGTTTCTTGGTAGTGGGTGGAGTGGGTAGTGCGATGGGACCGATTTTCGGGGCGATTGTTTATATCGGGCTTAAGGAACTGGTTTCTTTGATCACACCATTTTTGGGAAATCTGTTCCCAGGTATCTCCACTAATATTTTTTCAGGTCTGGCACTGATCATCTATTCTTTAGTCGTCATGGTTTTTCTCTTGTTTGAACCACGAGGCATCAACCGACAATTCGGGCTTTTCAAGGCTTATTACAGACTCTGGCCGTTTGCTTATTAACATTCATAAAAAGAAAGGAGGGTCTCTTATGAAGAACAAGACAAAATGGAAGTGGTTATTGGGTATGGGGATGGTTGGCCTATTTTTAATTCTAACCGGCATGGGCTCGCAGGCCTGGGCCAAGGAGGTCAAGCTGGGCGTTTTTGGTGATGTGACAGGGCCTATCGCATTTACTGCCCAGCAGTTTTGGAAGGGTTATACAGATTACTTTAAGTGGGTGGAAAAGCATGATCCGATTCCAGGTATCACGATCAATATTTTAATGGAAGATACAGGCTATGATCCCAAAAGATATTTGCCTGTACTGAAGAAATTTGAAACGGCCGGAATCAGTGCTGGCTATATCATGGGAACAATGGGAACCATGACCATGAATGATGAACTGAGGAGGTTAAAGATCCCGTGTGTCAGTGAAGGATCTGGTTTTCCTCCCGCCATTGAACCCCCGGGCAATATCTTTCTACTACGCCCTCTGTACCCCGATGTATTAACTGCGGGTTGCATTCACTTCATGGACCTCTGGAAAAAGGCTGGTCATAAAGAGAAACCAAAGGTCATGACCATCACTTGGGATACTCCTTATGGAAGGGCACATATTGAATTAGGAGAGCCATGGGCAGCAAAGTATGGATTTGAGGTCCTTCCTCCTCAGTTATTTGCCGGTCAGCCGAATGATTTGAGCACCCAACTCTTGAGGGCAAAATCTTTAGGGGCCAACCTTGTTTTTTCGAATATATTGGAGGGCCATTTTGCAGTCCTGTTAAAAGATGCCATGAGACTTGGCCTTAAAGGGACCATGCAATTCTGCGGTGGTTCGGAGTGTCGTGGCGCAGAGGTGGTGAAATTGGCGAGTGATGCTGCAGAAGGGGCTTGGTCAGTAAACCATTTTGCCGATTGGTCTGAGACAAAAAATAAGGGCATCCAGTTGGGTATGCAAATGCAAAAAGAATTCCGTGGAGGGGTCGATTATCAGACTCAATACCTCATGGGTGTGATCCCAGCGAGAATTACGGCCGAGGCCATCCGATATGCTGCCAAGACCTGGGGTCCGGATAATGTCAATAACGAGGCCATCTACAAGGCTTTGACAACGATGCAAAAAATTGACATGTTGGGTCTCACTGCAGATGCCAGTTACTCTCCGACAGAACGAAGGCCCTTCAAATATTTAAACGTCTCCAAGTGTGTCAATGGTGTATGGGTTAGAGAAAAATATCAGATTGAAGTACCCTGGCTGAAACCACCAGCAAAATAAGGATGAGAGGTAGCGCCCCTTGGTGAATGGGGCGCTACCCAATGAATAATAATTTCAAATGGCAGAATTATTACAAGCACTAGCAAGTGGCCTCATGGTCGGATCCCTCTACAGTCTTGTTGGAGTGGGCATTGTTGTTATCTATAAGTCTACCCATGTCTTTAACTTTGCTCAGGGAGGATTGCTGATGGTGGGGGCCTACTTGGCCTGGTGTTTCATGGAACAGGTAGGCATGCCCATATGGCTCGGATTGATTGCTGGCCTTGCTTCAGCCGTGGTGATCGGTTCTCTTATCGAACGATTCGGCATGAGGAAGCTGGTGGGTCAGCCCATTCTTTCTTTGATCATTGTCACCTTAGCCTTACAGGCCTTTTTAGATGGAGTGGTTACTCTTTTCTGGGGGGATTATAATTACCTTGTCTATCCAAAATTTATCCCCCCTAATCCAGTTGAATTTTTAAATATTATTTTATCCCTTCAGCACATCATCATCTTTTTCATTACCATGATTGTGATCGGCCTGTTTATCATTTTCTTCAAATACAGCAAATGGGGTCTGGACATGAGGGCCGTCGCTGAGGACCATCAGGCCGGGATGTGCATGGGGATCAGCACAAAGATGGTTTTTATCCTGGCCTGGGTGATTGCCACACTGTTGGCCTATATCGGAGGTGTTCTACTGGGTAGCATCAATGGTGTGAGTACTACTCTCCATCATATTGCAGGAAATTGTTTTCCCGTTGTTCTCCTGGGCGGCTTGGAGTCGATTCCTGGCGTCCTGATCGCTGGTCTGATTGTCGGTGTTCTGGAATATATCTCTGGTCTTTATCTGGACCCGATTGTGGGCGCGAGCACAAGAGAGATTGTTCCATATATTATCTTGGTTCTGGTCCTAATCATCAAGCCTTATGGCCTTTTTGGTTTAGTGAGGATTGAAAGGATTTGAGCCCTGCTTGATCCTTGTTCACTAGAGGAATTTGGATGTTAAGTCTCAACAATGTTGAAGTGATGTTTAACAAGGTGATTCTGGTGCTCAGGGGGGTTTCTCTGAATGTCCCTCCTCATTCCATCGTTGCCCTTCTTGGAGCCAATGGGGCAGGTAAGACCACTACTTTGAATGCCATTACCGGCCTGATCAAAACAGAATTAGGGGAGGTGACCGAAGGCACCATTGAATTCGAAGGTAGAGGCCTGACCAAAATGAGTACCGAAAGTATCGCCCAAAGTGGTTTGGTACAGGTGATGGAAGGGAGAAGGCTTTTTGCTCATTTGACTGTAGAGGAAAATTTACGAGTTGGGGCGCGGGCGAAAAGAGAAAAGAGCTCTCTGAAAGAAGACCTTGAAATGATCTATGGTTATTTCCCGAGGCTCAGAGACTTACGCAATGCTACAGCTGGTTATTGTTCTGGTGGTGAGCAACAAATGATTTCGATTGGACGCGCTTTGATGAGTCACCCCAAAATGATGCTATTAGATGAACCCTCCATGGGCCTGAGCCCTCTTTTGGTAAAGGAAATATTTCGTATCATTAAGGCCATTCATGATGAAAAAGAAGCAGCCATATTATTAGTTGAACAAAATGCACCCCAGGCCCTTGATATCGCTGATTATGGTTATGTGATGGAGAATGGCAGAATTGTTCTCGATGGGACACAAAAAGAGCTAAAGGAAAATGAGGATGTGAAGGAATTTTATATGGGATTAAGCGAGGTCGGAAAGAAAAAAAGTTATCGAGAGGTGAAACACTATAGAAGGAGAAAAAGGTGGTTGTAATTTGTTGTAATGACAGGGGATTTAAAGTAAGTAAAATTTCTCTTGTATTTAAAATAATAAAAGTGTAGTATTTTTTTGTTCGACCATGAGAATATATTCACAAAATATTTTGTTTGGCCTTTAATAAACTGATAGAGGAGGGTCTGATGGGCAGACTGGAGAATAAGGTTGCAGTCGTGACAGGTGGAGGGAGAGGTATCGGGAGAGCGATTTGCCTTGCTTTTGCAAAGGAAGGAGCAGACGTTGTTGTCAATTATGCAAGTAAAGATCTACCAGCTCAAGAAGTCGTTGAAATGATTAAAAAAGTTGGAAAGAAAGCAGTAGCTATAAAAGGAAATGTAGCACTAAAAGCTGATGTAGATAGGATTATCAAAACTGCTATTGATAACTTCGGAACGATTGACATTCTGGTGAACAATGCAGGGGTATCGAAACCGAATATGCTTTACAAAATGACAGAGGAACAGTGGAACGAAGTGATCGACATCCACCTCAAAGGACCCTTCCTGTGCATCCAGGCAGCATCAAAATATATGATGGAGAAAAAATACGGGAAAATTATCAATGTGACTTCTTCGGCTGGATTGTGGGGAACGAAAGGACAGATCAACTACAGTTCAGCAAAAGGAGGAATCGTCGCTTTGACCAAGTCGGCGGCACGAGAATTGGCTGGTTATGGGATTACGGTGAATGTG
>Ga0209048_10002369_pt1 | contig 18726 bp, 18 predicted proteins | sample FrelakmetCRP12CR_FD_187146 | JGI IMG/M metagenome (GOLD analysis project Ga0209048, IMG submission 187146) | Freshwater lake sediment microbial communities from the University of Notre Dame, USA, for methane emissions studies - CRP12 CR (SPAdes)... | ecosystem: Environmental > Aquatic >... | reverse complement strand
CTCATCAGGTGATCCACGGTCCCTGCCAGCGGCCGAACCCGGACACGAGGTGGTCCGCCTCGGCCGGCCCCCAGGAGCCCTTGGCGTAGGTGTGCGCCGGCGGCGGGGAGTCGAGCAGCGGCTCCATGATCCGCCACGTTTCGGCGATGCTGTCCCAGCGCGTGAAGCTCGCGCTGCGGCCGGCGATCGCGTCGCTGAGCAGCACCTCGTAGGGCGTCGGTCCCTCGCCGCCCTCCTCGGCGAACTCCATGTCGAGCGTGATCTTGTCGGGCTCTTTCTCCCCGGCGCGCCGAGCGTCGAGAACCAGCCGAATCCCCGTCGTCGGATCGAGCTTGACCACGAGCTGAGCCGGTTCCGGAAGGCGCTTGTGACTCACGAAGCCCAGGCGCGGCGGGTACTTGAAGACGAGCCGGACCTCAGTCTGCGTGACGGGGAGGTACTTGCCGGTGCGGATGTAGAACGGCACCCCGGCCCAGCGCCAGTTGTCGATCTCGAGCCGCAGCGCCGCGTAGGTCTCGGTCGTCGAGCCGGCCGCGACGCCGGGGACGTCGAGGTAGCCGTCGTACTGCCCGCGGATGTAGTGCGCGGGCTCAGCCGCGGGCATCGACCGGAACAGCGCGAACTTGGCGTTCTTCAGCGTCTCGGCGTCGTCGCCGGCCGGCGCCTCCATGGCCGCCGCGGCGAGCAGCTGCATGAGGTGGTTGACGACCACGTCGCGCAGCGCTCCGACCGGATCGTAGAAGTGACCGCGATCCTCGACGCCGAACGACTCGGCCATGGTGATCTCGACCAGCGCGATGTGGTTGCGGTTCCAGATCGGCTCGAGCATCGAGTTGGCGAACCGGATGTAGAGGAACTCCTGCAGGCCCATCTTGCCCAGGAAGTGATCGATCCGGTAGAGCTGGGACTCGGTGATGTACTGATGCAGCTCGTCGTTGAGCGCGGACGCGGACTCGGTGTCGTGTCCGAACGGCTTCTCCACCACCACGCGCCCGCTGTCGGTCAGTCCCGCCTCGGCCAGACCCTTGACCACGGTGCCGAACAGGAACGGCGGAATCTCGAGATAGAAGACCGGGGTCGTCGTTCCGGCGATCGCCTCGCCGACGCGCTTGTACGTGGCGCTGTCGGTGAAGTCGCCGCTGACGTAGCAGAGCCGCTCGGCGAAGCGGTTGAAGATCTCCTCGTCGATCGTCTCGCCCGTGCCCACGATCGACTCGCGGGCGCGGTCACGCAACTGGTCCACGCTCCAGTCCTCGACCGCGACGCCGACGATCGGGCAGTTCAGGAGACCCCGCGCCTCGAGCCGGTACAGCGAGCGGAAAGTCATCACCTTGGCAAGGTCGCCGGTGATCCCGAACACCACCAACACGTCGCCGACCGGCTCGTCGCCCGGCTGCTCTGCTTCGGCCTGGGCGCTCTCGGCACCCGCGGCGACCGCGGCGACCGCGGAAGATGAAGTCACGTTCTACGCTCCTGTTTCCATATGGGGAACGGGCTGCGAGGCCATCGCGGCCAGGCTGCACACGCTCGGTTCTGACCCCGCTTGGCGCATCATCCCAATGGGGTGATGCCGGTTTACCGCATGCGACGGGGCTCGGCGACGAGCATGGTCACCGATGTGACGAGTTGTCGCGATACCGCGAACGCTAGGGTGAGACCACGCCTTCACACCATGCTCACATGAACGTTCCCACCGCCAGATGAACGCTCCGTCCGGAGAGCAGATCGAGATCGCGCTCGGTGAACAGCGGGCCGTGATCGTGGAGGTCGGCGCCGCGATCCGCTCCTACGCCGACGCCGGTCGCGAGCTGCTCGACGGGTTCGGCGCCGAGGAGATGAGCACCTCGGGGCGCGGCCAGCTACTGATCCCGTGGCCGAACCGGGTCGAGCAGGGCAGCTACGAATTCGGCGGCAAACGCCACCAGCTCGCGCTCAACGAGCCGGAGCGCGGGAACGCGATCCATGGCCTGGTGCGCTGGGTCGGCTGGACGGTCGCGGAGCGAGAGCCCCACCGCGTGGTGATGGAGCACCAGCTGAGGCCGCAGCCCGGATACCCCTTTGCGCTCGCGCTCGCGGTCGAGTACGCGCTGTCGGACGGCGGCCTGGTGGTGCGCACGACGGCCACCAACGCCGGACCGGACGCGTGTCCGTTCGGCAGCGGCGCTCATCCCTATCTGCGCGCCGGCCCGGCCACCGTCGACGAGGTGGTCCTGCAGCTCCCGGCGAGCACCGTTCTGCGCGCGAACGAGAACGGCATCCCGGCCGGGTCCGGGCCGGTCGACGGGACCGTCCACGACTTCCGCCGCCCCCGGCTGATCGGTGACACCGTGCTCGACCACGCCTTCACCGACCTCGAGCGCGGCGATGACGGGGTCGCACGGGTGCAGCTGCGCGACGCCGCCGGCGGCGGTCTCGAGCTGTGGGTCGACGAGAGCTATCCCTACCTGATGGTGTTCACCGGGGACCCGCTGCCCGATGTGAACCGGCGCAGTCTCGCCGTCGAGCCGATGACCTGCCCACCGAACGCGCTGCGCACCGGCGACGCCGTGGTCACACTCGAGCCGGGCCAGAGCGTCACCAGTACGTGGGGCATCACGGTCCTCGCCGCCTGAGCGCCGCGACGGTCACCCCTCCGCCAGGGGCTGGGGGCCGTTCGGGGTCGGCCCGTAGCCCAGCCGGGTGGTCATCTCCAGCTGCAACCAGTTGCCGTTCATCGTCTCGCCGATGCCGTACAGCACCGCGAACGCGGCGAACAGCCAGAAGCGCCTCGGGATGGCCGCCCCGGGCCCTCGCGGTCCCGGTGGCGCGGGCGCTCCTGCCTGCAGAGGCAGTCGCGTCGTCACCGCGAGCAGGACCAGCAACAGACCGGCCGAGAGGACCGGTGCGGCCCGCCCGCGCTCAGCGGGCGCCGAACAGCAGCTCGATCATCATCTGGTCGGCCTGCTCGTGCCGGCGCCCGCGGCCGACGTCGATCCCGGCGAGCTGGTCCTCGTCACGGATCCGCGCCGCCGCCTCGGGGGAGAAGGCGGGCGTCGCCTCGGCCAGCTGTTCGGCGCCGGCCTCGCGGCACGCCTCGATCATTTCGGGATCGGAGTCAAACGCCGCCACCTTGGCGGCCAGGATCTTGTAGTTGCGGATACAGCCGCGGGCGAACGACTCGTACACGTCGATGTCGTCCTCGGTCCGGTAGGCCCGCGCGTCGAAATGGCGAGCGCCGTCGTAGCCCGAGCGCTCGAGGACGCGCACGGTCAGGAACGCCTCCTTCTGCTCCTCGGCTCCGAAGCGGAAGTCCTGGTCGAAGCGGGGCCCGTACTGGGAGTTGAGATCGATGTGGAACAGCTTGCCCGCCCACAGCGCCTGGCCGACGGCCTGCGAGAAGCTGAGCCCGGCCATCGACTCGTGCGCCATCTCGGGATTGACCCCAACCATCTCCGGGTGCGCGAGCATGCTGATGAAGTGCAGCATGTGGCCGGTGGTCGGCAGGTAGATGTGGCCGCGGGGCTCGTTCGGCTTGGCCTCGAGCGCGACCCGCATGTCGAGCCCCTGCGAGCGGATGTACTCGCACAGGAAGTCGACCCCTTCGCGGTAGCGCTGGAGGGCCAGCCGTGGATCGCGTGCGGCGCCGGACTCCACGCCCTCGCGGCCGCCCCAGAGAACGAACACCGGCGCTCCGAGCTCGGCCCCGAGGTCGACCGCCTCCATCGCCTTCGACAGCGCCATCCGGCGCACCGCCGGATCGGCGGCGGTGAACGCGCCGTCGCGGAACACGGGCTGGGTGAACAGGTTCACCGTCGCCATCGAGACGACGAGGCCGGCATTGCGCACGGCCTCCCTGAAGCGCGCCGTGATGCGATCGCGCTCGGCCGCGGAGGAGCCGAACGGGATCAGGTCCTCGTCGTGCAGGCACACGCCCCACGCACCGACCTCGGCCAGGCGCGCAACGATCGCCTCGGGCTCGATCGGCGGCCGCGTCGGCAGCCCGAACGGGTCCCCGCCGCGGTGTCCAACGGTCCACAGGCCGAACGAGAACCGATCATCGGGCGTCGGCGCATATTGGTCTTGCATGGGTCTCCTCACAGGCTGCGGTAGCTGATCTCCTCGCGCCGTCCGCTCTCACTCGATCGGACGATCGCGTCACACACTTCGGCCGCGCGATAGCCGTCCTCGAAGTCGGCCCCGTAGGGCCGCACCTCGCCGTTGCCGGCGATCGCGCTCAGCAGGTGATGGATCTCGTGCACGAAGGTGTGCTCCCAACCGATGATGTGGCCGTGCGGCCACCACCATTCCCAGAACGGGTGGTTGGCCTCGGTCACGAGCACCTGCCGAAAGCCTTGGGCGTCGGGTCCGGGCTGGGATCCGGCGAGATACACCTGCAATTCGTTGAGCCGCTCGAGGTCGAACACGATCGAGCCCTTGGACCCGTTGATCTCGAAGGTCATCGCGTTCCTGCGGCCGTGGCAGAGGCGCGAGGCCTCGATCGTCCCCATCGCCCCGTTCTCGAAGTTGACCACCGACTCGAACGCGTCGTCGACGTCGACGTGGCCGTCGGGCCGATCGGTGATGAACGTCCGCGTCAGTCCCGAGACGTCGGTGATCTCACCGACCAGGAAGCGGGCGAGATCGATCACGTGGGCGCCGAGGTCGCCGAGCGCCCCCGAGCCCGCGACGCTCTTGTCGAACCGCCAGACCATCTCGAACTGCGGGTCGATGATCCACTCCTGCAGGTAGCGGGCGCGGAAGTGGTAGATCTCACCGAGCTCCCCGGCCTCGAGCATCTGGCGGGCGAGGCGCACGGCGGGAACGAAGCGGTAGTTGAAGGCGCACATTTGCTGCACCCCGGTGGCCGCGGTGCGCCGCCAGATCTCATACGCCTCCTCGGCGCTGCGCCCGAGCGGCTTCTCGCACAGCACGTGCTTGCCCGCCTCGGCCGCCGCGATCGTGGGCTCGGCGTGCAGATTGTTCGGCCCCGAGTTGTCGAACAGCGTGATGCGCTCGTCGGCAATGAGCGCCCGCCAATCGCTCACCGCCTGCGCGAAGCCGTAGCGGCGCGCGGCTTCGGCGACGGCATCGTGGTCGCGGCCGGCCACGGCGACCAGCACCGGTCGCAGTGGCGGCGGCCACGTCATGTAGCCGATCGTCCGGTAGGCGTTGGAGTGCGCCTTGCCCATGAACGCGTAGCCGAGCATGCCGACCCCGATCTCGTCCACGTCGCCGCCTGCGGCGGCCGCGCCCTGGGTGACGAATCCGACCCTCGCCTCACTCATCACTCGCTCCTCTGCATCGCCTCGTCGAACACGAACTCCGAGCGCGGGAAGTCGTTGCGCCGCACGAACGCGAGCGCGTCCTGCGCGCCCCACTCGCGGTCCATGCCCGCGTCCTCCCACTCGATCGACAGCGGCCCGTCGTAGCCGATCCGGTTGAGCGCCCGCAGCAGTCCCTCGAAGTCGACGTCGCCGTGACCCGGTAAGACGAAGTCCCAGCTGCGCCTGGACTCGCCGAAGTTGAGATGGCTGCCCAGGATCGAACGGCGCCCGTCGAGCTCGCGCCGCGAGTCCTTGATGTGCACGTGGTAGATGCGGTCAGCGAACTCGTCGACGAACGCGGCCGAGTCGAGGAACTGATGCGCGAAGTGGCTGGGGTCGAAGTTGATCCCGAAGCCGGCGCGATGGTCGATCGCCGTGAGAGCCCGACGGGTGGTGACGAAGTCGTAGGCGATCTCGGTCGGATGCACCTCGAGTCCGAAACGCACCCCCTCGGCGTCGACCACGTCGATGATCGGATTCCAGCGCGCCGCGAAGTCCTCGTAGCCCCGGTCGATCTGCCCGAAGTCATTGGGCGGGAACGAGTACAGCATGTGCCACACCGCCTGGCCGACGAGGTGGGCGCCGAGCGCCCAGCAGCGCAGACCGTGGCGCTTGAGCAGCCTGCGCTTCTCGCCCACGTAGTCGGGCTCCGCCAGCGCCCGGTCGACCTCGAAGTGATCGCCCCAGCAGGCCAGCTCGAGCCCGTCGAAGCCCCAGGCGGCCGCCTTCGTCGCCAGGTGCTCGAGCGGCAGATCGGTCCATCGGCCGGTGAACAGCGTCACGGGTCTTGCCATCTGGCCTTCCTTCGAGCGTTCCTCCGGTGCCTGACCGACACGGCGCCTCCCCGCGGGCGACACTACCGCAAGCCTGCCCGCGCCAGCCGTCCTGGCGTCCGCCGGGGTCCCTCAGCTGACCGCGAGTGGCTCGGCGGCGCCGGAGCGCTGCGAGCGCAGGGCGCTCTCGGCGAGCCGATGCGCGGTCAGTGCCTCCTGCGGTGTGGCGCAGCCGAAGCGCCCGTCGAGCGCACCCGCGCGCTCGGCCAGGAACGCCGCCCACATCTGCAGGATCGCGTCCGGGGCCGCGGCGACCAGGCGCTCGACGACCGCGGGCATGTCCTCGATGGCGGGCAGGAAGGCGGGCCCGCCGAACAGTCCGTGGTCGACGGCGACATCAATACAGCGCCCGGAGATCGGGTGAAACAGCCGGCGGAGGCGGGGACTGATCCTCATGGTGGGGTGACGTTGCTTCGCTTTCGCTGAGCCGGAGTGACAAGGTGCACGTCGATGCACATCATGGATCATCGCCTCGGTCCGGGTCGGGACCGGCCGCGCACGCGTGCGCCGCGGCAAGCGCGATGAGCTCGCTGTTGCTGGGAATCGACGTCGGCACCTCCTCCTGCAAGGCGGCCGTGCTGGACGCGGAGCGCGGGCAGGAGCTGGCCCACGGACGTGTGCCCACCCCATGGCGGCGCGTGGGCAGCGGCGCCGAGATCGACCCGCACGCGCTGTTCGCCGCCGCCCGGCAGGCGGCGAGCGAGGCGCTGGCCGCCGGGCCGCCGGGCCGCGTGCTGGCGCTCGGCGTGACGAGCATGGCCGAAGCGGGGGTCCTGCTCGGGGAGGACGGAGACGTTCTGCACCCTGCGATCGCCTGGCATGACGAACGCGGGGCCGAGCAGGCGGCCGCGTTCGGCGAGTACCTCGGACGCGAGAGCTTCTCGCGCCGCACCGGGCTGCCGGTCTCAGCGCTGTGCTCGCTGGCCAAGCTGCGCTGGCTGCTCGATCACGGCCGGATCGCCGGCGCTCCGCGGCGGTGGTGCAACGTGGCCGAGTGGGTCGTCCGCTGCCTCGGTGGCGCGGAGTTGAGTGAGCTCTCGCTCGCCTCGCGCACGGGCCTGGTCGACCTGAGCGCGCGGGCGCCATACGCCGAGGCCCTCGCGTGGGCCGGCCTGCCAGCCGACCTGCTGGGCGAGCTCGTGCCCTCGGGGACGCCCGCCGGCGTCGTCGCAGAGACGGTGCTCCCTGGTGCGGGTGGCGCGGTCCTGACCGTGGCCGGCATGGATCACCTGTGCGCGGGCGTCGGAGTCGGAGTGCTGGCGCCGGGCGACGTGCTCGACTCATGTGGCACAGCCGAGGCGCTGGTGCGCGTGCTCGCCCCTCCGCTCGCACCGGATCGCGTCGCCGCGGGCGTCGCCGCCGGCTTCACCGTGGGCTGGCATCTCGCCCCCGATCGCCAGGCGCTGCTCGGAGCCCTGTGGTCCGGGCTCGCCCTGCAGAAGGTGCTGGACGAGCTCGGCTTGACGCTGCCGGTGCGCGGGGGCGTGGCCGGCTGGAGCGCCGCCGTGACCTCGGCCACCGGCGACGCCGAGCGGATGCTGGGCTTGATGGACGAACTCGTCGGTCCCCGCCGCCGCATCGTGGCCACCGGCGGTTGGACCCACGACCCGACCGTGATGGTCGCCAAGCGGGGGCTCGGCGCGGTGCCGGCGCCGGCGGTGAGCGAGGCCGGAGCGCGGGGGGCGGGGCTGATCGCGGGCATTGCCGCGGGCGTGTACCCGGGCCTCGACCGGCTGCCCGGACCGGAGGCGTGAGCGGCGCCGAGCGGCGGCCGGCCGCTATGGGTACAGGCGCGTGGTGAGCGCCTGATCGAGCGGCCCGATGAACAGTGCGGCGAGGAAGTTGAGCAGCGCGAAGATGATGATGAACCCGATCAGCAGCACGACGAACGTGGGCGTGTCGGTGCGCAGCGTCCCCAGGCCGGCCGGCGTCACCCGCCCGCCGGCCAGCGAGCCGGCCAGTGCCAGCACGATCAGGATCGGGACGAAGCGCCCGAACATCATCGCCAGGCCGCCGGCGATGTCGGCGAAGGGGATCCCGCGGGCGCCGATGTTGCCGGGATTCGGCTGGATGAAGCCGGTGTAGCCGGCAAACGCCGACCCGTTGTTGTTGGCCTGCGAGAGATAGGCGTAGAGCGACTCGGAGAACCCTTGCGGCCCCGGTGTGGAGATCGATTGGCGGCCGGCGTGCGACGAAATCGCCACCGCGGTCAGGCCGAGGACGACGGCTGGTACGAACAGCGTCCCCAGCGCCGCGAGCTTGACCTCGCGCGCGCCGAGCTTCTTGCCCAGGTACTCCGGCGTTCGCCCGACCATCAGACCGGCGATGAACACGGCGAGAACGACGAGCAGCAGGACCCCGAACAAGCCCGATCCGGGCCCGCCGAAGATCACCTCGCCGGTCATGATGTTCGACATCGCGACGGCGCTCCCGAGCCCGGTGAAGGCTTCGATGCCGCTGTTCACGGCGCCGTCGCCGCTGGCCGTCCCGGCGCCCACGAACAGCGCCGACCCGGCGGTCCCGAAACGCTGCTCCTTGTCCTGCAGGTTGGCGCCGTGCAGCCCCGCCGCGTGCATCGCCGGCGTGCCGTGGGCCTCGGCGGCGTAGAGGACGACGACGCCGGCCACGAACAGCACGAGCATCGCCGCGTAGAGCGCCCAGCCCTGCCGGGTGCGCCCGACCATGCGCCCGAAGGTGTACGTCATCGCCGCGGGAATGAGCAGCATCAGCAGCGCCTCGACGAGGCTCGCGAGCCCGGTCGGGTTCTCGAACGGGTGCGCGGAGTTCGTGTTGAAGAAGCCGCCGCCGTCGCCGGACAGCAGCTTGATCACCTCCTGCGACCCCACCGGCCCCATCGCGATCGTCTGGCCGACGTGGGTCGGGCCGCTGAACTGCAGGTAGTGCGCCAGGTTCTGGAGCACCCCTTGCGAGACGAGGAACAGGCCGCCGAGGATCGAGAGCGGGAGCAAGACGTAGAGCAGCGTGCGGGTCAGATCGACCCAGAAGTTGCCGAGCCGGTCGGTCTCCCGCCGGACCAGTCCCCGGATCAGCGCGACGGCCACGGCCATGCCGACGGCGCAGGACGTGAAGCTGGCCACGGTGATGCCGGCCATCTGCGAGAAGTAGGACAGGGTCGTCTCGCCCGCGTAGTACTGCCAGCTCGTGTTGCTCACGAACGACGAGGCCGTGTTGAACGAGAGGTCCCACGGGCCGGAGGCGAAATGCTGCGGATTGAACGGGTCGCTGACCTGCGTCCGCAGGACCAGGTAGAGCACGAGCCAGCTCGCGAGGCCGAACAGCAGCACCGAGCGGGCGTACTCCTTCCAGTCCTGCTCCTCCTCAGGTGCCACGCGCAGGAGCCGATACAGAAGGCGCTCCACCGGCGCTCCCACGCGGGCGAGCCACACCTGGGGTCCCCGGTAGGCCCGCACCTCGCCGCCTTGATAGACGCGCGCCATGTAGCCGCCGAGCAACGGCGTGAGCGCCGTCAGCACGACGAGGAAGATGATGATCTGCGCCCAGCCTGCGAGCGTCATGCCATCTCACTCCTTGCCGGTCGATTCGGGGGCGGCGGAGCCGCACTTCGAGTCTCGTCCCGTCGTTGTCAAGGACACGTGCAGAAGTCGGCCGCGGCCGTGACGATCGTGTGAAGGTGCCTGTCCGCGTGGCGCCCGCGGAGCCCGCTCGGCGGCATTACTAGTATCGAGAGCATGCGCATCTCCGTGCTCGACCAGTCACCGATCCCCGAGGGGTCCACCGGCGCCGACGCGCTGCGCAACACGATCGATCTCGCGCGGCTGGCCGACGAGCTGGGCTACCACCGCTACTGGGTGGCCGAGCACCACGGGGGCCCGATGCTGGCCAGCGCCGCGCCCGATGCCCTGATCGGCCCGATCGCCGCGGCCACCGAGCAGATCCGCGTGGGCAGCGGCGGCGTGATGCTGCCGCACTACAGCCCGCTGCGGGTCGCCGAGTCGTTCACGATCCTCGCGGCGCTGTTCCCCGGGCGCATCGACCTCGGCCTCGGACGGGCCTCGGGGACCGATCCGCTGACCACGTTCGCGCTGCAGCGCGATCGCCGCGACGCCGCGCCCGACGACTTCCCCCAGCAGCTCGCCGAGCTGCTCGGCTACCTCGACGACAGCCTGCCCGCCTCGCATCCATTCCGGCGGCTCGCCGCGACCCTGCCGGGGCGCCCGGAGCTGCCGGTCCCGTGGCTGCTCGGGTCCTCGCCGCAGAGCGCGATCTGGGCCGGCGAGCTCGGCCTGCCGTATGCGTTCGCCGACTTCATCAATCCGGCCGGGTCGGAGATCGCGGCGCTGTACCGGGAGCGGTTTGCCGCTCACCGCGACCTGGCCGCGCCGCTGACCGCCGTCGCCGCCTGGGTTCTGTGCGCGCCCACCGACGAGGAGGCCCAGTACCTGGCCACGAGCAGCCGGATGACGCTGGCGCTGCTGCGTCGCGGCGAGCTGATCGCCGTGCCCTCGCCCGAGCAGGCGACCGCGTTCCTGGAGCGCGAAGGCCGCCCGGCGACGGGCGGGCTGCCGGGGCGCCGCGGCATCATCGGCGCTCCGGCCACGGTCCGGGCCGGGATCGAGCAGCTGGCCGCCGATTACGGCGCCGAAGAGGTGATCGTGGTCACGATCACACACGACCACGGTGCCCGTCGCCGCTCCTACGAGCTGCTGGCCGACGCGATGGAGCTCGAGCGCCGCTCGCTCGCCGTCGCGGCCGTCTGAGGCGGCATTTCGTGGTATCTCGTCCGTCCCGGAGCGCGCCGGGCAACGTTGTGCCGGTCGCCGCCCCGCCCCGCGGCCCTGCCCGCCTACCCCCGGCTGATCCAGGCCCGGAGCTGCTCGTACACGGCGGGGTGGTTGAGCAGGTCGAAGTGGTTCAGGCCGCTGAGCTCGTGGCCGTTGTCGACCTCGAAGGGAATGCTCCGCCCCCGGCCGTTGCCCTTCCCGGATGCGCTTGGCAGCCGCACGAGCAGATCGCCGAGCAGCGCCCCGAGCGGCCCGTCGCTGAGCGTGGCGCCGACGAAGTAGTAGTTGGCGTCGGGCAGGAACGGGACCTCCTGGCAGCGGTCGCGCAGGAACTCGTCGGGGTCGCAGTCGCTCCAGTCCTCCTCCACGCAGGAGCCGAAGCGCAGATCCTTGATCCCGACGCTCCGGGCGTTCAGGAAGGTCCCGAACGGCTTCGTCTCGGGTAGCCGGCCGAGGGCCCAGCCGAGCGCGTTGACGCCCTTCTCGAGGTCGGCGCCGAGGTGCGGTGTGCCGAGACAGAAGACGTGGCGCGCGGCGTCGGTCCAGCGCCGTCCGTCGAGGTCGGCGTAGTGGCATGCGCTGCGCGCGACGAGCCCACCCATCGAGTGCCCGACGAGTACCAGTTCGGCCACGCCGCACGGCCACGCTGCGATCAGCTCGTCGAGCAGGAGCGCGAGCGCGCGACCGTTGTCGGAGACGCGCAGGCCGGTGTTGTAGCGCACGTACACGGGCGTGAAGCTGAGCTCGTCCTGCAGGCGCTCGCCGTAGGTGCGCCGTCCCGGCTGCTGGCCGCGCAGGGGCAGCACGCGCCAGGCGTCGTCGGTTTCGCACAACCCGTGCACGAACACGACGATGCGTGCGGTGGCGTCCGGGAACGCGGCCGCCACCGCCGCCGGCCGGAGCAGGACCTCCGCGCCGTCGCGGCGCACCGTCATGTGCAGCGTCAGGTCATTGGCGCGGACGGCGAGGTGGTTCCCGTATAGCCCGTTGAGCACGCCCAGCGCCATCGAGCCGGCCGGGGTCGACGCCAGCGACGGCGCCTCGGCGTCGCGGTGGGCCGCGATGACTCGGGCGCTGCCGCGCGCGGCCCCGCGCAGAGCGGCGCGCACGCCGGCGTACACGGCCACCGAGATGCCGTCGTGAATCTGGCGGGCGGGCATGGCGGCGGCTCCGAGCGCGTCGAACGGGCGTCCCGCGATCCCCTCGTGCATCTCGCGGACGAATGTCCCGCCGGCGGCGAGCGCCTCACCCGCGATCTCGCCCAGCGCCTCGATCTCCGTATTCCGCACGACCGCTCTTTTGCAACAGATGACCGGTGGTGTTGCACCCTATACCCTCGCTCATCATCGTGCAACATCAGTGGCCGCGTGTCGCGTTCGGTGCGGCGCGTGGAATGCTCTGCCCGTGCCGGCGCGGCCCCGTCCCTCCGTCGATGATGCGCTGCGCCTCGCCCGCCGGCGCTTCCTAGCGCCCGAGCGTCTCGACATGAGCGCGCTCGCCGACGACCTGGGCGTCAATCGCGTGACGCTCTACCGGTGGTTCGGCTCGCGTGATCGGCTGATGGTCGAAGTGATCTGGTCGCTGGCCCGCCGGACGCTCGATCTCGCCGACGCCGAGGTCGAGCAGCAGGGTGCCGAGCGGATCGTCGGCATCGTCACGCGCTTTCTCGAACTCGTGATCACCAACCCGGGCATGCAGCGCCTGCTCGGCGAGGAGGGCGAGCACGCGATGCGACTGCTCACCCGCCATGAGACAGACTTCCAGCCGCGCCTGATCGCCGCGATCGGGGAGCTGCTCGAGCAGGAGCGCGGTGCCGGTCGGCTCGAGCTGCCGGTCGATCTGCACGAGCTCGCGTACGTGATCGTGCGGGTGATCGAGTCCTACACCTACCTGGACCTGATCACCGGTGAGACGCCGGATGCCTCGCGGGCGACGCCGATCCTGCGCATGCTGCTGCGCCTGGAAGCCTGATGGGAGCGCCCGACACGAGGTCGGTCGCTCCCCCCGGCCCAGCTACTTCTTCTTCCCGTCCACTCCGGGCAGCGCCTTGCCGGCGCTGTCGACGACCTTGCGCAGGAAGTCGTATTGCATCGTCACCAGTCGCTGCGCCATCTCCAGCGCCGAGTCGGTGATCTCCTCGCGCTTGGACGGGCCGTCGCCGTGCAGCGGCAGTGCGTCGTCGACGGTCTCGACGAACTTGCGCACCGCATCGATCGCGGCTCGCGCGCCCTCCTCGAGCGACTGCAGGACCTCCTCGGAGAGCTCGGTCGTCAGCTCGACCGCGGTCTTCTCCTGCGGCTCGCTGCGCGCCGCCGGGCGCTTGGCTGCAGGGGTCGCCTTCTTGGCCGCGGGGCGCTTGGAGGCGGCCGGCGCCTTCTTGGCCGCCGGGCGTGGCTTGGCTTTTGCTGCGGGCATGTCTTCACCCTCTTCGGGACCTCGGTCCCGCGGGTTGGTTCGCGAGAGCCGATCAGCCGATCCCCATTTCAGCCGCGAATCGGACTCACCGGCCTCCGCCTGTCGAGTGCGACGCTAAGTCACGCCCGCGCCCGCGCCATCCGTGGGAACTCCCAATCCTGGCGCGGCAGACTACGCCGGTCCCGGACTCACGGAATCTCGCGCACCATGATCAGGCTGGTGGCGCCCGGCGTGCGGGTGCGCCGTCCCGCGGTGAGCACCACGCGTGCCCCCGACGGAAGTCCGGCGAGGTCGCGCCCGGCGAGCAGCGAGGACTCGACGAGCGCGTCGACCGAGTCGGCAGGGGCGAGCGTGATCGGTTGGACGCCCCACTCGAGCATCAGCTGATTGCACACCACGGGGTCGTCGGCGAGCGCGATGATCGGCCGGTCGGAGCGGTACTTGGCGCATGTCCGCGGTCCACCGCCGGTCGCGGTCGGGATGAGCAACGCGTCGGCATCGACGGCCTCGGCGAGCTGCACGGCCGCGTAGAGCACGGCAGCCGCGGGCGTGTGCCTGTCGACGCCGAGCGCGCGTCCGTGGATGACCGGCGACTCCTCGGCCGCCTGGGCGATCTCCGCCATCGCCCGCACCGCCTCGACGGGGTGCTCACCGGCCGCAGTCTCGGCCGACAGCATCACCGCGGAGGTGCCGTCGATCACAGCGTTGGCGACGTCGGCCGCCTCCGCCCGGGTCGGTTCGGGTGAGTGGATCATCGACTCGAGCATCTGTGTGGCGGTGATCACGAACTTGCCGATGTGGGTCGCGCGGGCGATCGTGTCCTTCTGCATCAGCGGGACCCGGGCCACACCGGCCTCGACGCCGTAGTCCCCGCGAGCCACCATCACCCCGTCGGGCGCCGCGAGGATCTCGTCGAGATGCTCGTAGGCCTCGATCTTCTCGATCTTCGCGATCGTCCGCGCCGACGAGCCCAGCTCGCTGAGGCGCTCTCGGAGATCGACGATGTCCCGCGCGCCGCGCACGAACGACAGCGCGACGAAGTCCGCCCCGCACTCCGCGGCCAGCTCCAGATCGGCCGCGTCCTTGTCGGTGATGGCGGGCAGGTTGGGCCGCGCGTAGGTCACGTTGACGCCCTTACGCGAGGACACCGGACCGCTGGTCAGCGCTCGCGCAGCGACGCGCTCCCCCTCCACGCGCTCGACCGCGAATCGGGGCACGCCGTCGCCGATGACGAGCTCGGAGCGGTCGGTGACGAGTCGTGCGAACTCGGAGTAGTCGACGATCAGGCCGTCCCCGTTGGATCCGCCGTTGACGCCGCGGAAGCTCAGCACATCCCCCTGCTGCACCGTCCGGGTGACCGTCTCGGAGGACAGCCGCAGCTTCGGTCCCTGGAGATCGAACAGCAGGCCCACGGGTCGCCCCGCGCGGGCCGCCGCCTCGCGCGCGGCAGCCGCCCGTCGCCGCAGGTTCTCGGCGCTCCCGTGCGAGCAGTTGATCCGCACGCAGTCGACGCCGGCCGCGAGCAATTGATCCAGCACCGCGGGCGGATCACTGGAGGGACCCAGCGTGGCCACGATCTTCGTGCGCCGCTCAGCCATCGTTGTCCCTTCCGTTGGGTGAAGGCCCAATGTACGGGTCGCGGTGCCTCGGCTGGTGTCGTACAGGTGAAGTCCCCGCCAATCAGGGGGTGGGAGCAGCGTCCGGGTGGCTGATCGACGCAGTCCCCGACGCGCCGGTCCTCGACGTCGGCTGAGGGTGACGGTGCCTCTCAGCGGAGGCGAATGACCGCGGGCGCCGTCCAGGTGCGGTTGTGCGCGGCCGCTCCCGGCTCGTACAGGCGCAGGTAGAGTGAGAACGCGCCGGCGGGGGCCGGCAGCCAGTTGGAGCGCTCGGACGCGGCGGGAGCGAGGTGTGAGACGAGGATCGTCAGGCCGCCGTCCAGATCGCGCTTGAGGCCGGGCGTGCGGTCGCCGACTGCGAAGCGGTTGAGGGGGTTGGGGTAGAACAGGATGCGCTGGTCGTAGAGCGTCAGCGACCAGAACTGGTGCACGGGCGGCAGTTGACCGCCTGGCAGCCAACGCAATCGATCCCGAGGAGCAGTGATCGCCGGGCTCCTGCGCGACCCCGCGCTGCGGCGCGACGCCGAGCGCCGGCGCCAGGCGGCCGCGGAGCGCCGGCAGGCGCTGCGGCTTCGAGCCCGCGCCGAGCAGACGGGCGAGGAAGCCGACGCCCGGCTCGAGCAACGCCGCGACCAGGCCGCTCGCCAGCGCCAACAGGCCAAGGCGCGCGCCAAGGCTCGGCGCGAGCAGGCGGCTCGCCGGCGCCAGCAGGAGACCCGCCGCGCGGCGAAGGCCGAGGAATCACGCCTGGAGGGAAGCCGCGAGGCGGCCGAGCGCGCCGAGGAGGTCGTCAACGGCCGGGCGCAGGCGGAGCAGCTCGAGGCGCTGAATGCCAAGACCGAGGCGTTGCGCGAGCGTGACAAGGAGCTCACGGCCCGCGACGAAGCCCAGCGCTTGCGCGACGCGACCGCCCGGGCCAAGGCTTAACGCAAGTCCGGCTGAGCGCGGGGCGCGGCGCGGCGCGGCGCTCGGAGGTACCACCTCCGAGCGCTGCGCCTGGCCGGACCCCTAGGATCGTGGGATGAGCTCTGGCAGCGAGCTGCTCGGTCGCCGGATGCGCCTGCCGCGGGCGCAGACTCGCGACGTGATGTGTGAGCGCGATCTGCAGGTCACGATGGATGACGGCGCGGTGCTGCTCGCTGATCGCTGGGTGGCGCGGGCTGCGCAGCACCGCGGGCAGCCCGCGGTGCTCGTGCGCTCGCCCTATGGCCGCCGACAGCTGTTCGGGCTGATCTTCGGACGGTTGCTGGCCGAACGGGGGCTCCAGGTCGTAATCCAAAGCGTGCGCGGGACGTTCGGCTCCGACGGCGACTTCAGTCCGTTCGACGAGCGTGCCGACGGCCTGGCCACCCTGCGCTGGATCCGCGAGCAGCCATGGCACGACGGGCGGATCGGGATGATCGGGCCGAGCTACCTGGGCCTTGTGCAATGGGCGGTCGCGCCGGAGGCCGGAGACGACCTCGCGGCGCTGGCGATTCAGGTCAGCGCATCGCAATTCCACGGCCCCACCTATGCCGGCGGCAGCTTGTCGCTGGAGACGGCCGCATCCTGGCTCGTGCTCGTCGCGGCGCAGCAGCGACGGCTTGCGCCCCTGAACATGATCCGTGACCTGCGCCGGCTCCCCGTCCTGTTCTCCGAGTTGCCGCTGATCGGCCTCGACGAGCGGGCCACCGGGACCGAGGTCGCCTGGTACCGCGAGGCGCTGAGGAGCCCCGGGCGCGAGAACGCCTACTGGGTCACGCGGGACTTCGCCGCCGGCGTGGCGAAGGTGGGCGCGCGGGTCCAGCTGATCGGCGGCTGGTACGACATCTTCCTGCCCTGGATGCTCGAGGACTTCGCCGCTCTGCAGGCCGCCGGCCGCCCGGCGCAGCTGGTGATCGGCCCGTGGACCCACACTGCCCCCGGCCTGCTCGCCGCCGGCATCCGGGACGGTCTGGCCTGGCTCCGCGCCCACCTGCTCGGCGACGATCGGCTCCTGCGGCGGTCGGCCGTCCGCGTGCTGGTGACCGGAGAGCGCACCGGCGGCGGCTGGCGCGAGCTGCCGAGCTGGCCGCCGCCCGGTACGACCGAGCGGCGGCTGTGGCTGGCCGACCGCGGCGGGCTGTGGCAGCTCGAGCCCGTGGCGGAGCCGGTGCGGGGCGACCGCTACCGCTACGACCCGGCCGATCCCACTCCGTCGCTCGGCGGCCCGGTGCTGCTGGCGCGCGAGCCGGTGGTCGACAACCGCCCGCTCGAGGCGCGCCCGGACGTGCTCACCTACACGACTACGGCGCTGCCGGAGACGCTCGAGGCGATCGGCCCCGTCCGCGTGGAGCTGTGGTTGCGCGCCGACTCGCCGTACTTCGACGTGTTCGCGCGCGTATGCGATGTCGACGACGCCGGCGTCTCGCGGAACGTGTGCGACGCGCTCGTCCGCGTCGCCCCGGGCCAGTTCGAGCCCTCGGCCGACGGCACCCGGCGGGTGAGCTTCGAGCTGTGGCCGATCGGCCATCGCTTCGCTGCCGCGCACCGCATCCGCCTGCAGGTTTCCTCCGGCGCGCACCCGCGCTACGCGCGCAACGCGGGTACCGGCGAGGATCTCGCGACCGGCACCGCATTGCGGCCGGTCGAGATCGAGGTGCTCCATGGCGGCTCCCATCCGTCGGCGCTCGTCCTGCCGCGCGGGTCGGGCGCGTAACGCGACATCCGCCGCGGCGCGCGCTCGATCACACGGGGGTCTCCCAATCCTCGAGCACCGACCGATTATCCCAGAGCCCGGACCGGGCGGGACCGGGCCGGGTCAGCGGGCGCTCGCGCGGAGGATGAGCGCGGGGGGGTTGTACGCGCCGAGAAACACGTGCAGGCGAACGGTGTGGGCGCTCCGGCGCGTCTGCGCGCTCAGGCGGGCGCCGTCGAGACGCATCTGTGCCGCCAGCCTCGGGCTGATGTGCCACAGGTGGAGTACCGAGGTCGTGTAGCGGCCGGAACGCGCATGCGCGATGCGCTCGGCCCGGGCGGCGAGCGAGAGCACCACGTGGCTCTGCCTGGCCAGGTCGCTTTCGTTGCGGGTGGCGGCGATCAGCGCCGACACGGTCGAGCCGACGAGCAGAACGACCATCACGGTGAGCGCGCTGTTGGCCCACTGGCGGCGCCGGGCCACCACGAGCACGCCCGTGACCACGGCGGCGACGACGGCGAGAACGGCGAGGGTGACGGCAACCGTCGCAAAGGTCGAGAAGCTCATGCCGGGGGGCTAGGTTACTTCGCGCGCCCGAGACTCGCGGGCCCCCGCCGGCGACAATCCCGGGACGCGAACCGGCGTCCCGGGTACGCTCGCGGGATGCTGCCCGCCTATCGCGAGCACCAGACCGTCCCTCGGCCCGCCCGAGTGCCGGCGAGCGTTCGCTCTCCGGAGCGTCTCTGGCGTTGGGCGGCGGTTCCGTTCGGGGTGCTCTATCTGATCTTCCTGGCGATCCAGTTCGGGGATGTCATCAGCGCCACGAACCTGGATGCCGATGCCGTGTCGGCACCGGTGATCGGGCAGTTGTTCGGGGCGGCCGGCCCGCACGCGAACGTAGTGCTCGGCGAGTTCGGCTGGTACGCGACGCTGCTGTTCGAGCTGGGCACGAAGTGGCTGCCGGCGCACATCCAGGTCTGGGAGGCGATGCCCTACGCGATGGCGCTCGCCGGAGCCGCCCTGGCAGCGTGGTCGGTGTGGCAGGTGGCCGGACCGTGGGCCGCCAGCCTGACCGCGGTGCTGCTGGTGTGCGCGGCGCCGGACACCCTCCACCTGCTGCTGTCGATGACCCAGCAC
>Ga0209048_10002368_pt1 | contig 18727 bp, 21 predicted proteins | sample FrelakmetCRP12CR_FD_187146 | JGI IMG/M metagenome (GOLD analysis project Ga0209048, IMG submission 187146) | Freshwater lake sediment microbial communities from the University of Notre Dame, USA, for methane emissions studies - CRP12 CR (SPAdes)... | ecosystem: Environmental > Aquatic >... | reverse complement strand
ACAGCGACGACGGCTACTGGTTTATGAGTCAAACCCAAAAACTAAAACCGGACATTTCACTTGCTACAAAAAGCGGACATTTTAACTTGCTACGGACACCGGACCTGGCTTACGTTTGTGGAGCTTTTTCCATCATGGCAGCCTCGCCGCCTTCCGGCCCGTAGAAGAACACCCACGTGGCGAAGTCATCGCTGAAATCGAGGAAGCGGTGCTCCTTGCCGGCGGGAACAAAAAGCACGTCCCCCGGCCCAAAAGAAAACTCGTCGCTCTCGCGCCGGAACTTACCGCTTCCGCTGACGACAACATAAATTTCGTCGCGCGTGTGCGGGTGTTGCGGATCGGTGACCTTTGGCGCGTATAGCTCCACCGCGAGCGTGCCATGGCGAAACAGCTCGACGTATCGTTCGCCGTTTGGACCGGGCAATTGATCGAGCCCTCTAAGGGCCTTCAGATATCCCGGAACGATCTTGCCTTCGATCTTCATCGCGACACCGCCGCGCTGGCTTTCGGTTTCCACAAGCCGAGGATGATGCCCATGAGGACGCACCCGACGAAGGGATATCCGGCGGCAATCATGATGAAAGATCCTGGGCGCACTTCGAAGACCATCTCTGTAACCATGGCAACTGCCGTCGCCAGGCCAATCAGTATCCCGACACTGATCCCGCCGAACAGGCTGTGGGATTCCGCCTTTCCCAGCATTCGGGCGATCACGTAAGCCAGCAGGAAACTGCAGATAAGCGCTATCAGGTACGGCCAGAAGTTGGGATGAGACTTGTACGCCTGAATTTCTTCCGGCGCCATACGCAGACCCGCCGTCCAAGCCTTGGCAAAAACCGTAAACCACACCGCCCCGAGAACCCAATCCACTACTGCCGACACCAGGACCGCCAACCAGTTCAATCGCATTGTCGCAGCTCCTTTCGCCCCGGCGAGGACGATAACTCGTTCGACACAATTGTGCAATGTAATCACTCCGAACCGCAGCGTTCCACTACCTGCTGCGGCGTAAACCCCTGCTGGCGTAGCGCGCGCAGGCTGAGCGCATCATGGCGCTTGGCCAGTCGCACCCCGGCTTCGTCGCGTACCAGGTCGCAGTGATAGTAGGTAGGAGTCGGCAGACCGAGGGCCCGAATCAGCAACAACTGGCGCGCCGTGGACTTCAGCAGATCGGCGCCGCGCACGACTTCCGTGATCTGCATGGCAGCATCGTCAGCCACGACCGCGAGCTGATACGCGGGCACATCGTCGCGCCGCCACACTACGAAATCGCCGAAGTCCTTACCGGCCGCGTAGCGTTGCGGCCCCTGACGCAGGTCGGTGAAGGCGACTTCTTCGGCGTCTGGCACGCGAAAGCGCCAGTTCACTCCTGCCGGCTGGTCGTACGCATTGGCCTCCCCGATCTTCTCCCGGCAGCGGCCGGAGTACAGCGGCTCATCGTCGCCTTCATTGGGTGCAGCCGTCGAAGTGGCCAGGTCCTTGCGCGAGCAAGTGCAGGGATAGATGAATCCGCCATCGCGCAGCTTGCTCCATGACGCCAAGTAAAACACCCGCCTAACGCTCTGCTCATAGGGGCCAAAAGGTCCACCGACGTCAGGCCCTTCCTGCCAGCGGAGACCCAGCCATCGCAGATCTTCCAGCATGGCCGCCGCGAACTCGGGCTTGGAGCGTTGCGGGTCGAGATCCTCGTTACGGAAGACCAGCGTTCCGTTCTGCGCGAGCGACCGTTGGTAGGCCGTCCAGAAGGTGCACGCGTGTCCAATGTGCAGCAGCCCGGTGGGGGACGGGGCTAAGCGCCCGCGATAGGGCAGTTGCGTGCTCATCTGGGGCATCATGAGTCGATTCTATTGAGCTCGCACAATATCGTGACATCTTGGAACGGCTGTCATCCGAGCGAAGCGGGGGATCTGCTTTTTTTCCTTTTTCCGCCCAAAAGCAGGTTCCTCGCGCCCAAACCCAGGGCGCTCGTAATGACAATTCTCAAGTGAAGCAGGGCCAAGATAGTTCTGCGTCAGTGCAGAACCCCGGCCAGCTCAGGCTTAGCCGACGCCTCCACTTTCACCTCGGCCCGGGTTAGCTTTGTGCGTGACGGCGTGTGGGGATGCAGGTCGCGTGCGTTGCGCAGCAGGAAGAGCAGCGGAACCATGCACAGGAAGATGATGCCCATCACCCAGAACGCTTCGACAAACGACAGCATGGCCGCCTGTTGCTGCACCATGCCGTACACCGCGCCCAGCGCCTTCTTCCCGGCATCCACGGAGTTGTAGCCATGCAGCCGGAACCAACTCTGCATTCCGCGCAGCGTCATCTGAGTGCGCAGGTCGTACTGCGTGATGTGGCTCACCAGTTGGTCCTGGTGCACCTGGTTGCGGCGCGCCAGAAAGGTGGTCATGGTGGCGATGCCGAAACTGCCGCCGATGTTGCGCATCAGGTTGTAGATGCTGGTGGCGTTACCCATCTTCTCCTTCGCAATGCCTGACATACTGACCGCCATCAGCGGGATGAACAGAAACGCCATGGCGCCGCCCTGGATGACCTGCGGCCAAAAGATGTCCCAATAGCCGGCATTCAAGTTCAGGTGCGACAGGCTGAACATGGTGTAAGCGCCAATTACCAGCCCGGCGCCGATTAGCTTGCGCGGATCGAAGCGGTTGGTGAGCAGCCCTGCCACCGGCATCATCAGTAGCGAGCCAAGTCCGCGAGGCGAGAGCGCCAGTCCCGCCTGTAGCGCCGGGTAGCCCAAAAGCGTCTGCAGAAAAATCGGGAGCAGCATGAGACTGGCGTACAGAACGAAGCCGAGCATGGTCATCAGGAAGACGCCGGCGCTGAACGTCTGGTCCCTTAATACGCGCAGGTCAACGATGGGGTGGCTGGCCTTCAACTCGCGGACAATCATGGCGACCAACCCGAAGAGGCAGAGCGCAGTCCAGACCCGAATCTGGGCGCTCCCGAACCAATCCTTGCGTTGGCCGGTGTCGAGCACGACTTGCAGCATTCCGAATCCCAGCGCGAGGAAACCGATGCCCCAGAGATCGACGCCCCCAGTCCGCTGCTTTCGTATGTAGTCGGGATCGTGCACGAAGGCGCTGATCATGATGACCGACAGCGCGCCCACCGGCAGATTGAGGTAAAAAATCCAGCGCCAAGTGTAGTTGTCGGTGATCCATCCGCCAAGCGTGGGACCGAGAATGGGCGCCAGGATAATACCCAGCCCGAACGCCGCCATTGCCGTTCCGTGCTTCTTGGGAGGAAATGTCTCCAGCAGGACCGCCTGCGCCAGGGGCTGCAATCCACCGCCGGTTAGCCCTTGCAGCACGCGGAAGAAAATCAGCCATTCCAAAGAGGTTGCCATGCCACAAAGCAGCGACGTCAGGGTGAATCCGGTGACACACGTGAGCAGAATCCGCCGGCGGCCAAAGCGGTTCGCCAGCCATCCGGCCATGGGAAGGATGATGGCGTTCGACACCAGGTACGAGGTGACGACCCAGGTGCCTTCCTCCACCGTCGCACCCAGGTTTCCCGCCAGGTGCGGGATCGCCACGTTGACGACCGTCGTGTCGAGGATCTCCATGAACGTCGCCAGCATGACGGCGGCAGTCACGATCCAGGGATTGACCCGAATTGGCTGGTGGTCCGGCATTTCCTGATGAAACTATAAATTGTAGGAAGGCAGGTTCACACGGGGCGGTGACGGCGGACACAAGCGTGAGGTTGCAGCGGCGCTTTTCCCCGCGGGCCAAGACGCACGCCGACTTGTGATCCAGGCCACATGGCCGGGCGGAATGCTACGATAGTGGTTTATGTCTGCTCCCGATTCCCTCTTTGTACGGGCCTGCCGGCGGCTTCCCGTCGAAACCACTCCGGTTTGGTTCATGCGCCAGGCCGGCCGCTACATGCAGGAATACCGCGACGTCCGCAAGCACCATTCGCTGGTCGAGATCTGCAAGAAACCCCAACTCGCCGCGGAAGTGACCATTACCGCTGCCGAGTTCCTGAAGGTGGACGCGGCCATCATCTTCGCTGACCTGCTCCTGCCTCTGGAAGTCATGGGTCTGCCCTTCCATTTCGAGGGCGGCGAAGGCCCGGTCATCGAGAAGCCGCTCCGCACCGCCGAGGACGTCAAGCTGCTGCGCACTGACCGGGCTGCCGATCTGGGCTACGTTGCTGACGCAGTGTCGCTGGTGGTGAAACACTTCGGCGCCAGTCTGCCGGTCATCGGTTTCTGCGGCGCGCCCTTCACCCTCGCCAGCTACATGGTTGAGGGCGGCGGATCGCGCCACTACCTGGAAGTTAAGAAGCTGATGTACAACTCACCCGAGGTGTGGGACGAGCTGGTCGGCAAGCTGGTGGACGTGCTGGTGGAGTACGCCGCCCAGCAGGTGCGCTCCGGCGCCGATGTCCTGCAGATCTTCGATAGTTGGGTCGGATGCCTCAGCGTGGAGGACTATCGCCGCTACGCGCTCATGCCGACCACGCAGCTCATCCAGCGGCTGCAAAAGGAAACCCAGGTGCCCATCATCTACTTCGGCACCGACAGCGCAACCTTGCTGCCTTCAATGGCCGAGACGGGCGCGGAGGTCATCGGGCTCGATTGGCGTATTCCCCTCGACGAAGGCTGGCGGGCTGTGGGCCACAACCATGCGGTGCAGGGCAACCTCGATCCCGTGACCTTGTTCGCCCCGTGGCGGGAGCTGAAGCAGCGCGCCGAACACATCCTCCGCCTTGCCGATGCGCGTCCCGGCCACATCTTCAACCTCGGCCACGGCATACTCCCCAACACGCCGGTGGACAACGTGAAAGCTCTCGCCGAATTTGTGCACGAATTCAGCTCTTCGGCCACGAGGACGGCATGAGCAAAGACGCGGTGCTGCTCATCGCCCATGGCAGCCCCGAGCGGGTTGAGGACATTCCCGAATTTCTGCAGAACATTTCGCGCGGGCGTCCCATGCAGGAAGCGGTGGTGCGCGAGGTGCAGCACCGCTACTCGCTGATTGGCAGGTCGCCCCTCACTCGCATCACCCGCCAGCAGGCCGAAGGCGTGTCTCGCGAACTGGGCACGCCGGCGTACGTCGGCATGCGCAACTGGCATCCCTTCATCGCCGACACGCTGCAGCAAATGGCGGCCGACGGCGTGCGGCGTGCGGTTGCAATCTGTCTTGCGCCCCACAATTCCCAAACTAGCGTCGGGCTCTACAAAGACGTCCTGTTCGGAACTCCAGCGCCCTTCGCGATTGACTTCGTCTCGGAGTGGCACGACCACCCGCTGCTAATCCAGGCTTTTGCCGAGAAGCTGCGCGCAGGCTGGGCACAGGCATGCGCTCAGCATGGCTCGCATCTGCCGGTGCTATTCACCGCGCATAGCGTCCCGCAGCGCACCATCGTCGAGGGCGATCCGTACGAGGCGCAGACCCGCGAGACCGCAGCGCTGGTGGCCGCGCAAGTTCCCGGAATCGGCGCATGGCGCTTCGCGTTTCAAAGCCAGGGAATGTCGGGCGGCGAGTGGCTGGGTCCGACCGTCGAAGACACCATCACCAGCTTGCGCGCCAGCGGTCACACTGGCGTGTTCGTCCAGCCGATCGGTTTTGTCTGCGACCACGTCGAGATCCTCTTCGACATTGACATCCTGTTTCAGCAGTATGCCGGGGAGCGCGGTATGAAACTGTATCGCGCCGAGTCGTTGAACGATTCTCCTTTATTCATTCGCGCCGTTGCCGATTTGGTACAAGCCCGGCTGAATGCGGCGGCGACGGATTGCAAGAACGCCCTTCCGGCTGAGAAAATTTCCTAAGCATGAAGCGGATAGCCATCATTGGCGGCGGAATTTCCGGGTTGAGCGCGGCCTTCTACCTGGAGAAAGCCCGGGCGGCCGGCGCTGAACTGGAATACACGCTGTTTGAAAGCGCCCAGCGCCTCGGCGGATCCATGTACTCCGATTGGGTGGACGGCTGTCTGGTGGAAGCCGGGCCCGATTCTTTTCTCACCGAAAAGCCGTGGGCTGCCTCGCTGTGCAAGGAGCTCGGCATCGCCCACCAGCTTATCGGCTCCAACGACGCCCAGCGTAAGACCTACATCCTGGTCAATGGCAAGCTGGTCGTGATGCCCGACGGGCTGATGTTCATGGTGCCGACCCGCCTGGTGCCGACCGCACTGTCACCGCTCTTTTCCTGGGCCACCAAAGTCCGCATGGCGCGCGAGCTGTTGCATCCGCCGCGTCCCATGCAGGACGACGAAAGCGTTGCCGAACTGGTCGAGCGCCACTTTGGAGCGGAAGTGGTGGATCGCCTGGCCGATCCCCTCCTCTCTGGCGTTTACGGCGGCGATGCCGCGAAACTCAGTGCCCGCGCCGTGCTGCCGCGCTTCGTGGAGATGGAAGAAAAATATGGCAGCCTCAGTCTCGCCATGCTGGCCGCGCACAAGAAAATGGCGCAGGCGGCCCACAAGCAGCCCCCGCGTCCGCTGTTTACGTCCCTGAAGGACGGCATGCAACAGATGGTGGACGCCATTGTCGCCCGCCTGGAGCCCGATTCCATCCGTCTGCGAAGTCACGTTCTCCGCATCTATCCCGAGGGCAGTGGCTGGCGGGTCGCGATCGAGATGAATGGCGATGAGCGCTACGATGCCGTGATTCTTGCCACGCCGGCCAACGCCGCCGGCACCCTGCTTGACGGTGTCAATCGCGGCCTGGCCCGCGACTTGCTCGACATCACCTACAGTTCGTCCGTCACCGTCGCGCTTGGTTACTACAAAGATCAGATCAAGAAGCTGCCGCCGGGTTTTGGTTTTCTTGTGCCGCATAGCGAAGGCACCCGCATGCTGGCCTGCACTTTCGTGCACAACAAGTTTCCCCATCGCGCTCCCGAAGGCAAAGGAATTCTCCGCTGTTTCCTCGGCGGCGCGCGGGACGAGGCCATCCTCGGATTTACCGACGACGAAATCCTGGAGACGGTCCATCGCGAGCTCAAGGACATTCTCAAGCTCGACGCCCGGCCCATCTTCTCGCGCGTTTACCGCTGGCGCGGGGCCATGGCGCAGTACGAACCGGGACACATCGCACGGGTCCAACGGATTGAACAACGCGTCGCCGAGATTCCCGGCCTCGCGCTCGCCGGCAACGCCTATCACGGCATCGGCGTGCCCGACTGCATCCGCTCAGGCATGGATGCCGCGAACGCCATGCTGGAAGCCCCGGTCGAATCGTTGTCGCAGCAACAGCGTTAATTTACCCCAGCTTCGCAAGGAGTCTCCCATGGCGGATGTGCGCCGCGGATTGATTATCGTGAATACCGGTCCGGGCAAGGGCAAGACCACCGCTGCCATGGGCACCGCCCTGCGCGCCGTCGGCAACGGCATGAAGGTCCTGATGCTGCAGTTTCTCAAGGGCTCCTGGCATTACGGCGAGCTCGACGCGGTGAAGGCCTTCGGTGACAACTTCATCATCAAGCAAATGGGCCGTGGCTTTGTGAAGGTCGGCGGCGCCGAGACAGATCCCGAAGACGTCCGCTTGGTCGAGGGAGCCTGGGCGGAAGCCGAGCGAGAGATCCTCTCCGGCAAGTGGGACCTGATCGTGCTCGACGAGATTAACTACGCCATCACCTACAAGATGCTCGACCCGCAGAAGGTCGTCGCCACCCTCAAGAAGAAGCCGGAAATGGTGCACGTCATTCTCACCGGCCGCAACGCGCACCCCGACATCGTGGAAATCGCCGACACCGTCACCGAGATGCGCGAGGTGAAACACGCCTATACCAAAGGCATCCAGGCCCAGCGGGGGATTGAGTACTAGCGCGACAACATCTCTCTCCCTCGGCTACACTGAAGGCTCACCCAAATGGTTGAGTTATCAATTTCGGGCGGCAATCTCGAGTTGCGTGTCCGGGGCGCCGACAAGCTCTGGGCCCTGAAGAGTTCCCTCGAAATCCCGATGCGGCACATTACCGGCATTCGCGCTGACTCGTCCGTCGCTCACGGCTGGTGGCACGGCATACGGCTGCCGGGAACCAATGTCCCGGGAGTGCTGACCGCCGGGACGTTTTATCAGCACGGCAAGCGGGTCTTCTGGGACGTTCACCATCCCGAGAACACGGTCGTAATTGAGTTGCGAGACGAACGCTACGACGAGTTGATCGTGGAAGTCGCGGACCCGCAATTGGCGGTGGAACAGGTCTCGGCGGAGTTGCCGGACAGCCACCCGGCGAAGTCGTAGAATATAAAGATTAATCCTATGGCATGGTTCAAGCGGGAAGCCGTCGAGCTCGATACCTCCGGCGAAAAGCGCGTTAAGACTGAAGGCCTCTGGGTCAAGTGCGACCAGTGTCGCCAGATTATCTGGAAGAAGGACCTCGACCAGAATTTCAACGTCTGTCCCAAGTGCGAGCGCCATTTCCGCATTGACGCGCGCACTCGCATCTCCTACCTGCTGGACGACGGCCGTTACGAAATCGAAGACAACGACATCGCCTCCAACGATCCCCTGAAGTTCACCGACCTGAAGCCCTATGCCGAACGCCTGAAGCGTTCGCAGCGCGACACCGGGCTGAACGACGCCATCATCAACGCGCGCGGCAAGCTCAACGGCAAGCCGGTGATTATCAGCGCGATGGAGTATTCCTTCATCGGCGGCTCCATGGGCGCGGTCGTGGGCGAAACCATTACCCGCGCCGTCGAGAAAGCCACGGCCGAAAAGATTCCCCTCATCATCGTCTCCGCTTCCGGCGGCGCGCGCATGATGGAGGGCGTGGTCAGCCTCATGCAGTTGGCGAAAATCGCCGCCGCGCTCGCCCGCATGGACGACGCCAAGGTCCCGTATATCTCTCTGATCACCGATCCCACAACCGGCGGTACCACCGCCTCCTTCGCCATGCTGGGCGATCTGAACATCGCCGAACCCGGCGCTCTCATCGGCTTCGCCGGCCCGCGCGTCATCGAGCAGACCATCCGCCAGAAACTGCCGGAGGGCTTCCAGCGCAGCGAGTTCCTGCTGCAGCACGGCATGCTCGACGCCGTCGTCCATCGTCGCGACATGAAGGGCTACATATCGCGCGCGCTCGATTTCATGGCCGTTCCGGCGTGACAACACCGTTCACCCGGAGTATTTTTCTCCAGCAACAGCACGGTTTAGGACCCGGTCAGCCGCGGCGGCATCTATGCTGGCCGCAGGTGTGAGCTCGCGGCCAGGTTGGTGAAACGCCGAGCTGCGGAGCGGCGGCTGGCTGTGGCACCGACGCCAGCAGCACATAATTGATCGTGTTAGCTCTTTCGTGCCTTTAATGCTAAACCTAAATGTGCTATATAGAGAAAGCGGCAGGCTGCCATGAAAGCCGTCGTCGTCACTCGTCCCGGTGGTCCTGAAGTCCTGCAGGTGCAGGACATGCCCGAACCCCATGCCAAACCCGGCGAGGTAGTAGTCCGGGTGGAAGCGGTCGGCATCAACTTTGCCGACACCATGTCAACCCACGGCACTTACCCAGGCACGCCTCAGCCTCCATTCATCAGCGGACGCGAATTTGCCGGAGTGGTTGAGAGCAGCGGCGCGCGGGTGATGGGCTACACCCAATACGGCGCCACTGCCGAGAAGATCGCCATCAAGGAAAAATATCTCTGGCCGCAGCCCAAGGGCTGGACTTCGGTGCAATCAGCCGCGTTCCCCGTTATCTTCCTGACCGCCTATCTCGCTTATTGGAAGGCGGGAATGACCTCCGATGCCATGGAGCCGATTCTCTGGCCTGCCGAACATAAGAGGCAAGTCCTGATTCATGCCGCGGCCGGCGGCGTCGGTACGGCCGCGATTCAGATCGGAAAGCTGCTGGGCGTTGAGACCTACGGGACCTCTTCTTCGCAAGAAAAGCTGGACCGCGTGAAAGAACTTGGCCTCGACCACGGCATCAACTACCGCGAGGTTGACTACGAAAAGCGGGTGCTGGAGCTTACCAACGGCGAAGGCGTGGATGCGGTCTTTGAGATGCTGGGCGGCGAACACACGGCCAAGAGCCTGCGGTGCTGCCGGTCATTCGGCCGGGTCATCATTTATGGCACCGCTACCGGACAGCGCCAGCAGTTCGATGCCGGAGTGATGATGGGAAAAAGTCTGAGCGCGCATGGCCTGTGGCTGAGCGTCCTCTCGAAGGACAGCGAACTCATCCAGCGCTGCCTGCACGCCATGCAACCATGGATCGAGCAGGGCCATCTGCATCCTGAGATCGGGCACGTACTGCCCATGGAGCAGGCGGGTGAGGCCCATCGCCTTATGTTGCAGCGCGCCAACTACGGAAAGATCGTGCTGACCATAGGATGAACACAAAATCGGTACTCATGCTCCTGGTGTTTCTGGCCATCTGTCTGGCTGCGGGCGGACTGGGCGGGTTCTTCACCGCTAACAGCGTCCGCACCTGGTACCCTCACCTCCGCAAACCGGCCGGCACTCCGCCCAGTTGGGTCTTTGGCCCGGTGTGGACCACGCTGTACGTCCTGATGGCAGTCGCGGCCTGGCTCATCTGGCGCGAGTACGGCTGGGGAGCGCGCTCGGCGCTGCTGATTTTCTTCGCCCAACTGGCACTCAACATCGCGTGGTCAGGCATTTTCTTCGGCTCGCGGCTGCCCGGAATTGCGTTCTTCGAAATTGTGGTTCTATGGCTGGCGATTGCGTTCAATGCCATCGTTTTCTATTGGCTGAAGCCCGTTGCGGCTTGCCTGCTGGTTCCTTACTTGATGTGGGTAACGTATGCGAGCTACCTCAACTTCGGCCTCTGGCGGCTGAATCGTGAGTGACGCCTTGTAATGGCCGCACAACCATGAGCGCGCAGCGGAATGCTACGCTGTCGTATGAACTTTGTATCACTGGTGGGTTTCTCGGCCGGCGCTCTATGTACTCTGGCCTATCTTCCGCAGGCCCTGCGCTCGTTTCGCACAAAATCCGTCGGCGACATCTCTCTCACGATGCTGCTAAGTTTGAACGTTGGCCTGCTTTTGTGGGTGACCTACGGATTCATGCTTCACTCGCTGCCGCTGATCCTGCCCAATGCCGTCACATTTCTGCTGGCCTTCCCGCTGCTCATCATGAAGCTGCGCTTCCGCGAACAGGCGACGGCGACGGACGAAGCCGGTTCCTAGCTCCAAATCTGCTTAGCGAAGAAGTAGGCCGAAAGAATGAACCCGATGGCGATCACGATGGCGCGCACGTGTTCCGGCTTGGTCTTTCGCGCAAAGTAAGCGCCAAAATAGCCGCCCAGCATGGCGCCAATCACCATCAATATTGCCTGGTGCCAATACACAACGTGCGGCGTGACCACAAACAGGATCATGGCCACGCCGTTGGACACCGTGGTCAGCCAGGCCTTCAGCGCATTCATGGTGTGGATGTGGTCCATGCCCAGCAGTGCCAGCATGGCGAGGATTAGAATGCCGGCGCCGGCGCCGAAATAGCCGAGATAGAACGCGATGAACATCTGGAGAAAGATTCCGCGGCCGGTGGAGAACTCGTGATGCTCTCCTTGCTCGGCCCGCTGTCGCACCCAGCGCGTAATCCGTCCGCTCATCATGAAAATCAGGGTAGCGATCAAGAGCAGCCACGGTACCAGTTTCAAGAAGGTCGCGGGCGGGGTTATGAGCAGAACATAGGCTCCGAGAAGGCCTCCGACAACGCCGGTCAGCGTGAGTGGCACCAGCACGCGCCTCGACAGGCTGCGAAACTCGTGGCGGTAGGCCCAGACGCTGGCAGGCTGTCCCGGCCACAGCGCGACGGTGTTGGTGGCATTCGCGTTGACCGGCGGGATTCCGACGAACAGCAGCGCCGGGAAGGAAACGAAGCTTCCACCTCCCGCAACCGAGTTGATGGCTCCTGCGATCAATGCCGCGCAAAACAGGAAGATGCCGTGGCTGATATTCATGGGCGAAGAAAGCCGATACTATCAGAGTGCTGGACAGAGGCGTTTGGCGCCCGGCGCATCTCTCGCCCAGTTAGAGCGGGCACTTCGGTGGAGAATTCGGTGGCCGCAAGGGTTTCCATCATGGCACCTTTGCGCGACCTTGGGGTCTTTCGTAGCCGCATGGACAGCGGCTTTGGCGACTGCACCTGTGGAAAAACCCGCATAAAATCTAGCGAAAATGCTTCCAACCCGCAGAAGGTTGTTATAAGATACGCACCAGTTGAGCATTTTTATTGCTCAGACCTTCAAGGAGGATTTTCTACATGGCAACAGGCATGACCAAGACCCAGCTCGTCCGCCACATGGCCGAGAAGAATGAGATGAACAACAAACAGGCCGCCGCGTTCCTCGAGTCGCTCGCCGACATAGCGATCAAGGAAACCAAGAAGAACGGTCTTTTCGTGGTGCCGGGCCTGGGCCGTCTGGTGAAGTCCAACCGCAAAGCGCGTATGGGCCGCAATCCGCAAACCGGCGAAGCAATCAAAATTGCCGCCAAGACCGTGGTGAAATTCCGCGTAGCCAAGGCCGCCAAGGATGCGATCGCACCCAAGAAGTAGCTGTTTTTCCCCTTCAGCACGGGCCGGCTGCGAGCCGGCCTTTTGCTTTTAGATTCGCTGCAGGATCGCGGCGAAAAAACCATCACACTGATGAACGCCAGGCATCGTGCGCAAGTATTCCGCGCTGAGCAGAGAATCCACATCGCTCAACACCAGCTCGCCGCTTTCCCGCAGACTCTCCAACTCCTCGCGGCAGTCACGCAGCTGAAATTCCGGCGAGAGACCAAGCACGTCTTCCACCACGGCCTCGTTCTCCTCGCGCTCCAGCGAACAGGTGGAATAAACGGCTCGCCCGCCTGGCGCAAGATGCTTGAGCGCGGCGGTGAGAATTCCCACCTGCTTGGCATGTAAGTCAGTAAAGTCGCTGGGCTTCAGCCGCCACTTGATCTCGGGATTGCGCGCCAAGGTTCCTGTTCCAGAACACGGCACGTCGGCCAGCACGCGATCGAAGCCACCGCTGACAGCGAACTGCAGCGCATCGGCTTGAATCACCTGGACATTCGCCGCGCGTACTCGCTTGCGCAGCAACTCAACGCGATGCGGATGCAGCTCCGCGGCAATGATCTCCGCGGCCGGATTGCGTGCCGCCAGTGCAGCGGTTTTTCCACCCGGCGCGGCGCAGCAGTCGAGCAGGCGCGAGCCTGTGCCAACCAGCGCAGCGACTAGTTGTGAGCCTTCGTCTTGTATGAAGACACGGCCGTCGCGGAAAGCCTGGGTCGCTGTGACATCGCCGGCAACTACGACTCGCGCGCTGGCCAGCAAACTTCCCGGCGCGAGCTGAATGTTATCGCCTTGAAGCTCCCGCTCGACCTCTGGCGCGTCGAGGCGAATCGCTGTGGTTGGGATCCGCTGGTCGAATTCGCAGATGGCGCGCGCTTTCTCCTCGCCGAATTGCCTCACCCAGCGTTCAACCAACCACAGCGGATGAGCGAATCCCTCCGCCAAGGACACGCCTTCCGGCGGCGATACCGTTTTGGTCGCTATCTTGCGCAGAACAGCGTTGGCAAAGGGCGCTGCCGAACGTTTCTTCGCCCGCTTCACCAACTCGACACTCTCATTGATGGCCGCACGTGCCGGAACACGATCCAGGAACCGCAACTGGTAAACGCCCATGCGAAGCGCGTTCAGCACCTCGATATCCAACTTCGTAAGCGGACGAGCAGCCGCCGACACGATCGCCTGGTCGAGCCACGAACGCCAGCGCAACACGCCCATGACCAACTCTGTGGCCAGTGACCGATCAGCGACACTTAGGTTGTCGAGGCGTTCCGAGTGCAGTAATTCGCTGGCATAAGCATTCTGTTGATCTACCCGCAACAGGATTTCGTAGGCGGCGGCACGTGCTGGAGAGACAGGCATCGGCTAAACTGGCGAGCCCAGCACCTCGTCTTGCCGAGGCCGATAGCCGTTGATGAAATCGCGGGCGCTCATCCGTTTCTTGCCCTCGATCTGCAGCTCGTGTACTTCGAGAGCGCTGTTATGCGCGAAGCCCAGCAACAGACGTTCATGCTCGGTTGCAAAATGCGCGGGCGCTGCATCGGCGGCGCCGGAGGTCAGCATCGCCGCATGCAGATGCAGCATCTTGCCCCGAAAGCTGGTAAATGCTCCCGGCCAGGGCTGGAAGCCGCGCAAGCGGTTCCACGCGTCCACGGCTGGCCGCGCAAAGTCGATCAGTCCATCCTCGCGCTGCAGAATCGGCGCCAGCGTGGCTTGGCTGTCATCTTGCGGACGAGGCACAACGGCGCCACTCGTCAGCCCCACAAGGGTCGCGATCATCACCTCTGCACCGGTTTGCGCGAGGCGCGGAGCAAGCGTCAGAGCGGTGTCTTCCGGCTTAATTCGCTCCTCAGCCTGCATCAGGATGTCGCCTGTGTCCAGCCCGGCATTGATGCGCATCGTGGTAATTCCGGTAACGGTCTCGCCCATCGCGATGGCCCACTGAATCGGCGCGGCCCCGCGATACTTGGGCAGTAATGAAGCGTGCAGGTTAATGTTGCCCAGTCTGGGAAGGTCAATCATCCACTGCGGAATAATGCGCCCATAGCCGACGACGATGATCGCCTCCGGCGCGATGCTCTCCAACTGAGATCGGAATTCCTGGTTGTTCTTGACCTTCTCCGGCTGTATCACGGGCAGGCCAAGCGCATTAGCGGCCCGCTTCACGGGCGATGCCGCCAGTTCCATGCCGCGGCCGCTAGGACGATCCGGTTGGGTAACGACCAGCCCTACGCGGAAGCCTGAGGCCACCAGCTTCTCCAGCGTAGGGACGGCAAAGACCGGCGTCCCGCAGAACACCACGTCCATCATGATGGCGTTACCATTCGCCCTGCTTCATCAGTTTGCGTATCTTGCGCTTCATCAGGTCTCGCTTCAGCGCGCTGATGTGGTTGATGTAGAGCTTGCCATTGAGATGGTCGGTCTCGTGCAGTAGCGCCCGCGCCAGGAGTTCCTCGCCGCTGATTTCGATGGTCTTGCCGTGCAAGTCTTGCGCGCGCGCCGTGACGCGCTTAGCGCGTGTGACTTTTTCCCTAAACTCGGGCAGGCTGAGGCAGCCTTCATCGGAGGTGATCCGCCCTTCCGTGTGCACGATCTCCGGATTGACCAGCACGATCTTCGAATTGGGGTCTTCCTTGAAGGTGACGTCAATGACGGCGATGCGCTTGCTAATGCCGATTTGCGGGGCCGCGAGTCCAACGCCGTGCGCAGCGTACATGCTCTCGAACATGTCGTCCACCAGCTTGCGCAATTCGCCGTCGAAAACGGTAATGGGAGCGGCCGGCTTTTCCAGAACTGGGTCGCCGAATTTCACGATGGGATAGATCATTTAGAAGTTCTGCAGCTGTTGGCAGTAGCCATCGAAATTACGCCGCACTTCCAGCATCGAATCTCCGCCAAATTTCTCCAGTGCGCAACGCGCCAGCGTCAGCGCGACCATGGCCTCCGCGGCAACTCCGGCCGCGGGAACGACGCAAACATCCGAGCGTTCATAGGCCGCCTTTACCGGCTCGCGGCTGGCAAAATCCACCGACCCTAACGGACGCCGCAACGTGGAAATCGGTTTCAGATAGCCGCGCACGCGAATGTCTTCTCCGTTGGAAACTCCGCCCTCGAGCCCGCCTGCATGGTTTGACGCGCGGGTAAATCCAGTGAAGGAGGCGCCACGTTCGTATCCTATTTCATCATGCACGGTGGAGCCTAAGGAGCTTGCCGCGCGCACTGCGTCCCCGATCTCAACCGCCTTCACCGCCTGCAACGACATCACCGCCGCTGCCAACTGTGCGTCGAGGCGCTCATCCCAGTTCGCGTAGCTGCCCAAACCCGGCGGGACGGTATGCGCGACAACTTCAAAGATGCCGCCGACCGAGTCGCCCGTCCGCAGCGCAAGATCGACTTGCTCCTTCATCTGCGCCTCCGTTGCCGGATCGGCGCAGGCCAGCAGCACTTCTTCATTCGCTGCGAGCGCGCTCAGCGAATCCCAGGTAACTGGCTTGTCAAGCCGCACGCTGCCCACCGCGATCACGTGGCTCAACACCTCAATACCGAGTTCGCGCAGCAGCAGCTTAGCGATGGCGCCAACGGCAACACGAGCCGCGGATTCTCTCGCGGACGCCCGCTCCAGCACATAACGCGACTCAGCGAAGTTGTACTTCACCGCGCCAGCCAAGTCGGCGTGACCGGGACGAGGAGAAGCCACTCGCTTGTGCTTCGCGAGGTCTCCTTCCTCGATCGGCAGCGCTTCAGTCCAGTTCTGCCAGTCCTTGTTGGCCAACAGGATGGCGATGGGCGAGCCAATGGTTTTCCCGTGACGTATGCCGCTCAAGACGTGGGCGGAATCGCGCTCAATGCGCATGCGCCCGCCGCGGCCGTAGCCCTGTTGCCGACGCCACAGTTCCCGGTTGACGAACTCGAGGTCCACTGCCAAACCAGCGGGCATGCCCGAAAGCAGCGCTACCAACGCCTCTCCGTGGGACTCGCCGGCAGTGGAAAATCTCAGCATAGGAAGGGTGATTGTAGCTGATGCAGTTGCGGTTTCGCACTCAGGCGGTTGGCCTTTGGCCTTTCGCCGGCAAGTTGATGGCAAGAGCGGAACGCTTCACGATTCACACTTTGGCAACATCGTTAGTTGATGTTTTGCCCTGCGATGTGCGAAAGTGTGAACTCTGAACGAAAGAGGTTGGCTTCAGGAATGGCCAAGAAGCTTAAAACGAAATCGTACGAAGATGCGCTCGCCTGGTTTCGCAGTCACGGATTCGACGTCCTGGAAGCGCCTGGCGCCAGTAACCGCGTCTTTCTGAAGAAGTACACCGTCTCGTCCGCCATCGAGCGCACCGCCGACGGCGATGTACAGATCTTCGCTTATCCCGGATACCTCCTCAACGGCGAGATATCGAAGCTGGTCGACCATGGCTACCAGAAAGTTCTGAAGACCAGCAAAGCCGAATATCCTGCGACCGCCGACCACCTGAAAGCGCTGCACCAGTTCGCCGAGGAGCTTAAGGAAGGCACTGGAGGCATCAGCCTCTACAACGAGGCCCTGGGCACAGTGAGCGAATCGTATATGTATGATCGCGTCCTTGACCGCGACCTGCCAAGGTCCGAACGCCCCAAGCGTCCCTGGCAGAAACCGCCGGCGCCCTCCAAGCGCCCTGCCTGACCGCGGCATGAGTTCGGCCCGGGCCGCAGCTTGGTAGCTGCTTCCTACATCCAAACCGCTATTGACGGCGCCGTTCAGGGGTGTAGAATCCACTCGTCGGCCACACTCCCATGTGACGTGGCGAGAACAGGCGGTATCCGCGGACGCGGAGCTGCACTGGAGGACATCGTGAGCATCACCACCGGCGACTTCCGCGCCAAGATCACTGCTTCTACTCTCCTCGACAGGAAACAGCACCACGAACGCATCACGTGTCTGACCGCCTACGACTATCCCAGCGCGCGACTGGTGGACGAGGCGGGCATCGACATGGTTCTGGTGGGCGACTCGCTCGGCATGGTGATGCTTGGATACGAGAACACTTTGCCGGTGACGATGGCGGAAATGCTGCATCACACGCGCGCGGTGCGGCGCGGCGTGAAGCGCGCGTTCCTGGTCGCCGACATGCCGTTCGCTTCCTATCACGTCAGCCAGCGCGAGGCGCTGCGCAACGCCGCACGCTTCATCAAGGATGCGGGCGCCGAGGCCGTCAAGATCGAGGGCGGCGAGAAGCGCGCGCGGCTGGTCGCACGCATGGTCGATGCCGAGATTCCGGTCGTCGGCCACATTGGCCTGACGCCGCAATCGTTGCACGCCATGGGCGGCTATAAAATCCAGGGCAAGACGCTCGCGGCTGTCGAGCAACTGATGCACGATGCGCTTGCGCTGGAACGCGCGGGCGCCTGCTGCGTCGTCCTGGAAGGCATTCCACGCGAGGTCGCGGCCATGATTACCGCCGAGTTGGAAATCCCGACCATCGGCATCGGCGCGGGTCCGGACTGCGACGGCCAGGTGCTGGTCTTCCACGATCTGCTTGGCCTGACGTTTGCGCCGCCGGCCAAGTTTGTTCGCCGCTACGCGGACGTCGGCACGGTCATCAGCAATGCCGTGCTCGCGTTCAAGGGCGACGTGAAGTCGCAAGCGTATCCATCCGATGAGGAGTCGTATCACTTGCCGAAGGAGACGCTCGCCGCCTTGCAGGCGATTGCGCAACGCAAGCGGGCTGTGCAAGTGTAGAGACATGCAGCTTTCTTGCCGGCACGGCTTACTCATCTTGGCCGTGCTAACCCTTACAATCATGCTCGCGGCACAGGCGCCTGCGCATAAACCCGCAGCCACCAAGCGTTACTGTCATCCCGAAGTCAACTTCTGCTTCCAATATCCGGCTTCGTGGACAACCGTCGGCAAGATCTTCAACAGCAACGGCATCGCGGTTGCGCCGCCACAGAAGCAGGAACAATCGCTTTGGGACGCGGTCACGGTCGCGCTGGTCGTGCTTCCGCCGGGAGGCGACGAAGAGCCGCTCAGCTTGAACGGCGTCATCGAGCAAGCATCGACTGCCTTGCGCGAGGAGGGCCAGAATTTTCAGACGCTGCAGCGGCAGGAACTAACGGTCGACCACAAGCCGGCGCAAATGATCAAGATCAGCTATCACGAAAAAACGAATGATCACGATTGGATCGAACAACTGGTGTTCATCGAGGGCCCGGACAACGAAATTTATTCCGTGGCCTTGAAGTGTGCGCCACAAAATCTGGTGCGATTGGAGCCGGGGT
>Ga0209048_10002367_pt1 | contig 18742 bp, 14 predicted proteins | sample FrelakmetCRP12CR_FD_187146 | JGI IMG/M metagenome (GOLD analysis project Ga0209048, IMG submission 187146) | Freshwater lake sediment microbial communities from the University of Notre Dame, USA, for methane emissions studies - CRP12 CR (SPAdes)... | ecosystem: Environmental > Aquatic >... | reverse complement strand
ATTCCCGGCTCTTACAATGTTACCGAAGGGGAGGCTTCGGGATATACGGCAGCGTATTCGAGCGATTGTTCTGGTTCGATTGCGGCAGGTGAGTCAAAGACCTGCACCGTCACGAACGATGACGATGCGCCGATATACACCGCAACCACGGGTACCTTGATCGTGATCAAAAAAGTCATGAATGACGATGGTGGTTATAGATTGCCCGGTGACTTCACCATGTACGTCAATTATCAGGATGGCGACGGCACGTCCACGAATTCATTTGCCGGCGACAGCGCTGGTACGCCGGTCGAGCTCGCTGCCGGCAGGCTTTATAATGTCACTGAAGGTGAGAACAGTTATGCCGCAACTTTTTCCGCCGATTGCTCAGGCAGACTGGAAGTGGGCCAGACGAAAACATGCACCATCACCAACGACGATCCGGTGCCTGAGGATCGCGGCAAGCTGACCATCGTCAAACATGTGGTGAACAGATTTGTGGGGAGCAGGGTGGCATCGGATTTTACCTTGCATTTGGAATATTCGCCCGTGCCAGACCCCGAAAAATTATATATATCCACGGTCGAATCCATGCCCACGACCACGGTTGCTTTTCCGGGCAATGAAAACGGCACGGTTTATTATGTAGGCCTAAGCAATTATCGAGTGACCGAAGATGTACCGGACGGCTATACGGTCAGCTATTCGGACGGCTGCAGCGGCGTCATGGCCAGCGCGGCCAAAGTCACTTGTACGGTTACGAATACCGAGAATGAGCCGGTGGTACACGGAGGTCCTGGTTGGTCGCCCGGCATCCTGGAACCGTATTTTCCGTTCGGTTCGCCGACCAGCGGCGGTCAAACTGGCGGCAGCGGCGGTTCTTCCTCGGGCTCATCGACGTCTTCGGCTTCCGTTCAAACGACCGTTCCGACATCAACCCCTCCGGTTCTGTCCGATGCGTCATTGTCCTGCCAGATTACCGACCCTGAAGCATTGCTGATCAAGCCTGATTTGACGGCCATCTTGGGGAACCTGGGCAAAGCACGCGACGAGAGTCTGGAAAGTCGCCTCAACTCCGTCCTGGTGCCGCGCGTGGCGCCGGACGATACGCCCGCCGACACCCTGGCTTCGATACGCAACTTCGTGGATTACGGCACGCAGAGCACTATGCGTCTGGGAGCTGGCGAGCGGGCTGGTTCGGTGGCCAGTTTCAAGGCGGTTTACGGCCACCTGCCGGTAGACGTTTGCGACTGGCAGAATGTCATCCGTCTGGCTGACACCAAAATGCCCAAACGGCGCGTGGCGCGCGATTTGGCCGCATTTGATAAATTCAAAACGACCTATAAGCGGGAGCCTCGCATTGGAGCAATTGCCGATACCATTGCCCAAAGCTTGGCAGGCTATGGCATACGGCCCCAGACGCGCGACATGAGCGCCGAACGCACTGCCTTGATCGCATTTACCAGGATTTTCGGACGCCGTCCGTCCGACACCGAAGACTGGGATGCTAACCGTGCCCTGGCTTACAGCGGAGTGACGCAACGGTGGCTGTCTTCGGACCTGGCTTTAGCCTCCAGCCGCATCCTCTCGATAGACGGTTTGGATACCGGCCTGGCATTCTTGGTTCGTTGATACAGGATCAGAATTATAAATTCCGTCCGCCTTAGGCGGACGGAATTTTTTATCCATAAACAAACATCCGCCAAAGGCGGACGCTTGTTATGTGCGTAATAGCAACTGATTTATTGTTGAGCGCTCGTGAACTTGACATCCGAGGGCAGGTCGAACTGGGAAGCGGCTGCCGTGGTTGTCTTGCACGTATCCTTCTTTTCTTCGAGCTTGGTGATGATGTCGTCCGTGGAGCGGATGGGTTTGTCGCCCATCTTCAGGCTGTCATCCTTGATCTTGGAAAAATCGATCATCATGCCGTCCTTGGATGTATCGGCCCAGATGTACATCTTGTTATCCTTTATCACGCCGTGGAAATTTCCTTGCGTGCTGGTGGATTGGCTGTCCAGGCGGATTTGTTTGCCTACGATGTTGGCAATGGTTTTTTCTCCATTATCGTCATTATACTCGCAACGCAGGGCGATCGAGCGATCGACCGCGTCCTTGATCGAGGTGAAGGCGTTTTTAGCCTGATCGGCGGCGCCTTTGCCGCAACCGGCACCGGCCAAAGCGAGTGAAACGGCCGCAACCGCGGCCACGAACATGAGGTGTTTTCGCATAGATGGTATGTGGGGCTTGAATAAAGTATAAAAACTGTTAGACTAACGAGCATTATATGCCATCTGCCGCAAACAAGCAAAACAAGACGCTCAGGATCCTGGGGATTGAAACCAGCTGCGACGAAACGAGCGTGGCGCTTTTGGTCTTGGAACGTGGAACTCGTAACATGAAACGTCAATCCGGCCATCAGACGTTACACGATACAGGTTACACGATACGCGTGATTAAGCATTTGATCGCCACGCAGATTCCCATTCATGCCCGGTACGGGGGAGTGGTGCCCGAGGTCGCGGCACGCACCCATGTCGCGGAGGTCGTTTCGCTGCTTGATAAAACCCTGGGTCAAAAGTCGAAAGTTAAAAGTCGAAAGTTGGAGACTTTGAACTTTAAACTTGGAACTTGGAACAGCGGCTCGTTCGAAGCCATCGCCGTCACCCAGGGCCCCGGCCTCGCGACAGCTCTCCGAGTGGGCATCAATGCGGCCAAGACGCTGGCGTGGACATGCGACAAGCCGTTGATTCCGGTCAACCACCTGGAAGGTCATCTCGCATCTGCCTGGCTCGTTCCTGCCAACCGCGAACGATGGGAGTTTCCGATTTTGTTTTTGCTCGTGTCCGGCGGCCATACGGAACTTGTATTGATGCAAGATTTTGGCAAATACAAAGTCTTAGGACGAACGAGGGACGATGCGGCGGGCGAATGTTTTGATAAAACTGCAAAACTTCTCGGCCTTCCATATCCCGGCGGCCCGCATCTTTCCAAACTCGCGGTAAAAGGCAATCCCAAAGCTTTCGACTTGCCGCGCCCCATGCTCCATGATCCATCATTGGATTTCAGTTTTTCAGGTTTGAAGACTGCGGTTAGGCAGCTGATTGAACAGTCAACGCAAAACGCAAAACGCAAAACGAATAATCAAAAACTTGGAACTTGGAACTTGAAACTTGGAACAGTCGAGGACATGTGCGCGAGCATCCAAGCCGCTATCGTTGACGTCCTGGTTGCCAAGACGATCAAAGCGGCGCTCAAGGTCAAACCTAAAGCCGTGGCCGTGGTGGGTGGCGTGTCGGCCAATCCGCTGTTAAAGTCGGAACTGCGCCGCGCGCTTCGCAAATCTTGTCCCGGCGTGACGCTGCTGGCTCCGGCCAAGGGACTGTATACTGACAACGGCGCCATGATCGCAGCTGCCGGCCTGTGGAAGTTTTTAGGGAACCGCAAGCAACCACGCTGGCAAGCTATGGACGCTGAGCCGGACTTGGATTTATGAAGTTACAAACTCGCAAAGTAACCATCAAGTCAGGTAAAACCGCGGCGCGTTTTACGGTTCGTGAACTTAACGACTGGCAGGCGGTCGCGGACAATCTCGTCCAGCGGTTAAAGCCCGGGGCCATAGTCACGCTTTCCGGTCCGCTGGGCGCGGGCAAGACCACGCTGGTCCAATACCTCGCAAAAACTCTTGGCGCACCCAAGCGCGCCATCTCGCCGACTTTCGCGCTTATGCGTATCTACAAAGTCCGGAATTTGGACACGATTCGTCGGTTGGTGCATGTAGACGCTTATCGCATCGAAAATGAGAAGGATCTTGTTGTGTTGGATTTGGACGAAGAGATGTTGGAACCCGGAACGGTCGTGCTCATCGAATGGCCGGAAATGATACGGACTTGGCTCAAGACCAAGAAGTCTATTGCTGTTAAAATCGACTACTAACAAACACCCCTCGCCCATCAGTCGCGTTTAACGCGATTCGATGGGAGAGGCAAAGCTGAGCTTAGCTCTGGGCTGGGGGTGAGGGTCATGCCGCTTTTTCCTGTTCGACCGCGGCTTTTTGTTTGTCCAATTGTTCGTCCGTCTGCTCTTCGAAATCGGTTTCAATGCCCGCCACACGCAGCACTTCCTCCACGCTGGTGAGTCCGTCCAGGCCCTTAAGCAAACCGTCCTGGGTCATGGTGATCATGCCGTATTTTTTCGCCACATCCAGCATGTCGTATTCGGAAACCGACTGGCCCAAAATCATGTGTTCGATTTCCTTGTTCATGGTGAAAATTTCGTAAATGCCCACGCGCCCTTTATAGCCCAGGCCGTTGCAGGTTTTGCAGTCTTTGGTCTTGTCCGACGGCCCGTAAAACACCATCTTGTTCGGGTCGATCGTGATATTGGCCGCTTTGGGCAGATCGGACAGTTCTTTTTTAACCTGTGTCATCAGCGCTTCGTCCAGCGTAACGGGTTGTTTACAATCCGGGCACAGGCGGCGCACCAGGCGCTGGCCGATGACGCAGTTGAGGGCCGGAGCCAGGAAGAACGGTTTGACGCCCATGGACAGGAAGCGGGGGATGGCGCCGGCCGCATTGTTGGTATGGATGGTGGAGATGACCAGGTGGCCGGTAAGCGCGGCTTGCGTGGCGATTTCCGCCGTCTCCGTGTCGCGGATTTCGCCGACCATCACGATGTCAGGATCCTGGCGCAGAATGGAGCGCAAACCTTTGGCGAAAGTGTAATCTTTTGAATGGTCAATCTGGCTTTGGTTGATGCCGGAAAGTTTGTATTCGACGGGATCTTCGAGTGTGATGATCTTTACTTCCGGTGAGTTCAATCTTTTCAAGATGGCGTAGAGCGTCGTGGTTTTACCCGATCCTGTCGGACCTGTGGTGACAATCATGCCGTTCGGCCGTTCGATTTCCGCCTTCAAGCGTTCCCAAGCCAAGCCGCGCATGCCCAGCTGTTCGAATTCGAGCGCGATGGACTTGGGCCGCAACAAGCGCATGACCACGGATTCTCCATAGGCCGTAGGCAGGGTGGAAACGCGGACTTCGATTTTCTCGGTGGCCAGATAAATGGTGATACGGCCGTCCTGGGGCACCGTATCGATGTTGATCTTCATCCCGGCCAGCAGCTTGATGCGCGAGATGATGGGTTTCCACTGGGCTTTGGGGATGGTGGCAGCGTCATGCAGTATGCCGTCCACGCGCAATCGTACCTTGACGCCTTCTTCTTCGGCTTCAATATGGATATCCGAAGCCCCGCCTTTGAGGCCGGCGCCTAAAATCATGGTAACCAGATCGCTGATGCTGGCGGTCTGAACCTTTTCCTGCAGATCGGTGAAGTTGGATATCTCCTTTTCGAATTTTTTCAGCGCTTCGGAATCTATCTTTACGCCATATACGACTTCGATGGGTTTGGGCAGCGCCTCGTACAAAGACAATCCGAATTCGACGCTGCCTTCGGAACAAAAATAAAGCTGAACGTCGGAAACTTCTGCTTTGGCCAGACGCGCGGCCAGGGCCTCGATCTTATCTCCGGGCTGGCTGGTGGCGATGTGAATTTCTTCGGAAAGTTTGAGAAAAACAATGGCATGCAGTTCGGCGGCTTCCTCCTGGGTGATCATGGAAATGGCTTCCGGCGCCACGGGAAAGCCTTTGAGATTGATGTAGGGCAGTCCTTTTGTCGCCGCTTCCTTTTGAGCCAGCTGTTCTACTTCGGAAGTCTCTATCTGCTGCATTTTATGTTGCAGCAATTCGATCTGAGACATTTCCGAAAGGCTCTTCTTTTTCACCATGCCGGCGCCTGAAATTTTGGCCGGCGCGCCCTTATACAGGCCAGCTTTTTGGCCCGCTGCCGCGGTTGAGGCTGCGGCCTGGGTTTTTTTGAACAAGTCCTCAATGGACGGCGTTTTGGGGCGAGGGGCGGAGGGCATAACGGAGAGAATTACACGAAAAAAGTTATCAGGTTACAGGTTATCAGGTCGGCACTTTTGATGACCTGATAACTTGATAACCTTATTCTCAGTTTGTCGGTCAGGATTGCGGCACATGCGTGCGGTTGAATGCGGTGCGGAAAATCCGGTGCAGTTTGGGTACCACGCCGCCTTCGCCGAATTTACGGAACATGAGCGTCCAGAGGGCGTATTGGAAGGTTACGGTAAAGCCCAGGGCTACCAGCAGGAATATCAGCAGGACTGCGAAAAAGATGCCGATGCTGATTTGGAACAGCAGCAAGTTAGCCGTGGACAAGGCCAGCAGATACAGGATGACCGTCGGGAAGGAGAGGACGAGGCCGATCACGGTCGTGGCCATGCCGATCAGGCCCACGATGACGGCCTGCAGAACCGCGGTCTCCAGGGTCACCAGCCAATGCCGCTTAAACAGCTGCCAGGCCCGGGGGAACGCCTGTACCAGGGTGGCGCCCTGTAGGATCATGGCGTTCAGCGCATACACCTGCATGATGCTCAAAACCAAGGCCAGCAAACAGAAGACGATGAAGGATACGACATACACGGCCATGTAAGCCGGATGGTTGGGTCCCAGGGCCATAGCCAGCGGCAAGGACACGAAAAAACGCGCGACCCAAATGGACACGATGACCAGGATGTTCAGGACCAGGATGGGGAAGATTGCCCTGGCGCCGACCCACAGGGATTTTTTGAAACCACCACGCTTGTCGACTTTCCAATTCCCGATCGAGTTGATGATGGCGCCCTGGCCGATGCAAGAAGCCACGATGAAGGCGATGATGACCACGAAAAAGAATGCCAGGGCCAGGATTCCCTGGAGGTAAGGGAGCCAGGATGTGCCGCCTCCGGTCGCCTGGGCCGTTAGCCAAAAGCGCAGGGCCGCGTTGCCGATGAACATGTCAGAACCCTGCGTCTGGATGGAATTGAAAAATTTCCAGAACACGTCCACGGATCCGCTGGTGTTTAGGACGGCGGCAAAAATGCCGAACAGCCAAAACACGGGATTTTTCCACGCAATGTTCAGGGCTTGCGGGATGACCTCGCGGTAAACCGGGCGGTCATGGGGGAAGAGCGATTTGGATTTCAACATATGCCGGAAGTATAGCACATCCGCCGGCTTGTAACCCAACTTTATGGCCGATCTACTCCTGCACAGCCGGCCGCGGTTTATATTCGCCGCCAGACAAACCGGTCAGCGCCTCGTTGTATTTTTCCTCTTTGCCTTTGGTGGTTTTACCCGGGAAATAACCCCACTCCAATCTTTGTCTGGCCATCTCGTAGCCGATTACGCCCACGGCCACGGGATTGTAACCCAGGATTTTTGAGACGTTTGAGTAATAATCCTTTTGGCGTTGCCGCGACGGCCGGTATCCGCGGCGCATCATCATGAGTTCCATGAACATGACGCCCGTGCTGCCGTTGCGGTCCGGGAAGGGATGGATTTCCAGAAATTCGTTATGCAACTGGGTGACCGCTATCTGATAGCGCGAATCAGACCAGTTTTCCAGCAGCGCCTGGTCGCACACGCCGGCCACGCGCTGTTCCCAGTCTGTCATTTCTTCGGGCAAATCTTCGGGCATGATGCCCATGCGTTTTACGAAAGTGATTTTTTCATCAGGGCCTTGTCGCAGGCGCTGCATCTCCCTGGCCGCTATGCCGCGGTTGTTGATTTTGTACAGCTCCAGCAGCATGTCCGTGGTCACATACGGCTTGTCGGACATGTCCTCCATGGCCGCAGCCACGCGCTCGCGGTTGCGCGTTTTCTGTTCCTCCATCTCCTCGGGGGTGCGGCCGTAAACGTATTTTGCGATTTCTTCGTAATCAAAATAACCTGCTTTGTTTTTCTTGCGTTCGATTTCCCGCGACAAAATTTCATCCTCGATGAAATCCGCGAACTCGTCGAAGATTCTGCTCATCACGCGGCTGACTTCTTTGCCGGCGGATTTTTTAGTCATGATTACCGCCACGTAATGGCCTTCGATCTGTTCCCAAAATGCGGCATTAGCCCGATCCTCGGCCGGCAGCTGTTTGGACAATCTGCCAAGGGTGTCCATAAAATCCCGCAGCTTGGCTTCCACGGTTTGAGGATCATGCTTTTTTTCGTGCAGCTGCTCACCCAGGTCGTCGATTTTTAACAAAGCCATGTTGACCAATTGCTCGTGGAGTTTGCGCTGGATGAGCGCGCCCATTTCCTGCCGCGTGTTCCGGGACCGGGCTTTGTCCGAACTCGCTGCCAGCAACAGCAGTTGCTCGCGTTTTTCCGAGGCTAGTTCTTCAGGTTGCATGCCATATGACTTGAGCATTTGATCCAGGCGATCATTGGCCGCGGCTTGGTCCAGCGCGGGATTGGCCGTGGCCAGGATTTCCAAACCGGCCGGTGACGATAAAGCGGGATCGGAAATCACGTCCGCGATGGACAAGCGCTGTTCCCGGGTTTCCTGTTTTTCGGGCGCGGTTCGCTGTTCCCGCTTGGCCGGTAATTGCTCCGGCTGTTCGGTGTCCATCAGGACAAAGTCGTCGTCCATTGGTTGGCGGGGTCCTGCGATAATCTGGTTTGGCATATGCAAGGTTCGTTACTCGAGTCCAAGTTTGCGCCGGATATCCGCTTCGGCGTTTTTGTCGGCTTTGTCCTGGGCCCTGGCCATGGTCTCCATGACGGGCCGCATGAGTTCAGGATGTTTTGAGGTCAGCGCGGCCAATTCAGTGTTGGGAATGTCGTCGCCGTATTTTTCGCCAAGATCCAAAACGTCATTGGCGAACTCGCGCATCTCGCTTAGCGGCAGATTGCTGTTTTTTAAATGCTCGACCGCGGTCTGGAGCGCCGTTTTGTTGATGTACTCCTTGTTCATAACGCGGTCATTATGGCAAGAAAAACAAAAACAGCCAAGAAAGGCTGTTAGAATTTGAAGCGCTTCAGCTTGAAACCGTCGTACTGCAGCAGGTCTTTATTGTCATAATCGCTGCCTGCGGTTGCAAAAAGCGTTTGTTCGGATCTGATCTCGCGTGCCAGGTGAATGTGGCCGGATATGGCGCAACGTATGTTGGCATGCGCGTCGATGACATGGCCGAACTGTTCGCTGCCCAGGAAGGCGTTCAGAAAGCGCCATTGGCGGGGCACCATCCAGCGCGGATGGAAAAGCAGGTCCTTTGTCGGCAGGTGGTGAGTAATTACCAGCACCTGTTTTTCATCAGCCAGCTTTTGCAGGTGTGCTGCCAGTTTGCGTGCGAACAAGAGGGTCGCTTCCTCGTCGGACAGATTCCAGTGCACATGGGCAGCATCGCTCCACATGGCCGACCCGACCTCGGGAAATACCTTGGCCCGGTACGCATCCAGGGGAATCTCCGGGTCGTCGCCGAACGAGTAGTCGTACCAGCCCATGGTGCCGGCTACGCCCCAGCCGTGCCATCTGAGCGGTTCGTCCTCCAGCGCATGGAAGCCGTGTTTGCGGAATATTTTGGACGAGGCCTGGAATTTTTCCCAGGAGTCCTGTCCCGGATCCACCCAGATGTCGTGATTGCCGGCCACGGCGCATTTTTGTCCGGCGAATCCGTCGAAAAGGTTCAAACATTCGTGCATGCTTGTTTCGTCGGCGCCAAGATCACCGGCCAGACAAAACAAGTCTTGCGACGTACCATTGGCATTCAGTCGCGCGGCCATCCGGCGCACGGCGACGTTACCCTGGAAACTCGGATGCTGTGCGTCATAATGCAGATCGCTCGCAACGTAGATCATCGCGATGCCTTTCTGTCAAAGTTCGATAAATCAATTTGAACACACTAAGGCGGCCGTGTCAATCCCCGCGACAGGCTCCAATTAAGACTAAAAAACGCCCGTTTTTGGGCGTTTTTACTGTTATTTTTCTATGCGGTTTCTTCTTCTTCCTCGGTCTCGGCCGGCCTTGGCTTGGCGCTCTTGGTTTCGCCCGGACGGTTGGCCGGATTGGCCGAGGGGATGCCGATGGCTTCCAGGAAGGCTTCGCGTTCCATGGTTTCTTTTTCGAGCAGCTTGTCGGCCACGCGATCCATGGCTTCGCGGTTGTCGTTGATTATCTTTCTGGCGCGTTCCAGAGAGCTGGCAATCAGCTTGTCGATCTCCGCGTCGATTTTAACGGCCACGGTTTCCGAATAATCGCGGTTCTCATGGATGTCGCGGCCCAGGAATATCATTTCTTCCTGTTCGCCGTAAACGCGCGGACCGAGTACGTCGCTCATGCCCCATTGCGTCACCATGCTGCGCGCGATCTGCGTCACGTTCTTCATGTCGCTCGAAGCGCCGGTGGTTATGTCGCCGAAAATAATCTGTTCGGCAGCGTAGCCGCCCAGCGACACGGTCAGGTCCTCCAGATATTCTTCGCGGCGGCGCATGTGACGATCCTCGGTCGGCGTTTTGATCGTATAACCGGCGGCTCGGCCGCGCGAAATGATGCTGACTTTTTGTACCGGGTCGGTATGGGGCAGCAAATGAGCGATCAAAGCGTGACCCACTTCGTGGTAAGCCGTGACTTTGCGCTCATCCTCGTTCATCACCCGGCTGCGGCGCTCCGGACCGAGCATGACTTTTTCGATGGATTCGAACAGCTCGTCCTGCGCAATGGATGTCTTGTTGCGGCGCACGGCTAAAATCGCTGCTTCGTTCATGAGGTTCATCAGGTCGGCTCCCGAAAAGCCCGGAGTGCGCTCGGCCAGTCTGCGCAGCGAAACGTTTTTGGCCAGTGGCTTGCCCTTGGCATGGATTTTAAGAATGGCCTCGCGGTCGTCGATATCCGGAGGATCGAGCACGATGCGGCGGTCAAAACGTCCGGGGCGCAGCAGCGCCGGATCCAAAACGTCAGGTCTGTTTGTGGCAGCAATGACGATTACTCCGGCATTGGGTTCGAAGCCGTCCATTTCCACCAGTATCTGGTTCAATGTCTGTTCGCGTTCGTCATGCGAACCGCCAAGACCGGATCCGCGCTGGCGGCCCACGGCGTCGATTTCGTCTATGAAGACAATGCACGGCGCACTCTTCTTGGCGCGCAAAAACAGGTCGCGCACGCGCGAGGCGCCCACGCCCACGAACATTTCCACAAACTCGGAGCCGCTCATGTGGAAGAAGGGGACCTCGGCCTCGCCGGCGATGGCGCGGGCCAGCAGCGTCTTGCCCGTGCCCGGAGCGCCCATGAGCAGCACGCCTTTGGGAATGCGCGCGCCGAAGGCCGCGAACTTGTCCGGATGCTTTAAAAAGTCCACGATCTCCAGCAGCTCGTGCTTGGCCTCCCTGACGCCGGCCACGTCCTTGAACGTGACTTTGTCCTTGGCGTCCTTGGGAATTTCATGTCCTGCCGACTGGCCGAACTGCATGGCGCGGTTGTTCTGTCCCTGAACCTGGCGGAAGAAAAACCACAAGACCACGAGCAGCAGCAGGATGGGCAGGAGGTTGGGAACTATGAGCGACGCCCAATAAGCGAAACCTTCGGGTTCCTTGACCTCGGTCGGCACGGCGCGCAGCTTGTCCGCGTCCACGCCGTAATTCTTGAATTCCGTGGACAGCGAGTCGCTGGGATCTTTGGAGGTCTGGGTTTTGCTCCCGTCTTTATAGACCGCGTCCACCCGGTTGCCGCTCACGGTCAGGCTGGTAACATTGCCTTTCTGCACTTCGGCGGCCAGGGTGGCCAGGTCCGTCTTTTTGGTCGTCTGCAGGTTGAGCGTGGCCAAAAGACCGCCCATAAGCAGCAGGGCAACCACGAAAATGATGATATTGCGGGTTGTTTGGCTCATAACTTTGTCTGCCCAGTTTAGCAGTTATCGCTAAAAAATCAAGTCGATGACCCGGAGAATAAGGTTATCAAGTTATCAAGCAGGCACACCCTCATCTCCCGGCCTCTTCCCTCCTCGATTAGGGGGAAGAGGAGCATAATTTGCAGACTAAAATACATACCCCTTCCCCATATTCAAGGCGGGAAGGCAAAGCCGAGCTTAGCTCTGGGAAAGGGGATGAGGGTGAAAAACTTGATAACTTGTAGACTTATTTCCTTGTCAGGCGCGGTTCAATGGCCATCATCCAGCCCCAGCTGACCTGGTCGTTGTGCTTGCCGATGAAGTCGAACCAGACGTGCTGAAAAAACCAACGCTCTATTTTCCTGACGGGTTTTTCAACTTCGGGATCAGCAAGATAAATGTATTTTGCATCCAGTCCTACGACCACGGAATAGTGGTCATCCCAGTCGCTGAACCAGCCCACGATTACGGGCGTGCGTTTTTGGTTGACCCAGCGGTTTAAATCCTTGAAAGTCGATCGTTCCTTGGTCATGACTTTGAAACCGAACGCTTTAGCCGCTTTGATCATGCCCAGATGATGCGTGCCTTCCTTTATGGTGCAGCCCGTGACCTTACCCAATTCCAATTCTCCAGCTTCGACGCCATAGAAAGAAAAAAGGATTTTTAGCGCCGCCGGTCCGCAGTAGCTCGGCCGCTGGCGGAAGTGTTTAACCTTTAAGAATTTCATATTTTTTGACGTATTTATTTAAGAATTGTTGTTTAGTGAGTCCCAACGGATATCCCGGATCGCCCTGATAAATGCCGCCCGTTTTGCGTCTGGCTTCGCGCTCATAAGCCGTGGCGAATTCGTGCGCCACTTCGTATATCTTGCCCTGAGACATGAGTTTGCGCTCCGTCATCTCATGCAGCAGTACGTGCGGCAAGTCGCGCGGATCCATGGTCACGTCGAGCCATATGGTTTTTTCCGGGATGTAATCGTACACCAGGTCGTGCCCTCCGCATACGAACTCGAAATCAATATGCTGCCGTATTACCGAACCGTCCACGTAGAGCACGCTCAGGCCTTTGGAGCGTGTCTTGCGTTTTACGAACGCGGCCGGCTCTTCGAATTGTCGCATCTTCTCCATGCGCCGCCGCCTTTCCAGATGGTAGTTTTTCTTTATGGATCTGTACCAGGCATCCTCTTTAAGCAGGAAAGCTGTTTCCTTTTTGAACCGATGATCGATCCAGGTTTGGCCTTCGGGTATGTAGAACTTGGGCGAGTACTGGGTCGGTATGACGCTGTGGGAGTGGATGGCGCCAAAATCCGTGTCCAGCGTCTGTCTTATCTTGTAACCGTCAACGTAAGCGATTTTCATACAGCATGAGTTTAGCAGAGTCCGGACCCAAGGTCTAAATATTGCACATTTCGGTCCTGTTAATTATACTTGCCCGCGGAGGTGAGAGATGCAGTCAGAGGTTCAAGGCGAAGGCCCGATACTTTCATCCAGAGAAGCTCTGATCGGCATGTTGCTCATGCTGGATCATTCTGTGACTTTCAGCGAGGAAACACTGCGCAAATTCCTGCGCGAACAAAGTCAGTGGCGGCCTGAATTCGAAAATCTTTTTCGCACCCGCAAGACCGAATGCGGGGACAAAGGCGACGGTCTGGATAACTTGCTCTTTTACCTGCTGGACCTGCTGCTGGTGGAAACGGGCCAGGGTTTCAGGGTCAGACGCATCATGCGGGATACGGTCATGGAACAATTCAAGGTGGCCGGCATCCTGCCCCGGCACGAGCAGCGCTTCAGGCAAGATGCCGAGCGGTTTGCCGCCGCGGTTAAACAGACCCAATCCTAGCCGACCCCGCACTAACAACGCTCCAATTACTCGGAGCGTCTTTTATTGTTAGTGACTGTCAAGGTAGTCGTCGTATTTCAAGAGCGCCTTGAACCAGGGGCGGTCGGTGTATTTTTTCAGGGCCTTGTGTTGTTCGCTTTCGCGATGGTTGCTGAATTCAAAATCCCGGATGGCTTCGCCGATCTTTTTTAATGGAGGCACATATTGATCATAAAACCAATAATGTCCGACGCTCATCCACATCTTGGCTTCGTCTTCGGTAAAAGCATATCCGTTTTTTTCGACAGCCATGTCGGACAGATAAGCCTCATTGTTATTGAGCAACATGACCAAATCGATCAGGCGCAGCTCTTCCTGGCCCAGATGAATCTTTTTATCAAAGATCAAATCACGGTCTTTCCTGTCCAGGGATTGAAGAGCTTTGATATCGGGCTTGCTTAAGCGTTTGTGCAAAGCATCGCGTTTGGCCAAAAGGCGCATGCCTTGCAGCTTCTTTTCCTCATTTTTCTCGTCATCTTTTTTACGGTTGGCAAGGAATTTGGCATACTCCTTGTCCGCGGCAATATACATTTTTACGCAGGTTTCGATCGGCAATGCTTCGAGGCTCGTTTGGTCGTCCGCCTCTTTGTCGCCATCTACCCAGTTCTTCATGCGCTTTAGAATCTTTTTGTTCTCGTTAATATGTTCGATGATCTCCGCGGTTTTTTCCACTTTCCAATCCAGCTGTTTTTCCCGTTTGGCCAGTTCCTCCGGCGTAAATGGCTTTTCCAGTTCCTGGACGCGTGTTTCAGCGCTACGGTAATTCTTTACTTCTTGCGAGAGCTTCTTTCTGAGATCGGAAAGTTTTGCTGCTTGCGCTTCGTTTTGCTTCACGACTTCGTCCTCCAGGGGCGTCCGGTTTTGCGCATAGGCATGCAGCGGGTCATCTTCCAGCTCCCGGCTGGTTTTGTCGCTGATGCGTTTTTCTTTGAGCTCCTTGTCTATCTTTTCCTTGTATAGCGCCATGTTCTTGAAACGGGTCCAGGCGGCGTCTTTTTCCGCATCGCTCAAATCTTTTGAATCCATGCGCACGCTCAACTTTTCCATCTTGTCGCCCAAAGATTCGCTCACGCGTTTCCAGCGTTCATAAGGCGGCAGCGTTTCGGTTTCAAATACCCTGTCCGAAATTCGGTTCGGCCTTAAAAGCTCGGCCTCATGCTGTTCAAGGGCCCTGACGGTCAGCTCGGCTTTTTTGACTGTCTTCCTGGCGGCAGGTTCGGTCAGCCTGAGGCTTTCTATCTCCTGATCCGCGCGCAGGAAGGGATTTTGCTGCGTTTCATTTTGCATAAGACCGCACCGCGACCTGTTATTGATGCAGTATAACAAAACCGCCCCGATATGTCCTGGGGCGGTTTTATATTTGCCGTGTCCGCCGTAGCTTTATGCAGAGGCGGGTTTATTTTCTTCGACCTTGGCCTTCTTGAGCGACAGGCCGAGACGATGGTTCGTGGGATCGATGGACACGATGCGGAAATCGAATTCGTCTCCGATACGCGCGATCTCGTTCACGTCCTTGACCGGCTTGTCGGCCAGCTCGCTGATGTGGGCCAGGCCGTGAATGTCCGGATCCAGTTCCACAAACAGGCCGAACGGATTGATTTTGAGCACGCGTCCCTTGACCCACTGGCCTTCCTGGTACTTCTTGCCTACGTTGACCCACGGGTCTTCGACCAGCTTTTTCATGGACAGGAAGATCTTGGAGCCTTCGATGTTCAGGATTTCGGCGCGCACGCGGTCGCCGACCTTGAGCACGTCGCGCGGATGGTCGATGCGCTGCCAGGCGATTTCGCTGATGTGCACCAGGCCTTCGAGGTTGGCGTCGAATTTGACGAAAGCGCCGAAGTCCGTGACGGCCGTGACCGTGCCTTCAACCACGTCGCCGGTCTTGTATTTGGAGATCACGCTTTCCTGGCGCGTTTCCCAGACCGCTTTCTCGGACACGATGAATTTGCCTTCGTCCTCGTTCACGTCAATGACTTTGACTTCCAGTTCGCGTCCCACGAGTTCCTTGAGTTTTTCCAAAATGCGGGTCTTTTCGCCGCCCTGCACGCGCGGATAATTTTCCGGCGAGAGTTGGGATACGGGCAAAAAGCCGGACATGCCTTCGAGGCGCACGATCAAACCGCCCTTGTTGGCTTCGGTAATGCGTACCGTGGATACGGTACCGCCGGTGAATAATTCCTTGATGCGTTCCCACGTTTTCTTGCGGCCCGCGCCCTTGAGGCTTAATTCGAGCTCGCCGAATTCGTTATCCAGGTCCACCACGGTGGCGTCGATTTCGTCGCCCGCGGTCAGCATGGCCTGCGGATCCATCTCCGGACCGCGCACCAAACCCATGGCCAGGCCGCCCACGTCCACGCGGACTTCGTTGCGGCCCACGGAAATCACTTTGCCGTGCACCACGTCCCCGACCTGGGGGAAACTGGTATAGGTTTTATCTTCCAGCAGCTTGGCGATTTCGGACGTATCCGTCGCAACCGCCGGCGCTTGATTAGTCGTCATAAACACACGTTACGATTATCCGTCCAACCGCTCCACGAGATACGGATCGGTTAAACAGTGGGCTCACCTAACACGGAGAAAAAGGTTATCAGGTTATCAGGTTGTTTTTCAGTAATTGATGACCTGATAACTTGATAACCTTATTCTTTGTTCTGGTTTAGCAGCCCTTTTTAAGGTAGGCAAAGCTTATCCGAAATCATATTTTTTGGCAAGAGCTAGCGCTATAAACGCAAAGATTCAAAAACAGTGTGGATAAGTAATGAGTAATATTTGTGTTTTTACTGTATAATTAGACCAATTTAAAATAATGCAGAAAAATATGTACTTTAAGATTTTTCATAAACCGGCTTTCTGGTCAAGGCTGGGTTTTTCAGTAATGGCGACATTCGCCGGTCTGGCATACGGAGCTTCCATGGTTCATGCCCAATCAAACACTCCGGATCCTAATATGTGGGGAACGGACGGGAATATCAACGCGATAATCACTGCAGGCACCAAGGCGTACATCGGAGGCAGCTTTGCTTATGTGGGTCCGGTATCAGGCGGCGGCGTGCCCTTCAGCACGGCCACCGGCCAGCCGCTGGCGACCTACCCCAAGACCGACAGCTCGGTAGAAGCCGTGGTTGCGGACGGTTCGGGCGGCTGGTACGTGGGCGGAGATTTTACGACAATCGGCGGCGTCAGCCGCAATTATTTGGCGCACATCTTGGCTGACGGCTCGGTTAGCGCCTGGGACCCGCAACCCAATGGCGTAGTCAAAACGCTATCCATGGGCACGGGCGGTATATTGTACGTTGGCGGGCAGTTCACCCAATTCGGATCCACGGGCCGCAACTTTTTGGCGTCGTTTGACACGGCAACGGGTAATCTGACCTCATGGGACCCGAGCCCCAATGCGAACGTGTTCATCGTCATGGCCAGCGGCACCAAGGTCTACGTTGGTGGAGGGTTTACCTTGTTGCAGACTGAGGGGTTATCGCGCAACTATCTGGCCGCGTTCAATGCGGTTTCAGGTTCCTCGACAGCTTGGAATCCCGGATTGGATTCCACACCCGCGGCCATGCAGCTTTCCCCCGACGGTTCGAAACTGTACGTCGGCGGTTCGTTCACCAGCGTCGGCGGCGACACCCGGACCAATCTGGCAGCCATCGACACAACCAGCGGTTCATCCACGGCCTGGGCTCCGAATCCGGACAGCCAAGTTCGCTCTCTGGCCCTGAATGGCAATGTGATTTACGTGGGAGGGGATTTCGTCAATATCGGCGGTGCGGTGCGTACCTATCTGGCAGCCATCGACACAACCAGCGGTTCATCCACGGCCTGGAATCCCAATGCCGACAGCGCGGTTTACTCTTTGGCGGTTAACGGCAGCGTCTTATATGCTGGAGGCACGTTCAGCCAGTTAGGCGGTCAAACGCGCTATTACTCCGGTGCCGTAAATACGGTAACGGCCAATGCCACATCCTGGTATCCGAGCGTTGATGCATCGGTCAATGCCATGGCTTTCAATTCTGATAAATCGGTCATGTATTTGGGCGGAGATTTCTTGATGGCCGGCGGGGTGTTCCGCAACAACCTGGCGGAGATCGACCTGGCCACGGGCAAAGCCACGGCTTGGGATCCTAACGCGGATGGCGTTGTCTGGTCGCTGGCTTTCAGTCCTGACGGATCGCTGGTTTATGCCGGCGGAGAATTTTCCAATATCGGCGGCGCAGCCCGCAATTACATCGCTGCTTTGAACAGGACCACGGCAACGGCTACGTCTTGGGATCCCTCGGCAGACGGTACGGTTTACGCTTTGGCCGTGCCGCCCGGCGGTACGCCTGTCTACGCCGGAGGCGCTTTTAGAAATATCGGCGGCTCAAGAGCAGCGTACGCGGCAGCTTTGGATGCGGTGACCGCGACAACCACGTCTTGGACCCCGAGCCCTTCTTATCCTGTCATGGCTTTGGCTTTGAATCGTGCCGGTTCGCTGGTATATATTGGCGATTATTATCAACATTGCACTCCTCCATGGCCCATCGGCCCGCGACCGGTCTTGCTCTTTCGACCGCGCCCGATTTGCACATACGCGGGAGAGGTTCAAGCGACCAATATGGCAGACGGCAGTTTGTCTTGGTCGGCATCCGCGAATCGCGGGATTAATTCCCTGGCGGTTTCGCCTGATGACAGCACGCTTTATGCGGGTGGATCGTTTACAACCGTGATAGGCGCGCCTTATAACCACGCGGTGTCGTTCGACGCGGTTGCGGGCACGCTTTTGCCATGGAACCCGAACGTCAATTCAAGCGTTTACAGCATGTATGTTGATCCTTCTAATGAAAACATTTTCATGGGCGGAGGTTTCACCAGCGTCAGCAGTACTGCGTATAACTATGCAGCGGCCGTGGGCAAAGACGGCACCATAAAGTCATGGAATCCGAACATGTCGAATTCGGTCAATGCCATCGCCTTCAACCAGATGGGCAAGTTGTTGTTGGGCGGCTCTTTTACCGCGGTCGGCAGTGACGACTCCAGGTACAGCCTCGCCTCGTTCGACGTGCCCACTGTCCAGTTTTCGTCCACGGGTTCCAGCGGAGCCGGGACCGTCATGTATCCTGCGATTACCGTGAATCTTTCGGCTGCCATGCCGGACGACGTGCTGGTGGATTATGCGGTTACCGGCGGGAC